>JGI12316J15309_10008989_pt1:0-62500 | contig 66648 bp, 58 predicted proteins | sample MarCyaLeptolynsp_FD_15309 | JGI IMG/M metagenome (IMG submission 15309)
CATAATTCCTAGTTATCGTTACCGTGTATCTCGATCGCTAAACAAGGCGACAAGGTATAGGTTAATTGTACGCGCTGACTTTAGGCAAGGCCGATTGTATCGCCACCAACATAGCAAAGCGTTGAGTCTATCGTTCTTCCAACCAGCTCTCCCCGTCGGACCGAAACTGTTCCAGAATCGTCCCTTTCCAAGGTCGGAACCTGTTGTCAAAAGCCACGACACGATCAAGCGCACTCGAAACCTCGCCCTCTGAGATCCTGTACATGTCCCGTTCGGAACCGGACCCTTCAGCCAATTCAAGCAAGAACAAGTGATAGCTAAGCGAAGTTAGCAGTTCATCCCATTCCGGGCCCTTATAACCACCGACAAGATTGAGAGCTTCCCGTGCCCAATAACGAGCCTTGGCAGTCTCCATGGGATCAAAGAGGTTCACATAATTTGTCAAGCAGGTGGCGGCCTCGTGTTCAAACTCTTCGTCTTGCGGATAAGCACGGGCGAGCGCAGCTACACGGCGGGCCATCGGCAAAAACTCTCTGGGCTGGGATTGTGGCAAGCGTGCAATCGCGGAGAGCGCGCTGCCGCAGAGCGCTATGTCTTGTGTCCGTGAGCGCTTTGCGCGACGCCAAAGTCGCAGTTGAGCTGCAAGGACTGCCCGGATCGAATTTCGTTCGGGCTCTGCGACACCAACAATAAAGTTCTGTGCAGCGTCGTTGAGGCACTCAGAGCCATATGACGAAGTCAATGTAGAAAACGGGACGGTCTCAAACAACCGAAAGGACCGCAATGCTGCGTGGGCGTTGTGAGGCGCGAAACCAGTGACAATATTGTAAATGCACTCCGCCCGCGACATTTCAAGATCTCGCCAGCTCGTGCCGATGATCGCAAAGACAAAGTCTATTGGCGCGTCATCGGGAAAGTCTGAAACCATCCGATCAACTGTGTCACCAGCCCACGCGCTCAGATAGGCGACAAGGTCGAGAAGACTGCTGCGCTCTTCTGCATTGGCAGCACGCCACCATTCTATGAGATAGACCTCGCCAAGAATGTCAGGTTCTATCGGTGGTATGTCGGAAATGATCTCATAGCCAAAAACCTGTGAAAGCGGGCCGATCATGTCCCTTTGTGACCCCTCAGGCCAAAAGTGCGGATGACTTCCTGCAAATTCGAACCGGTGGTCCAGCCATTCGACCGGCACGCCTGCGGTCGTTGTTGAACATGCAAGTAGGTTGCGATGTCGGTCACTGAGACCAGCTTCCTTCCAGAAGCCCTGTTCGTGCTTCAGGACATCGCGAACGAGTTCAACGCGACTCCATTGTCGCGGTTGTCGCCGCCGTCGAATGGCATCGCCATAGAACGCGGCAAACAATGGGCGCATTTGTGGATCAACGGTCTCGAAATCCCGCAACGTGGCTTCGCGGGCTGTCTCGTCTAAAGCACCATCTGCCATAAAGCGGATGATCGGCCAAACATCGTGAGGTGCCGTCAGTTCATCCGTTTTCTCGGACCAGCAAGCTTCGATTCGCGGAGCGGCGTTGGTGCCCTCACCGATGACCCTTTCGAACCACGGCGCATTCACATGGCGCTCCAGCAAAATCAGGCGAACCGGGCATTGCAAATCGTCGCGAACCGCCAGCGCCCTCATCATGTCGGCCAATGGTCCAGCCTCCCGAGCCGCATAATCGACAACGAGCAGGGTCGGAACCAGTGGTTGCCAACGATGCCAATCAAACCTTCCAAGTTCTTCTTTTGGCAAGAACCCCATATTGCTGCTGTAGGCGCCACCGCGGCGGATCAGGAACTCTAGCGCTAGCCGACTTTTTCCGACGCCGCCGGAACCAAAAACCAGGTGCCAGCGAAACATCCCATCATAATTGAGAAACGCCTCAAGCCCGTCCATCGCCTTCGCCCTACCGACAACAGGAATAGAGCGAGAACGGTACAAAAATCGGTTGTCGTCACCGTCTGGAACTAGCCAGAGACTGGTGACCGGTTGCGGGTTCGCCAACGCGCCAATTAAACGAGATACTTCTGCGATTTCGGCCTTCAGCTCTCCCAAAACCTCAAGTTGGGCTAAATGGGCTGTAAGATCATCAGCTAGAAGACTGCCAAGCTCAGCCGCGGCAGGAGAAACGCGTTCGACCGCCTGGTCAAACCGACGCATCGCCCCGGCACGAAGATCAATTGATGCGATTGCCTGCTGCAAACGATCAACGATTGGTTCAGAGTATGGTAGCTTGAAGAATGCCTGACGAAGGCGATCGGCCGCTGTTTGCCCGAGCCAGTCAGACACGGCGCCGGCCCCTCCCACAAGGATTGGAACGAGCATCTTCAACGCCGCGCGGGTTATAGTCGGCGGAACCGAGGCTTCGTTTCGAAACCATTCGACGACGATGGCTTGGTTCTCGGAATCCTTGAGGACCTCGCCGATCCGCGCCTTGATGAGCGCGTTGATTTGCTCGTCGAGCGCCTCGTTGTCGTTCATTTCTACCTTTCAAAAGAATCTAGAGTTCTGCAGCCGCGATCAGAAGGCCCATTTTAGACGCGCGCGATAGAGGCTCGAGTTGTATCTGATAATGAATGTACAGTCTGCCTCACTATTTCGATCATATCACTCGGCTCATCGAAATTCCTTTCCTCCAACCAAAGCAACTAATCGGCAACTGAAAATACTTCACCACCCGTCAGATTTTTAGCCTTGGAAAAGGTTGTTCTGTCCTAATGGTAAAGGAAATGCTGGCCCGGTTTTGGAATGCGTGCAACGATCGACCAGAACAGCGCCACCACTTGGTCGTCGGGATAGCGGACGCTGTGATAGACAATACCGTTTAAGTCCTGGTCCCGCAGTTCACTGACTGTCACATCGAATGCACCTGCATAACTTTCTAGTGCTCCAAAGCTGGATCAGAAGGTTTCCAAAATAATGATCTAGTTGATGCCTACGGATAGGCATCAAGGTCTCTTCACGTAGGCTAGTGCAAGGATAGCCCGGCCGCTCGGCAATCCGGCCAATCTCTCGAGCGACACGCTCGCCGGCGATCCAGTTGTCAACCAGCGTCGCTTGATCATATTCATGCCTGGAAGGCAATGATTGCCCGCAGTTTAGCTTGATCCACCAAGCCATCTTGATACTCTATCCTAGAGTGCTTTGTATGGAGGCTAAGCAATGCTGCGTCTGGTAGTGTTTACGCTTGTTGTCTTTACATCTTGGACGGGGGCGGTTTCCGCTGTCGAGTTTTCGCAGTCATCTGACGGGAACATTCGCGATGGTTATGCGTATGTTTTGAGCTATGACTGCCGTAGGCCACCGTCAGCGAGCAATTTCGGTGAAACGCTTCAACGCCTTGGCCAGCAGCTGACAAACCAGAGAGCTACATACATCGCTTTTACTCTTCATGACAGGCAACGTCTTGCAGACGTTGCGAACATGCAATCCGATGAAGGAAGCGTTTTTTCTGAAGTAGTCTTGCTTCGAACTCGCGAGGCGAACGGTACGCTGCGCACGCATTACAATTCTTGCCAAGGGTACTTTTTTATTCCTGCAAACGTTAAGTTATTCTTATCGGCAACGGAATCCCGTGCAAGATTGAATGAAGAGCAGGTTGAGAACTTGCTTGAGCAGACAGCAGACTTCGTTAATCCGCTATTTTTTTTCATAAAGGGGGATTTAATAGGTGCGGCCAGTCAAGTTTATATTGATCAGGCAAAAAAGTTAGCTCAAGGTGCTTTTGAAATTGTCAAGACACTAACGCCAAATGCTACAAACACAAGAACTTTCCCGCTTGAAGAGGGCCGTTACACATTGGTGTCTGATGCGGTTGTGGTCGATTTCGAAGTACGACGCTTGCAGTCGGGCTTCCTGGGCGACACGAAAACATCGTTCTCAAGTTATTACAAGAATCTAATCGATAGGGGCAATTCTGATGTTTTGATATCTCTTGATGACGACGTGGTGCAGCAGTGCAGGGAGCGTAGGCAGGATCTTGCGGATTCAGGGTTCATCAGCATGCACGATCGTGTATACGCGCTCTATACGTTGTTGGAGGCTAGCGGCGCCACCACGAGGCAAATATACGATTGTCTGGTCGACAATAGGAGTGTGCTGGACTCCTATTTGACGTTCCGTAGCAATCCATATTCGATTCGGTTCATTCCAGAAAACATTCTATCAGACGAAGATATTGACAGGTTCTCCAAGCAGGAGGCATCTCGTTGGCCCGATGATCAAGCGCGGCGAGTTGCTGTTCAGTTCCATCGTCAGTTTGTGCGTTCCGGGCAGGGAGACTTGCGACGAGCAGTGCGCTTTGGCGATCCAGGGGCTCCCGAGAGACTGGAGCCGCACGTCGATGCTTTAGCATCTTTTGTGCGAGATCCTGTGCAGATCGAGGACAACACGTTCGACTTCTTAATCATGGGCGATAGCACACAAGATGCTATTGGCTTGGCTGAACTGATTGCACGACTGCAAGAAAGTGGGCTGAGGCACACGCGGTGCTTCCGAGTTTCGCTTGACGTAGCTACACTAGAGCCCGAGCTCGACAAGAGCTCATACATGTTCATCTTGACCGACGAACGGGGTCCCGAGGCGAGTGTTGAGATCGTAGTACGCGTCGGTCTGTCCAACGATGGCAGTGTTGAAGCACTGCACTTTACCGAATCCTGGCTTCCGCAGCTATACGACGCATGCGCGTAGAGCGCGCGGTCGTCGAAATCCAGTTCGAAGCATGTTGGGGCTGGTTTAGCCGCTAGCCAACACTCCGTCCAGCAACTGTCGAACCCGTTCGGTTACCTTGGCAAATCCAGCGGTTGTGCCATGAATTTCGTCGATCCAGTCACTCACATCAGGCATCGCATCCCGGCAATTGACGACCCAGACTCTCGTTGAAGCGGGATCGCCGGCTACGTCAGCAAGCATGTCGTAGAGCCGGTCAATCAACAGCGCAACGATGGCGCGGCGCAAATCCCGTTGTTGCTGTGTTGCCACGGGAAACCGACGCCGGTCGAGAGGTTCCCCGAGCCATTCATTATTCTTGGCATGGAGCGGGTTGCGCGGATCGTTCTCCACATGTGGAAACGGAAACGCGTAATCATAGCCGTGTATGATGATTGGCAGTCGCTCGAGTCCCGGCTCGCCTCGAATGTCGCTGATGACTTTCTCATAGGCCGCACGGAGCTTACCCAGACGTTCTGTGAGCACCTGATCGTTGATGTGACCGGCAACATCGTTCTCGTCGCCACTGAAGTCGTTGATGATGTCGAAAAGTGCTGATTTCTTAGTAACTCGGTCTTCACCGATGATGTCGTTGCCAGCCGCTGAGAACAGAAAAGCGCGAACGTGCTCCTTCTGTGAACGTAGGTTCGTCAAATACTCAGAGCCTCCTGGTTCCAGGTCTCCGTGAACCATGTTGTCAGCGGTGTCGCCGGCGGCGGCGAGTGACAGGATTGCGAACTCCTCAGCCAGATGATCGACAATCTCGTCAACAAGGATCGGAAACTGCAACCAGCTGTCGCCCTCGGCCACCAGCACTGGTTTGTGTGGCCGGAAAATGCGATCGAGTTGAAATGCCAGCATGCGCGCTGCGCGTTCTGCGCCATTACCGATCTGCATGGCGTTTTCGAGGCGCTGTTCTTCCTCGGTCATAATGACTAGGTCGGGATTAGGCACGATCCGAAAATCAAAGCCGCCTTCACCGCGCTCCACGTTCGAATAGGCTTTGAAGGTTTCCCGGTGCTTACGATCCGTAGAAAGCGCAATGTACTCATTGAAGGTGATTTTTTGCATTTTTCGCCGGCCGTTTGCTGATGTCTGTATTCAACCATAACATGCCGCCGGAGCCAATCGATAGCAGAACGCGGGATTTGCCATGGCCATCACACCATCGGAACTTGGCATCGACGACGTTGATGAAAGCATTGCGCGTATCAAAGCGCGGGAAGACAAACTCCAGACAGCGATGCAGATGATCGCCCGAGGTGGCGGACACCGTGTCGAAACCGACGCCCGCAGGCTTAAAGCCCAGCTTCGTCAGAAAACGCTGGATCAGCTCGAAAGCGAAAACGAGCGCTTTCTGACGATTACGTCCGGCCTCGGCACCGAGGCTTTCATTGGCCCGCGCAACAACATCTTGTCTGGAGAATTTCTGGAAATCGGAATACTGGCCGCGCGCGCAGTCTGCCGAATTACACGCGGGGCAGAGACTGCGACTGGCTTTCTGGTCGGCGAAGGTGTCGTCCTGACAAATCATCATGTGATCAAGGACGAAACTGAAGCCGCGAGTGCCCTTTTCGAGTTTCTATACGACGACAACACGATAGGGACGCCGCGAAACGCGGAACGCTATGTTGCCGACCCCGGTCGGTTCCTTTTTTCCGACGAGGCTCTCGACCTTTGCTTCGTGGCATTGCGCGAAGTGCAGGGATTCAAGCCCCTCAAAACGTTCGGATGGCTGCCGCTGTTGAAGGAAGAAGGGAAAATCCTCATCGGCGACCCCGTGAACATTTTGCAGCATCCGCGCGGAGAGCAAAAACGCATCGTCGTTCACGACAGTACGTTTGTCCTTGTCGAAAATGACACCGAAGCCGATGTGTTTTGCTGGTATTCAGGAGATACAGACAAGGGAAGTTCCGGCGCTCCCGTCCTGAACAATCGGTGGGAGGTGATCGCACTGCATCACAAGGCCATACCAGCGACTGACAAGAACGGCTTCGTGCTTGACGTAAACGGGAAGCAGATTTCAGAGAAACGCATCAACGACGCTGACACGTTGGTACGATGGATTGCGAACGAAGGCACACGCGTTTCGCGTATCGTGGACCGGCTTACGGCGGCATCTTTGCCGGATTCTCATGCCGCCGTTCGAAGCACATTGCTGGCTCTTTGGTCGGATCCAATGGCGACCATTCTTGCGCGTCGCGCCGCATATCAGGGAATGCAGGATCAATGAACAAATTCCGGGCAGCGGCCATGGGCGCGCCTCTCCAGACAGAGCCGACGGCGAGCCACAAATGCTAATCTGCCAGCGGTGAGGGTGGGCAAGCCGGGTTCAGCTTGAATATCGAGTGTGTGATCAACACTGTCGGAACGACGCCACCACACCGAAGGCAACTATCTTGGTCGCACCATGAACTGAGCCAACAGCAGAACCGAAACCGAACCTGAGCCTCCGTAACCAAATAATCTCAACTCTCCGAGAAAACTCCAGCGACGGAAAGTTGCTACCACTTATAGAACACCATAATGGTGCATCTTGAAAAAACACCATAATGGTGCTATGTGAGGTCTCGTGACTGAAAAACGCAAGCCGACTTATGATCTGGATGCTATCAAATCGACCTTCAGATCGGCAAAGAGCCTCAATGCGACAGGGTCGGCGATCCGCTCGGCGGCGGCGCTCGGATTCGGAAGCGCTGAGATTGTCGCCGTCATCCAGTCCATGGACCGGCGCGATTTTCAGAAATCGATGACGTCGTATGCGGATCATCGTGTGTGGCAGGATGTCTACCATGTGCCGTCCGAGGTGGGCGAGCTCTACGTGAAGTTTACGGCGGACGTTGTGAGTGAGTTTTTGTTGTTGTCCTTTAAGGAGAAAGACAGTGGCTGATGCAGTTGAAAATCATCCGGTCTGCCCTGAAACCGGGGCACCGATGCATCGCGATACGCGGCCGATGACGATTGCCTACAAAGGCGAAACGGCCACGTTCGACATGCCTGGCTGGTATTGTCATGAAAGCGATGAGAGCATTCATGACGGGTCGGACATGAAAGTGTCAGACCGGGAGCTAACCGCGCTGAAGGCCAAGGTCGAGGGACGTCTTGCCCCGAAGGCCGTTAAACGCATCCGCAAACGCCTGAAGCTGACCCAGAAAGATGCCGGGCGGCTGATTGGCGGTGGTCCGAACGCGTTTCAGAAATACGAGAGCGGCGACGTTCTGGTCAGCCATGCAGTGACCAGTGCACTTCTCTTGCTGGATCGAGACCCAGGCGGCCTTGAAGTGCTCCAGCAAAAGGGCAAGGCAACACACGCCGACTGAGTGGGGCCGCAAATGACATCAGATATCGTTCGAAAGCTGTTCGAGGATCAGGAGCGCCTGCGGAAACTGACCAATCCGCTCGGGGACCTCGAAAAGCTCGTCAATCCAATAGCCAGCACTCTAGCGGAAATCGCCGTCAGCCAATCCGCCGTTGATACGGTCCGGCAAAACGCCCTGCCGCCCAAACTGCTCGCCGAGATCTACGGATCCTCATCCATTGCACGGCTCATGGAGGACACGAAAAAACGCCGCAAGATGCTCGAAGGGCCGCTGTCGGAGGCGCGCCGCATCGGCCTTCTCGATCCGGACTCGGATTTCCGCAAAACACTCTCAGCCGCCACCGAAGCACGGCGCGTCTACGAAAGCGCGTTTCGATTACCCGTCAAAAACGAGTTGTCGACTTTGATCGAGGAGGCAACCGCAGCGTCTTCCATCGCGACAGCACTTGCCAAGGAACTCCATGGTACGAATTCGCTACGCGCAGCTATGGAAAGCATGACGCGTCCGTGGCTGCATATCGACCACGCCTCCACATCGGCGAGTGCATTCGCGGAACTCGTTTCCATCGGGCAAAACGTTGCCCGTATGCGGCCTTTTGAGACCGCCCTGGTCGCTGGGTTGAGACCCAATCTCGGTGATTGGCGCGATCCGATGTCTGTGGATGAGGCAGCTTTGATTAACCCGCTGTCCCGTTCGGAGCTTTATCTCGAGCGGGGCGTCGATCCAGCGTTAACCGACTTCCCCACCGCAGCCTTCCATGAAAGCATATCGATAGCCGGGCTCGTTGCGGATGATGAGGTTGAAGAACCAGCAGACGAAGGCGACGAATTCGTCCGGGCGGAGAGAGCTTTCGCACAATTGCGCCGGTTTGAGGTGGCTCTCCGCGCCTTTATCGTCGAGGTGATGGAAGACGCGTTTGGTGACCGCTGGATGAAGCAGCAACTGCCCAAGGACATGCGTGACAAATGGGAGGCCAAGCGTCGGGCGGAAATAGACGCTGGACGAGACCCGCGCGCGTTGATCGAGTATGCCGATTTTTCAGATTACCGTATGATCATCGAGCGCAGCGATAACTGGAAAACGGCATTCAAGTCTGTCTTTCGACGTCCAGAAGATGTGAGAGAATCGTTGCAGCGGTTGAGCCCCATTCGTATTGCGACCATGCACTCTCGCATCGTTACGCTCGACGACGAGTTGTTGCTCATGGTGGAAACCAGACGGGTGTTGAAGGCAATCCGCCTTAGCTCACAGTGAACTGCTTGCCACACTATCCTTTGCGACCTTGATGCCCTCGAAATCCGCCGCAGATACTCCGTCTTGCTCTTCAGCTTAAGGTCTGTCCCCTAACCCTTGGACGAGGGCAGTTTGAGCAGATAGCCTCGCGCCAGTTTCTGTTTGACCAGATCAGACAGCGCACATTCGGCCTCCATTTGAGATTTGTACCAGTCACACCGCTGCCGACCCCAGGTGCCAAAGCGGCCCCACTGCCGGTGAACGCCGTGATCTCCGAAGAGGTCCTTGGTCAGTTCCACGGAATAGAAGCGGTTCATATTGCGGGATGGATCAACGCGGCGCAGATTGATCTGCATCGATCTCCTCCATGCTCATCGGGATGTAGTCGGTGGAGACTAGTTCGAGTCGCGGCTCTCTTTTTTCCAGACCCCAGCGTCGCTCAGTGTAAAACTCCAGGGCTTTTCTTGTCCTGGCGCGGAGGGTCTCTCCCGTAAACCCGTATTCAATCCGCACCACGCGCTGTTGCGCTTGCGTCAGCCGAGAATGCGGCCGCAACGTCAGCACTGCCCAAGTGAACCAGTCATCATCGCGCGGTATGGTCTCGGCTGGCCTTGTCTCCTTGAACGAACACTCCGGGTCGATGCGCGCCGGATGGAAATCGCGGAAACCGTCTCGAGCATAGCACCAGGCCCGCACATGCAGGCGGACGCCATCGGAGGCGAAGCGCACGGGAGCGATCCAACGGGTCATCGGGTCCGGATCCCGCATAGACTGATAGACAATCTTGACAGCCGCTTTCGCTCTGAACGCTTGGTAAAGGGGGCGCAATACACGCATGTCCTGTACCCGCTGGAGGTCTGAGAGCCTGTCGAAGGTCGAAGTTGAACCAGCAGTGAGCAGCTGTGTCATTTCTGCGACCGAGCTCGCCCCCGTCAGCCGTTCAAAGCTGTCCTGCGCCAGATATTGGCGCGACGAAGCATCGTAATGCAGTGAATCTTCCGGTGCTTCTGCGAGGTATGCCCGAAAATCGAGAGCGGCCTGTGCGTTGGAAATACCAAACCGTTTGATCAACGATGCACGAGTCGCGGCGCCGTCCCAATAGAACAGCCTGTCGAGGTATTCCAGGCGCGTGCGTTGGGCATGTTTGAGGTCGTCGAAGGCCATTGTGAGAAACTAGCTTGACTCGGTCAATCTGTCCATCTATTTTTTACACGTATAGAAATTGATGGTGCAAGATGAGAATCCTTCACACGGCAGATTGGCATCTGGGGCGAACGCTGCGCGGCGTCTCGCTGCTGGATGACCAGGCCCATATTCTCGATCAGATCTACGATACGATTGTCACGCGGGACATCGACGTGCTGATTGTGGCCGGCGATGTCTACGACAAGCCCTCTCCAGCGGAGCCCGCCGTCAAGCTCTACAGCGATTTTGTCGAACGCGTGTACGAGGAGACCGAGGCAGCGATCATTGTGATCGCCGGCAACCACGATTCCGGGCAGCGACTTGGCGCCGTGACCAAGCTCTTCGACAAGAGGCGCATTCTCATCAGAGGTCCCCTTCAGACGAACGAGGTACCGCTTGTGCTTGAAGATGAGTACGGTTCCGTAGCATTTTCCGCGCTGCCCTATGGCGAGATCTATGCCGCCCGCCGGGCATTCGAAGACGAAACGATCCGAACGCCCGAAGATGTTTTGAGAGCCCAGATCGAAGCGGCACGGTGCCAAAAACCGGAGGGCGCGCGATGGGTTATCGTCGCCCATGCCTTCGTTGCTGATTGTCAACCCAGCGACAGCGAGCGCCGCCTGGCCGTCGGGACGGTGGAGATGGTCTCCCAAGCGATTTTCGATGGAGCGGATTACGTCGCCTTGGGACATTTACACCGACCGCAAACGGCTGGCAGCGAGATCGTTCGCTACAGCGGATCGCCCTTGGCCTTTGGCTTTGATGAGGCCGACACGCAAAAATCCATGACGGTCTTTGAGCTCGCAGATGACGGCTCCACCACGAATCTCGAACAGATTGCGTTTGAACCATTGCGAAGGGTTCGTGAAGTACGAGGGCTACTTGCCGATCTGCTGGCCGAAGCTGAGGCCAATCCAAGTGAGGACTTGATTTGTGCCATATTGCTGGACGAAGGTGCACTTGTGGAGCCGCTTGCGCAATTGCGGCCACACTATCCCAACATCCTTCAGACCCTGCGGGAAAAGAGACGGGACCCAGCAATCTCGGCCGCCGGTCGCGCCCAATCAAAGCTCGATGATCCGGTCAGCGTGATCGACGAGTTTGTCGCTTATGTGCGTGGCGAGAAACCGAGCGATATCGAGCAGGGTGTCGTTACGCAGTTGCTCGATGAACCCGTGCGAGAGGAAGTCTGATGCGTCCAATCCGACTGACCCTGACCGCGTTCGGACCCTATGCAGGGACCGAGATTGTCGATTTCACCGCAGCGCTAGATGCCGGTATTTTTGGCATTTATGGCGATACCGGTGCGGGCAAGACCACCATATTCGATGCTATGTCGTTCGCGCTTTTCGGCGAGTCCTCCGGAGCCGAGCGATCAGCAGAGGACATGATCTCACATCACGCCGGTGCGACGGCCTTGACCGAAGTCGAAATGGTCTTTGATCTCGGCGAAGAGCGATACGTTATCCGGAGGGTTCCCCGTCAGACCCGTGCTGCGAACCGAGGAGCGGGCACAGCCCATCAATCGCATGAAGCCTATCTGTTCAAAGCCACGGGCATGGCTCTCGACGAAATCACTGCCGATCACCGGGGCGACGTACTGGAGGAGAAAAAAGTCAAATCGGTCGACGCAATGATCGAGCAGTTGCTGGGCTATGATGCCGACCAATTCCGGCAAATCGTCCTGCTGCCGCAGGGAGACTTCCGCAAGATCCTGACCGCAAGCTCCGATGAGCGTTCGCCGATCCTGAAACGATTGTTTGATGTGCGGCTTTACGAGAGCTTTGTCGAAAAAATCAAACGCAAGGCTGCTGGGCTGCACCAGGAAATCCGCGACGAGCGCCTTAAACGGGAGACGCTGCTCAACAACCAAGCAGAAGAGGCGTTTCGGGCAGATGCGGCGAAGGACATGGCCGCCATTGACGTTTTCAATGTCCAGATTGAGGCGCTTGAAAAGACGCTTGCGAAGCAGCGCAAGATGCTGACGTCGGCTGAGGCTCTATCCGAGAAGTTTGCCAACCTTGAAGACGCGAAGCGTGACAAGGCAGCTCTCGAGAGCCAACGCGAGCAGGTCGATTTGCTGCGGACACGTTCCAAACAGGCACGGACCGCTGCGACGTTGATACCTTTGGAGCGGGCGGCAGCAAGCGCGGGCGATGACCATGCTGAGGCGGTGAAGGCGCTTGACGCAGCGGTGGAGGCGTTTGCCAATGCGGAGACGGCACGCAAGTCTGCGCAGCATACCTTGGCTCAAACCACGGAACAGGCATCACAGCGGGAGGCCGCCGCCGCCAAAGTGCAAGAACTCGAGCGCTGGAAGGCGACACTCGATCAAACAGTGGCACTGAAGCAATCGCTGACCGAGAAGGTCCAGGCGGTGACAGTGGCAACGGCAGCGGAAAGCGACACGAAACAGGCGGCCGATGATGCTGGCAAAAAACTGGAAACGCTCCGGGCTTTACAGAAACTCCAGCCTGATCATGACAGGGCTGTCAGTGACGCGGCGGCCCGCTTGGCCGCCCTGCAGCGCGAAGCCGAAATTCTTGGCGAGTATGAGAAGGCAGTCACCCGGCGAGATCAGCAGAAGGGAACCGTCGACAATTTGGCCGAAGCGTATCAGAAAACTGTCACGCAGCTCCGGTCGTGTGAGAACACCTTTGCGATTGCTGAGCAGGATCTCGTGGACGTCCAAGCCCTGCACGTCGCCCGCAAGCTTCGCCATGGCGAACCTTGCCCGGCCTGTGGTTCACGCGATCACCCGGCGCCGGCCACCGGCGATACTTCGCGCCAAGGACGCAATGACGCGTTTGAGGTGGCGCAAGATGCGCTGAACCAGGCAAAATCGGCAGAGCTCGAGGCCAAAGCCGCCTTGAATTCAGCCCAGGCCTTGCTGGAAGAGCGGCAAAACACTTTGGCGGAACTGGCCGAGCCAGCGCGCGATCGCACGACACTGCTGCCGGTTCTGACCGCTGAAACGGAAAGAAAAGCCGAGCTCGATGCTGATACCCGTTTTACCAATTTGGCTGAACGGCTTTCGGATGCCGAGACCCAATCAGCCACAACAACGCGTGTTCACGAAGCAGCCAAACAGGCGTTAGCAGACCAAAACGTCGAGTTATCGACCGCACAGACGCAACTGAACGCAATCCTGCGAGACGTTCCGGAGCCGTTTCGTGACGCCAACCATCTGGCGATCACACTCGAGGGCGCCGTTGTCGAGCGCGATCGTTTGGCGCAAGCGCATCAGTCAGCGCTCGACGCTGATAAGGCAACCGCGGTCGCGCTTGCCGCAGCGGAGCAGTCACGCAACGGGACCAAAACGGCACTTGGGCGCGCCAACAGCGTTTGGGAAGAGGCCAGGAGGGCGCTGACCGACGCGCTGGTTGCGGCGGGGCTCTCGGCTGAGATGTTTCAATCGGCAAAAGGAGATGTCGGCCAGATCGATGATCTGGAGGCCGCGATCAAGGAGCATGAGCAGAAGCTCGCGGCGAACACCGATCGGCTGAAACGACTGAAGCAAGAAATCGGCGAACGTGAGCATCCCGATGTTGACGCGCTCAAGGACGAGGTATCAGCCTGTGCCGCGGAATTGGAAACCGGTCAGAACGAGCGTACGCGGCTGAAGACCGAACTGATCCGCAAGCAGGGCGTTTTGCAAACCGTGGATGAGATATCCAACAACATCGCATCCCTTGAAGACCGTTATGCTCCGCTCGGCGAGATCTCCAACCTGGTGAATGGCAACAATGACAAAAAAGTGCGGCTGCCGGATTTTGCCATTGCGGCCATGTTTGATGAAGTGCTTGTCGCGGCCAACCTCAGACTCGGACCGATGTCAAATGATCGCTATCAATTGCATCGCCCGGAAGAAACGGCCGGTGGTGTCAGCAAGCGCGGTCTCGACATCGCGGTCTACGATGCCAATACGGAGAAGTCGCGATCGACAAAGACGCTCTCAGGCGGCGAGGGGTTCCAGGCGTCCTTGGCGCTGGCGCTCGGGCTTTCCGACGTGGTTCAGCAGAACAGCGGCGGGATCAAACTCGATGCGATCTTTATCGATGAAGGATTCGGTTCACTTGATGACGAAACTCTGAATACAGCTCTGGAGACACTTCATTCTCTGACGAACGAGATGCGAGCGGTGGGTCTGATTTCTCATACCGAGCAGGTCAAGACCCTGATCACGGCCGGTTTCGATATCGAGGTCACGCCGAGCGGATCCCATGTTCGCTCTCGCTCCGATGCGGCCTAGACGATCCATGGCACCAGCGCCACAACAGGCTTTGGCTGCAACCTATTCAAGATCATCAAAGGCTTCTGCGATCGACAGCGCTCTACGCGGCAGGCCCACGGCCAGCTCGTCTGTATCCACCTTGTACCGTTCGAGTAGGAAGGTGTCGGGCTTGCGCCGAATTTCATAGAGTTTCACCGGCCGCTCACGTGGCTCAAGCGCCTTTACGACTGAGTAGATAACCGACGACGGGCACCGCAGGCCGAACACGATCTCTTCCAATTCGATTGGAGCGTCCTGCTCTCCGCGACGCCCGATGAGCCGCCATTCTTTTTCGTAGCGCCAGTCCCAAGCCTTCTTGAGCAACACCGCCTGATCGACAGCTCGCCTGGACGCATCATCTCCGTTCAGCATAGCCCGAACCAGACTGGCCTGTACCATGCTGCTTCCGCCATACTTGACCTCGAAAACCTGCTTTTTGGCTTGAGCTGGTATGGAGAACCCGATTGCGATGCCACGATGTTGGTCACCATAGTGGCTCCACATGAGAGGACAATTGTATCGCTTTGCGAGTGCAACGATCCCACCATCGTATCGACGCAGTAGTTCGCGTTCGATGGCTTGCCCCAGAAGAATCGAGAGAGGATCATCGACAATCACCTCCGGATTTGTCGCGTGGTATCGCAGATCTGAAATGATCTGCTCGGCCTGTTTACGACTCTGACGGACAATATGATCGCGCGTCTTTGGGCCCTTGTATCGAATCGCTTTTGCGGCGGCTTCCATTTCTCCATTTACACGTTGCTCGACGAGCCGTGTCAGGACGGTTTCCAGTTGATGATCTGGCAGATCAATCTCCAGCCCTGGTTTGGTGTCCAGCGGGTCGTTGAACGTGCTTGGATCGGCGAAATAGAGCTTGTCTTCGATCAGGTTGCCGAGCGAGCGATCTGAGAACGACCGATATTTGTAAAGGCGTTTTGGCAACGTCATGACGCCAAATCCAAGTCCGGCAGATCACGCAAGCTCTGCAAATCGAACGTCGCTAGAAACGTCTCCGTGGTGACAAATGTATGAGGAGCCCCCGGCCGCGGCGATCGCGGGCCCGTGGCGATCAGTTTATTGTAGCGCAATCGGGCCAACAGATCGCGGCTGATGTCTTTGCCGAATATGTCGGCCAGCCCGGCCCGGTCGATCGGCTGGTGGTAGGCGACGGCGCACAGCACTGCCATTTCCATCTCCGAAAACGGCAGAGCCGCCTCTCCAAGATCGGCCGCGGCCCTGATCGCGTCGGCAAACTGGGGACGTGTGCGGAACATCCAGCCGGCCGCGACCTGGACGAGCTCATAGGGTCGTCCTTTCAACTCGGCCTGAATATCGTCGAGCAGCATGTCGACCGACGCCGCCTGCCCCACCACGCGCGCCAGGTCCTCGCGTTTGACGGGTGAGGCGGAGGCGAACAACACGGCCTCGATCCGGCCCATCCATTCGCGCCAGCGCAGCTCGGCCGGCAGGTCATCCAGCTCCCGGTCAATCACCGCCCTGCCGTTTTCGGCCGACCGATATGTTTGGGCCACGGTCATCATGCGATCCCATACAGCCGAAACGTCGGTCGGCCCGTCAACTCTCGCGCGACACCGAGCTCGACCAGACGGTCGCAAAAACGCCGCGCGGCGCGATCGGTCATCGCGATGCTGGTGCCTCGGATGGTCGGCGACAACATCGTCGATGGAGCGACCGCATCTTCACTGAGGAACACGCCCACGGCCGCGTCCGATCCCCGGGCCCGGAGCTTGGGCGCGACCGTGATCAGCGCCGACGCCCGATGCGTTAGGTCCCGCGCCATCGCTATGGTGTTTTGAACGGACTGAAGAATGCACGCCTGGACAGCCTGTTGAGCTTGATCGTCACCCTCGATGAGGGCGCGCAGCGACGCCTTGTTCAGCTTCCGGGCGGTGATCGGCAGGAGGACCGGCCAGTTAAGCGCGCGGGCAAGAACCATATCGGACAGAAGGCAGGCAACGCGTTCTGCCCGATCGTCGAACTGCAGCACGGTGCGCAGCACGCAGACGCAACCCAATAGAGGCGTTTGAGTTGCGGCGTGCGTCAGTCCGCTTTCAATCCACGGCGCGATGTCGGCCTCGAAGTGCGGCGCGATCAGATTGCCGATACCGGCCTGCCAATCGGCCCCGGTCAGCCGGGTCGTCACCGCACCGCGCCAGAAGGCCAGCAGATCGCCGTCGGGTCCGCGTGCATGACGGCCGTCATCGCCGACCGGCGTCAAATGGTAGGCATCGCGGATATCGGCTTCTCGCGCGAGGCGCCCTTCGAGTTTCGAGGTGGCGACCGCCGCCTTCAGGCCCAGGCGGTTGACCAACAGTTTCAGTGGCACGCCATGGGTTGGATCCGAGACCAAGCTGTCGAGTACGGCCAAGGCGGACCCTGCCAGAAACGCCAGGTTCTCCGGGGTTTGAGAACGTGTCGATGCTGCCCAGGACGGCAGTTTGGGCAGGTCGTTAGGGTCGGTTCGGGGCTCGGCGGTGGCGCGAATCATGGTTGTGAGCTTAGATCATAACGGCGCTTTAAGCTACAGAACGGGCATTTAACCGCCCCGCCTTAAACGTCTTTTCTATGTCCAATAATGTTGCCTTATCAGACGCTTAAGACGCACATCTAGATGTCCAGTTGCCGAGTGGGCTCAATTTGGCATTATCTCGAAACCCCTTTCCGGGCATCGATACCAATGCCCATGTTTTTCCTCATTCGCATCGCTTGGCGCCAAGGCGCTAACGTGAACTCCTTGCCCTTCTGAACAACTGCGAAACGTCCTGACGCAAGACGGATCGATCCTGATGTTTTCGCGCTCTTCAAATCGAATTCCGATCCGTCTCGAAACGACCGCCGGAGCTCATTTCCGAGGCGACTTCCGGCCACGGCAACATCTTTTCTCGTCAAGGTTTCCAGCAGCCGGCGTCGGGCGACCAGCTGCTCTCCTCGTTGGGACAAGTAGCCGTTTTTGACAAGCCAGCGTTGCCGCTGCCGCAACGCACTTTTCATCTCAGTGCCGAAGCCATGGTCCGACGGTGTCATTGGCTGCCTCACCAGCAGCTGCCGATCCAGCCACGTCGCGCCAACGGTCGTGGGTAGTTGTTCAAGCGGTGCATGGGATTCAATGAATAGCCGCGCTTGGTTTCGGTGCGAAAAAGTACTGGCGTCGTGTCGGCCGCGCAATGTCACCAACAAACCTTCGCGCGGCGGATCGCTCGCGTTCAGTTGACCGACCTCCGCATAGTGCAATTTGCCATCGATGCCGTCGACGACGACGAATTGCGACCCGGTCATTTCGTCGCTCAATCCCAGGCCAACCACCTTCCCGGTGACACGCGCATTCGAGTCATCCGCCTTGAAGATGTTGAACGCCCGCGCATTGTGCTCGATGCCTGCCTCCTTCAGGCAACGCTGCATAGTCCTGATGATGTCGTTGCGTTGGCCGAGGTCGCGCAATACGGCTTCAGTCCGTTGGGCGATCCGCCAGACGCCCGGCTTCAGTTCGCTGGCCAGACCCATGCGTTCGAATTTGCGCAGCCGGCCCATGCGCAATGCGCGAAGCTGCCCGTCGTCATGATGGTGCGCACCTCCAATCGAGAGGATACCGCCATCCGTATCGCGCAGCAGTGCGCGATCGATCCGCGTGAACCGCTCGGCGTCCACTTCGCGCTCCAACTTCCGTTGCAGCTCGTCCGCCGTCTCCGGCCCGAGCTCGAGAGTCACGAGATCGCTGGCCCGTGTTCGGAATCCATGGGCCATGTAATCCCGCGCGATGACCAGAGCGCCTCCACGATCATCCCTGCCTCGGATGACGATATGGGTATGCGGATGACCGGTGTTGAAATGATCGACCGCCACCCAATCGAGCTTCGTGCCCAGATCGGTTTCGGCTTGGCTCATCAGGTCGCGGATGAAGGGCTTCAGGTCGCCGAGCTGGGCGCCGTCTTCCGGCGCCACGATCAGGCGGAACTGATGGCGGTCGTCCTTTGCTGGATCCAGGAATTCGCGCGCATCGACGTGGTCACTTTCAGGTCCATAGAGCTCACCGCGCTCGCCTTCACGCGTGACGCCGTCGCGCCGGATGTATTTCAGATGCGCACGGGCAGCGCCGAGGTCACCGTTCCGAAACCGCACGATCCGTGCCTTGACGATGACCCGCCGCCGGCCGGGTCGGAACGCGTGCACGCTGGCGCTGGACGCATACCCGCGACCGTTGCGGCTGCCGGTCCAGGACGAGCGGCGCGATGAGCCGTGTGAACTCCGACTGATGGCGCGCACCACGCGGCCAAGATAGCGGCGCGGCTTGGCGGCCGACGTGGACCTGATGCGGCCCAGCCTGGGTGTGAACTCATCGTTGGCCATCGTTTCCTACATCTCCATTCATCTGAACCGAGACATGGGATCGTTATGGACAAGCGGAAAGACGGCGCCAGAATGATCGGGGAAAATCAGACGCTTGGGTCGCAATTGGCACCATGCGGACGCCAGTGGCACCAAAAAGATGGTGTCGCATCAAGGGCTTTGGCCGATCCCGTGTCCTTCCTTTTATCTTGCTATGCGTCGATCCTGCCTCTCCTCCGCACCAAGCCATCTCCATCCATCACCTCCTGCCCGCTCGCCATAGCCAGACCGGTGCCGCCACACCGATAATCCGGCGTGTTTTCGTCACCCCGAAATACCGCCCGTCGAAGCTTTTGGGGTGATCGGCGAGCAGGAAAACCTCGCCATCTTTGAGCACTTGGCAGCCGTTCCAGACCGGCATTCGACGTCCCAACCCATCGCTCCATCGGGCGCGTGCGACCGACACGCCATTCACCGAAACCGCCTGCCCAAACCGGCAGACGCGATCGCCTTTCAACGCCGCGACACGCTTCAGGGCGGGTGTGTCGGCGGGCAGAATGCGGCGGTCGGCGGCAAACGCGCTGGCATTTTTGGGTAGCCTAACCAGCACCAGATCGCCGTGTTGAACAGTCCGGTTTCGAACCCAATAGAGGCCGACCGGCAGGCTGTGCGACGCGTTCCAGATCAGCTTTGTCGGCGTGATATCCGCCGCCGAAACCCCGACCAGCAACGCACCCAACGCCGTCCAGTTGACCAGCGCATGGGCGCTCAGTCGGCGAGTTCGGCGCTCATTCATCGGGCTGTTCGGATGTCGATTGACGGCTTGATCGGTCCGACCAGGCGTCGAGATCGGCCTGCGCATAGAACACGCGGAAACCGTGTTTGCGGTAGATCGGCCCATTGCCATAGACCCGCATCTTGGCAAGCGTGTTGGGTTTGAGGCCAAGATATTTGGCCGCCTGTTTGCTGTCGAGATAGACCGGCCGTGCCGGTTTTTCGGGATCGTCGATCATCATCAGTCCTTCCGCTTCGCGCCGTGCGACGGCGTATGCGGACGGAAGATGCGCGTGGACAGCGGTGATCGGGAGTGACGAACTTCGGCTGCGCGCAACCGTCACCAGTCGCAATCAAAGCAGTTTGCGATAGCCGCCCCGCATCAGTTTGAGGCCGGCATTACGGGCGCGCCAGACCTGCTTCTTGAGCGCCTCATCGCCGCTTGCCGACCAGGTCAAACGCGTCATGCCGAGCGCCCGGAACACTTTGGCCGTGTCCTGCAGCGAGCCGCCAAGGAGCTTGCAATCGAGCGCAACAAGGCTGCATTTGCGCAAGGCTTGATCGCGTGGCCTGGGCGTTTTTCGTGTCGTCTGCGCGGCAGTTCGGCGCGCTGCATTGAGCGCCGCCATGGCTTTTGTACGCTCGGACAGCGTCGCAAAGCCGTCGATGCGGAAGCGCAATCGGACCGGAACAAGCAAGATGTTGGCACCTTCGATCACGAGGTTGAGCGTGCTGTCGGTCACGCGAACAAGGGCGACTTGAACGCCTGACCAGTCGAGGATTGCGGCGATGAAGCTGCGCGCTGTCGGATCGAGATCGGCGGGACCTCCATCTTCGGACGTGGGCAAAGCGGTAGCTTCGACGAGCGATTTCGGCGACCGTTCGGCCCAGAAGACGGGCGTGTCGCGCGCGGTCTTCGACGGATCAGCAAGACAGATCAGGCCCCATTTTGCGGCATTGCGCTGACAGCCACGAGGCCGAAGAATGCGCGTGCCGGAGACATGAGTGATGGTCTTCGAGAGCCGCGCGCGGCTGGCCACATAGTCGCGTCGGTAAGCCGGATCGCGGCGCAGATGTTCCCAGGCCCAGTCCGCGTCATCGAACGTGTCGGTGCGCGCATAGTCGGCCGCGCGTTCGCGAAAGAAACTCTCGAAATCGCGGCGTTGGGACACCAGTGCGGCTCCAGCTCGACGCCCCCAGAGCCCTTGCTTGCAAGTCTAACAAAGCATTGAATCGCCGACATATCCAACAAGACTGTTCCAATTCTTGGTCAATAAACCTCCGCACTTTGCGGCGCGGAGGCGCTTGTTGGAATGATCCGCGATCAGTCACGCGGGTTCCAGATCAGAGCGAAGACGCTGTCGTCATCCTGCCCGGCGGCGCGGCCAAGATTGGCATAGAGCTTGCGCGAGCCGAACTCCGGTGCGGCGATCGAAACCGAGACATACTCGTTGCCGGAGGTCTCGGCGGTGCGGATCCAGGCGGCGCCGACCTCGATGCCTTCGGCGAAGACGCGATAGTCCGGATGGTTCTCGGCGCTCTTGTCGCCATTGGGGACGAGGATGATCTCGGCACGGATGGTGAGCGTCTTCAGTTCACCCTTGTAACGTCCGTCCTCGAGCTTGGTGACGTATCCGATTGCGGCCATGGGTCTGTTCCTTTCCTGATTGCGGCGGGAGACCGTCTCCCTGCCTGACGGCGAACGGAACGGACCTGACGGACGGGCGGGCGCAGCCGCAGGCCCGCAACGCATGTGGAGGATCGCGGCGGCGCGGATTTTTGAGAGGCGCAGCCGGGCGCGAGGAAGCCCGCCGACGCATTGCGAGGCGGGCGGGGAAAAATCCGGGACGACGCGATTGCGCCCGGCCGTCAAAGGTCCCGTCTCGCCACAGGAAGGCAGGGAAACGGGCGTGTTCCGATGCGCAGGAAAGACGCGGGCCGATGCCGCGAAGGACACCGGCCCATGCATGATCGATTCTACGCGTCTGCGGCGAACAGGGATGCGACCCGGTTCCAATCCCGGCCGATGCTCGTCGTCTCCACCGGCGCATCGCTATAACCGGAGAACGGGAAGGCGAGCCAGTTCGGCGTCCAGTCATCGTGTTTGGCGCGCCCGTTTTCGCCACGCAGAACATCCGCGATGATACGCTTCTGGGTCTTGCCGGTCTCGCCCGCATTGGCTTCGGCCACGGTCTTGCCTGCCACATCGGCCAGTACGGCATTGATCGTCGTCTTGTCCTTGATCAGGTCGAGAAACACATCGTCTGCTTCCCAGCGGCCTTTGGCTGTCGTGCCAAGATGCACACCGAGCGCTTCGACCAAGCACGATCCCGATTGCAAGGTTTCGGCCATGGCGAAGGTCAGGACGCGCAGCACGTCCTCGTCGGTGAGGTCCAGCAAACTGGCGAAGACGTTGGCCGTCCGATAATGGTCGCCATTGTGCCGGACCAGTTCGGCGCGATCCTCATCCATGCCCAGAAGCGCGAGCACGGCCTTGCGTTCGGCATCGAATGCGGCCTGCGCGGGACCGGCCATCACCGAGGCTTCGATCTCCGGTTTCGGCGCACGCTGATCGTCCGGCCGGACCGACCAGAGCGCCGATCCGGCGATCATGTGGGCGACGGTCAGACGCAGCGCGATGCCGGGATGGCCCAGACAATCGGCGCGGACCAGCGCATGGCGATGCAGTTCGCAATAGCGCTGCATGGCTTTGGTGAACTCCGGCTTGGTAGGTGCATCCGTCGTATCGGTGTCGTTCTTGCCCTGCTGAGCGTGCTCGCGCGAACGCGCTTCATTGCGGGTCAGCCAGCCCTCATGGAAGCTGATATCGCCACGATGGCCGACAGTGACGAACACCTTGCCGCCCTTCTTTTTCGGCGTCTTCTCATGGTCCCATTCGGCGAAGTATGCGCCGCGTTCCAGCACGACCACATCGATCCAGCCGTTGGCTTTCAATGCCTCGGCCTTCTCGGCGACAGCCTGCATCTGCAACGTCCAGAACTGCTCCGGGTCGCCGAAATACTCATCTTCGCCAAACAGGTCGGTGACGATGGGGCCGGTGTAGAGCGACCGGTCGAACAGGGCTTGGGAACAGGCGATCTGTTCGCCGCCGAGCAGCCAGCGCTTGAGCTGGTGACCGATCGGAACATGGGCGTCCGCGTCCTTCCAAAGTGCCAGCCATTCCTTCTGTTGCGCCTTGGTGGCCAACGTCAGATGGCGCAGCGTGATCACGTCGATCCGGTCGTCCTTGAACAGGCGGCGGATGGTGGGCAGCAGATTAGCCAGAGCAAGTGACTGCTTTACCTGCTGCTCGGTGACCGCGAAGATCGCGGCGATGTCAGCAACGGTGCGGCCTTCTTTCACGAGCTTTGCGAAGGCTTCGTACTCGGCCATCGGGTCCATGTCGGCGCGCGCGACGTTTTCCAGAAGCGAGGCTTCCAGCGCCGCCGCATCATCGCCCGGCTGCATGATCGCGCACGGGATTGCCGGCGAGTCGTCCGGGCTTTCGTCGGCGACCTGTCGGGCGGCGTGATAGCGCCTGCGGCCCGCGACGATCTCGAAGCCGTCGCCGTTGGGTCGCACCAAAAGCGGCTGGAGGATGCCGCGTTCGCGGATAGACGGCAGGATGTCGTTGATGGCGGGCGGCTTGCGCCCGTGGCGCACATTGACGACGGCAAGCTTCAATTGATCGATGGGGATATGTTGCAGGTCCATGATGGTCTCCTTTGCTGTGGTCGGGTGAGAGGGGTCGGGCGACGGTCAGTCGCCCGATGAAAGCCAGTCCAGAAGGTCGGACTGGTTGCGTGCCGTTTCATCGAACAGGCCGATGTCGCAGGGCTTCTGGGTGGGGGTCGGGTTGCGCTTCGGTGTCATCGGCTGCGCCGCGAGCATGGCCAGACGGTCGGCCAGCGTGACCGGCGCGATGCCCGGCACGAGATGTTGCTCGCCCGCCTCGGTGTCTTCGGTCGCGATCATTTTTGTGGAGGGGCTGGCCACACTCATGCCACGGCCTCCGAATGACCGGTGACGTTGGCGCTGGAACCGTCAGCAAACGCCAACAGGAAATCCGCCGCCTTGCTGGCTTGGCTCGCGGCTCTGAAGATCGCCCGCTTGTCGTCTTTCAGAACGTCCAGCCATGCGCCCAGATAGTCGGCGTGCCGCACGGACGGCGTGATGGATAAGGTGGCGCAGACAAAGGCCGCACAGAGTTCGGCGACCAGTTCCTCGCGGGCATAGGTCTTGGTCTTGCCGCGCCCGCTTTGGTTCCGACCAAGCCGAGAACTGTGCCCGGTCCAGTGACCGAGTTCATGAAACAAGGTTCGATAGTAATCGATGGGCGCCCGAAAGGCCGGTTGCGGCGGCACCTGCACATAATCCTGCTCCGGCGCATAGAAGGCGCGATCCCCGCCGACGCGGATGTCTGCACAAGTCGCTTGGGCGAGGCGCTCGGCCTCTGGTTCGACTTCGATGATGGGCAACGGCGCTGCCTGCCGCGTGACACGATCCGGCAGGCCGTCGCATTGCGCGGCATTGAAGACGCGATAGCGCTTGAGGAACGGCACGGCGACCGCCTCGCGGTCTTCCACTCTCGCCTGTTCGCGCTCTTGGTCGGGAATGAAACGGTCGGCATAGACGATGATCGTGCCGCGTTCGCCCTTGCGCACCGTGCCGCCCAAGGCCTTGGCCTGCCGGAAGGTCAGCCAAAGCTGGCCGGGAAATCCGCGCTCGATGATCGCGCCCCACAAAAGCAGGATGTTGATGCCGGAATAGGGCTTGCCGGACACGGCGTTCTTGGGAAGGCTGACCGCGCAGGCGGCATGCGCCGTGTCCCATGGCTTCACCCAAGGCAGCCGCCCTGCCTCCATCTCGGCGATGATCCGGTCGGTCACCTCCTGATAGAGATCGCCGCGCGCCGCCTTCGGACGGGCTGCGCCTGCCCTCGATCCGCGTGACCTTTTCCGCTTGTCAGTCGTCATGACCGGCCCTCCTTGATCAGGTCCGCCGCCATGCGCACCCCGGTAAGCGGGGTGGGCGGCGACCACGAGGGCGTGGCCCGCGCGAAGCGCCGGGTCGCATCCGCTTGGTTCAAAACGGATCAAACGGACCAAGCGTCGGCGGGCCGGAAGGAGGAACGACTGGAGGACCCGGCCCTGGCCGGGTTGAGGGACGGCCGCGTGGGCCTAAACCCGAGAGCCGCCCACACCGCGCAACCGGGTGCAGCCAACAAAGAAAAGCCGCTGACGTCAGTCAGCGACCACCAGGCAAGCGGAGCGCGCAGGCGCAAGGGATGGATGCCGGACGGCCGAAACCGGATGCGACCCAGGAGCAGGCCGGGTTCGGTTCACGACAGCCCGGTCCGCCGTCAGGCGGATGCGCCCCGCCTTTCGAGCTCCTGTTGCGCCTTCCACTGGGCAATCAAAACCTGGCGAACCGACTCGTCGCCGCTATTTGCGATCCACTCGTATATGAGGTTCAAGAGTGTTATCGGCACAACCCCATATTGGTTGCAGCGGTCAAGAGAAGGCGTCCTCTGTCGTCGATCATGGGCCAACGATAAGTCAACCACGATATGGGCATCGAAACCCAGAAAAAGCGCTTCCAAGGCGGTTGCGGTGACGACATCGTCCAACCAAAAGCCGCAAACGAACAATTTGCTGCGCTCTTCCGCACGGATTGCCTCAAGCAAATCCGGCTGGGCCAAAACGGCGGTGCCGGGACGGACCTCATAAACGCGTTTCCGCCGCTGCTCGCATGGCAATGAAAGCCAGTCGTCATCGGCTGGTTTGGAATCCGTGATGGCGAAGTAACGAGGAACGCCGACACAATCGGCGACACATGAGAGACGCGTGAATCCTACCGACAAGGCGGCGGCGGTCGCCTTGTCGAATTCATCGATCTTGTCACGATGCGCGTCGATCAAGAGAACCTGTGAATTGGCCGGATCCGCTAAAATTGACATTCACAAGGCTCCCTGACCAAGCCGCGGTTTCTAGGATCGCCGGCGCTTATCTAAGGCAACAGCAGTGATTTGACGTCCCATGGAGCCGGCTCCTGATTGATCGAAGCTGTTGGTTCGGGCTTTCTCTGGCGAGTTGAACAATCGTCACTTGATTGAAAAATGGCGCCTTGACGAGGCCCGATTTCCAAACACTCCGGCGTCTGTCGTGTCTGCTGGTCGTCCGAAGATATGACCAAAGCAGATTTTTCGGATGAGAATTCGGGCAGCCTGACCTGCTCGTCGGACAGATTGAGAACGATCCAGAGTTCTTGACCGTCGGCTTTTCGACTGTAGCACAGAACGTTTGATGGGGCCTGGCAAAAGGCAAGCGAACCCGAACGGATTGCCGGAGCCGATCGGCGAATCGTGATCAGGTTTCTGTACAGCGAGAGCGTGGAGACGTCGTCGGCTTTCAGCTGGGCAACGCTGCTAAATCGGTGTTCGACCGGCACCGGAAGCCAAGCCTCATCGGCTGCGCCGAACCCCGCGTGCGCTTCATCAGACCAAGGCATCGGTGTACGCGCGCCGTCACGGCCCTTGCCGGGTACGCGATGCTCCCAAGGATCCTGGACCCTGTCCGGTGGGATGTCGGCCTGAGCCAGACCAAGTTCATCACCATAGTAAAGAAAGATAGCACCTGGCAGCGTCAGCAGGAGTATCGCCGCCAAATTGACGTTATCGGCTCCGATGCGGCTCGCCAGTCGTACCGTGTCGTGGTTACCGAGTGTGAAGTTGGGTGTGCCTGCGCCGTTGATGCCGTCGAGATATGCTTCGATGGCACGGCGCAAGTTCGGGGCATCGAAAGGCGTCGACAGTAGCTTGAAGTTGAACGGCAGGTTCATCCGGTTGCCCCGTCCGTAATAGGACCGGAGGCGATCGATCTCGGTTTCGGGAAAGATCTCTCCGATCAGCAACCGGTCGGGATAGGTATCGATCGTCGATCGGTAGCGCTCCAGGACATCAAGAAGCTCCGGCTGGTTGATGTGCCGTTTCGAGGTAGCGAAAGTATAGTCGGGATCATCCTCGTCACGAAAACGAGCGTCCTTGAACAGGAAATCGAACATGTCGACGCGAATACCGTCGACTCCGCGGTCGAGCCAGTACCGGAGCGCATCGAAGATGGCTTCCTCAACGTCCGGGTTGCGCCAGTTCAGGTCCGGTTGGAACGGCAGGAAGCTGTGGAGATAGTATTGGCCTGTCGCCTCGTCAAAGGCCCAGGCCGAGCCACCCGTGACGCTCTTCCAATTGTTGGGCGGCCCGCCTCCAGGTTCGGGATCGCGCCAAAGATACCAGTCGCGTTTGGCGCTTGAACGGGAAGCCCGCGACTGGGCGAACCAAGGGTGTTGGTCTGATGTATGGTTCGGGACGAAGTCGATGACGACCTTCATGCCCAACTCGTGAGCGCGCGCCAGCATCGCGTCGAAATCGGCAAGTGTTCCGAACACCGGATCGACGCCAAGATAGTTGGAAACGTCGTAGCCGAAGTCGCGCATTGGGGAGGGATAGAACGGACTGATCCAAATCGCGTCAACGCCGAGCCACGCGAGATAGTCAAGCCGCTCCGATATGCCCTGAAGATCACCGATACCGTCGCCGTTGGCATCGCGGAAACTGCGAGGGTAAATTTGGTAGACGACGGCTGAGCTCCACCAGCGCGGCGCTTCGCGGAGAGACTGCGGCGTACTGCCGTTAACGGACTTGTTCATGTCCCAGCTCACAGGAACGTGCGGCCGCCATTGACGGCGAACTTCTGACCGGTGATGAAATCGGCCTTGTCAGAAGCCAGAAACACCACCATGTCCGAGATGTTGCGCGGCACGCCGATATGGCCGAGCGGCACCCGCTCGCGGTACCAATCGAGATCGGATTCGGCGGCGTCGGCATGGCGCTCCACGGGAATCCAACCCGGCGCGACGAGATTGCAGGTGATGCCCTCGGGTCCCAGTTCGCTGGCCCAAGACCGCGTCATCGACAACATCGCGCCCTTGGCCGAGGAATAGTTGCCGAAATTGGGGTTGCCGAGCTCAGCGATTTCCGAGCCGATATTGATGATCCTGCCGGACCTGCGAGCCCGCCAATCAGGCAGGACGGCCTGCAATAGGATCAGCGGCGCCTTGACGAAGAAGACGAGTTGATCGAGGTGGCTTTGCCAACTCTGCTCCGTCAGCGGCATCTCCGGCTGCGGTCCGGTGGCGTTGTTGACGATCAGGTCGACCGGTCCGAGGTCTTCGGCGATCTTCGCAATACCTCGGGCGACACCGGTCTCGTCCGTTACGTCGAACTTGGCAGGCGTGGCCTTACCGCCGGATGCAGTGATGGCATCGACGGCCTTCTGAGCGCCTGCATCATCGCGAGCGTAGTTGACCGCAACGGCCCACCCGGCCTCGGCGAGCGCGATCGACATGTCGGCGCCAAGACCCCGTGACGCTCCAGTGACGAGGGCAGTTTTCATCTAAGACTCCTTATTCTGCGGGTGTTTGCTCGGTGAGCGTATCGAATGACTCGCGCAGCCGCCGTGCTCCGTTGAGCATGAACGCCTGGTCGCTGGACAACAGGAAGAAGCGGACACCGGCCTCGACCCAGCGCGGAACCTCGTCCATGTCGCTGACGAACATGCCGACTGTTCGCTGGCGCTCGATGGCCGTACTGACAATCGCTCCCACAGCATCGATGACTGCCGGGTCGCTCATCGACTGGCAGCCGAGCGAAACGGCAAGATCAGCGCGACCGATGAACAGGCAGTCCAAACGGTCGACCGAGCAAATCTCGTCGATACGACCCACCGCGTCCGCGTCCTCGATCTGCGCTACAATCACAGTCCGGCTCGCAGACTCCGATCGATGATCGGCCATCGTCTTTCTCGTGAATCCAGCGCCGCGCGTCGACCCGGCATATCCGCGTCCGGACGGACCGAACAGAGAATGGCGAACCGCCGCTTCCGCCTGGTCGCCCGAGCGAACATGCGGAACCAGAACGCCGGTCGCGCCAAGGTCGAGCGCGTTCAGAATGTGCGTCGGGCCCGCATCGCGAACGCGCACCAAGACGGGCATTGCGGACGCTCGGCAGGCGAAGATAGACCCATCAAGTTCACTACGGTCGAACGGCGCATGTTCCTCGTCGAGGCACAGGCAGTCGAGCTCTGTCCCGGCGAGCAGCTCGGAAACAAGACGGTGGGGTGTCTTGACCCAGGTGCCTATCAGCGGCGGACCGGCATGAAGTCGATCGCGGAAACCCGAAGGACAACCGGCGCCGGTCATGACGGCACCGCCAACGCATCGCGGTTGATGACGGTATCCGGCATGCTGCCGGCCAACACATCGAGTATGGACTGCGTGGCCGACGCTGTCATGCGCGCAACCGATTCATGGCTGATCCCGCCCATATGTGCGGAGCAAAGCAAGTTCGGCACTTCGGCCAGCACGGCCGGATCGGGCGGTTCAGACTCGAAGACATCAAGTGCTGCGCCACCGAGCCGGCCAGCTCTCAGCGCTTCGAATAGTGCAGCCTCATCAACAAGCCCGCCACGGCCCGTGTTGACCAGCAGCGCACCCGGCTTCATCGTGGCGATACGAGCCGCGCTGATCAGGTGCTCGGTATCCGGCGTCAAAGGCAAGTGAAGACTGACGATATCCGACCGCTCGAGCAGTTCATCGAGAGCGTCAAGCCTGCCTGCACCCTCGATGCGATCGACCTGCTCATCGAAATACACAACGCTGACGCCAAAGCCCGACAGCCGTCGCATCACGGCACGACCGATGGTTCCGGCACCAACGATCCCGATGGTTTTGCCGGGCAGCTCAGTTGGCGTCAGCGGCCCGATCCGCTCCCACCGGCCGGCCTTCACGGACCGGTCTTGCTCGGCGAGCTTGCGGACGAGGCCAAGAATCATGGCGAGCGTCTGGTCGGCGACCGTCTCGGCGTTCATGCCGGGCGTGATCGATATCGCGACGCCGTTGCGGTCGGCTGCCAGGCGATCGATCGAGTCGACACCGACGCCGACACGGGCAATGATTCGCAAGTCCGGAGCAGCATCCAGAACGCCTGTGGTGAACGGATCGGTGGAGACCAGCGCCGCGGCGCAACCGGCGATCATACCGGTCAATTCGTCCGCCGTCCGCCGTCCGACCTTCGGCTTCAGCACCAATTCATGACCCGCCTCGATCAGGCGCCGGCCCGTCGCCGGGTCATCCGGATCGTAGCCGGGCCAACTGACGAAGACCTTCATGCCGCCGCGTCCCGCACAAGATCGCGATAGGCGATGGCGACTCGCTCGCCGCCGGCAGCCGATCTCAGTGCGGCGTCGATGATCTCGTTGCAGAAATAGCCGTCGCGAAAGCTCGCTCCATGTGGTGCGACATCGTGCAGACCGGCAATGGCGCCGAGTATGTGAACAGCCTCGTGGCCGAACGTATCCACCCAACCGAGGGGATGACCCGCCGGGAACCAGCCCGATTGAAAGGGGTCGCCATCGCGGATGACGGGAATGGTCCGAAACGCCTTGTCTGGTCCGGCGACCCGCAGTTCATTCAACTGCTGCATGGAAAAGGCGATCGAGCCCTTCGATCCGTCGACCTCGATCCGGCTCGTGACCAAGTGCCCGCCCGCCACTCTGGATGCCTCAACGACACCGAGCGCGCCATTGCCATATTCGAAGACGCCAGCAAACTGGTCGTCAGTCTCGACCGGACTGCCATCCTCTGCGGTTGTGACTTTCACCCTCGTCGTTGCCGATACCGATTGCGGATCGCTCGCCAACAGGTAACGGGACAAGTCGATGTGGTGAGCGGCGAGATCGCCGAGCGCGCCCGCGCCGGCCGCAGCCTTGCTGTCGCGCCAACTCAATTGCCGCGTCTTGCCAAGCGAGGACGAGACGAGGAATTGGGAGCGATAGTGATAGATTTCTCCAATCTCGCCATCCTGGATGATCTGGCGAGCGAGCCGGAGCGCTGGAAAGAACCGATAGTTGAATGCGCACATGTGCTTGACGCCGGCGTTCTCTGCCGCCTGCCACATCGCGAAAGCGTCCGCAGCCGAGGGACCTAGCGGCTTTTCGCAGTAAACATGCTTGCCCGCCTTGGCGGCCGCGATCGTCGGTTCGACATGCAGATCGTTGGGCCCGGCATTGTCGATGAGCTGGATTTCAGGGTCGTCAATCAATGTGCGCCAGTTGGTCGTAGTCGTCTCCCAGCCACAGCTTTCGCGCGCGACTTCCAGTTTCTCCGCGTTCCGACCATAGATCGTCCGCAGCCTGGGGCGAGGCACCCCCGCATCGGCAATCAGCTGCACGTCGCGGTAACCCATCGAATGGGTCTTGCCCATGAAGCCATGGCCGATCATGCCAATACCGATATCTGTCATTGTCATCTCCTCCCCGAGAAGACGGGAGCACCACGCAGCGGACACGCCGCACATCATCGATTCCAACAATATGCATAGCTATGCAAATGTCAACTTCAATGACGTCTACAGGTCTTCGTCAGACGTCCTACCGATCGGTGGAGCGCCGTTCGAGCAACTCGCCGGGGATGAGCTTGAGCGCACCTTCGGCGGTTTCGTCGCCCTGCCAGTAGTGATTGAGGAGTTCGAACGAGCCGTCGACCATTGCCTCGGCATTTTGGCGCACTGAAGTAAGACCGTAGGACGGCCAACCGCCAAAGATTGCTCCGTCGAAGCCCGCAATCATGAAGTCTTTGGGGGTATCGAGCCCGTACTTTTCACGCGCGCACTCCACAACGCCGATAGCCATGAGGTCGTTGGCGCAAAAGATCGCGTCCGGCCGCACGTCGCCCGAAAACAATGTGTCCGCCGCAAGATAGCCGCCGTCATAGTGAAAATCGCCCTCAACGATTGTCACATTTTCAATGCCCAACTCGCGCAAACGACCGACATAACCTGCCTGACGGTCGGTATTGGCAAGGGTTTCCTTGCCGGTTACGTAGGCGAAGCGCTTGCCGCCCTTACTATGTAACAGCGTCGCGATTTGCCGCCCGCCTTCGACGTTGTCGGAGCAGATCGACGACACCCATTTGTTCTGCCGCTTGCCGTTGAACAGCACCACGGGAACCTGCATATGGGCACACTCGTCGGCTGCATCGTCTGACAGAAGCGACAGGGCCGAGATGATCCCGTCGACCCGATAGCGCATGATCAACGGTATGGCGTCATCGAAATACTCGTTGTGGTCCACGAAAAAGACCAGGACCTGATAACCGTTCTCCTGGAAGCGCCGGGTGAACAGTTCAAACAGGTTCGCGTAATAGGGGTTGTACATGCCACCAATAACAACGGCCACAAGCTGCGATCTGTGCGTGACAAGGATCCGCGGCAAGATCGATGGCTTATAACCGAGCTCGCGCGCGGCCTCGAAGACCTTTTCCTTCGTCTTCTTGCTGACGCTGGCACCTTCGGTGAAGGCGCGCGAAACCGCCGACTGTGAAACACCGGCCAGACGCGCCACATCGATCGAAGACGGGCGAGTGCGTTGCTGCGCCTTGACGGCAGTTGCGCCACTACCGTCAACACCGGTCTCTTCGTCTTCCTTCATCTAGCGCCTCTAACGAATCGCACATGGTTTCTTCGGCTATGCATACCAATGCAGTCTAGGTGCCCGCCAACCTCTTTGCAATGAGGATGCCCGCCTATCAGCGGCTGCGAACCGACGAAAAAAGCACAGCATCAGGTCAGATCAGATTTGTTTTGCATAGCAATGCAAATTGGGTTATCAGCGTATTGGAGGAGGATGCTCGACCATGATCAAACTCGCCAATGCCCCGGTTTCCTGGGGCGTGGACTATGCCGACGACGCACAAAACCCCGAGTGGGAACGTGTGATGGATGAGATCGCCTCGGCCGGCTACGACTTCACCGAGCTCGGACCTTATGGCTACTACCCCACTGATCCGGCCCGGCTTCGCGATGAATTCGGCCGGAGGCGACTCACCCCGATCGCAGGCTTCTTGTTTCAAAACCTGCATGAACCCTCCTGCGAACACGCGGTGCTGGATATGGCGCGCAAGACGGCGAATTTGGTTGGCCTCATCGGCGGCAATCGTCTTGTTGTGATCGACCATATTTCGGAAGAACGCATGCGCTGGGCCGGCAGTCGGGACAAAGCAAGACCGCTGGCCCCACAATATTATCGCCATATGATCGGGCTGATCGGCAGGATCGCCGAGATCGCCGCGCAATCGGGCATTACACCCGTCATCCACCAGCATGCCGGCTGCTACATTGAATATGAGGACGAGCTCGAGCAACTCCTTTCAGACGTGCCCGCCGAACAAGCCGGAATCTGCATCGACACAGGTCACATGGCCTATGCCGGAATCGATCCGGTCAGTTTCTACACGAAGCACCACGACCGCGTTCGGTACTTCCATTTCAAAGACATCGACCCGTCCGTGCATGCGCAGGTGATCCGCGATGGCGTTCCCTTCCTCGAGGCGGTCCAGCGAAAGGTGTTCTGCCCGATTGGAAAGGGCCTAGTCGACTGGCACGGCCTGGCAAAGGCGATGCAGGCACATGGATACGATGGCGCAGCGACGATCGAGCAGGACATCGATCCAGTGGTTTCCCCGAAACCGCGCGAAGATGCTCGGGTCAGTCTCGAATTTCTCAGATCGATCGGTTTCTAGGAGGACCATCATGGCCATCAGGACACTGAAGAAAGGCCGCAGCGGAGCTGATCAGTCGGCTGATCATGCTGAAGTCAAGGCCACTGTCGAGGGCATCCTTGCCGACATCGAATCACGCGGCGACGCTGCCGTGCGGGACTTGTCTGCGAAGTTCGACAAATGGGAGCCGGAAAGCTTTCGGCTGACACCGGCCCAGATCAGCGCTTGCATCGGCCTTTTGAGCGACCGCGAACTCGATGACATCCGCTTTGCGCAGGAGCAAGTCCGCGCATTCGCCGAACACCAGAAGGCATCGCTCCAGGATCTGGAAGTGGAAACGCGGCCAGGCGTGCTCCTGGGCCATCGCAACATCCCGATGAACTCTGTCGGCTGCTACGTGCCCGGCGGCAAGTATCCGCTGGTTGCTTCCGCTCATATGGGGGTTGTCACGGCAAAGGTAGCGGGCGTCCCGCGTGTAATTGCCATGACGCCTCCCTTCGAAGGCCGACCGGCGCCCGCGGTGGTTGCCGCTATGTCGATGGGTGGTGCTGACGAAATCTACATCCTCGGTGGCATTCAGGCCGTTGCCGCCATGGCGCTCGGCACTGAGACGATTGCACCGGTTGATTTTCTCGTCGGCCCCGGCAACGCCTTCGTAGCTGAGGCCAAACGCCAACTCTTCGGACGAGTTGGTATAGACCTGCTGGCCGGGCCAACCGAGACGTTGGTAATTGCTGATGACACGGTAGACGCCGAATTGTGCGCAACTGACTTGTTGGGCCAAGCTGAACACGGCGTCAACTCGCCAGCGGTTCTGCTGACCAATTCCGAAAAGCTGGCGCGTGAAACCATGGATGAGGTGGAGCGGCTGCTCGACATACTGCCCACCGCCGCGACGGCTCGACAATCCTGGACGGATTACGGCCAGGTGATTCTGTGCGACTCCGAAGAGGAGATGGTTCTTGAAGCCGATCGAATTGCTTCGGAGCATGTGCAGGTGATGACCCGCGATCCAGACTATTTCCTCGAAAGGATGACCAATTACGGCGCGCTGTTCCTCGGTCCGCGAACCAACGTCGCCTACGGGGACAAGGTGATCGGCACCAACCATACACTGCCGACGCTCGGAAACGCGCGCTTCACCGGGGGGTTATGGGTCGGCAAATTCCTCAAGACCTGCACCTATCAGAAGGTGCTGAACGACGACGCCTCTGTGGAGATAGGCAAGTATTGCTCGCGGCTGTGCATGCTCGAAGGCTTCGCGGGCCATGCCGAGCAGGCAAACATCCGCATACGGCGATATGGCGGGCGCAACGTGCCTTACGCGCAAGCCGCCGAATAGGCCGATGCGGCGAGCATGGAAATCCCCTCGGCACAAAGCTTCTCGCTTGCGGGCAAAACGGCTCTGGTTACCGGTGCTGGCCGCGGGCTCGGCGTCGCGCTTGCCGCCGCACTGGCCGAGGCGGGCGCCGAGGTCTATCTCGCCGCGCGGAGCCTTGATGAGACGACTGCCGTCGCGGAGGCGCTGGTTTCAGCCGGGCATCGGGCCAGCGCGATCCGGCTCGACGTGACGCGGCTACCGGACATTAGAACGGCCTTGGCCGATGGGCCGGCATTTGACGTGCTTGTCAACAATGCCGGTACAAACCGCCCTAAGCCGCTAAGTGCAGTGACTGAGGAGGACTACGACGCGGTTTTCGATCTCAACGTCAAAGGTGCCGTGTTCGTGGCCCAAGCGGTCGCGAAACGCATGCTAGCCGATAGGCGCGGAGGCTCGATCGTCAACATCTCTTCTCAGATGGGCCATGTCGGCGCAGAGAACCGAACGATCTATTGCGCGTCCAAGCATGCCCTGGAGGGCTTCACCAAGGCGCTGTCGCTTGAACTGGGGCCGCAAGGCGTTCGCGTCAACACGATCGCGCCCACCTTCATCGAGACGCCGATGACCAAGCCTTTTCTTCGGGACGAGGCATTCCGCACCTCGGTCCTTTCGAACATCCGGCTCGGCCGGCTTGGCACACCCGTGGACTTGATGGGGGCGCTCGTCTTTCTGGCTTCGGACGCTTCGGCCATGGTCACCGGCACTTCCATTCGCATCGACGGCGGATGGACGGCAGGCTGATCGCAAGACATCAAACAAGAACGGAGGGGAACAAATGGCGCGGAAACTGAAATTCTATGCGGTCACACATGACATTCTCGGCGATGTCTTCTGGGAAGTGTTCCGAAAGGGACTGACGGACGCCGCCGGGCGTTTCGACGTCGATGTGGAGCACCTGCGACCAGGCAAGTTCTCGCCGGAAATCCAGGCCGGGCTGATCGACGGTGCCGTTCACGCGCGACCTGACGGCCTGATCTCGACAATTCCGAATGTTGACGCGGTTGAACCATCGCTGCGCAGAGCGGTCGAGGCGGGCATTCCGCTGATTGCCATAAACGCGGCAGATCCGCGCCCGAAGAACGAGCGCATTCCCTACCTCTTCTATATCGGCGGCGATGATACCCTTGCTGGCGCGCTCGCTGGCCGACATGTCATCGGAGCGGCATCACCGAAGCGCGGCTTGTGCGTCGACCACTACATGCACGACCATATCTGCCATTCGGACCGCTATCGCGGCTTCGAGAAGGCGTTCGGCGACGCCGGTCTAACGGTCGAACGGTTGCGCGTTCCAGGTGGCGATGCGGCCGCCTGCGAAACTGCCGTGCTCGACCATCTAAAGGCCCATCCGGAGATCGACACCGTGCTGACGCTCGGACCGCCCGGAGCCGAGGCCGTCCTCGGCGCCACCCGATTGCTCGAGCCCGGAAAAAGACCCGCACACATCACCTTCGACATTGCGCAGTTGCAGATTGACGGCATCCGATCGAGCGAGATTCTGGCGACTATCGACAGCCAGCAGTATCTGCAGGGCTTTTTCTCGGTCCAGACAATGTGGATGCATGTCGCAATGGGTTTCACGATGGCCGATGACATCTTCACAGGGCCAGTCGTGGTCGATGCACACAACCTCGAAAAAGCCGCAGAAGGGGTCCGCGCCGGCATACGCTGACGCCGACAAAGCCGTGCTCCACCTCCCGGGCACGCAAGGTCCCCGCCGCTAAGCCGGCGGGGACCTATCCTATTCAAGCACAGTGCAAACCGGCTCCGGGACGCCGCTGTGACCCGTCCTGAAGATGAAGAGATCACCGGCCTGGGGCTGCTTGACCCTTGCCTCGTCGTCGAGCAACCGCTTTGCTGTGGTCACGACCAGATGGTCAAGTTGCGGCCCCGCAAAACAGCAAGAGGTCACCTGCGTCGCAGTCAGATGGAGAACTTGGGCTTCGTCGCCTTCAGGACCGTAGACGGTAACTCGACCGCCGCCGAACTTCGCGCTAAAGACGTCGCCCTCCGTGCCGAGCGCGATGCCGTCCGGGATCCAGTCTTTATCGCTATCGTCCACGAAGATTTCGGTTTCGACGAGCGTTGCGCCATCGAGCCGGTAGCGCTGGATTCTCTTTACATGACTGTCGGCAAACGATACGGACCCGTCCTTCGCGAAGGCCAGCGAGTTAGGCACATGCACTCCCCTTAGCATCTCTATAGCCTTGCCGGGTGCATCGATCCTGTAGAGCGCCCCCTGCGGTCTGCGGCCAAGTGTGCAGAGCGAACCAATCCAAAACCGGCCGTCAACGTCGGTCTTGCCCTCATTGAGGCGGTTGTCGGGTCGGTCCGGCTCGGGGTCGAAGAGGAATTCGTAGGTCTCAGTGGCAGGATCGAAGGCGAACAGCCCGGTCTGAACGGCGACCAATAGCCGATTGCCCGGCAAGAGCCCGAGTCCGCCGCCGAGTGCCGGCAAGGGAAAACGCCTCATTGCGTTCGTGCGCCAGTCGAGCGCGAACAGTTCACAACGGATGATGTCGATCCACCAGAGCGTGCCAGTGCGATGGTCCCAGAGCGGGCATTCGCCAAGCTCCATTCCGAGCGCCATCACGCGCACTGGTTCATGCATCGTCCGGTTCCCAGTCCTTGAGCATGACCGGCGCACCAGTCGTAACGGAATGCACTGCCGCCTCGGCGATGCGCAACGCTTCGAACCCGTCGCAATGATCGGGCTTCAGGCTGTCGCCGGTCGCCAACCCGCCGATGAAGGCGTCGATCTCGGCTGCATAAGCCTCTCCATAACGCTCGGTGAAGAACGGCTCGGGCACGTCTGTGACGATGCCGTCATAGCCGGCACGCGCCACGGTCGAGCGCGGTACATTTTCGAGACGGAGCATGCCCGAGGCGCCATGCACCTCGACACGCTGGTCGTAGCCATAGGCCGAGCGCCAGGAATTGTTGATGATAGCGAGCGCACCGGACGGCATTGTGAGTGTGAGCGCGACGGTGTCGGCGAAGCCTTCGGCGCGCAGTTCTTCGCTGGTCATCGCCGACGCAGCAGCAAAAACGGAGACCGGATCCTCGGCGAACAGCCAGCGCGCGACATCAATGTCATGCACCGTCGTCTCACGAAAGATGCCGCCCGCCTCGCGGACATAGGCAATCGGCGGCGGCGCAGGATCGCGGCTCGTCAGCACCGCCAGTTCAAGGGCACCGATGTCGCCGTCTTCAAGCTGTCGGGCGAGCCGACCAAAATGTGGATCGAAGCGGCGGTTGAAGCCGAGCATGAATGAGATACTGGCCTCTTCGACCGTCGCAACCGCCCGCTTGACCTGCGCATAGCCGCGGCCGATTGGTTTTTCGCAGAATACGGCCTTTCCGGTGGCAGCCGCGCGCTCGATGAGATCGGCGTGGGTGGACGCCGCACTGGCGATGATCACCGCATCGATTGAACGGTCTGCGAACACGCCATCGGTGTCTGTCACCTGGGCGCCATGTCGCTTGGCCAAGCGGTCGCGCGCCTCGACATTTGGATCGGCGATAAAGGCCAGCTCTGCATTTTCGTGACCGGCGACCGTGCGGGCGTGGATGACACCCATCCGCCCGGCACCGAAAAGAGCGATCTTCAGTTTGGTCATGTGAGAGGTTTTCCGATCAGGTCAGATCAGACAAGGGTTTTCTGGCGGGCGCGACCCTCGACAAAGCACTCATAGGCTTGCTTGGTTCGCTCCAAAGACGACGCTTCCGCGACGCCAAGATCCCACCACAGACCCGAACCCGCCGACGACTCGCGTTCCTTGGCATGGACAACCACAACTGACGGCCCCTCGACCGTTCGCGCTGCGGCGAGCGCCTCGTCGAGTTCGTCGGGCGTGTGCGCCTCGAAAGCCTCGGCGCCCATTGACCGCGCATTGGCCGCGTAATCGACGTCTATGTAGGCGCCGTCCAGCGAACGCGCATTGTCGGTGCGCCGGCGGAATTCGTTGCCAAAATTGTCGGTGCCGGTCGTCGCTTCCTGCAGCGCGCGAATGCACTGATAGCCTGAATTGACGATCACCACAGTCGTGAACTTGGCCCGTTCCTGCGCGGCGGTTACGATCTCGGTCGGGCTCATCAGATAGGTGCCATCGCCGATCACGACGTAGACGTGGCCTTCATTGCGGCGGGCCAGCGCCACCCCCAGCCCGGCCGGGATCTCGTGACCCATGCAGGAAAAACCGAACTCGATGAAGCACTGGCTGCCGTTGGCATTGTCCCAAGCCTTCATGATTTCGCCCGGCGGTGTGCCCGCTGCAGCGACCACGACGTCGCCGGCTTCTGCCGCGCGATTGACGTGGCCGATGATTGCGCCTTGGCCCATCTTCTCGTCCGTTCTCGCCTGGATTGACTGTCGATAGGTGTCCCACCAGGCGTCGATCGTCACCGCGACCTCGTCTCGGTATGCGCGCGATGTGCCATAGTTCCGTTCGGCAAGCGCAGCATGGAGCGCTTCGAGCGCCAGACGCGCGTCGCCAACCACCGGGACGGCCCCAAGCTTGTGGGCGTCGGACGCGTTGACGTTGATGCTGACAAAGCGTCGGGCCTGCTCGAAGACCGAACGCGAGGCGGTGGTGAAGTCGGTCAGCCGCGAACCGACCGCGATGATGCAGTCAGCCGACCGCGCGATGGCCGCCGCAGCGCCCGTACCGGTCGTGCCACCACCGCCGAGCGCCAGGGCCGTACCCTGGGACACCCCTTTCCCAGCGAAAGTCTCCATGACCGGGATTCCGAAAGCCTTGGAGAAGGCGACCAACTCCGCATCGGCTTCCGCGTATCGCACCCCACCGCCGGCTATTATCAACGGCCGATCGGAATCTGCGATGATCTGTGCGACATTGCGGATATCGGTCTGGTCAGGCGTCGGGCGGCGGATCGTCCAGACACGCTCCCGCAAAAAGCTGTCGGGCACATCGAAGGCCTCGCCCTGAACATCCTGGGCGAGCGACACGGTGACGGCGCCGGTCTCGGCCGGGTCGGTAAGCACCCGCATCGCCTCGGGAAAGGAGGCGACAATTTGCTCCGGCCGCGCGATCCGATCGAAGAACCGGCTCAGCGGCCGGAAGGCATCGTTGACGGTGGCATCATACTCTGTGGGATGCTCCAATTCCTGCAACACGTTCCCCGGTCGGCGGTGAGCAAAGGTGTCCGAAGGCAGGAGCAACACAGGCAGGCGGTTGGTCGTCGCGGTTGCCGCCCCGGTCAACATGTTGGTCGAGCCGGGACCGATGGAAGCGCTGCAGGCCAGCGTCGCCCGGCGGTTCATCGCCTTGGTGTAGCCGAGCGCGGTATGCACCATTGCCTGTTCGTTCTTTGGCTGAAAGAATGGCATGCCCTCGCCACACTCGTCCAACGCCTGGCCGAGTCCGGCAACATTGCCGTGGCCGAAAATTCCGAACATACCTCCAATCAGGCGCTCGCGCCGCCCGTCGCTTTCGGAGTGTTGGACCTTCAGAAACTCGACAATCGCTTGCGCGGTGGTTAGGCGCCGGTGGGCCATTGCGCGTCCTCCCGAGAGATTTGATTTTTGACTAGCTATTCATTTGCGGTCTGATATGTTGTCTGACAACGACAGACAAACCGCTGTTCGGGCCGATTAGAACCTTTTTTGAATTGCTATGCAAGGATTGATATGTTGCGCTTTGCCGATCAAGTCGTCCTGGTGACCGGGGCGACCACCGGAATAGGCCGCGCGACGCTTGCCCGGCTTCGAAAGGAAGGCGCGCGCGTCGTTGCCGCGCACCGCCGGGATCCTGCAACCGTCGACCTGTGCGGCGCACCCTCCGTGCGACTTGACGTAACGAACGAGGCCGATTGGCAGGTAGCCGTTAAAAAGGTCATGGCCGAGCACGGCCGCATTGACGTTCTGGTCAACAACGCGGGCATGCGTGCCAGCGGTATTGTCGAGGACACCGATCGTGCCACCTGGGATGAACTCATCGAAACGAACCTGACCAGTGTCTTTCTGGGCTGTCGTGCAGTCGTTCCGCAGATGAAGACACTTGGCGCGGGCGCAATCGTCAACGTCGGTTCGATCACAGGTCTTCGGGGCACCGAGGACATGGTCGCTTACAGCGCTTCGAAGAGCGGCATAACGGCAATGACCGCTTCCATGGCGCTCGATCTTGCGTCCTCAGGCATCCGCGTCAACGCGGTTTGTCCGGCCGCCATCGAGACACGCATGGTCACCAAATGGGTTGATTCCGCCGAAAGGCCCGACGCGGCGCGCGCCGCGGTTCTGGCGAAACATCCCATCGGTCGCATCGGCACGCCCGAGGAAGTGGCCAGCGTCATCGCGTTTCTTGCGAGCGATGACGCATCCTTCATGACCGGCCTTTCCATCCCCGTCGATGGTGGGCGGTCGATTCGTTAGATCTACCTGGGGAGGAGATATGGAAAGGCTTCGTTTCGGGATTGTCGGTTCGGGCTATATGGCCAAGACCCACAGCCTTGCTCTTCGCAACATCGGCAGCTTCTTGTGGCCGAATATGCCCACGATCGAGATGGTGAGGCTCGTTGACATCGATGAACGTGCCGCCGAGGACGGCGCCAACCGCTGGGGCTGGCGCGAGGCGGCGACCGACTGGCGCTCGATCACCCGCGCCGAGGACATCGACGTCGTCATCATCATAACGCCGAACGATAGCCACGAGGCGATCGCAATCGATGCCTTTGCCCATAGCAAGCATGTCTTCTGTGAAAAACCGTTGGCCGAATCGGCAGAGGCGGCCGCCCGAATGGCGGACGCGGCAGCCCGGTCGGGCAAGGTAGGCGTTGTCAACTTCGTCTATCGCTGCTGGCCGGCCGTCGAACTCGCCCGCAAGCTGATCCAGTCAGGGGAACTGGGCCAACTACGCCACTTCCAGGGTCATTTCTTCCAGGATTACGCCAACGACCCGACTCTGCCTTTTGCGTGGCGGTTTGACCTCGAAAAGTCCGGGGGCGGCGCAATCGGGGACATCGGCTCGCACATCAGCGACATCGCCGTAAGCTTGATGGGCCCGATCAGCCGTGTCGCAGCAAGTTCGCGTACCTATGTCGACTATCGGCCGACGGCGAACGGTCCAGACAGCCGCGTCACGGTCGACGACATGACGACCTCGCTCGTCGATTTCGCTTCGGGCGCAACCGGCGCGGTCCATGCGAGTTGGGCGGCAACTGGCCACAAGAGCGACCTCAACTTCCGCGTTATCGGCACGAAGGGCGCGATCCATTTCACATGGGAGCGGAACAATGAACTCCATGTCTATACCGATACGAGACGAGTTGACAGCGACGGCTTCCGCCGCATCGTCATCGGCGGCGTGCATCCTGAAGCGGCCCCCTTTTGGTACGCGCAGGGACAGGGATTGGGTTATGGCGAAGCCTTCGTGATCACGCTGCGGCGGCTAATCGAAGCGATACAATCCGAAGACACCGCCGTATCGCCGAGCTTTGCCGAGGCGGCGCACATCAATGCCGTGGTCGCTTCAATGATCGCCAGCGCCAAGACGGGTACGTGGCAGGACGTTTGTGCTACCACCCCAACTTCGGCACTCGCAACAGCCATTTGAGTTCTGGAACGATACCGCCGGATTTGTGGCTTGCTCTACTTGACAATGCCGATCTTCTCGCGGTCGGTTGTCAGCGAGACGGCGGCGAGGATAACCAAGCCGAATACGATCATCTGATGGGCCGGTTCCAGCCCGACGATCACGGTGCCGACCCGCACCGCAACTGCGATGAGCCCCCCGAAGAAGGCCGCCATAATACCGCCGACACCACCGGAAATCGCGGTGCCGCCAACGACCACGCCAACGATGGCTGGTAGCAGGAAGTTGTTGGCCATGGCCGGCGAGGAATAGAATGTCTGGCTGAGCAGCAGCAGACCCGCCATCGCGGCGCAAGCTGCCGAAATCGCGAACGCGACCGCCCGGACCCGCACTGTGCGCACGCCGGAAAGGAGCGCAGCGCGCTCGCTCGCACCGATCGCGTAGACGTCGCGACCCAGCCGTGTGTAACGGAATGCGAAGAGCAGCACGCCGGAAATGGCCAGTACTATGAGAAAGCCGTTCGGAACACCGAAATTGCGTCCGGCGATGAAATCGATGATTGGAGAAGGTGCGATCAGTGGCCTAGCCGTTGCGTCGGAGATGTAGTGTGTGACGCCATAGAGCATGCCCATTGTGCCGAGGCTAACGACGAAAGACGGGATCTGCGCATAGGCGTGGACGAAGCCTTGGCTTGCGCCGATCACGGCAGCCAGCGTGACGACAACGAGGATGCCGAAATCGCCGAGCGTGGGATTAATCAACGTGAACAAGACTGCGGCGAATGAAGCCATGGCGGCAACGGACAGGTCGATGCCGCCCATCAGGATGACGACGGAGCCGCCGATAACAAGAAGAAGAAGTGGCGCCGCGTCCGTGGTAAAGCCGACCAGCGCCCGACTCGAAAGCACGCCCGGCTCGACAGCGGCGACCATCGCGACGATTACCGCGAACACGGCGGCCGGCACGGCAAGTTCCCGGGCCGTACGCCTTCGCAACGTGCGCTTCAGGCTTTTCTGCATTTCGTCCATGGCTTCCTCCCTATGCCGCGTCTATCAGACCATTGCAGCAACGACCCGCTCGGGCTCCGGCTTTGCACTGGCGACATCGTCAAAACGTGCTGTAATCGCACCGTCGCGCATAACAACAATTGCATCGGCGAGACCCATGGTCTCCTCAAGCGTGTCTGGGACGCAAAGGATCGCGATCCCGCGATTTGCCAACTCTCGCATTGCGAGGAACAAGTCCGCCTTGGCACCAGGATCAAGCCCGCGCGCCGGATGATCCAGAATCAGAAGCCGCAAGTCGTCCGACATCAGCCACTTAGCAAGCGCCACCTTTTGCTGGTTGCCCCCCGAGAGTTTCTCGACATACTCGGCGATCGAGGGCGTCTTCACCTTCAGCTTCCGGGTCAATTCGGTGGCGCGCCTGATCTCGGCGTCACGGTCGATCAGACCGCCCTTTGCGCGCTCCGGACCGAAACTGAGCACGATGTTGTCGGCAATGGTCAGCCCGGTAAGCACACCTTCAGTCTTGCGCTCGGACGGAAGATAACCAACCCCGCGGGCGATGGCTGCGGTTGGGCGGTCGCCTGCGGCTATGGCCTTACCGTCGATGGCGATCGTACCCGTCACATTCTCTTCGGCTCCAAAAATTGCCCGGCAAACGCTTTCGGCGCCTGAGCCGCCGACACCGGTCAGGCAAACGATTTCGCCGGAACGCACACAGAAGGAAACATCGGAGAATACGCCGGCCAAGGTGAGCTCGCTGACTTCGAGGCGCTTCGGCCGCTCGTCCGCAGTTGCGCGCATCTCCTCATAGAAATAGTCGTCGGATTGCTTCTCGCCGACCATCAAATGGTAGAGCTCGGCATTGGTGGTCGTGTCGCGAGTGCGCTCGGCCACCTCAAGCCCATTGCTCATGACGTGTACGCGATCGGAGACCTCCAGAACCTCATCCATTCGGTGGGAAACGAACACGATAGATGATCGGGCCTTCAAGCGTCGAATCTGTCGGAATAGATCGTCAACCTCCCGCGGACTTAGGAGAGACGTCGGTTCATCGAACAGGATCACCAAGTGATCGTCGATCATTTCCTCGATTGCCAGGACTTTGGCAAACTCTACCATTTGCCGCGCCGAGAAACTGAGGCTTTCCACGGTCGCGTCCGGGGCAATGTCTGCCTCGATTTTGGCGAGTTGCTTCTCTGCCTCCACATAAAGGCTCTTCCAGTTGTAGAAGCCGAAACGCCGATTCGGCGTCGGCTTGTCGAGGAAGATGTTTTCAGCGACGGTGAGATTGGGGATCAGCGACTGCTCCTGATGGACCATGCCGATGCCGATCTTCGCTGCTGCCAAAGGGGAACGGATCGTCGTAGTACGCCCACGCAGGGTTAGCGAACCTGAGTCTGGCTGCTCAGCACCGGACATTAACTTCAAAAGCGTCGATTTGCCCGAGCCGTTCTGGCCGATGAGACCGAGCACTTCGTTCTCGCGCAGTTCGATGCTGACATCCGTGAGCGCCTGCACTCCAGGATAGCGCTTCGATACACCCGAGACGGCGAAGACGGCAGTCATTTGACGACTCTCAGCCGTGACCTTAGGCTCCAATTGCCGATCACGAGCGCGGCGATGATCACGCCACCTTCAACAACATGACGCAGGTAGGGGTCGACGCCGAGTTGCACCATGCCGGAGCGGAGAACCTCAAGGATCATCACGCCGACGACCGAGTGCAAAACGCCGCCGCGGCCGCCTGACAAGAGCGTACCACCGATGACGGCCGCGCTGATTGCCGGGAACAGATAGCCAGCGCCGGCTGCCGGATTACCCACGCCGAGCTGGGCGGAGATCATCACGCCCGCAGCGGCGGACAGCAATCCCATCAGCGTGAAGGCCAGCACCTTGTAGAATCTGACTGGGAGGCCCGATAGGCGTGTAGTTCGCTCGTCGGCGCCTATCGCCAGGCACATACGGCCAAACTGACTGTAGTTTTGAATAATGACGCCAAAAACGACCACGGCGAGCGCTATGAAGACCAGCGTCGAAACGCCTGCGGACCGATCAAGCGACAGGGCCATAAGTCTATCGTCGAGGATGGTCGGCTGGCGGCCGGGGAAGAGAAGTGTGGCAATGCCAAGGCCGATAAACCAGGTGGCAAGGGTGACGATAAGCGAGGGCATCCGGCCAAACGCATAAAGAAGCCCGTTCACACAGCCGAAAACGACGCCGAACAACATGGCGACAAAAACTGCCGACCAGCCCAAATCGAAACCCGTCATTGTGTTGGCGATCAAGAGCGAGACCATCATGCTGGACGAGGCCATCACGCCCTCGATTGACAAATCGATGGAGCCTTGAAGAAGCACGAAGGTGATTCCAACGGCGAGCACAACGGGAATCGCACTCGCTTCTACCATCGCCTGCAGATTTGCGATCGTCAGGAACTGATCGCTGAGAAGACCAAACAGGAGGATAAGGCCGCCAAGGGCGGCAAGTGGACCATACTGGCGCAATGCACTGATCGGGCGCGGCCAGCCAGTTTTCGCCGAGATCGGCCGCGCGCTATCGCGCGCGGCAGTCGTTTTGGTTGATGGCGTCTGGACGGTGGCGTCGGTCATGTCCGGGCTCCGATCCACGGGTGGCGATTATAGGTTAGCACCCTCCGGGATCTGGCCGACCGAGAATTTCCAGAAATCCTCCTTCATCTTCTCATAGGTGAACTCGGAATCGTCCATTGTCTGGCCGAGGATGTCATCGACCGTCTCGGTCGTTGCCAGCGTCTGAGAAAGATAAAAATCGCGCTGTTCGGGGGTGAGCGTATCGAGATCGATGTCACCCTTGACTGCGGCGATGGCAAGCGCCACAGCCGTCGCACCCTGCACATAGCCGTTGATGTACATGGTCGAGAGCATCTCACCAGATTCAATGAGCGACAGTACGTCGGTGGATCCGTCCGATCCGGTTACTGGGATCTGACCCTCAAGCCCCTGCTCTCGCAATGCAGCGACGGCGCCAAGCGCCATGCCGTCATTTGCCGAGAAGATGCCGTCAAGCTCATCACCATATCTGGCGAGCCAGCTGCGGGTGATGGACTGGCCCTGCGACTGATCCCAGTTGCCGACCTGAACGTCGAGCAGGTTCAGGCCAGGGCAGTCCTCGATCGCCTTTTCCAACCCGGACAGCCGCTGCTTTGCCGGCGGGTTATCGGGAATGCCCTGCAGCGCGACGATACCGCCTTCTCCGTCGAGTGCCTCACAAAGCGCCATCCCGTTGCGGTAACCGGAATCGACTCCGTCAAACGAAATGTTGGCGACCCAACTTTCGGGCGCCGTGTCCCAGGGATGAATGCCATCAGGCCGATTCCACAGGTTTACGATCTTGGCTCCGGCGGCATCGGCACGCTGAACGATAGCACGGGTAAACGCGTTCGAAGCCGGATCGAGCGCAATGGCGCAGCCTTCACAACCTGCAGTAAACACCGCACCGAACTGCTCCAGCAGTTTCTGTCCGTCGAAATCGCTGACTAGGACGTTGACCTCAAGATCAAGCGAGCCGGCAACCGCCTCGGCTCCGTTGATAAACGCCGCCCAATATTCGCTTGAAGCGCTACCGACACCAACATAGACGCCGGATACATCGTTGGCTTGAACGGGTTGGTTGATCGTCAAGGCCAGACCGGCGGCAGCCACGGCCGATAGCATTTGCGTGCGCAATTTCATGGTGATCCTCCCTTAATTCGGAAGCCCTCCTCCAGGGCGTCTGGCCTATGTAGCGAGTCTTGCATAGCAATGCAACATCTTTTTGCATAGCTATGCGAGCGGGCATCTTTAGTGGCTTTCGACGCCAAGTTGGCGGTTGTGGATCAACTGGTCAGCAACAAATTGTGATCAACTGGATCGGCATGGACCGGAGTTTCGGCAAGTCACGGCAAGTGGCGAAGATAGGCTGACCCAGGATATCCTTGGCGTTGTGTTCACTTGAGAATCCGAGCGCTGAATACTCTCCTGTCTGCATGTTGCTCCCAAATTGCGGCTCGGAGACCATGCAACCCACCACGCTTCTGATCGGCCAGGCGGCCGTCGTGACCGGAACGATCACCGGAACATTGTGGGCGTCGACCCAGTGGACGGCGCACCGGCTGGGTTATCAGGCCGGTCTGGGCGAACCGCTCGCGACGTTCCTCGGCACACCAGTCTATGCGCCGTGGCGATTGTTCGAATGGTGGTATGCCTATGAGAGCTATGCACCGGAGGTGTTCCGCGACGCGGGCATGCTGGCCGCGGGCGGCGGTGTGCTCGGGACGGCGACGGCGGTGGCCGGCTCGTTGTGGCGGGCACGGCAATCCAAGACCGTCACGACCTATGGCTCGGCGCAATGGGCGAGCGATCGCGATGTTGCCCGATCGGGCCTTCTCGGCGATGCCGGCGTGTTTCTGGGGCGGACAGAACGCAGCTATCTGCGCCATGACGGGCCCGAGCATGTGCTGGCCTTCGCGCCGACCCGATCCGGCAAAGGCGTCGGTCTGGTCGTTCCGACGCTTCTGAGCTGGACCGGCTCGGCGGTCGTCCACGATATCAAGGGCGAGAATTGGCAGATCACAGCGGGCTGGCGGGCACGCTTCTCCCATTGCCTCCTGTTCAACCCGACCGATCCGCGCTCGGCGAAGTACAATCCGCTGCTGGAGGTCCGAAAGGGCCCGCATGAGATGCGCGATGTCCAGAACATCGCCGACATTCTCGTCGATCCGGAGGGCGCGCTCGAGAAGCGCAATCACTGGGAGAAGACCGGTCATTCGCTTCTGACCGGCGCGATCCTGCATGTGCTCTATGCGGAAGAGGACAAGACGCTGTCGCGTGTGGCGACTTTTCTGGCCAATCCCAGGCGGACGATCGAAGCGACGCTGCGCGTCATGCTGACCACCAATCATTTGGGCACGCGCGAGGAGCCACGCGTCCATCCCGAGATCGCCTCGATCGCCCGCGAGATGCTCAACAAGTCCGAGAACGAGCTGTCGGGTGTGGTTTCGACGGCCATGTCGTTCCTTGAGATCTATCGCGATCCGATCATCGCCGAGACGACGTCTTCGTGCGACTGGCGCATCGCCGATCTGAAGCACGCAGGCCGTCCGGTGTCTCTCTATCTGGTCGTGCCCCCATCGGACATCTCGCGGACCAAGCCGCTGATCCGGCTGATCCTCAACCAGATCGGAAGGCGCCTGACCGAGACGCTGCCGTCTGCAAAGGATGACGGTGTGCCCGATCATCCGCTGCTGATGATGCTGGACGAGTTTCCGGCGCTGGGCCGGCTCGACTTCTTCGAGACGGCGATGGCCTTCATGGCCGGCTACGGCATCCGCGCCTTCCTGATCGCCCAATCGCTCAACCAGATTGACAAGGCCTATGGGCCGAACAACGCGATCCTCGACAACGCCCATGTCCGCGTTGCGTTCGCCACCAATGACGACCGGACGGCGAAGCGGATTTCCGATGCGTTGGGAACGGCGACCGAACTGCGCTCGCAGAAGAACTATGCCGGCCATCGCCTGGCGCCTTGGCTCGCCCATGTGATGGTCTCGCGCCAGGAGACCGCGCGGCCGCTTCTGACGCCGGGCGAAGTCATGCAGCTCGCCGATACGGATGCGCTGGTCATGCTGGCCGGCCACAAGCCGATCCGGGCCAAAAAGTTGCGCTACTATGAGGATGCCAACTTCACGGCGCGCTGCCTGCCGGCGCCGGCTCTCGATCACGACGGTGCCTATCCGGACGCACCAACGGCGCGTGGCGATGACTGGCAGCGTAGACGCAAACGCGTCAGCCGCAAGCTGCAACACCAGGTGATCGCCGATCATCTGACCGAGACCGCCGGCGACGATGGCGGCCTCAAGCGCGAGCCGCTTCTGTTCGATAATGACCGGTCGATACCCGAACCGAACCCGGCCGCCGATATCGCGCTGCTGGATGATGATTTCGAGGGCGGGACGGACAAGGCCGATGCGCTCACCCGATCCAAGGACCAAGCACGCGCGCAGACCCGTGCGGTCCAGCGTGCCCACGCCATCAACAACGACGGTCGCAAGCCCGATCTGATGCCGGAGTTCTGAGCCGATGAAGCCGCGCATCAATGTCTATCTGGATGATCCCATCGCCGACCAACTGGCGCTGATCGCAAAGCGTCCTGGCGCCAACAAGTCGGCGATCGTCAATGCGGCGCTGGACCGGTTCTTCAATCCCGAACAGGACAATCAGACCGCAGCGCTGATCCGGCGGCTCGATCGGATGACGAGGGCGCTCGACCGGCTCGACCGCAACACCGGCATCGGTGTCGAGACGCTGGCGCTTTTCATCCGCTATTTTCTGACGGTGACGCCGCCCTTGCCGGCAGACGATCAGGCCGCGGCCCATGCGCTCGGCCGCGATCGCTTCGAGATGTTCGTCGCCCAGGTCGGCCGACGGCTCGCCCAGGACGGCAATCTGCTCAGCGAAGTGCTGGAGACGATTGCCGAGACCAGGCCGGATCTCTTCGCCGCCGACAGTTTCACGATGGATCGCCAGCAGGACCGCGCACCACCACCAGCGCCCGCGCCATCCGCCAACCCCGATCCCACCGACGACGGTGATCTGCCGCCGCTGCGTCCTGTCGTTTTCGAGGATGACGAGGAGATCGATCCCGACTGGTTCGGAGCGGAGGACGACGACCTCTTCGAAGAGGAGGCCAGTCATGAGCGATGATCATCCGCTGGTGGCCGAGGCCCGTGCCCGCCGCCGCCAGATGCTGCTGACAGCATTCGGCCCGCTCATCGAAGCCGCGCTCGAGGACCCGTCGGTCACCGATATCCTCGCCAATCCCGACGGCAGACTCTGGATCGACCGCGCCGATGACGGGCGCAGCCCGACCGGCCATGCGATCAGCGCCGCCGAGGCCGAACGGATCATCCGGCTGGTCGCCAGCCATCAGCGTGGCGAGGTCCATGACGCGGCCCCCATCGTCTCCGCCGAACTGCCCGAGACCGGCGAACGCTTCGAGGGCCTGCTGCCGCCGGTGGCGCCCGCGCCCTGTTTTGCCATCCGCAAGCCGGCCGACGTCATCTACACCCTATCGGACTATGTCACGGCCCAGATCATGGGTCCGATCCAGGCCAGGGTGCTGTCCGAGGCCGTGGTCGATCGCAAGAACATTGTCGTGGTCGGCGGCACCGGCTCGGGCAAGACGACGCTGGTCAACGCGTTATTGGCCGAGGTCGCGCCGACCGGCGACCGCGTCGTCATTCTCGAAGACACGCGCGAACTGCAATGCGCCGCCGACGATGTGGTCGCCCTGCGCACCAAACCCGGTGTCGCCAGCCTTGCCGATCTCGTCCGGTCCACACTGCGCTTGCGGCCCGACCGGATCGTGGTCGGCGAGGTGCGCGGCCCCGAGGCCCTGGACATGCTCAAGGCCTGGAACACCGGCCATCCCGGCGGGATCACCACAGTGCACGCCAACTCCGACCGCGGCGGGCTCTACCGGCTCGAACAGCTCGTCCAGGAAGCGGTGCTGACCGTGCCGCGCCGGCTGATCGCCGAGGCCATCGACGTGCTCGTCTTCATCGAAGGACGCGGCGCCGCCCGCAAGGTGCGCACCGTCTCCGCCGTGATCGGCTCGATTCCGGTCACGACTACCGGCTCGAACCGCTCGCTCCCGTCCATCTCAACACCGTCTGAGGATTTTTTGATCGCCATGACCGACCTGCCACCTCGCCCCAATTCGCAAGCCTGCCAAGCCCCGGCGTCGAGACGCCAAGCCTGGCGGACGGCGCTGACCACCGCGGCCGAAGCCGTCACCTTTTCGGTGTTGTTCGCCGTCCCCGTCCATGCCGCCGGCTCCGGCATGCCCTGGGAGGGGCCGCTGCAGCAGATCCTGGAATCCATCGAAGGCCCGGTCGCCAAGATCTTCGCGGTCATCATTATCATCATCACAGGGCTGAGCCTGGCCTTCGGCGACATGTCGGGCGGCTTCCGCCGGCTGATCCAGATCGTCTTCGGCCTGTCGATCGCTTTCGCCGCGACCAGCTTCTTCCTGTCGTTCTTTTCGTTCGCCGGCGGCGCAGTGATCGCCTGAAGGAGCTTTTCGACGATGGACCGCAAGACCGACATTCCCGGCTATGAAGTGCCGCTGCACCGCTCGCTGACCGAACCGGTGCTGATCGCCGGGGCGCCGCGCGCCGTCACCATTTTGAACGGCACGCTCGCTGCCTCGATCGGGCTCGGCCTGCGCCTGTGGCTGGCCGGCATCGTCCTCTGGATTGTCCTGCACGCAATCGCCGTCTGGGCGACGCGCAAGGATCCGGCCTTCGTCGAGGTGCTGTCGCGCCACATCCGCCACCGGCCCGATCTGGGGGTGTGACGTGTTGCTGAACCTTGCCGAGTACCGCCAAAAACCGGACCGCCTCGCCGACTATCTGCCCTGGGCCGCTTTGGTCGCGCCCGGTGTCGTCCTCAACAAGGACGGCTCGTTCCAGCGCACGGTCCGTTATCGCGGCCCGGACCTTGAAAGCGCGACCGACGCCGAACTGGTTGCGGTCTCGGCCCGGCTCAACAACGTACTGCGCCGCTTCGGCTCGGGCTGGGCGCTGTTCTTCGAAGCCGCGCGCGTCCCCAGCACACCTTACGAGGAAGTCCCCTTCCCCGATCCAGCGTCCTGGCTGCTTGATCAGGAGCGCAAATGGGGTTTGGAGGCGGAAGGGGCGCATTTCGAGAGCCGGTATCATCTGACCTTTGCCTGGCTGCCGCCCGAGGACCGCACCCACAAGGGCGAAGGGCTGCTGTTCGAGACGACCAACGCAACGAAGAAGACCGTCGATGCGCGCGATCATCTGAAGAGCTTCATCACCGAGACCGACCGGGCGATCGATCTGCTGACGGCCATTCTGCCCTTCGTCGAACCGCTCGACGATGAGGCAACGCTGACCTTCCTGCACCGGGCGATCTCGCTCAAAGACCATCCCATAGCGGTGCCCGACATCCCCATGCACCTCGACGCCGTCCTGCCGGACACGCCCTTCCTCGGCGGGCTCGAACCCATGCTCGGCGACCGGCATCTGCGCACGCTGACCGTGCTGGGTTTTCCGAACGCCACCGTCCCCGGCATGTTCGACGAACTCAACGATCTCGGCTTCGCCTATCGCTGGACAACCCGCTGGATCGGCCTCGACAAGACGCTTGCGACCCGCGAACTCGGCAAACTGCGCCGGCAATGGTTCGCCAAGCGCAAGTCGATCGGCGCGATCCTGCGCGAGGTCATGTTCAACCAGGAATCGGCACTCGTCGATACCGACGCCGACAACAAGGCGATGGACGCCGACGAAGCGCTGCAGGAACTGGGCGCCGACGATGTCGCCTTCGGCCATGTCACCATTTCCATCACGGTCGACGACCAGGATGCGTCCGTCGCCGACCGCAAGCGGCGCGCCGTCGAACGCGTGATCAACGGGCGTGGTTTCGTCACCATCGCCGAAAACCTGAACGCGGTCGATGCCTGGCTCGGCACGCTGCCCGGTCATCTTTATGCCAATGTCCGCCAGCCGATCGTGCACACGCTGAACCTTGCCCATCTGATGCCGGTTTCGGCGGTCTGGGCCGGCGCGCAAAAGAACGTCCATCTGAACGCGCCGGCGCTGGTCACGGCAAAAACCCGCGGCGCGACACCGTTCAGGCTCGACCTGCATGTCGGCCATGTCGGCCATGCCCTGATCGTCGGGCCGACCGGCGCCGGCAAATCGGTGCTGCTGTCGCTGCTGGCGCTGCAGTTCCGCCGCTACCGCGAGGCCCAGGTCTTTGTCTTCGACAAGGGCAAATCGGCGCGGGCGGCGATCCTCGCCATGGGCGGCACCAGCTTCGGTCTGGCGCTCGATGGCGGGCTCGGCTTCCAGCCGCTGGGGCACACGGACCGCGGCGCCGAACAGGCCTTTGCGCTGCAATGGCTGACCGATCTGCTTGTCCATGAAGGCGTCGAAGCTACCCCGCCCGTCAAGGACGCGCTCTGGACGGCGATCAAGAGCCTGGGATCGGCGCCGAAGGCCGAACGCACCCTGACCGGGCTGTCCTTGCTGCTGCAGTCGAACCCTCTGCGCCAGGCCTTGCTACCTTACACGCTGGAAGGTCCGTTCGGCCGTCTGGTCGATGCTGCCCATGACGATCTCGCACTGGGCGATGTGGTGCATTTCGAGATGGAAGAGTTGATGCACCACAAGGGCCTCGTCGCCCCCGTGCTCACCTATCTGTTTCACCGCCTCGAAGCGCGCTTCGACGGCAGACCCACACTGCTCATCCTGGATGAAGCCTGGCTGTTCCTCGACGATCCGCTGTTCGCGGCTCGGATCCGCGAATGGCTCAAGACGCTGCGCAAGAAGAACGTGGCCGTGGTCTTCGCCACCCAGTCGCTGGCCGATATCGAGAACTCCACGATCGCACCGGCCCTGATCGAAAGCTGTCCGAGCCGCATCTTCCTGCCCAACGACCGCGCGATCGAACCGCAATCGCGCGCCATCTATGAACGTTTCGGTCTGAACGATCGCCAGATCGACCTGATCGCGCGGGCGTTTCCCAAACGCGACTATTACTGTCAGTCTCAGCGCGGCAATCGGCTGTTCGAACTGGGCCTTGGACCGGTCGGCCTGGCGCTGTGCGCAACATCCGCGCCCGCCGATCAAAAGCGGGTCGACGAGGTCCGTTCCGCAATGGACGCCGATCCTGCAGGCCCCGGCTTCGCGGCGCGCTGGTTTCGCGCACATGGTTTGGACTGGGCAGCCGATCTGCTGGACGGCTGGCCTGGCCCGGATCGCCTCCCCGACGATGTGCCCGCCGCTGACCGCGACCTCGACCGGAGGATCGGCGCCCATCTCGACCGCCTCGGCGATCTCACCGCCCAGATCGACGACATTGCCGCGCAACTGCACGCCGACACACCGAGCACAGCCAATCCCGTTCCGCCCATCGCACCCGATCCGAAGGAGACCCGTCCATGACCGCCCGACTCGCCCGCCTCAAACGCACAATATCGATCGCCGCGCTTGGCCTCGGCCTGATCCTGTCCTCCGTGCCGGACGCCTCGGCCTGGCGGACCGTGTTCGATCCGTGGAACTACCGGCAGAACATATTGACCGCAGTGCGCTCGCTTACCGAGATCAATCAGCAGATCGACCAGCTGCGCAACGAGGCGCAGATGCTGCTGCGCATGGACCTCGACCTCGAGAGCCTGACCGGCACGGTCGCGCCGGAGCTGTTGGAGACGCTCGGCGCGATTCAAGCGCTGATCGACGAGGCCGATGCCATCCGCATGCAAGTTACCGAGACGGACCAGGCCATGCGCGATCTGTTTCCGGACAGTTTCGATGCGGCCCTGACCGGCGACGATATCGTCCGCGAAGCGAAAGCCCGCTGGGACGAGACGCTCGCCGCCCACAAGCGCGCCGCCAGCCTGCAGGCGCAGATCAGCGAGACCATTTCCACCGACAGTGATCTGCTCTCGACCCTGCTCGACCGGTCCCGTTCCGCATCGGGCAATCTCTCGGTCAACCAGGCCGGCAACGAGCTGACCGGCCTGTCGGTCAAGCAAAGCCTGCAGCTCCAGCAGATGATGGCCGCGCAATATCGCGCCGAGACCTTCGAGCGCGCCCGCCGCATGGCCGCCGAGGAAGAGGCCCGGATGCGGTTCCAGTCCTTCATGGGCAGCGCCGACGGCGCCTACACGCCCGGCGGCTGACATTGCGCGGTGGGCCCGCCTTTCGGCCCGCCGGCGATCACAACGAATAAACTCACCGACGCGGCCGGCCTGCCGACCGCGCACGAACCCGGCATGCCGAGATTCGAGAACTGACCATGGACGATCTGAACGTCATCGACCGCTTCACCGAGATCTTCTCGACCTATATCGAGTCAGGCTTCGGCCTGCTGTCCGGCGATGTCGCCTTCCTGGTCTCAATCCTGGTTGCCATAGACATCGTGCTGGCCGGCCTGTTCTGGGCGCTGATGGGCGAACAGAACGTCATCGCCCAGTTCCTGCGCAAGGTCCTCTATGTCGGCTTCTTCGCGCTGCTGCTCAACAATTTCCAGGCGCTGGCCGACATCGTTTTCCGCAGTTTCGCCGGCCTCGGACTGAGGGCCGGCGCCGCCCCCTTCGGGCCCGACCAGCTGATGCGGCCAGGGTTCGTCGCCGAGACGGGCTTTGCCGCCTCCTGGCCGCTTCTGGAAGCCGCCGGCGAACTGATCGGTTTTACGACCTTCTTTGAGAACTTCGTCACCATCATCGTCCTGCTGATGGCCTGGGCGATCGTGCTGCTCGCCTTCTTTGTCCTCTCCGTCCAGCTCTTCATCACCATCATCGAGTTCAAGCTGACGACGCTGGCCGGCTTCGTGCTGGTGCCGTTCGCGCTCTTCGGAAAGACCGCGTTCCTCGCCGAGCGCGTCCTGGGCAATGTCATTACCGCCGGCATCAAGCTGATGGTGCTGGCGATCGTCGTCGGCATCGGCTCGACCCTTTTCGGTGACATTGCCGTCCCGCCCACCGGCGACATCGATCTGCGACATGCCGCTTCGGTCATCCTCGCCGCTATCGCCGTCTTCGGTCTCGCCATCTTCGTGCCCGGCATCGCCGCTGGCCTCGTCTTCGGCGCGCCGCAACTGGGCGCCGGCGCGGCAGCCGGCACTGCCATTGGTGTGGCCGGTGCGGGGCTCGCCTCCGGCATGGCCGCCCGCGGCGCCGCCGGCATGGCGACAGGCACGGCGGGCGGTGCCGTCCGTGCCGGGGCCTCCCTTGCAGGACGGACATCGGCCGGCTTCGAAAGCGGCGGCCTATCAGGCGTCTCGAAAGCGACCATCGGCGCGGCGGCAAGCAACGCCGCCTCTCGCATGACCACGCCCGCGCGCGATGCCTTCCGGTCCGGTCAGGCTGAAGGTTTTCGAGCGACTCAATCCGGCGGTCCAACCGGCTTCGGCCGCGGTGCCGGCGTCGTGTCCGCCAACTCGTCCGAGCCGCCCGCCTGGGCCCGCCAGATGCACCGCCGCCAGCATATGCGCGAGGCCGGCCAGGTCGCCGTGCACAGCCTGCGCGACGGCGACCGCGGCGGCCATGGCGAAGGCCCGCGCCTCGATCCCGACCGATGATGCCAAAGGAGCACTGATCAGATGCGTTTTCGACGCCCCCGCAACCGCTATGGCGAGACGCCCGAACCGGTCACGCCTTACCAAAAGGCCGCCCAGGTCTGGGACATGCGCATGGGCGACGCGCTCGCCCGCGCCAGGAACTGGCGCCTGATGGCCTTCGGCTCGCTCGGATTGTCCCTGCTGCTGGCGGGCGGCGTCATCTGGCAGGTCGGCCAGTCTAGGATCACGCCCTATGTCGTTGAACTGGAAGCCGAAGGCAGCGCCCGCGCGGTTCGACCTGCCGTTCAGGACTATCGGCCGAGCGATGCCCAGATCGCCTTTCATCTGGCGCTTGTGATCGAACGCGTGCGGTCGCTCGCCATCGATCCGGTGGTCGTGCGCAAGAACTGGTTGTCTGCCTATGATTATGTGACGGCGCGCGCCGCCAACACGCTGAACGCCTTCGCCCGCGACAACGATCCGTTCGAACGGATCGGCCGCGAGACCGTAGCGGTCGAGGTCACCAGCTTGGTACGCGCCTCCGACACAAGCTTCCAGATCCGCTGGCTCGAACGGCGCTATCTGAACGGCGCTCTGGCCGGCACGGAGCGCTGGACGGCACTGGCCACGGTCGCAATCGAACCACCACGCGATGCCGAGACGCTCAGAAAGAATCCACTCGGCATCTACGTCACCGACCTCAACTGGTCCCGCGACCTCGACATCGCGCCCGGCCCACAATGGGATCCGGTCCGTCCCGATCCGGCATCGCGCCTTAACCGCACAATCCCCACCCCGCCTTCCGGAGACACGCCATGATGTTTGATCGATCTCGCCCGCGCGGCGGACCCAGCCTGCTTGTTCTGATCGTGGCGCTGTCGCTGTCGGCCTGCGCGACCAAGCCAAAGGTACCCGAGATCACCTATGACGATCTCGACTTCGACACGGCGATCTACCAGCCAGACGCCGAACCGCCGGTGAAGCTCGTCACCGTCCCGGAACCGCTGCCGTTGCCCGGTCAGCTCAAGCCGGCTCCGGCCGAAGGCGAAACGGCGACCAAGGACACACGGCCACCCCAGCGCCGCGTCACCGATGCCAATGAAGCGGCCACAATCCAGCCGACCAAGGACGGCTACGTGAACGCCATCCAGAACTACCCCTATGTTCAGGGCGCGCTTTACCAGCTCTATACGGCCGTCAATCAGGTCTCCGACATCGCGCTCGAACCGGGCGAGAAGCTGGTTTCGGTTTCGGCCGGCGACACGGTCCGTTGGGTGGTCGGCGACACGATCAGCGGCGACGGCGCCCGGGCGCGCGTCCATATCCTCGTCAAGCCGATCGCGCCGGACCTGACCACCAATCTCGTCATCGCCACTGACCGGCGCACCTGTCATCTGGAGATGCGCTCGACCGAGGAAACCTATATGGCCTCGGTCTCGTGGATCTATCCGCATTCCGATCTGATCGCCCTGCGCAAGCGCAACCAGGCCGCTACAGAGCAGGCCAGGCTGACAATCGACACCGGCCTACAGCTTGACCGGCTGCGGTTCCGTTACCGGATCGAGGGTGATGCGCCCTGGAAGCCGGTCCGTGCCTTCGATGACGGCGCCAAGGTCTATATCCAGTTCCCGTCCGGCCTGCGCCAGGGCGAGGCGCCGCCGCTCTTCGTCATCGGCGATCGCGGCGAACCGGCGCTCGTGAACTACCGGGTCCAGGGCAACTATTATGTGGTCGACCGGCTCTTCGCTGCCGCCGAACTCCGGCTGGGCAGCGATCCGCAGCGGATCGTCCGGATTGTCCGCACCGATGCCACATGGCGATCGCCGCGCACGCTGCGCACGGCATGGCATGGCCTGAGGCAATCCGATGACCGGTGAGCCCAATGACAAAGTCGATCCCGAACGGCTGGCGCTGCGGGCCCGGCCGCGGCCCGTTACCCGCATCAACCGCAAGGTGCTCTATGCCGGCAGCGCGCTGGCGCTCATTCTGATCGCCGGCGCCGTGCTGTTTGCACTCGACCCACCGCAATGGAGCGATCGACAACCGACCGAACTCTTGCAGACCGGACGATCCCCGACGCCGGATGGGTTGGCGCGGCTTCCGTCGACCTATGACGGCATTCCGCAATTGGGTCCGCCCAACCGCGGCGATCTTGGCCGTGCCATCACGCGAGCCGAGCGGGATCTCGGTATCACGCCCGAACCGCGACGGCCTTTGCCCTCCTATCGGCCCGATCCCGAAGAAGAGTTCCAGCGGTCCGAACGCATCCGACTGGCACGGATGGCAGCGCAGGCGCAGGAATCCGATCTGTTCTTTGCGATCCGCACGCGGCAGGCCAATGCGCTCGCATCGGAGGCGGCAGCGCCGATGGGCGGGCAGGCCGATCGGACAGACAGGCAATCGGGACAGGGGCAAGCGGACGACGCAGCCATGTTGGCTGCACTGGATGCATTGACGCCGTCGGGACAGAGCGCTGGGCCGTCTGCGCCCGATCCAGGTGGGCAACGAGGCAGGCAGGCTTTCCTTGATGCTGGGCCGGACGAGGCAGTTTACAATCCCCATACGGAACAGACGCCCATCTCGCCCTATCAACTCATGGCCGGCGCCATCATTCCCGCCAGCCTCGTCACCGGGCTCAATTCCGATCTGCCGGGCATGGTGATCGCGCAGGTCACCGAGAATGTCTTCAACACGGTCAGTGGCCAACACCTCCTGATTCCGCAGGGCACACGGCTGATCGGCCGCTATGACAGCGTCGTCGCCTTCGGTCAGCAACGTGCGCTCGTCATCTGGCAGCGCCTTATCCGCCCGGACGGCTCCTCCATCGTCATCGACAATCTGCCGGCCACCGACACCCAAGGCTATGCGGGCCTAGCCGACCGGGTCGATATCCATACCTGGCAATTGCTGCGCGGCATCGCGCTCTCGACCCTGCTCGGCGTCGGCACGGAACTGTCGCTCGGCGAGGATGAAAGTGACTTGGTCGCGGCCATTCGCGAAAGCACCCAGGAAAATGTCGATCGGGCCGGTCAGCGCATCGTCGAACGCAATCTCGACATTCCGCCCACCATCACCGTGCGGCCCGGCTGGCCGCTGCGTGTCATCGTCAATCGCGACATCATTCTGTCGCCGTATCAGCCCGCTGGAGCGCGTCCATGAGCCCGCTCAAGCTCCCGAAGCTGCCCGATCGCGAGACCGCCAAGCTGAGTTTTGTGGCGAGTGCCGACTTGAAGAGGCAACTGGAGGAATACGCTGCGCTATATGCGAAGGAGTACGGCCGGAAGGAAGCGCTGGCCGACTTGATTCCCTTCATGCTGGAGGCGTTCCTGGCATCAGACCGGGAATTCCAGAAGGCGTTGCGCGAAGCCGATCGCACCAAACGCTGACAACGCTCAACCGACGACGTCAGAATTCCTTGACAATATGGCTGGGCGCGATGCCCAGCACCTTGCAGATATCAACAAACTCGATCACGTCGAGCCGGCGCTCTCCGCGTTCGTATTTGGCGACGAATGACTGCGGCTTGCCCAACCGGTCCGCAACCTGCGCTTGGGTCATGCCGGCATCGGTCCGCGCCGCGATAAGCCGCTCCGTCACTTCCTGATATCGCGCGCTGCCGAGAGAGCCGGGCATCGAAAGAACCGATCAATTCTTGAAATCGGCTCTTTCGGTAATCCCGAATTCGGATTATCCCAGTTTGGGTTTAGAGCATCCGTACCCGCGTCATTCACTCATGCGTATCTATCGCGATCTGGCACCCATCGACGAAACGCTGACCGACTATGATCGGCGGTGTTTCAAGCTCTACATCATGCTGATCGACGCCGACGAAGCGGGCGTCCCTTGGGATTACAGCTACCCGCACCTGTTCGATGAGCCCGTTGGCACGGATTATCTAAAAGCAGAAGCGCGATATCGTTCACACTTGGAACGCGCCAAATGGATGACGGCAAAGGGATACCGCCATCTCCTGTGAAAAGTTGAAAGGAGCCCGACGCGGCCTTTGCCAGCCATCAAACCATTTGATCCAGTCTGCAACACCCGACGTTCCAAAGAGGCCTTTGCGGCAGAGAGACCGGCGACCGCTATGCGGCACGGATGGGTTTAACACGTAAACCGACACGAATATGTGCTTCCCCAGAGCATACCCCTGGAACACTCACCAAGGAACGGCCACTTGGGAACGTCTTCGGAATCTGCTTCGCGTTTAGGCGCCGTTGTGTCAAACTGTAAACTGATGGCTGAAATTTTCCCTCATTAATCGAAGAACTTAGACATCAGGTGGAAACCAAGCTGCTTCTGTTGAACGTCGGGTTCTAAAGCACTCTTGATATCCCGGAAAAGCATCGTCGTATCAGCAAGATCGGAATCCCCATAGATGAGCGTTGTAATACCAAACTTCCTGAAGTAAGCCTTCGCCTTCTCGTTTTCCTTCTCCGAGTTCGCAGCCGCTTCCTTGTTCACTTGCGCAACAGTCTTTGTTTTGGTCCCGATGAGCTTGCCGTGCGTAGACCACGGAGACAGCTCGAAGCCAATCTTACTCATGTCCCCATGTCGAATCACACAGAAATCGAGACGATAGACATGTTTCGCTTTCAGGCCTGCATAGCGCAACTCAGGAATTAGAAGCGGTACCTCGGTAGGGTTGTTCGATGCGAGTATGTAGTCACGATACCAAGTAGCGACATGCTTCTGGTGGGGTGACATCGAATGACGCACAAGGACGTTCTCGAAGAACGTTAGGTAATCAGAGACGTCGTTGAAAGCTGTTTTATTGGGGCTTCCCGGGGCTACGAGGCCCGTTTGGATGACATGTCCGATTGTCCAATAGGGCTGCGTGAACCGTCGAATCTCGCTCTTGTCGTTCTCCCATCGTCCGTTGACAAACCGCGGCGAGACTAAGAGCCCCCATTCTGCGGCGTTCTGCCCCATCCACAGTTCGGCTTCCTTGACGGTTGGCCGTTTCTTGGCAAATTCCTCATAGCGGCTCAAGTAGGATCGCTGCAGGAAGAGCATTAAATACTCCTGCGCCGCTTTAGACTTCTTAAGCTCGTCGTAGAAATCGTCGTGGCTGGTTCGGAAAGAGCCCCAGCCAGCCTCCGCTGATGGGTCCACTCTGTGTTCAGCAAAACCCTCTAGATATCTACTGACATAGTCTTGAGGGGAAAGCATTACTTCGTTCTTCAAGTCGACGAACTCATCGGCTCGATGCCCAATCAGGGCGTTCAGCGACTGCTCTGACTTAAAGCTCGTTTCAGCAAGGACCGTGGGAAGAAGGGCTCGGAGTTGGTTCTTCAACTCAGCTACTTGCTTGTTGCGCGCCGTCTTGTTCGGATCTCTCTTGGCCATGTCGCCCTGCGGCAATCAGTCGTTTCAGAAGGGGAGTAGGCAAGGTGGACCTAGTACGCAACATGTACCTAAAGCACTACCGTTACGATTTGACTGAATACGACATGGCGATGCTCCGCAAGCTGCCATTCGTCCGGAGCGTTTGACCCTCACGATTGGAAAAATCTGTGGACAAGAATGGCTCAGAATTGGATTCACGGTGGCGACATGGTGGCGACATGGCGCCAAACGCAAAAAGCCCGCCGAATTGGCGGACTGAAATATCGTGCAATATCAATGACTTGTTTGGTTGCGGGGGCAGGATTTGAACCTGCGACCTTCAGGTTATGAGCCTGACGAGCTACCGGGCTGCTCCACCCCGCGCCAAAGATGTGCCGGACCCATAGGATCCGATTACCGCAAATGCCGGTCAACGCATAGACAGGCGCTGTCGGCCGACGGCATGCGCCTCCGTGCGGAGAGTGGCAGGGAAGCGAAGAAACATCGAAATCGAGAAGCTGTTATGCGCTTGGCAGACCTGGCAGCGACCTACTCTCCCGCGTCTTAAGACGAAGTACCATCGGCGCTGGGGCGTTTCACGGCCGTGTTCGGAATGGGAACGGGTGCAGCCGCCCCGCAATAACCACCAGGTCGGCCAAACGCAAAACAGATGAGAAGCT
>JGI12316J15309_10008989_pt1:65000-66648 | contig 66648 bp, 58 predicted proteins | sample MarCyaLeptolynsp_FD_15309 | JGI IMG/M metagenome (IMG submission 15309)
CCCAATCGCCACTGGCCTGGTCCGCGTTCGCTCGCCGCTACTAACGGAGTCTCGGTTGATGTCCTTTCCTACGGGTACTTAGATGTTTCAGTTCCCCGCGTTCCCTTCTTATCCCTATGTATTCAGGATAAGATACCTTGTCTCGATACTTGGAAACCAAACAGGCCCGAGGGCATGAATGGTCAAGCCGTACGGCTTGTTTGAATTTCCAAGTATCTAAGGTGGGTTTCCCCATTCGGATATCCATGGATCAAAGCGTATTCGCAGCTCCCCATGGCTTTTCGCAGCGTATCACGTCCTTCATCGGCTGTGCATGCCAAGGCATCCACCAAATGCCCTTAAGACACTTGATCGTTCTCATTGCCAATGCCCATGCTGGCGCACGGACTTGGCAGAAAAGACCAGCTTCTCGAGACCTGTCCGATGGCGCGGTTAGGCGACCAATCATGGTGACGGCCATTGGAGCATGGCCGCCGACGCTTCACGGTGTGAAGCCCGGACAAATCTTCTCTTTACGATGTATGCAAAACAAGCAGCTTGCGCGGAGCGCAAACCGCAAACCTTATTCCTTCGGCAGATGACAGCGCGTCGCCTCAAAAGGCGCCTGCGCAACGGGCGGGGTTGGTTGGCCGGCCGCCCGGAATTGTTGATTTGGTGGAGCGTATCGGGATCGAACCGATGACCCCCTGCTTGCAAAGCAGGTGCTCTCCCAGCTGAGCTAACGCCCCAAGTCGTTTCGCCTGGCAAAACGACGTTGGTGTCGGCAGGCAATTGCACAGCAAATGCCGAGAGACACCTGTAATCCTGATCACCGCTCATCTCGCACGCGCCTTGCGCGCAAACCGCTTTCGCGAGCCGCGTTTCGGCGGAGCCGAAAAGCGGATGGTGGGCCGAGGAGGACTCGAACCTCCGACCTCACGATTATCAGTCGTGCGCTCTAACCACCTGAGCTACCAGCCCGAAATGTTAACACCCCGGCCGGCGGGCGGCGCAAAGTGCACGGCATTGTTGTCATCTGCGAAGAAAGAGAAACGAGGGCGGCGGCATCCGCGCTTTGTTTTGGCGACCGGAATGACTTTCCGGTCATGTTCTGAAGAGTTCCGATAGGGCGTCGCTCCGAAGAGCGGACCCATAAGGGAACATCCTTAGAAAGGAGGTGATCCAGCCGCAGGTTCCCCTACGGCTACCTTGTTACGACTTCACCCCAGTCGCTGACCCTACCGTGGTCGACTGCCTCCTTGCGGTTAGCGCATCGCCTTCGGGTAGAACCAACTCCCATGGTGTGACGGGCGGTGTGTACAAGGCCCGGGAACGTATTCACCGTGGCATGCTGATCCACGATTACTAGCGATTCCAACTTCATGCACCCGAGTTGCAGAGTGCAATCCGAACTGAGATGGCTTTTGGAGATTAGCTCGACCTTGCGATCTCGCTGCCCACTGTCACCACCATTGTAGCACGTGTGTAGCCCAGCCCGTAAGGGCCATGAGGACTTGACGTCATCCCCACCTTCCTCTCGGCTTATCACCGGCAGTCCCCCTAGAGTGCCCAACTGAATGCTGGCAACTAAGGGCGAGGGTTGCGCTCGTTGCGGGACTTAACCCAACATCTCACGACACGAGCTGACGACAGCCATGCAGCACCTGTC
>JGI12316J15309_10008882_pt1 | contig 65310 bp, 50 predicted proteins | sample MarCyaLeptolynsp_FD_15309 | JGI IMG/M metagenome (IMG submission 15309)
GGCCGAAGCCGCCCCCGAGCCCGAGCCCGAGCCCGAGTCGGTGGCCGCGCCCGAACCGGTGGCCGAGCCTGAGCCGGCACCCAAGCCCGTGGCCGCGGCGGCACCCGAGCCCGTCGCCGAGGCCGGCCCCGCGCCCGAGGCCACGGAGCCCAAGCCGGTTCAGGCGGCGGCCGCGGAGGCCAGCTCCGAGGCCGCGGAGGACGACGCTAAGGGAGACGCGCCGTCAGCCAAGATGGCCGCGGCCGACGTCGACGACGGCTGGGACTAAAGGCGCGCTGCGGACGCCCGGCCCGTCGCTCTATCGACGGCCGGGCGCGGCGAGCACCGACTCGGCGTGCTCCGCGATCAGATCGTTGAGCACGCCCGGCGCCACGTTGCCGCCGCACAGCATGACGCCCACGCGCCGGGCGTCGCCGGGCAAAGCGCCGCCCAACACCGCGGCCAGGCCGGCGGCACCGCTGGGTTCGGCCAGCACCTTGGCGTGGAGCAGCAGCGCAACGACGGCGCGGCCCAGTTCGCGGTCGCCAACGACAAACGAATCGGCGACGTGTGCGCGCGCAATGGCAAAGTTGCGCTCGCCAACCATGGTCGGCTTCAGGCCGTCAGCGAGAGTGGTGCCGGGCTCGACCGGCACCCGCTCGCCCGCGGCCAGGCTCTGTCGCATGGCGTCGCAGCCTTCGGGCTCGACGGAAAACACCCGCGTCCCGGTGCCGTCGCAGGCCAAACACGCACCGGCGATGAGGCCGCCGCCGCCCACGGGGATGACAACCGCGTCGAGCCCCGCGCCATCCGTCAGCGCGGCGGCGTCCTCAAGCAGCTCCAGAGTCGCGGTTCCCTGGCCGGAAATGGTGTCGGCGTGGTCGAAGGGCTCGACCACGAACCCGCCCGACTTGGCCGCAAACGCCATGGCGGCTTCGCGCCGCTCCAACGAGGTGGTGCCGATCGAGGTCACGAACGCGCCCAGGGCGAGCACCCGGGCCTTCTTCACCTCCGGGGCATCAATGGGCATGAAGATGTCGGCGCGACAGCCGTGGCGCCGGGCCGCGAGGGCAACCGCCTGGGCGTGATTGCCAGAGCTGTAGGTAATGACTCCGCGCGCCCGCTGTTCTTCGCCAAGGCGACCAATGCCATACGCCGCGCCGCGGGCTTTGAAGGCGCCGATGTGCTGCAGGTTTTCGCACTTGAAGTAGAGCTCCACCCCCGCTAGCTCGTCGAGCACCGGGTTGCGCAGGACCGGCGTGCGCACGATCGTACCGCGCAGCGCCTCGGCGGCGGCCAGCACGTCGGCGCGGGTCGGCAGCGGCGCGGTCATTCGCCGTCTCCCAGCTGCTTGCGGCGGGCGGCCTTGAGCTCGGCGCGGCGTTTGGCCTTGAGCTCTTTGCGCTGGCGCTTTCGCCGGCGCCGCGCCTCGCGCGAGCTCTCCCCGGGGTAGCGCTCGCTCAGTTCGACGCCGCCCAGCACCGCAAACCCACTGATGCGCAGCCGCGGTCGGTTGGGATCGTTGCTGCTCGCCCCGGTGCGCTCGGCGTCTTCGAAGCCGCCGAGAAACGCCGAGCCATCCATCTCGACGTCCAGTCCGGGCGGCACGATGATTTCGGCACCGCCCAGCAACGAGTTGATTTTCACCTCGGTGACACCGGGCGCAAACACCGCTTCGCGCATGTCGAGCTCCGCGCCGCCCATCACCGCCCAGATGGTGAGCTTGCGCGGAACCGACCAGGTACCGGCTTTGTTCGTCCCGCCGAGGATGCAGTACATGTTCCGATCGTCGGGAACGTCGGTCGAGATCGCGTTGCTAGCCGCCGGCACCAGGTCCGTACCCGGCTGGTACTCGTCGGGGCGGGCAATGTCGTTGACCCGCAAATCGACGGTGAGCTTGTCGAGGGCCGCCACGCTCTCGGCCTGTTCGGCGAGCTCCACCCGGCGCTCGAATTCGTGAATCTCGAGCAGATCGTTGGCGTAGCAGCTGCTAAGAACCTCGATGGTCTGCTCGCGCTTGTCGCGCAACGCGACCAGGTTGGGGCCGTCCGCCATGACCAGAATTTGCCGCGGCCCGGCTCTGGGGGCAACTGCCTCCGCGAAAGAAGCCGCCGCAAGCGGCTCTACGAGCGTTGGCGCCGCAGCAGCCAGGCGAAAATCTTGGCCACGGTCGGCGTCAGACGTGTTCGCGACCACGCATCGGCGGCTCGCTTGATGGCCTCTGCCTGGGTCGGGTACGGATGAACGGTGTTGGCCAGGGTGCCGAGGCCAGCGCCGGCCTGCATGGCCAGGGCGACTTCTCCAATGCTCTCGCCGGCGTGAGCGCCCACGAACGTCGCGCCGAGAATCGCGTCTTTGCCGCGGGCGACGTGCACCTTGAAAAAGCCCTCGGTCTCGCCGTCGAGAATCGCGCGATCGAGGTCGTCGAGCTGGATCGCAAAGGTGTCGATGGCGATGCCCTGCTCCGCCGCCCGCTCGGCGGTCAACCCGACGTGCGCGATCTCTGGGTCGGTGTAGGTCGCCCAGGGAATCGTGAGGCTACTGACCTTGCCGCGCCCCCAGAACAGCGAGTTGCGCAGCACCAGGCGGGCCATGGCGTCGGCCGCATGGGTGAACTGGTAACGCGACGCCACGTCGCCGGCGGCAAAGATGCGCTTGTTGGTGGTGCGCAGCCGCTCGTCGGTGCGCACGCCCTTGCCGTCGAGCTCGACGCCGGCTCGATCCAGGCCAAGGCCGCTCACGTTGGGCGTGCGCCCGGCCGCCACCAAGATGGCGTCCGACGCCACGACATGCTCGGCGCCGCCGACCTGGGCAACCACGGTTTTGTCGGCGCGAACCTCGGCAATGCTGGCGCCGAGCAGCAACTCGATGCCGTCCCGGCGAAGCGCTCGCTCGACCACGGCGGCCGCGTCGGGGTCGTCGTTGCGCAGAATCCGGTCGGCCCGGTCGACCAGGGTGACCGAAGAGCCAAAGCGGGCAAACGCCTGGGCCATTTCGCAACCGATCGGGCCGCCGCCGATGACCGTCAGGCGCCCGGGCAGGTCCGTGAGCTCGAACAAAGTGTCGTTGGTTAGGAACGGAACCTTGTCGAGGCCGGGAATCGCAGGCACGGCGGCGCGGGCGCCCGTCGCAATCACGGCCTTCGCGAACCGCAGCTCGACTCCGTCGACGACGGCGGTGCGGGGACCGGTGAACTGCCCCGAGCCCATGAAAACGTCGACCCCGAGGTTCGAAAAACGCTCGGCGCCGTCGATGGGGGCAATGCCGGCCCGCAGTCGGCGCATGCGCTCCATGATCGCGGCGAAGTCGACCCGAACGTCGCCGACGTGCACGCCGTACGCGGCGGCCCCGCGCGCGTTGGCGGCCACGCGCGACGCGCGCAAGAGCGCCTTGCTCGGCACGCAGCCGACGTTCAGGCAGTCGCCGCCCATCAGATGGCGCTCGACGAGGGCAACGCGGGCGCCGAGGCCCGCCGCGCCGGCGGCCGACACAAGCCCCGCCGTGCCCGCGCCAATGACCACCAGGTTGTAAGTCCCCGACGGAGTCGGGTTGACCCAGTCGGGCGGGTGAACCGACCGCACCAGGGCGCGGTTGTGCTCGTCGTCCGGGTGAATCAGCGCCGTCGCCGATTCGGATGCAAGCGGGGGACTGGAAGCGTTCGACATGGGCACTCCGGTTCGTCTTTGCTACGCGCGGGTCGGCCCGGGGTTACGCCGAGGACCGGCCCAACGAGCGCGGATCTAGCGCGGCGCAATGTCGCCGTAGCGGCCGCGCCAGTACAGCAGCGGGTGGCGCTCGGACGAAACCGTTGCCCACACCACCGTGCCCAGCAAGACGTCGTGATCGCCGCCGGGCAACGCCTCTTTGAGCTCGCACTCGACGCTCGCCGCGGTGCCCGCAAACACCGGGCATCCGGTCACGGTCCCAGGCGTCCAATCGGTCTCGGCGAAGCGGTCGCCGGGGCCAAACGCGAACCGCTGGGACACCTCGTCTTGCTCGGCCGCCAGCATGTTGACGGCGAAAACGCCGGCGTCGCGCACGGCTCTGACGAGCGGCGACGCCTTGCCGATGCAAACCAGGCAAAGCGGCGGATCCAGCGAAACCGACGCGAAGGCGCTCACGGTGACGCCGACGCGCTGGCCCTTGCCGTCGTCGGTGGTCACGACGGTAATGCCCGTGGCAAAGGAACCCATCGCGGCCCGAAACTCGTCCGCGCCAATCGGCGTCGCCATGCCGGGACAGTACCCGCTGCCAGGGTCTGATGAAAGGTGCTTGCCCCGCGCAAGCCGGCAAGAAGCCGAACGCCGGCCTGGCAATCGAGGATACAGCCGACTACGCTGCGGCGATGCCGGCTACAGCGTTCTGCGTTCTGTTCGTTGCCGTCGCCCTCACCGGTTCTAGCGCCTGCAAGGGCAAGGCGGCGTCGGGCGGCGATGAACCGGGCTCTTTGACCGCGGCGGCCCCCGCCGCCGCCGGCGATACCCGGCGCGCAGGACCAACGCCCGCGGTGAGCTTGACGGTCGAGCTACGCGGTCTGCCCGACGGATTCGACGATGCGCCCCTGCGCGCGGCGGTCGATGCCATGCGCCCCCGCCTGTCGCGCTGCTATGTCGGCCGCATGGCCGCCCGGCCGGGGCTTTCGGGCACCGACGTCTTCGACGTGAGCCAGAAAGGCGCGGGCCTGGTCGGTCAGGTGGCGACCACGGAAATGAAGGACGCCCCCATCACCCGGTGTTTGCTGGCCCGCATCCAGGAGCTCGAGGTCGCCTCGCCGCCGGACGCGTTTCAGCTCGCGGTTACGTTCACGCCGCGCGATGCGACAACCCCGTGAGTGAGCCGGTGGATCTCGCGCTCGATCACGGCTCGGCCGATCGACTGCGGCGGCGATGGCCCGACGGTTGCGGCGACCTGGCCGCCGCCGTCCCCGCCGACGCGTTCGTCGTGCGCACCGAAGACTCGTGGTTCGTCGGCGACTCGAGCGAGGGGGCCTGGCTGCGCGCCGTGGATCTCGCGCGCGCGGCGACCGGTCCGTCCCGCGACGACTTGCTGAGTGCCGCCCGCCAGCGCGCGGCCGCGCTCGGCTTCAAGCCGGTGGGCTACGAAGAAGACGCCGCCCGGGAGGTCTTTCGCCGCGTCGACAAGTCGGTGCTCAAGGCGGCGCCCCGGTTTCTGCGCCTCGCCCCGGGCACGCTCCAACTGCCGACGACCGCGCTGCCCATCGTGCAGATCGATCTCGAAGTCGGCTGCCCGTGGCACGACATGCATCCTCGGGTGGAAAGAAGCAGCGCCGCAGCCCTGGCGGCGACGCTCGGTCTGAAGAAAGCACCCGCGTGGATTCGACTCGAAACCCTGTTCGACCCCGGCGACCTCACCGAAGTGCTCGCCGTGCGCGAAGCCATTCGCTTTAAGCAGCGCCGCGCCCTCCGCGGTCCACTCACCGAGCAAGGGTTTGCCGCGGACGACGCCGGGCGAAAATTCGAAAAAAGTGAGCGCCAGTCTCGGGGCGAGCTCACGGTCACGGTCGCCGCCGCCGAGGGCCACGTGACCGCCGAGATCATTCTCGACCGGTCGAAGCGCCGCCGATAGCAACGAGCGAAGATTCTTCGAACCGGACCTCGCGTGGACGCGCCGACCACAGTTTTGTGGACGCGCTCGCCACAAAACGCGCCTGCGGCACGCCCCATCGCAGCCGCGCGCAAGCACCTGTCAACGCCGTCCCATAGCCATACCGGTCGCGCCCCGGCAAAGTGATGGGTATGCACCGAATGACATCCCTCCGCCGCTTTCTTCGTTCGGTCGCCCTGGCGAGCCTGCCCGCAATCGCCGGTTGTTCCGATGGTTTCGAGTGTCCTCCGGGCACCGGCATCGATGAGGTGGTGGTCGAACTAGACCAGCCGAACCCCGAGCGCCAGACACAGCTCGACACGTGTCGCGATGAAGGCGAATGCGAAGACCTGTGCCAGGCAGTGCTGCGCGACATCGGCGTCGACAGCTTCGGGGTATCCGAGTGCGAGCTCACCGACGCCCCGGCGACGACCGTGCGCATCGCTTACTTTAACGGGGTCGCCTGCGGGCGCCGCCCGGACGGATTCGAAGCCCCGGCGTCTCGGAGCGATGCGCCACCGGTAGGGCGGTGGTTTGCCCACGCAGCCGCCCTCGAGGCGGCGGCCGTCGATGCGTTCGACCAGCTCGCCCGCGAGCTCGAGGCCCACGGCGCGCCGGCGGCACTGCAGCAGCGCGCTCGCCGAGCAGCCCGCGACGAGATGCGGCATACCCGCATCATGCAAGCCCTGGCGTTGCGCTTTGGCGCTGAGCCGCTCCCGCCGACAACGCCGTCGCAACGGCTCCGGCCGCTGCTCGAAGTCGCGCTCGACAACGCCGCTGAAGGGTGCGTGCGCGAAAGCTACGGCGCCTCGGTGGCGTACCACCAGGCCCACGCCGCGTCCGACCCGGCCGTGCGCGCCGCGCTGGCCGCCATCGCCGACGACGAAGCCAGCCACGCCGAGCTATCGTGGGACATTGACCGCTGGTTTCTCGGGCAGGCGAGTCCCGCCGAGCGAGCGGCGGTGCGCGAAGCGCGCGCCGACGCGGTTGCCAGCCTGCAGGCCGAGCTCGATGTCGCCCCCGACGAAGAGCTCGTTCGCCACGCCGGTCTGCCGGACCGGGACACCGCGCGCGCCATGCTCGAACGCACGCGCAACGCTCTTTGGGCCAGCGCCTGATCGGCGTCGGCGGGTCGCCCCGTCTTTGAGCGCTCAGCGTTCGGGCGCCAGAGCCCAGGCCTCGGCGTCGTCGCGGCGCTCGAACGTGCGCACGGCGACTCGCGAAATGACCTCGAGCAGCGAGAAGTGCTCGTTCCATGCCGGCCGATCGCCCACGACCGCGACGCGGGCCAGCCGGTCACGGTTGCGTCGGCACCAGTGAACGAGCTCCTCGAAGCCACCGAGGGTCAACACGTCGAGACGTTCCGTGTCCAGCAGGATCGCGCTGCGCTTTTCGCCAGCGAGCTGCGCCGTCGCCTCAATGAGCGACGCCGCCAGCGCATCCCGTCGAAGGCGACCTTCGACGGTGACGGAGACCACCGGCAGCGGAACGCGCGAGCCGGTCAGCGTTCGCTCGTCGCGATCGATGAGGCCGGGCACAAAGGTCGCCGCGAGTTTCATGGGCCTTTGCACCCCCTGGGCCCACGTCCCCAGGGTGCGCTCGCCCGAATCGCCAGCGACGAGCAGCGACGACAGCTCAACGTAGAAGTGAGCTCCTACCTCCACGAACCCGTCGCGGGCGCGACGCGCGGCGTTCGCTGCGCCCTGCGCGTCGCCGTGCAGCTTGCTCCACGTGGCCCGAGCCAGCCCTCCGAGCGCTCGAGCCCAGGGCAGGCCGCGTCGCTCGAGCCTACGAATCCATCGAGCCGCGCGATTGAGCCCCTCGGCGTCGCCGTCGGCCGCACAGGCGAGCTCGACCCGAGCGCGAAGAAACTCGACCTCGACGGCGACATGGGTGACCCGCAATGCCCCTTTGCGCTTCACGCGCGGCCACCAGTCGCGCACGAGCCCGGCCGCCCGGTGGCTCTGGCCGCGATACAAGGCAATGTTGACCCGCGCGTACATCTGGCGAAACGGCTGGTCGAACCGCGGATTGTCGGACCAGAACTCGAGCGCGCGGTCGCACGCGCGCTCGGCCCGATCCGGATCGTCGCGGAGCAGCCACACCAGGTTTGCCATGCCCAGTCGCAAAAGCGACGCCGACGCCAGGTCGCCGCGGGCTTCGGCGCGGGCAAGCTCAGCCGACACATCCTCGTCGAGGCGCGCGAGCTCGCCGGTGTAAAACAATGCCCAGCGCGCAAAATAGGCGCCGAGCACGCACTCCCAGTCGCTTCCGGGCGCGTCGGTGCGCAGGCGTTCGATACCTCGCGTCACGTATTCGAGGGCGGGAGCCCATTGCCCCTCACAGGCGTGGACCGCACCGGTCATCATGTCGAAGTAGGCAACGAGGTACGGTTCCTCGGTCTGAGCGACCAGTTCGCGGGCGCGAGCCGACAGCACCGGCAACCGCTTGCGCTGACCGAACGCCGCCGCATAGCCGATCTCGGCGATGTAACACCGGGCCTGCTCCACCGCGTCGCCGCGCTCGAGGGCGAGCAAAAGCGCGCGACTTTGCAAGTCCGTACCGCGGATGAAGTCGAACAGCGACAGGGAAAGGCCCGCCGATAGCAGCGCGTCGACCTGCGCGCGCACCCGAGTGTCCTCAACCGGCGCGGCCTCGTGCGGCCGGCGGGACCGCCAGTTCACCCGGGCGCGGTGCCACACCATCGATCGCAGCGCCTGGCGCGGCGTGGCCGGAATATGCAGCCCCAGCCGCTCGAACACCTCGCGCTGAACGCGGGCGCCGTCGTCGACGCGCCCGGCTCGCAGCAGGCAGTCGGCCTGGCGAGCCAGGAGCCGACTCGCCAGATTGCCGTCGGCCAGGTTTGCCGCCTCGCCGAAACAGTCGCCGGCCAGCGCGAGGTGCCCTCGCGATGCCAGGGAAGTTGCCTTGAGCGTCAACAGCTGGCACCGCGCCTCGGGTTTCCAGTCGCCCAGGGCGAGGGCCCGGTCGACGCTGCGCGCCGCCCGGCCGAACGCAAGCGACGCCATGGCTTCGCTCGCCGACGACGAGTAGTGGGCCGCCGCGCGCTCGAGATCGCCTGCCGCCTCGAGCTGCATGGCCGCCTGTTCGTGCTCCGACCCGCCAAAGCCGAAAGCGAGCCGGCGACGAAGCTTCGCCACCACGGCCGCGTCTCGCTGCCCCAGGCGCACGAACGCCGCATCCGGGTCGACCAGCCAGACGAGGTCGCTCGCCCCGCGACCGTCCGACTCGGCGATGCCCGCGTCGATCAGAGCGCGAATACCCTCGTGGGCGCGAGGCAGCGTGAGTCCCGCCGCTCGCGCGAGCACGTGTCGAGGCAGCGACGCCTGCGACAAGGCCAAGATGTCGCGAAGCTCCGCGAGATCCTCGGGCAGCTGCGCGCCGGACGGGTCGTCGTCGGGGCGCGCGGGCCCCGCCTGCACGACGTGATCGATGCGCCCACCGTGGCGCTCGAGAAGGCGCGCGAAGTCGGGAAGCCAGTTCTGCCCGCGAACCAGCAGCGGCAGACCGGCAACCAGGGTCACCGCCGTCGGGCCGGGATGGGTGACCAGGGCTCGCAACAGCGGCAGCGTGTCGGGGTCGCCAAAGTCCGAGTCGCCGACGGCAATGACGATGCCGCCCTCGCGCTCGGCAATGGCCGCGAGCAAACCGGCGAACGCCGCGCCTACGGCCTCACTCGTGTCGGTCCCCTCTTGCTTGCGCGGCACCGACCGGCGCAGGACGCTCTGGCTCTGCAAAAGCACGGGAAACGCCCGCGCCAGCAGGTCGATCCGCTCCGGCAGCAGGGGCCGCATGTCCCGAGGCGCAAGGCCGGCCAGGTACTCGGCGATTTCGTCGAGCACTGCGTCGAAGGTACGCAGGGGCAAAAGCTCGCCCCGCGCGGGCGTCGCGTGAAACACCCGGGCCGGTGACTCGAGATCGGTGACCAGATCGGGCACGAGCGAACGCGGGTCGGGCGCGTGAACGAATACGAAGCTGGGCGCGCCGCCGCGGGCGGCGTGCACCGCGGCAAGCACGCGGTTTCGGTCGGGGCGGGCCGCTGAGGCAACGCGCGGCGCGGGCGCGCGCTCCTCGATGTTCAGGCGTTGCAGAACGTCGTTGCCGCGCGGCCGATCGGCCGGCAAAACGGCCAGCAGCTGCATGCACAGATCCACCAGGTCGGCGGGGCCCGGCGGCCGTGCAGGAAGCTGCTGCTGCTTGTTGGCGAGAACTTCCAGGCGAGTGCCGCAAAACGGCGGCTCGCCGCTCAGACACTCGTACAGCACCGCGCCGAAGGCGTACCAATCGGCGGCCGCCTCGCCGGGCACATCGCGGGCCTGCTCCGGCGCCATGTACGCAGCCGTTCCCTCGACTCGCTCGCTACCGCGCGCGCGCAGGGGCGCAAGCGGATCGAGAATGACGGCCCTGCCGTCTCGGTCGACCATCACGTTCCGCGGGCTCACGTCGAGGTGCAGACAATCGTGAGCGTGTATGGCTTCGAGCCCGGACGCCGCGCCCGCAAGCGCTGACCTCAGGCGGCGCTCGTCGAGCCGGCCGCCCGGCCGCGCGTATGCGACCAGGTGATCGCCGTCGACCACCTCCATCGTGTAGTAGCAGCTGCCGCCCTCCTGACCGAGCTCGAACAGGCGAACGACGTTGGGGTGGCGAACCGCGCGGAGCATGCGAAACTCGCGCTTGGTCCGCCAAAGGTCTTCGGCGGCGCGCAGGCGCACGCACTTGAGCGCCAGCTCCTCACCGGTGCTGCGCTCGCGAACGCGCCAAACCTCCCCTCGTCCGCCGCGGCCGAGCGGGGCGAGCGGTTCGAATCGCTCGGAGCCGAGCTGCTCGAAAACGGTCTGCCCCATCCCCTGTTCGAGATAGTAGCAGGTCGCTCAAACCGGCCATCCCGGAGCGACAACCGCGGCGAACCGCTCGCGCTCGGCAATCGGCACGGGCCCGAGCCAGCGGTCGGACGGCGGCTCGTTCGTTCGGGTGCGATGGAGCGCACCCCGAGCGACACGGGCATACAGGCGGCACTGTGTGTTCTCGAGCAGGTCCACGGCCAGGCCGAGCTTCTCGGGTCCCGTTGGCGCATCGGGTTGAGCCAGGTACGCGGCGGTCGCGTCGACGAGCGCGCCGAGCCCGGGCGACATGGTCAACTTCGAGCGCCGCAGCCCGCGGGCAAGCCCCGTCGCCTTCGCCAGCCACTGCTTGCGCTCGCCCCCCGACGCGGCCTGGGCCAGCGAAAGAGCCAGTCGCGCGCGCGCGAACCCCAGCTCGTCACGAACCATGGGCACCAGGTGCAAATACGAGCGCCGCAGGGCCGGCATCTGCTCTTCGCACAAGGCCCAGGCCCGCTCGGCCGCCCCCTGGTACAGCGCGATCTCACACTCGGAGTGCAGCGCATAGAAGTGCTGCACCAAAAACCGTTCGTTCCACGGCAGCCAGTTGTCGAGGGCGCGGTGGAGCTCGGCGCGAGCCTTGTCGGCCTGTCCCGACGCCAGACGCGGCAGGACCACCCGCGACCGCAGCGTCACCACGCCGTATTGCGAGCCGCGGCGGCGAGCTTCGCCCACCAGCTGGTCGACGCGATCGTCGAGGTTCTCGAAGTCGCCGAGGTACAGGCGCGAAAAACACTGATAGGCCTGAGCCGTATCGTTTTCCCAGCCGGTGCGGCGCGGCGCGTTGCGCAGATGCGCCTCGGCCGCGCGCATCGCCTCGTCGGTGCCGCGATAGTCGTTGTGCAAAAAGAAGCGGATACCGGCCCGGGCGAACTCCCCGAACGCGAGGGCGTCGGGATCGCCCAGCTCGTCGGCCAACGCACGCGTCCGGTCGGCCAGGCGCCGCGCGCGGCGAACCGACAGCTGCCCGGACGCCGCCACCGAGGCCACCGAGAGCGCGCGGACGAGGTGGTTTCGCTCGCCAAGCTTTGAGGCCAGGCGCTCGTATTTGGCCATGTAGTAGGTGGCGCGTATGTGGTCGATGGCCGACAGGCCGACCGAGATCGCACCGTACAGTTCAAGGCGCGCTAACTCGCGGGGAGACGCGCCCCGCTTGCGCCGCCGTCCGCCGGGCATCGCCAGCAGGCAGCGCTGCCAGGCGGCGAGGGACAGCGCCCGCAGCTCACTGTCCGGCAGCTTCTCGTCGAGCTCGTCCAGGGCCTTGCCAAGCGCTTCCATCCCCGAAACGACCTGGCCCGAGTAGGCGAGCTGCTCTGCCGCGCGCTGACGGTAGTCGATGCGCCGCTGGCTCCCCGGCGGCGCTGCATCGGCCAGCTTCATGTATTGCTCGGCCGCGAGCGCTCCCTGGCCACTATTGACGAGCGCCTCGGCGAGCTTCGCTCGCACGTCGGCCTCGACATCGGCCGGCAGGCCACCGGACAGGGCAATCTCGTAGAGTTCGGCGGCGTGGGCAAAGGCGAGCCCTTCCACGGCCGCGTCGCCGCCCTTGACGGCGCGCCGCGCCGCACGGCTGACCCGCCCGGCCGCGAGCAGGTAGCGCACGTGAAGATCCGGGTTGGCGTCGGCTTCGCCGGTCTCTTCGAACGCGTCGGCCAACACGGCGTGCACGACCGCCAGGTCCCGCGCCGCGAGCCCGCCGAGCGCTACGTCGCGCACGCGTCCGTGAAACGGCTCGACCTTGTCGGACGAGTGAACGCCGTGGGCCCTGACCAGGTCCAGCGATTCCAGCATGGGTACCCAGCGGGTCAGGACTTCGGCGGTCGGCACCTGAATCGCAATGGCCGCCGTCTTCTGCGCGAGCGGGTCCAGACTGACGCAAATGACCTCGAGCGCCCGCCGCGCGGGCACGGGCAGCGAGGCAATGCGAGCGCGCAACAGGTCGTTGAGCGACGTGGCCGAACTGCGCTCTGGCCGCTGGGCTAGATCGACGGCGAGCTGAGTGACGAACAGCGGATGGCCACCCGTTTCGGCAGCCGCCACCGCCGCGAGCTCGGGGTCGCCGCCGCGCTCGCGCAGTTCGGCGCGGGCGAGCTGCGCCGCCTGGTCTGCGGTGAGGGGCCCAATGCGCATCAACTCGGGGTCGAGTACCTCGGCGCGGTCGACATGGTCGTCGGCCTTTGTCGGGCGACGGGTCAACAGCAACAGCAGGCGAGGCTCATGCGCTGACGTCGCCAGCGCTTCGAGCAGGGCCCAGGTGTCGTCGGCCGCCCACTGCATGTCGTCGATGCGAACCACGACCGGATGCTCGCGGGCCAGGTGCGAAAAGATCTCGGCCAGGGACTCGAACACTCGCTCGCGCAGCTCGCGCGGGTCGGCCGAGCCGGGCGTCATGCGCGGCATGCCGGCAAACTGGGGCGCGCGGTGAAGGCCGGGAAACGCGAGCAGCAAGGAATCGGCGGCATCCACCGGTAGCTCGGCAACGTCGGCAGCGTTGGCCTCGAGCCACCGGGCAAGCCCCTTGACCACCCCGTCGAAGCCCTTGAACGGGACGCTTTCGCGGCCGTAGCAGCGCCCGGCCAGAACGATGCTGTGCGGCAACTCGACTCCGAGCCGACGCTGGATCTCGTCGGCCAGGGAGGTCTTGCCAATCCCCGAGGGCCCCTCGAGAACGACGGTCTTGGGACACTCGAGCTCCGCCGCAGTCGAGAGTACTCGCTCGAGCTCGAGCTCCCGGCCGACGAAGTGATCGCCGGCAGGGGGAATGGTGATGACGGCGCTGCCCTCGACGCCGAGCAAGGCCAGGATGCCGCGACCGTCTGGGCGTTCGTCCGGATCCCTGTGCAGGAGCGACATGCACAGGGCCTCGAGATCGTCGGGCACGTCCGGCGCGATCATCGACGGTGCAATGGGGTCGACCTGCTGTTTGCGCAGCATGACTTCGAGGGCGCTGCCCTCGAACGGCAGCTGGCCGGTGAGCGCCTCGTAGAGAAGCACGCCCACGGCGTACCAGTCGGACGCCGGGCTCACCTTGCGATCCTTGCTGCTCAGCTGCTCCGGGGCGATGTAGGCGCTGGTGCCAACGATGACGCCGGAGCCCGTAATTCGATCCTGGTCATCGAGATCCGAAACCATGCCGAAGTCGAGCACGACGAGCTGGTCGTCGTGGGTCACCAGCACGTTTGACGGCTTTACGTCGCGGTGCACCTTGCCGGCGCTGTGCAGTGCATCGAGGGCCTCGACCAGGGGCGGCAGCAAACGCCGCAGCCGCGGCTCGTTGAACTGCTTGGTGCCAACGGCCGTTTGTGTTGCCATGGCCGCGTCGAACTTCTCGGTGTCCGCGTCGGGCGCCGGCAGCCGCGCCTGGCGAGTCGGGTCGCCGGTCGTGGAACGCCCGTGGGAGGCCACCGCGGTGAGAAAGTCGATGCCGTCGACCAGCTCCATAGTGAAAAACCACTGGCCGTCGACCTCGACCAGCTCACCGAGCCGAACCAGGTTCGGATGCACGATCGCCTGAACGCTGCGAAACTCCTTTTGAAACCGCAGCACCCCATCGGGGACGTCGTCGTCGAGAACCTTGATCGCGATTTCGCTGCCGGCGTCGCGGTCGAGGGCGCGATAGACAACGCCCATGCCGCCCCTGCCCAGGCACTCGACGACCTCGTAGCGCGAGGTCCCGCGAAACTCGCCCTCCACGGCGCCAGCTTATCGCGGTCGCGCCCCCGGGTTCCAACGAACCGACGCGCGCGACTTCGCTAGTGCGCGCGGCGCAGGGGCAGCCCCACCCTGGCCGCGACCTTTTCGAGGGTCTCGAAGTTCTGGCAGCCGACCACCATGAAGGTGCCGAAGAAGAACGTCGGCACGCCGGACACCATGCGGTCGTGCGCCTCCCGACGTCCGTCTAGCACCCGGTCGAAGTAAGCGGGGTCGTCCGACGCACCGAGGGCATCGGTGGCGTCGAGCCCGGCGCCGCGAGCCACGGATTCGAGCACGGCGTCGTCTTCGAGATCCTGGTCGCGATGCCAGTAGGCGTCCATGAGGGCCTCCCGGGTCTCGGTGATACGGCCGACGTCCCGGGCGTACTCGGTCATCGCCAGGGCGCGCAGGGTATTCGGAACCCGCGTCGGCTGGCCGATTTCGACGCCCATCTCGGCCGCAAACGCGCCAATGCTGTCGCGAAACGCGGTCAGCTTGCGCTCGCCGAAGAGGTCGGCCGCGGCCACTCCTCCGGGCGGAATCTCCGGGTGAAGTTGAAACGGGCGCCAATCGACCTCGATGTCGTAGCGACACTCCATCTGCCGCAGAACGCTTCTTTCGGCAATGAAGCAGTACGGGCAGACGAAGTCCGAATACAGCCGCACGGTCTCCGACATGCACCGAGGGTAGCAGCCAGTTGCGCTCGCCGGCCTGCCGCCCTAACGTACAAATCCATTTCGCGATGCCGGTGTATCAGCTCGACGATCAGATCGCATTTCCCAGGCCAGACCTCGCCGACGACAGCGGCTTGCTGGCTGTGGGCGGCGACTTGTCCGTAGAGCGCCTCCTGCTCGCGTACTCCCTGGGCATCTTTCCCTGGTACAGCCAGGACTTGCCGATCCTCTGGCATTCCCCGGACCCCCGCATGGTGTTGCTGCCCGACCGGCTTCACGTCGGGCGCAGCTTGCGCAAGAACGTACGTCGAGGCCTCTACGAGGTTCGCCTCGACGACAATTTCGCGGCGGTCATCGAGGCCTGCGCCACCACCGCTCGCCCCGATCAGGACGGCACCTGGGTTACCGACGACATGCAGCGCGCGTACATCGAGCTGCACGAACAGGGCTATGCCCACTCGGTGGAGGCCTACCGGGACGGTGAGCTGGTGGGCGGCCTGTACGGCGTGTCTCTTGGCGCGGCCTTTTTCGGAGAGTCGATGTTCGCCCGCGCCCCCGACGCCTCGAAGATCGCGTTCGTGACCCTGGTCGAACAGCTGCAGAAGTGGGACTTCCAGCTCATCGACTGCCAGGTCTACACCGACCACCTGGCCCGCTTCGGCGCCGAGGAGTGGCCGCGCGACCGGTTCCTGGCCAGCCTGGATCGAGCCCTGCGCGCCCGACCGACCCGGCGCGGCTACTGGCAGCTGGGCACGCCCCTGCTGCCCACGCCGCCGCGCTAGAGCCGTTTGTACAATCGTGCTCGGGTCGTGCCCCGCCTCTACAGAGGCGTGACCCCGGCGTAGCGCACGCCCGTGAGGTAGGCGATCTCGCGGTTCCAGGTCGTCAAGTCGTTGCGCTCGAACTTGCCCAGGTGGTCGTGGCCGCAGGCCCGAGCCAGGACGCGCATGAGATCCACGGTCGCCGTCAGGTAGTTGTGGAGTCGTTGCGCCGATTTTTCGACGATCAGTCGGGCGCGCAGGTTCGGTTTCTGGGTCGCGATTCCAACCGGGCAGTTGTTCGTGTTGCAGGCGCGCATGCCCAGGCAGCCAATGGCCTGCAGCGCCGAATTCGCAACGGCGACGGCGTCGGCCCCGAGCGCCAGCGCCTTGACGAAGTCGGCCTCGCAGCGCAGGCCGCCGGTAATTACCAGCGTGACGTCGTCTTTGCCACGCGCGTCGAGGTGCGCGCGCGCGCGAGCCAGGGCGGCCAGGGTGGGCACGGAAATGTTGTTCTTGAAGATGTCCGGGGCCGCCCCGGTGCCGCCGCCTCGGCCGTCGAGAATGATGTAGTCGGCCGTGGCCTCGAGGGCGAAGTCGATGTCGTTTTCGATGTGCTGCGCCGACAGCTTAAAGCCGATGGGAATGCCACCGCTGGCCTCCCTGACTTCGTCCGCGACCTTGCGAAAGTCCGCCGGAGTGCGCAAGTCGGCAAAGGTTGGCGGACTCACTGCCGACTGGCCCGGCTCGAGACCGCGGACCGCGGCGATCTTGCCCACGACCTTGTTGCCCGGCAGGTGGCCGCCGGTGCCGGTCTTGGCGCCCTGCCCGGCCTTGAAGTGAAACGCCTGAACCTTTTGAACCTTGTCCAGGCTCCAGCCAAAGCGAGCCGACGCGAGCTCGTAGAGGTACCGAGAGTTGGCCGCCTGCTCTTCCGGCAACATGCCGCCCTCGCCGGAGCAAATGCCGGTGCCGGCCAGCTCCGCACCGCGAGCGAGCGCCGTCTTGGCCTCTTCGCTGAGGGCGCCAAAGCTCATGTCGCTCACGAAGATCGGAATGTCGAGCTCGAGGGGCCGTTTGGCGCGCGGGCCGATAACGACATTGGTGCCGACGGGGTCGTCGTCCATCAGCGGCCGCGTCGCGAGCTGCGCCGTCAACAGCTGCACGTCACGCCAGTGCGGCAGGTCGTCCCGGGGAACCCCCATGGCCGACATGACCCCGTGATGGCCGAGCTTGCTCAGACCATTCTCGGCCAGCCCCTGAATGTAGAGGTTCTTCTGTTCCTCGGGCGCGCCGTGCACGTCGGCGTACAGGCCCAGGTACTCATCGCGCCGGTACGGCTGCGGGTGCTTTCGAGCCCAGGCGCGCACTTCGTTTTCGTCGACGAACACCGCGTCGGCGGCGGCGTCGATCACCGCCGCAAACCGGTGCAGCGCCTCGCTGTTGTTGTACTCACTCACGCCGGTCGCGACCCGGTAATCCCAGCCGTGAACGCCGCAGATCAGGTTGTCGCCATCGACGTGGCCATCGGAGAGCAGCGCGCCGCGATGCAAACAGCGACCGAAAAGAACCGACACCTGATCGTCCATGCGCACGACGACGAGGTCGACGTTGGCGACGAGAGCGTAGGCCGGCTCGCGGTCGGCTAGCTCGGACCAGGTGGCGATCTTGACGGGGGTTTCGGTGGCGACCGGTAGGCTCATGGCCGTACCATAATCGCGAACGGGCGACCGCGCGCACCCGACCAGGCCCGACCCGGGCGTCGGGGCGGTTCCCGCCAATTTCGTCCGATTTCGACGTGCAGCGACCGCGGCCGCCCGTGGCGTCAGGCCTCGACGTCGACGGCCGTGGGCTCGAGCACCCGCACCAGGTCAGCGGGCGCCAGGCTCACCAGGAACCCGCGTTTGCCGCCATTGATGTAAATGCGTTCGAGCTCCGCAATGGTCCGCTGCAGATACACCGGCAGCGGTTTGCGCAAACCAAAGGGGCTTGTTCCGCCCACCTGGTATCCCGAGTGGCGATTGGCGACGTTGGGGTCGCACGGGCGGACGGATTTGACGCCGAGAACCCGAGCGAGCTCTTTCGCCGACACTTCGCGATCGCCGTGCATCAGGACCACCAGCGGGCGTTTGCCGTCGTCTTCGAAGATCAGCGTCTTGATGACGGCGTGCTCGTCGACGCCGAGCTCGGCGGCGCTGCGCGCGGTCCCGCCGCGTTCTTCGTAGGCGTACTCGTGCGGCTCGAACGCCACCCGGGCCGCTCGAAGGGCGCGCACCGCGGCCGTGACGGGCGGCTTGCCCATCAGAGCCCCCTCATCCACTCCTGGCGCAGCGGCACGTCGCCGGCCAGGGCCCGATCGATGGTCTCGACGATGCGCTCGCGGTCGGCGGGCAACGTGCCGCCAAGCGGCAGGTAGTTCGAGGCGTGGTTGGTCCGAAACACGGCCGAGGTCGGGCGCGCGCCGTCCACCATCGTGCGCAGCTCCCCGAGCAGCGCGTCGACCTCCGGCAGCGCGAACTTGCCTCGCGATTGCAAGGTCGCCAGCGGCGTCTTGGGCACGACGGTCAGCGTAAGCGCCGAGACAAAGTCCGGGTCCATGCCGGTGATGAGCTCCGCCGAGCCCCGGGCGTGCTCGGCGCTGCGCTCGCGGCCGCCGGCCCCGAGCAAAAAGATCGCCGAGAGCTTGATGCCCGCGGCCCGCGCCCGGGCCGCGGCGTCGACATGCTGGGCCGCCGTGGCTCCCTTGGCGATCTTCTTGAGGGTCACGTCGTCGCCGCTTTCCGGGCCGATGTACAGCTGCGTGAGCCCCGCTTCCCTCAGCGCGACCAGCTCCGCCTCGGACTTGTCGAGCAGGTTCATGGCGGTGGCGTAGGCGCTCACCCGCCGCAGCCGGGGAAAGGCTGCCCGGCACGCGTCGAGAATGGCCCGCCAGTGATCGCCGTCCAGCACGAGGGCGTCGCCGTCCGCGACAAACACCTTGTCAATGCGCCCGCCGTACGTCTGCCGCGCGAGCTCGATGTCGGCCAGCGTCTCGTCGAGCTCGCGCACCCGGAACTGCTTGTCCCGGTACATGTCGCAGTACGTGCAGTGGTTCCACGAGCAGCCGATGGTCGCCTGCAAGATGTAGGACCGAGCCTCGCTCGGCGGCCGGTAAATCGAGCCCTCGTACCGCATCCCCGAGGTGTACTACACCAGCTTCTTGTTGACCTTGGTTTCCGTGGTGAGCGTCTTGTTCACCGGGCACTTACCGGCGATTTCGAGGAGGCGCTGGCGCTGCTCGTCGTCCAGGGGACCCGAAAGTTCGATATCGAGGTCGATGACGTCGACCTGGCCATCGTCGCTTTCGCAGTCTTCGCAGTCGCGGGCGTGAATCCGCTGGTGCCGGGCCCGCACGGTCACGTCTTCGAGCGGCCACTTCTTGCGCCGGGCATACATGCCCAGGGTCATCGACGTGCAGGCGCCCAGGCCCCCGAGCAAATAGTCGTACGGGGTCGGCCCCGTGTCGGTTCCGCCGAGCCGCGCCGGCTCGTCGGCGACCAGCACGTGGTTGCCGGCCACCACCGTGTTGGCGAATCCGGTCGCGTCGCCGCGCACCAGAACCTCGCCCGACGCAAGTTCGTGCACCGGCGGCGCGTCGGGCTCGACGTAGCGGTCGGCCCACGAGGCGATCACGTTGGCGGCGAAGGCCGCGTCGGCACCATTGCTGAGCAGGTGATCGGCGCCCGCCAGGCTCACGAAGCTCTTCGGGTGCCGCGCGGCGGTGAAAATGCCGGTGGCGTTGTCGATGCCGACGATGTCGTCGGTCGGCGAGTGCATCACCAGCAGGGCGCGACCGAGCCCGGCAATGCGCTGGGCCGGGTCGTGGGACACCAGATCGTCCAGGAGCTGCTTTTTGACTCGAAAGCTGCGCCCGGCGATAGCCACGTCGGCAACGCCGGTACTCTCGAGCTCGCCTTCGGCACCGGCGAACAAATGCCGAACGTGGGCCGGCTCGTAGGGGGCGCCGATGGTGGCGACGGCCTTGACCTCGGGAATGTCGGCCGCCGCAGCCAGCACGGCGGCGCCGCCGAGACTGTGGCCCACCAGCAGCGAAGGCGCCCGGTAGCGCTCCCGCAGATAGTTGGCCGCCGCCACCAGGTCGGCGACGTTCGACGAGAAGTTCGTGTCGGCAAAGTCGCCGTCGGACTCGCCCAGCCCGGTGAAATCGAAGCGCAGCACGCCGAGGCCGTGGTCGGCCAGCGTTCGGCTGATGCGGCGAGCCGCCGCCAGATCCTTGGAGCAGGTAAAGCAGTGGGCAAACAGCGCGAACGCCCGAACTCCGTCCGGCGGCCGGTCCAGCCGGGCGGCGAGGTCGACACCGTGGGCGCCGGGAAAGCGAATGGTCTCGGTAATGGGCACGGTTCCTTTTAGACGCCGAAGCGCACGTAGAGGTAACAGAGCGCCAACGCGCTCATGAACACGATACCGGCCCAGGACAGCGCGACCAACCACGGCGCGGGCCGACTCTCGGTCGGCACCTCGGGGCCGGTGACCGATCGGTGATTCAGTACGGCGAGCGCCGGCGCGGTGAGAAACGACAGGGTCGTGGCGACGTCGACCAGCAGTTTGAGGGACGTAAGCAGCGCCCCGATGACGACCAGCGAGCCGGCGGCGAGAACGGCGAGCGCCAGCCAGTACGTTCTGCGGTGGTTCTCGGCGTCGTCTTCGACGATGTCGGCTCGCTCCGGAGCGCGCAGCCGCGCAGCCAGCACCGCGATGACCCGCGGAAAACCATCCACGACCGTGAGGGTGGTCGAAAACATCACCGACAGCGCGGCCGCGCCAATGATCGGCCGGGACCAGGGGCCAATGGTGTCGGTGTAGAGCGCCATGACCTGGGCCGCAAACGGTCCGGCACCGGCGGCAAACGTAGCGCCGCTGCCGTGCATCACGCCCGCGCCGAGCAAAACGAAACAGACAGCGAGCACCGCGGTTCCCAGGTAGCCGATATGAAAGTCGAGGGTGCACTCGGAAACCGTCGGCGCGTAGCCCGTGTCGTGGCGCCGGGCGATGGTCCACAGCGACGACCACACGGAGACGTCGATGGCCGAGGGCATCCAGCCCACCAGCGCCACCACGACCGCAATCGTGGCGGCATCAAAGGTCTCCGGCCAAAGCGACACGTTGCCCCACTCGATGCGCGGCAGCGCCAGGACCGTCGCCGCCAGAGTCGTCACCGTCAACACGGGCACGACGACCTTGGAGATGCGGTCGAGGTAGTGAAACCGACCGGCCGCAATGATGCCGGCGCACGCGCCGAGCAGCGCGACCGACACCGCGAGCGGCGTTGTGTCGAGACCGAAGAGCGCGATGGCCACGCCGGCGGTGACGATGGTGACCGCCGCCTCGACGGTGAACATCGTCGCCACCGTCAAGGCCGCAAAGAGCCACAGCGCCCACCGGCCCTGGCGCCGATAGCCCTCGAGCAGCGAGGTCCCGGTGGCGGCCGCGTAGTGAGGGCCAAACCGAAACGCCGGGTACTTGAACACGTTGGCGAGAACCACGAAGCCCAGCAGCCCGAGGCCGAAACCGGCGCCAGCGCGGGTGGATTGGACCAGGTGCGACACGCCGACGGCCGCACCGGCGAAGAGAATGCCCGGGCCGTACGCGCGCCAAAACGACCGGTCTGCCTGGTTTGCCGTGCTCACGCGCGAGAATCTAACGTCGCCGTGATACTGACGAAAGGCTATGCGTGCCATCGTCATCACCGGTAAGGGCGGCCCCGATGTCATGGAGCTGCAGGACATCGACGAGCCGATGCCGCTGCGCGGCGAGGTTCGCGTGGAGGTCAAGGCGACCGCGGTCAACCGCGCCGACCTTCTGCAGTGCCTCGGCGTCTATCCGGCGCCGCCCGACAGCCCGCCCGACATCCCCGGCCTCGAGTACGCCGGCGAGATTGACGCAGTTGGTCAGGGCGTGACCGAGTGGGAGGTCGGCGATCGGGTCTTTGGCCTGGTCGGAGGCGGCAGCTACGCCGACTTCGTGGTCGCGCCGGCCCGCGCCGTTGCGCGCATTCCCGACAACCTGTCGTGGACCGAGGCCGCCGCCGTACCGGAGGCCTTCATCACCGCCTACGACGCCATGGTGACCCAGGGCGGCCTGGCCAGCGGCGAAACCGTGTTGATCAACGCCGTGGCCAGCGGCGTCGGCACCGCCGCCGTACAGATCGCTCGCGCCGTGGGCGCGCGGGCCGTCGGTACCAGCCGCACGGCCGACAAGCTGGCCGATCTCGCCGATCTGGGTCTGGTCGCCGGCGTGGTCCCGGCCGAAGGCGCGTTCGCCAAGCAAGTCAAAGAAGCCGCCGGCGGGCCGGTGGACCTGGTGCTCGAGCTCGTCGGTGGCCCCTACGTGGCCGAGAGCTGCCGGGCGCTGCGAAAGCAAGGCCGTCTGGTCCTGGTTGGCATCATGGCCGGGCCCCGAGCGGATCTCGATCTCGGGCTGATCTTGCGCAACCGCCTCGAGCTCACCGGCACCGTGCTGCGCAGCCGCCCGCTCGAACAAAAGATCGACGCCATGCAGGTCTTTGCCCGCCACGTCGTGCCCCTGGTAGCCAGCGGCGCCCTCACCCCCGTAATCGACAAGGTGTTTCCCCTGGCCGAGGCGGCCGACGCCCACCGCCACGTAAAGGGCAACGCGACCACCGGCAAGGTCGTGCTGGAGCTGTGACCGCGCGGACGGGCGGCACTACCGGCGAACCGCCGGGCCGGCGCGAAACAGGCCTGCGAAACGCTCTCGGTAAGGCCACGCCGCCAGCGCGTACAGCGCGGCCAGCGCGATCCAGAGGCCGTTGCCGACGAGAAGCGCAAACGCGTGCAGCGCCACGATGTTGATCGCCACAGGTGCCAGCACCACCAGACCGCCAAACCGAGTCGACGAGCGCAACAACAGAAGGCCGCCCGCGATTTCGGTAACGCCCACCAGCCATCCGAGGTAGCTCACCTCCAGGGCCGTCATCACGGCGCGCGGGCCCGCCGTGTCCAGCACCGGCAGCGACGCAAAGCCGACGAACTTGTTGATCCCCGGCGCGATCATCACGAACGCCAGCAAAGCAGCGACAGCGGTCTGCAGCGGCGCCGGGCCTGGCAACGACGTTTCGGAAGGGCTCATCGTTGCCCAAGCCTAGCGAGCCGCCGCCGCCGCCGCGGAACGGTGTTCGAAAAGTCGCGGTGATCTCGCGGCCCGAAGCCCGCGAGTCGCAATGACTGCCTCGGACTCGCGCCATGGGCGGGGTGCCGAGACTCCGTGCTAGCGTTTCGAGATGCCGTCGCTTGCCGCCGCTGTGCGCCCGTTTCTCGACGTCAACGGGACCGACAAAAACCTGATCCGGGCGATGTGGGATCGCCTGTCGGGTCTACCGGGCGGCACGCGCCTCTTCTCTCGGCTGCTGGGTCGCGCCGCGCCCTACACCGGCACCATCGGCGCCCACGTCGTGGAGCTGTCCGTGGGCCGGGCGCGGGTCACTATGGCCGACCGCCGCGGGCTGCGCAATCACCTGCGCTCGGTGCACGCGGTCGCATTGGCCAATTTGGCGGAGCTTACCGGCAACGTCGCTGTCGCCTACGCCTTGCCCGACGACGCGCGATTCATCGTTGCCGGCATGAACCTGGAGTACCTCAAAAAAGCGCGCGGGACGATCGAGGGTGTGTGCGAGTGCGCCATGCCACAGACGTCCGCCCGCGCCGAGTACGAGATACCGGTCGCTCTTGTGGACAGCGCAGGCGACACCGTAGTCAAAGCCACGCTGCGCACCCTGGTCGGCCCCAAGAAGGAACGACCAACTTCGAGTTGACCGGCGCCGCCACCCGCTCGAACATAAAGTGATGCAGCTCGAAGCGGACCTGGCCAGCCGCCTGGTCGACGTCATCTCTGCCTCGATCGTTCGCGAGTACCCGAACAAGATCGCCCACGTGCTCGCCGGCGACGCCGATGCCCGGCCACCGCGCGCGCTGACGCCGGTGTTCTACGGCAGCTTCGACTGGCACTCGGCCGTGCACGGCCACTGGGCGTTGGTCCGCTTGCTGCGGCAGCCCTATGCCGACGGCTACCACGAACAGGCGTTTGCCGCGCTGGAACAGAACATTCGGCCGGCCGGCGTCGAAGGCGAGCTGCGCTATCTCACGGGCGAGGGGCGGGCGGCGTTCGAAATGCCCTACGGGATGGCGTGGCTGCTGCAGCTCGCCGCCGAGCTGCGCGAGTTCGACCATCCGCGCGGCCGGCGCCTGGGCGACATTCTCGCGCCGCTCGAAGACCTGGCTCGCCGACGCTTTGGCGCATGGCTGCGCCGTCTTTCGCACCCCATTCGCTCCGGCGAGCACAGCCAGAGCGCCTTTGCCATGGGCCTGGTGATCGACTGGGCGCGCGCGGCCGGCGACGCCGAGCTCGAGCAAACCGTGGCCGCGCGGGCGGTCGAGCTCTACGGGCCGGACGTCGACGGGCCGGCTGGCTACGAGCCGTCGGCGTACGACTTTCTGTCGCCGTGCCTTGCCGAAGCCGACCTCATGCGACGCGTGCTGGACCCGGGGGCACTGGCCCGTTGGCTGCAGGGTTTTTTGCCGGCGCTTGGCAGCCGGCCTTTGTTCGCACCGGTTACTCCGGTCGATCGCCGCGATGGGAAGCTGGTTCACTTCGACGGCCTCAACCTGAGCCGCGCGTGGATGATGCGCTCGGTGGCCGACGCATTGCCGTCCAACGACGAGCGCGCAAGCTCGCTGCGCGCGATGGCCAGCGAACACGCCGCCGCCGGCATGACGTGGCTGAGCGACGCGACGTACGCGGGCACGCACTGGCTGGGGAGCTTTGCCGTGTACCTCGCGACCGCGTAGCGGCACTTTGCGCTGACTGGCGCTCAAGCACCGGGCATTTGGCAGCGGGCCGAGTTCGTGCCACCGTGGCGCGGTGCGGCGCGATTTTCGTCATACCAAGATCATCTGCACTCTGGGGCCGGCGAGCGACAACTCGCGCACCATTGCAAGCCTCGCGCGCGCGGGCATGAACGTTGCGAGACTCAACATGTCGCACGGCAACCACCGCTCCGCGCTCATGACGATGAGGCGCATCAAGAGCCTCAACCAGAAGCTCAACCACCCGGTGTCGATCCTCATGGACCTGCAGGGGCCCGAGATCCGCACCGGGGAGCTGCAGCACGCGGTGGATCTCGAAGTGGGCGAAGTCTTCACGTTTACCGTGCGCCCCGATGAAGACCCCGAAGAAAAGAGCGTTCACGTCAACTACGCGGACATGGTGTCGCAGCTGTCCGCGGGCGACAAAGTCACCGTCGACAACGGCCTCATCAACCTCGAGGTCCTCGAGGTCCACGAACACAAGCTGCGCTGTCGCGTGCTCGACGGCGGCCGTCTCGGCTCGCGAAAGCACGTCAACCTGCCGGGCGTCACCGTCAACTTGCCGACCATTACCGACAAGGACCGCGCCGACATTCTCTTTGCGCTCGAGCACGACGTCGACTTCATCGCGCTGTCGTTCGTTCGCTCCATCGACGACGTGCTCGCCGCGCGCAAGCTGGTCAACGGCAAGCGAGGCCACGCCCGAATCATCGCCAAAATCGAAAACCAGGAGGGCGTCGATAACTTCGACGACATCCTCGAAGCGGCGGATGGGATCATGGTGGCCCGCGGCGACCTCGGGGTCGAGGTGCCGATGGAAGAGCTGCCCATCATTCAGCGCGAGATGGCGCGAAAATGCGCGCTGGCCGGCAAACCGATCATCGTCGCCACGCACCTGTTGGAATCGATGATGGAGAGCCCAATGCCCACCCGCGCCGAGGTGAGCGACGTCGCCAACGCCGTTTACGAGCAGGCCGACGCCATCATGCTGTCGGGCGAGACCGCCACCGGAAAACACCCGGTGCGCTGCGTGCAAACCCTGGATCGGATTGCGCGGCGCATCGAAAAAGAGCGAGGGCTCGATTTTGCTGGCCAGCGGGTCGCCGAAGGCCACCGCGAAGAGCTCGCTCGCGGTGCCTGCCGCCTCGCCGATTCTCTCGGCTCACCGGCCATCGTCGTGATTACCCGGCGCGGTGTTCTCGGCCAGATGGTGTCTGGCTACCGGCCCCGCTCCGCCATCATCTACGCGTTCACCAACATGTCGGCTTCCCGGCGCAAGCTGTGGTTGCTGCGCTCCGTGGTGCCGTTTCGCACCAACTTTTCCAGCGACCCCGAGAAAACGATTCGGACCGCGTTCGCGCGTCTGCGCAAAAACAACCGGGTCTTGCCCGGCGATCAGGTGGTCGTGGTGTCCGACGTGGCGACCGACGGCGAAAGCGTGAGCAGCATCCAGGTGCGCACGTTCGAGTAGGGCGTCCGGCGTGAAGTCTAACGGCGCCGAATCAGTCCGGACCGGCGCCGACTCTTGGAGCGCCGCTTGCTGCTCGAGCGCTTGCGGCTGCTGCGCTTCTTGGCCGAGGGCCGCCGCTTGGACGAAGACCGACGCTTGGACGAGGACCGACGCTTCCCCGATTTTTGGATCTGCTGAATGAGCCGGGCCGAACGCCGACGCACGTTGGGATTCTTGTCGTTGCGCGCCGCCGAACGCAGCTCCGGCAGAGCCGCCCGGCCGATCTTCTGAACGAGCAGACGCGTTGCCCGCGACTTGGTGCGGTTGCTCGAAAGCGCGCGAATCGCGTTGTTGGTCAGGATCGAGCGCGTGCGATAGCCGCTGTTGCGGCGCAGCGCTTCTTCGTAGGCGTCGAGGCCGTCGGTCCAGTACGTCTTGTCGAAATACAGATTGCCGATGAGGTACGGGATGTAGGCGTTCTTTGGGTACTTGCGCGCAAGCGGTTTGAGCCCCTGCAGCGCGGCCTCGTTGTCCCCGCGGGCGAGCAGCCGCTTGGCGTCGGCCAGGGTGTTGACTTCGATGGTCGAGGGCCGCTCGGGCTCGGGCGACACGGGCGACTGGTCCCCCACGGCGTCGCCCTCGGCCGTCACGCCGGCAACGGGCTCGTCGAGTTCGTCGGGGGCAAAATTTACCTCCTCGCCCTCGCCATCGCCCTCGGCGAGAGCGTCGCCCTCGAACAGATCGTCGGCACCGGCTGGCTCTGCGGCCTCGGAATCCGCGGCCTCGGAATCCGCGGCCTCGGCCTCGGCATCGTCGAGCTCCTCGTCGGTCAGCGGGTCGTCGCCCAGGGGGTCGCTGCCGAGCAGGTCGTCGCCGTCGTCGGGGCCAGGCTCGCCGTCGATGCCGTAGGCATCGAGTGCATCGTTCTCCTCACCTGCAAGGTCTTCGTCGCCGGGATCGTCCTCCGGGGGCGACACGGTCGCGGTCGGCGTGCGCGCCGCCGCAACAGGTCCGCTGCGTTCGTCGGTGTAGGAGTTGGCCGCCGTCGCGGGTTCGCCGGTGGGAGGGACTCCGTAGAGGGCGTATGCACCGCCAGCAAGCCCCATCAGCAGAGCGACCGCCAGCACGATGGGCATCCAGCGGCGCTCGTTGGTCCGAACGACGACGTTCGTGTAGCTGATGTCCGATTCCGATAGCTCGACCGCATCGCCGGCCATGGTCTGGGCCAGGGCAACATCGAGCACCCGGTCCCCGGTGGAACCAGGTCGGGTCGTCGACGGCCGCAGGGTCACGCGCGCCGACTGGTTGATGCCCTCGGGGACATCGCGCAGCGCCTCGGCGAAATCGATGGCCGACGAAAAGCGAATGTTGGGGTCTTTTGCCGTCGCCCGCTGGACGACGTTCTCGAGCTGCTTGGAGAACGGGACGCCGGGCGCCATGTCGGCGAGCTTGGGCAGCGGCTCTTCGCGCTGCATGCGCAAAATCTCGCTCGTCGTCTCGGCGGTGTACGGCTTTTGCCCGGTCAACAGCTCGAACAGCAGAATGCCCGTCGAGTAGACGTCGGCCCTCTCGTCCACGGTCTCGAGCCGGGACTGCTCGGGCGACATGTAGTTGGGCGTGCCGACGATCACGAACGAGGTCGACGGGTCTCCTCGAGTTTGCGGGTCGCGCAGCTTGGCCAGGCCAAAGTCGAGCAGGCGAACAAAGTCGCCAAAGCCGGTCGCTTCGGTGAGGACCACGTTCGCCGGCTTGATGTCGCGGTGAATGATGCCGCAGCCGTGGGCGTGAGCCACCCCGGCCAGGATCTGGGAAGCAATGTCGAGGGCCCGGGGCGTATCGAGTCGGCCGACCTCGTCGAGCAGCTCGCGCAGCGACTTGCCCGTGACGTAGTCCATCACGATAAACGGCGAGTCCTGAACCCCGAAGTCCGTCACCGAGACGCAGTGGGGATGCGACAGCCGGCTCATAGCGCGCGCCTCGCGCTCGAACCGCTGGAGGAACTGCGCCTCGTCGACGAACGACTCGTGCAAGAACTTGATCGCAACCGGCTTTTTGAGGCCGAGTCGCTCGCCCTTGTACACAGCGCCCATCGCGCCGTCGGCGATGTGCTCCACGACTCGGTACCGGTCCTGCAGGACCGTGCCCACGAGCGGGTCAGTTTCCTCTTCGGTGCTCAAATCCAGAGCGTGACCGCGCCCGCTAAGCCAGGGCGAGAACGCCACGTCTAGTCTAGCCCAAACCCACACCGCGCGCGGCGCCCGGTTCGGAGGCAAACCCCAAACAATTATCGAAACTTAAGCCACATCACCAGGCGATCAGCCCCGGACGCGAGCGAAAGCTGCCCCTCAGGCGCGACCGCACGCGTCGGTCTGCCGGGGCAATCGGGCCCTCGCTTTCGCCGGCTACAGATCCTCGTCCCAGGGCGCGGCCGGAGCGACGCACGAGAACAAGCCGGCGTCGGTGGCCGGGTAACGGTAAATGCCGACGAAGCACATCTCGGAGTTCGACGAGTCGCCGAAGAACACGTCTCGTCCGGTGTTGTTGATGTACGAGCAACGCACGTCGAGAGCTTCCCCGGCCGGCACGACGTGCGGCGCAATCTTGTAATTGACCTGCTCGTTGAAGTCGAACGCGGTGTCGTGGAGCATGGTGTCGCCGTGGCGCACCTTCATATAGGTGCCGAGCTGGTGCATGTGAGGCCACAGGGTGATGACCGTGGCCTCCTGAGAGAAGTTGCACCGGCCGTACACGATTTGCTCTTCGTTCGGCGACTGGCCGTTCAGGGCGATGGAGTACGTGCCGCCGAAGACCACCTCGGCGAACTGCTCGACCTCGGCCGCCGACACCAGGCCAACCTCGGTGCCCGAGATGCCTTCGATTTCCGAGTCCGTGGCGTTGAACAGGTGAAGGTTGAGAAGCAGCTGCTGTCCCGCCTCTACCTTGATGGCGACGCCCTGGGGAAACACCAGCTCGCTGGTGCCCACCCCGGACGCGAACAGCATGTTGTGCCCGAGGTCGTTGGCGTCGCAGTCGAAGGGGCCGTCGGTCTCTCGACGGGTTCTATCGTCGGCCAGCGACAGCACCGTGTGGTGGGTACCCAGAGGAGACAACGCTCGGAAGCCGGCAATATAGGCATCCTCGGTCAACGTCAACGCAGCGCACTCATAGTGCTCGGTACCGGGTAGCTGCTCCCAGTCGTCGGTAATGAACTCCTCGAAGACCAGGCCTTGCCACTCGGGGCCGGGGTCGCCATCGCCGTCACCGCCCGTGGTGTCGCCGTCGCCGTCCGTGGTGTCGCCGTCGCCATCGCCGTCGCCCGCGGTGGTCGTGTCGTCGACCGGATCAGTGGAGTCGTCTCCGCAGGCGGCTGCGAAGGTAAGCAAGGCGGCGAGAGCGAGGCGAGATAGGGCGTTCATCAGCAGTTCCTCCGCTGGCAGTATACGGGCACCGCCGCGCCGTCGCTGGGCTAGTGAGTCGCTGCAAGAACGCGCGAACGAATACCTCAATGGGCAGCGACCGACGTTGCCGCACCGGCATCCGCATTTACCGACCGGTGTGACTTCTGGTTCGCGAGGGCCTAGATGCAGGGACTTAAGCGCGCGGCGCGTTCCGTTGACGTCGCGCGTTGTCACACTCGCAACTACCTTTGCTCAACAACCGGCCGGCAAACGGTGCCGTGCCGTCCTGTCGGCCGTTCCCGTTCAACCCCGGCAGCGCCGAGTCGCAGCGCCGGCCGAGCCAAGCCGAGTCGCGTCGGCTCAGGCGCCGCGCGCGAGACGCGAGCGATAGGCCGCCACCGCGTCGGTGCTGGGATTGACGTGCAGCACGCCCTCGTTGCCTTCGAGCACCAGCAGGTCCTCCGACCTCGCCCACGCAAACAGCCCTTCGACCTCGGCCATGACCGGAATGCCCGCAGCCCGCGCTACGGCGACCCCAGGCCCCTGGCGGTTGGCATCGCCGTCGATCACGAAGGCGGCCACCTTGCGCGACAGAGCGCATGCGGCGACCAGGCCGCTGAGGCGCTGGGCCACCAGTACGCCGCCCGCGTGGAGGAACCGTCGGCCGGTGGCAATGGCGTACACGAGCACGCACAGGTCCTCGATGCTGCGCGCGCGTTCGGTGAGCAACGTGTCGCCGCCGCGGCGCGAGTGGCGCGCGTAGTCCCGGGCCACTCGCAGCAGCCCCGGCATGAGCCCTTGCTCGTCGACCGCCTCGACCAGGTGATCGCGCAAGCGCGTGTCTTCGAGCAAGAGATTTGCCCCGTCGAGGGCGCGCACCACGCTCGCTTCGTTGCTGCGCGCGAAGCGCTGCCGGGCTTTTTCAAAATCGCGGGCGACGATGTCGAGAGCATCGCCGACCTGCATGCGCACCGGCCGCGTGGTCCCGACGTCGAAGGACGACAGGGTGGGGACCAAAATGGCGCGGCCCATGCCGTCGCCCGATACCACCGGCGTGCCGCGCAACCGAGCGGTGCGGGCTTTGTCTCCGTTGACCAGCTGCTGGCGCTGGTTGTGGCGCTCGAGGGCGAACGCAAACGGCGCAGCCAGCGCCGTCGCCAGTGCCACGTCCGCGTGGGAAAACGGTCGGTCGCCCCGACGCTGCATCACCAGCACGCCGACCGACGTCGCGCCATCGAGCAGCGGCACGCCGAGAAACGACGGGTACTTTTCTTCGTCGATGCCGGCAATGTGCTTGTAGTGGCGGTCGCGCGCGGCGACAGCCACGGTGACCGGGCGCATGCACTCGGCCACGAACCCCGTGATGCCTTCGCCGACCCGCAGCGTAACGGTGCCGATCGCCTGATGTGGAAAGCCAACGTTGGCCCGCATGACGAGCGAGTCGCCCACGTCGGTGTGCTCGCGGACGTACGCGCTGACCACGTCGGCGTTGGCAACCGCCGCCGTCTCGGCGCACATCGGCCTGAGCATTTCCTCGAGCGGGCTGGCCTGCGAGGCCGCGTCGATCAGCTTAAGAATGCCGTCGAGGCTGCGGTCGCCGCGCTCGTGGACGTGAATCCGGACTCCTGGAAGGTGGGTCATTGGATATCCTCGGGCGCGCTGCCCGTGGGCCAGATCGGGCTAGCGATGCCCGTCGTGAAGGGCGAGACGGCGGGCACGTCGCTCCGCCGTCGCCATGTGGACCATGACGATGACGGTCCCGACCGTGTAGTCGGCGACGGCGCGCTGCATATTGCGAAGGCTGCGGAACATGTTGCTTCCTGTTCTGACACACAACGTGTTTCCCACCCGTTTCCAGGCCGTGAAATCGAAGCGACTGGACGAAGGCAGCGAGGCGACGGGATCGCGCAAGTCGAGCGACGGACCGGACCCAGGGCGCAACAAAAACGACCAGCGACGAGCCGCGCGCGTTCTCCCACGGCGCGGTGCGACCGTTTGCCGCGTGTCGGTGCTCGGGCGTGTCCGCCCTACCCCGCGAGGCACCTGCCCCCGGCGAACAAGCGCGACCGCGCGTGGCACGGGTCACGCTGCCATCAACTCAGGTGCCCAGACCGATTTCGGCCAGCCGCTGGCGGAGGTACTCGCCAGCCGTAACCGACGGAAACCGCGCTTCGTTACCGGTCCGCGCCACGCAGCCGGGCAGCGGCGTCAGGTCGACGTCTTTGCGCGGGTGGATAAAGCACGGCATCGAAAATCTGTCGGTGCTGCCGTCGGCCGGATTCACCACCCGGTGGGTGGTGCTGCGCAGAAGCCCGTTGGTGACGTTTTGCATCATGTCGCCGGTGTCCACCACGATGGTGTCGTGATCGGCTTCGATGGCGAGCCACGTGCCGTCGCGCTGAAGAAGCTCGAGCCCCTCGGCCGTCGCGCCCGAAAGCAGCGTGATCAGGTTGATGTCCTCGTGGGCGGCGGCCCGCAAGCTGCCGGCCGGGGCATCCGCGGGCACCGGCGGGTAGTGGATCACGCGCAATATGGTGTCGGACTCGCGGGTCATGCTCGCGAACAGGTCCTCGGGCTCGCCGATCCACTCGGCGCAGGCGCGCAGCAGCTGCGAACCTAAGTTGTCGAGGCCGGTGTAGAGCCGGGTCATGACGTCGCGGAACGCCGGGGCGACGTCGTCGGGCCACAGATTCGGCCCGTACGGACCGTGGACCGGATGGTCGTCGGCCACGTCGGGGCGCCCGACCTGAAAGAACTCCTTGAGGTCCGGGGCGTCGCTGTCTTTGGCGTGCTCTTTGCCGAAAGACGTGTAGCCGCGCTGGCCGTGAGACGCGGGCGACTCGTAGCGCCGCTTGACCTCGTTTGACTCACCGAACAGGGCCCGGGCCTGGGCGTACGCCGCCTGGGTGAGCTCGCCGTCGATCCCGTGGTTGACCACCGCAAAGAAGCCAATGTCGGCGAGCGACTCGCCCACGACCGCGGAGAACCGCTCGCGACGCGGCCCTCCGGCGAGAAAGTCCTGCAGGTCGACGACGGGAATGCTGGTGTGGGCCATGGCGAGGTTCCGGGAAAAAGAGCGCGGAGGCTACACGCGGACCGGCCGGGAACGCAATGGCCGAAATGCGAGGCGCCCGGCCGCTGCGAAGCGACCGGGCGCCGGGGTTTCGCGAGCGGCCCCCAACGGGCCGCCGCCGGCTCTAGATCTGGCCGGAACCGAGAAAGCGCGCCCGATAGTAGGCGTCGATGGTCCGGCGCGTGTAGGTCGAGGCCAGCTCCTTGCGCAGCGCTTCGGCCTTGGCCTTTTCCCCGGCCTTGGCGAGGGCTTTGGCGTGAAGCCAGCGCCCCCGGTACTCCATCGGACCGTCGCCCTCGATGGCGCTCAGGTGCTCGGCGGCCTTGGCCGGCTCGCCGTTTTTGAGAGCCATGGTGCCGTGAGCGTAGGCGGCTAGATTGGCCACGCTGTCGCCCTTCTTGGTGCCTTTGGCCTCGGCCGCCGCGGCATCGATGGCCGTGAGCGCCACTTGCGCCTCGTCCATCTTGTCGAGGCCGATGGCCGCGCGGAACTTGACGTGGGTCGCCCACGCGTCGAGCCACGCCGGTTTGCTCTCGTCGGCCAGCGCCTTGTCGGCCAGCTTGTACGCCTTCTTGTACTTGCCGGCCTCCAGGTAGAGCTGCGCCGCGAGGTACTTGGCGTTGGCGCTGGCCGCTTCGTTGCCCGCGTCCTTGCCGGCTTGCTCGACTGCCTCCGCCATGGCGAGGGCGCCCTCGAGATCGTCGGCGCCGAGCTTGGCCCAGGCGAGCTCGGTGCGCCCCTTCTGCACTTCCCACGGCGACTGCGCCGCCGCCACGAACGCGTTGAGCGCCTCGATGCCGCCCGCCCAGTCACCTCGGTGCATCCGAGCAGCCGCAAGGCCGGTGTTGGCCATGTAGAAGTCGCTCGACATGGCCGCCGCTTTTTCGAACGAGCGCTCGGCCTTTTCGAGCTTGCCAGCCATCATGAGAATCTCGGCCTTCGAATCGAGCGGGTTGGGCTCGCCGGGCTTGAGAGCGACGTAGTTTTCGACGGTCGCAATGGCTTTTTCGTACTTTCCCTCGCTGGCGTAGAGGTAGGCGAGGTTGTTGTAGGGCGCCGCCGCCTTCGGGTTGAGAGCGATGGCCCTCTCGAAGCTTTCGGCCGCGGCCGCGCCTTCGCCAGCCGACTGCTGATCGAGAGCGAGCCAGTAGCGCGCACGCCAATCGCCGGGGGCCTGCTCGGTGAGCTTCTTGTGCGTCTCGGCCGCCGCCGCGCGTTCGCCCGAGAACTGCTGGTGAAACCCCTTGATCACCAGGCGCTCGGCAAGCGGCACCTCCTTGGCGAGCTTGACGGCTTCTTCCATGGCGCCAGCGCGGGCGCCGTCGCCCTTGGTCATAGCCAGGTACGCGTGGGCGAGAGCGAACTCCGGGTCGAGCTCGACGGCCCGGCTCAGCTTCTTTTTGGCCAGGGCGGTGCGATAGTTCTCCTGCAGGTCGCGCCCCTCGCGAAACAGCTCGATCGCCTCCGGGGACTTCGAGGTGATGGTGATCTCCTGGGGCTCGATGGCCTTGGCGGTCTTCTGCGGGCCGAACTCGGCCGCAGACTTGGCCGACATGCCGGCCTTGCCCTCGGCGCTATCGTGCCCGGTGTCCTTGCTACAGCCGCCCGCGCCGAACGCCAGCGCCCCCGTGCCAATGATTGCAATAATGGTTCGCTTCATCTTCGTCTAGCCTCCGCGTTGGTTCGTGAACGCAAAGGCACGATAGGAGGGGGCTGCGTGCGCTTGGATGCGAATGCCCGATTCGCGTTGTTTTTCGCGTTTCTCCGGCGGATTCCGCGTTTCCGCGAAACGAGATGTCGCGGCGCGATTACAGGGTCGACCGTTTCTGCGCGGCCCACCCCTTGGCGCCCAGCGTTACTCGGAGTCGGGGGCTGCGAAGGGGGTCACCATGGTCGCCCACACGTCGAGGATCTCGTCCCATCCCTGCCGGTCGCCAATGTTCATGCCGCCAAAGACCCGTACGCCCGCGCCGCCCGCGCCGTGAGCGCGAATGAGCAGGTAGTGGATCGAGGCCGTGAGGCTGGTAACCGCGACCACGAGCTCGCGCGACAGAGGCAAGGCGCTCCGAGTGAGGTACTCGACCAGGGCCGTGGACCAGGCCTCGCGCACTTCTTCGAGCACGACCGTGAGCTCGTTGCGCCCCGACGGTTCGAACGCCAGCACCGCAATGGTGACGGGTCGTCGCAACATCGCGTCGAGATAGTTGGCCAGGTACTGCCGGCAAAAGGCCGCGGGTTCACGACACTGCAGAAGCTCGTGCCCCGGGCCCAGGCACTCGTCGAGCGTCGGCCAAAAGTCGATCGACTCGCCGTACTTGCGCAGAAGGCCGGACAGGCCGCCGAAGTAGCGATAGATGAGGACCTTGTCGACCCCCGCCTTGTCGGCGACGGCGTTGACCCCGAGGCCGTCGACGCCGCGCTCGGCGACGACCTCGCCCACCGCCGCCACCAGTCGCGCTTCGGAGCGTCGCCGACGCTCGCGGCGACCGTCTTTGTTGGCCGTGGCCACCACCGCGTTTTACCAGCTCAGCGAAGCGAACCGGACCCGCAGAACCAGCGAGTGCTCGAGCGCTCCGGTATCGGCGCCGCGGGCGCGCACGCCGTCGAACACGTCGGTGCGCTCGCGACCGAGCGCAAAGGCGACGGCCGGCGAGTAGGCCAGCTCCACGCCGCGCCAGCGGGCGCCCAGGTAGACTCCGAGCGCGGCCGCGCTGCGGCTCGCCGTGGCGGTATCGAGGGACAGGGTCGCGCGCGGCCCCAGCACGGCGGTGAAGCCAGCGCCGAGCCGGCGCTCGAACAAAGCCGCCTGGCGAACGCGAACGGGAAACTCGCCGCGAGTAAGCAACGCGCCGACCGCCAGTTCGCTGTCGCCGCGCAACGTCCAGCCCGCCGAGAGGTCGCGCAGGTGGTAGCGCAGGGCAACGCCCAGGTCGCTCACGAGCTGGCTGTCTGCCGCCACGTCGGTACTGCCGGGCGACTCGAACCGCACCTCGCTGGCCGCGGTGCCCAGGCCCAGCGTCACCGCCGGCACCCAGCTTGGCTCCGAGGCGTGAGCAACCACGCCGACCTCGTCGGCCTTGGCGTCGGTCGGCACAGCTGCCAGGGCGGCGAACACGGCGGCGGCGATCCACTTGGCGCAGTTCACGACCGCACCACCCAGTCGAGGGGCCGCCGGGGGCTGGCGCCGACGTCGGCCTCGGGCACGCCCACGCGAAACAGCATCTGCCCCTGGGAGCCGTTGGCGAGGTCCGCGAGCACGGAGCCGAAACGCGGCTCGAGGTCGAGCTCGAGCTCGCGGTCGGCGCGCTCGGCGATCTGGTTGAGGGGCTGCATGCCGAGGTTTTGGCTCGCCGCCCACAAAGCCATGCGCTGATAGACGCGGCCGCACTCGAGCTGCTGGGTTCGGTCGAACCGATCGGGTGTTGAAAGCACACAGAAGGCGGCGCCGCTGGTCTGCCGATCGCGGGTGCCGCTGAGCCAGTAGCCGCCGGCGCTCTCGGCACTGGGGGCCGGCAGCGACTTGCCAAAGAAGCGCCGGGCGGCGCCGATGGCGGCTGCGTCGATGGTGGTGCCGTCGCGAAAGCGCTCGATGTCGTCTTTTGAGTGCCGGTACCAGGCGTGGCTGTCTTCGTTCATCTCGTGGTCTTCGATGATCGCGCGGGTGGCGGCGATGGTTTGGTCGCGAAAGGCTGCCTTGCCGGTGGCTTCGTCGATAATCGCGAGGGTGACCGGCGCGCGGGCCAAGCGCTGCAGCTCGTCGGCGAGGCCCTCGAGTCGGCCCTCCAGGTAGCGCGTGCGGTTGGTGTGCCGGGTCGGGATGGCATCGAACAGCGGGCTCGGCGCGGGCGACGCGGGCGCCAGAGCGATGTCGGCAACGCGCGTTTCGTCGGTCGGGTCCGGCATCAGCGCGACTTCCGCCGAGCGGCCGTAAGCGCCGGCGGCGACCGAGAGGTTTTCGATGGCGCAACCGAGGCCGATGTACATCTCGCGGCCGAACGGATCCATGGCGCCCAGTGACCGGTCGAGGTCGGCGAACAAAGACACCCGCTCCGGGGTGATCTCGAACAGCCACGGCTGGGTGTTGTGGGGGCTGGCGGCCAGGATGGCCGCGCCTACCGCCACCAGCTCGGGCCGCTGCTCGTCGGTGGGAAAGTTCCACGGCTCGAAGGCCGGCCCGGCTCCAGCTTCGTAGTAGCCGCACCCGGTTGAAAGCCACAGCGTGGCCCCGGCTGCCCCGGTGCCGAGAAGAAATCCGCGCCGGCTCAGCGCGGCCGAAATTGTCGCCATCTCATCCTCCTTTGTCACCAACCGGTGACTCTTCCTGCGAGACAGGGATACGCCGCCCACCCCACCCCGGCAACCAGAAATGTCACCACCCAGTGATTTTTCGCCGACTCCCTCATTTTCCCCAGCAGTATCAAACACCTATGGGACTAATGTATCGACAGCTACATTTGGGGACGGTCTTGCCAAGTTGCCGTTTGGTGGGGTGGCAACTTGGCAAGACCGTCCCCAAATGCAGTGGGCGCTACGATTTGGAGAGAACTCCAGAGGGTGGGCGCGGGGCCGGTACGATGGGGGATGAACCGCGTTTGGCTGATCGTCGTACTGCTCGGGATGGCGTCGTTCGTCGGCTGCGGCGACGACGGGGAGACAACAGACACCACCCAGGGCGACGGCGACGGCGACGGCGATGGCGATGGCGACAACGACAACGACGTCGCGTCGGCCGAGGCCCCGCGCACCACGGTCCGCGACGGCGTTCGCCGGGACCTCGTCCTCGTGCCCGGTTTCGACGCCCCCGCCAACCCGACGACCAGCGAAACCACGCCCGCCGACCTCGCCTTTACCCAGGTCGCCCGCTACCGGCAGGACGTGGACCCGGCCGCCCCCGCCAGGGCCATCGTCATTATGTACCCGGGCTTCCTCGGCGGCGCCGGCAGTTTCGACGGCCTCGCTCAGGCGCTCGTCCGTCGCAGCGTCGCCGCCGACGAGCCGGTCGAAGTCTGGGCCATCGACCGGCGCTCGAACCTCCTCGAAGACGCAAGCGGCGTCGACACCGCCGAGGTCACCGGAAACCCGGAGGTCGCCGCCGGCTACTACTTCGGCAGCACGACCATCGACGGCGAAGCGTTCCCGGGCTTTCTGCCCCGCGACGGCGTTAGCTACATGAGCGAGTGGGGCCTCGAAACCCACGTCGAGGATCTGCGCCGCGTCATCGCGCTGGTCCCCGAAGAACAGCGGCGCGACCGCGTGGTGCTGCTCGGTCACTCTCTCGGCGCGTCCTTTGCCGAGACCTACGCCGCCTGGCGCTTCGCCGACGGCACCCGGGGCGTCGAGGAGCTCGCCGGCCTGGTGTTGGTCGACGGCCTGCTCAACGACACGCCGCTAACGGAGCAAGAGTACCTCGAGGATCCCCCCGGCGGCCTGACGGGGCCGCCCTCGCTGCAAGACATTCGGAGCGAGGGTCCGCGTTACTTCGCGCTGCCGATTTTCGGCGTTGACGCCCTGCCGCTGCTCGAAGTGCTCGCCCTGCGCGCCGCCGTCGCTCCCGACGAAGTGCGCACCGACTCCTTTCGCGATCGGCTTCTGCGCATTCAGCTGCAGCTGCCCATCGACGTACCGCCCCTGACCAACGCGGCCGCCCTGGGTTTTGCCCTCGACGACGACTCGAACGGCATCATCTTCACCCAGATGTCGTGCGGCGAGTCCAACGGCGGCCCGCTCGAGGAGTACGAAAACGGCTTTAGCAACACCACGTTGGTGCAGCCCGCCTCGGAAGACGCGACCTACGGCTGGACCGACGTCACCGACGGCGACGGCGAAAACTTCACGCCCCTGGCGACCCTGATCGACGCACTGAGTCACGGCGCGACCAACTTTGCAGAATGGTACTTTCCGGTGCGCCTGCAGCTCGACCTGCAGGCGGTCGCCGGAGCCAACGTTGCCGAAGACGGCTACCAGGCGGCGAACGGTCTGCGCGCGTTCGACGGCGTGCTCAACGACGCCCCCATTCTGGCCATTCCCACCGAGCTGGTCGAGGCGTCCGAGTACGACGTCCTCCGCTCTCGCACCGCAACGCTAATCGGCGAGGGTCGCCCGAACGCCGGCGCCACCCGCGAAGAAGGCCAGCCGGGTCTCGTGGTCCTGGATGCTCCAGAACTGACGCACGTCGACCCCGCCATCACGGGGGAAAAGCCCGACAACCCGGTCCCCCCGGCGCTGTTCGACTTCGTTTTGGCCAACACCCCCGACGGAACCGTGGTGCCGACCGTCCCCTCGCTGCGCTGACGCGCCCCGCCACCGCCGCCTTCGACGCGCGAGCCGTCCTCCGCGGGTGTCGAACGCCGCGCCCGTGTGCTATCGAACGGTCCCATGCTGCGCCGCCCCCTCGCTGCCGTCCTCGCGACCGGGCTCCTCGCGATTTCGCTGGTACGGGGTGCGACCGCACCGGCTGCCGCGGCTACCCGCGCGGCCGCCATTGCGGGCAAGAACATCCAGGCAATCTCGCTGGTCGGCATGCAGCGACGCCCGGTCGAGATCGACGGACGCCTCGACGAGGGGTTCTGGAATCAGGCCCGGTTCGTCAGCGACTTTGCTCAAAAAATCCCGCTCGAGGGCGCGCCGCCGTCCCGTCGCACCGAGGTCGCCTTCGCCTACGACGAAGACGCCCTTTACGTCGGCGCGCGCATGTTCTCCAACGGCGCCGACGACATTCAAAAGATCATGACCCGGCGCGACGAGTCGGGCAACGCCGAGCGCATCATCGTCTCGTTCGACACGTTTCGCGACCGACGCACCGCCTACAGCTTTGCGGTCACCGCCGCCGGTGTGCGCGTCGACTGGTACCACCCCGACGACAGTGAGTTCTCCCGCGACTCGTCGTTCGATCCGGTCTGGGCCGGCAACGCCCACGTCACCGACCGGGGCTGGACCGCCGAGATGCGCATCCCGTTTTCCCAGCTGCGATTTCCCGAGGGCGCCGAGCAGAGCTGGGGCGTCAACATCAACCGCTTCATTCCCCAGGACAACGAAGACATCTTCTGGGTCGTGGTGCCGCGCAACGAAACCGGCTGGTCGAGCTGGTTCGGCGAGCTCGCGGGCATCGAGCGGGTGCAGCCGCGCCGCCGCGTCGAGCTGCTGCCCTACGTCGCTGGCGACGCGGTATTCACCAGCGGTTCGCTCATCGACAGCGACGATCCCTTTCGAGACACCACCGAGGGCAATGCTCGCGTCGGTGGGGACATCAAGGTCGGCCTCGGGCCAGCGCTGTCCCTCGACGCGACCATCAACCCCGACTTCGGCCAGGTCGAAGCCGACCCGGCCGTCGTCAACCTGTCGGCCTTCGAAATCTTCTTTCAGGAGCGACGCCCGTTCTTCATCGAGGGCGCACAAATCCTCCAGGGCAACGGCCCCGGGTACTTCTACAGCCGTCGCATTGGCGAGCCGCCCCGCGGCGCCATCAGCGGCGACTTTACCGACGTGCCCAACACCACGCGCATCCTCGCCGCCGCCAAGGTCACCGGCCGCCTGGGCGACGGCTGGACCATCGGCGCTCTCACGGCGCTCACCGACGATGTCGTGGGGCGCTCTCTCGACGTCGAGACCGACGAGGTCGCGAGCGTTCCCCTCGAACCGCTGGCTGGCTACGGGGTCTTTCGCGTGCAGAAAGAGCTCAACGAAAGCGCCTCGGTCGTCGGCGCGTCCTTCACCAGCGTGCTGCGCAACAACAGCGATCCGCTCTTGCGCGAGCAGTTTGCCAACCAGGCCTACGCCGGCGGCGCCGACTGGATCTTGCGCTTCTTCGACAACCAGTACCAGCTCTCGGGTCATGCCGGATTCTCCTTCGTCGAGGGCAGCACCGACGCCATTGCCGACCTGCAAGAGTCGTCTCGGCGCTTCTTTCAACGCCCCGACCAAGACCACGTGAGCTTCGACCCCACGCGCACCTCGCTAGCCGGATGGAGCGGCCGCCTGGCGCTGGCAAAGCGCGCCGGCAACTGGCAGTGGAATACCTCGGCCAACTTCGAGTCGCCGGGTTTCGAAATCAACGATGCGGGCCAGCTGCAGGCCGCCGACGACATCGACCTGTCCGCCGGCCTGCGCTATCAGGACAACCGCTCGGGTAAGATCGTCAACACCTGGAGCACCGGGGTAAACGCGGTCGAACGGCGCAACTTCGGCAACGTGCGCCAGCCGCTCTTCGGCGAGTTCTTCGGCAACGTCACCTTCTCCAACTTTGCCTCGATCAACGCGGGCATCAACGGCACCCTGGCCGGTTTCGACGACACGCTCACCCGCGGCGGACCGCTCGCGGAAATCGGCCCGGGGTGGGGCGCGTTCCTCGGCGCCAGCACCAATCGCGGCGCCCGCTCGCGGCTCGAATTCGGCGCGGACTTCACCGACAACTCCACGGCGGCCGAGGGCTTTTCGACCAGCCTCACCGGCACCTTTCACCCGCTCGACCAGCTGCGCCTGCAGGTGTCGCCGCGCTATTCGCGAGTTCGCGACAACCGCCAGTACATCGACACCCTGGCGGACGGGCGCCCGGAGACCTTCGGCAACCGCTACCTTTTCGGTGCCGTCGATCTCACCACGGTCGCTATGCAGACCCGTCTGCAGTACGCGTTTTCGCCCTACTTGATTCTCGAGGTGTACGCCGAACCGTTCGCCTCGAGCGGCCGCTTTTCCCGCTACGGCGAGCTAGAGGCCGCCAGTTCCCGCGACCTGCGGCGCTACGGCCAGGCGCCCGGCACGGACGTCGAGGTCACGCCCGAGGCCGTGAACGTCACCGACGGCATGAACTCGTTTTCCATCGACAACCCCGACTTCACGGTGCTGTCGATGCGCAGCACCGTGGTCCTGCGCTGGGAGTTCATCCTCGGCAGCACGCTGTTTTTGGTCTGGCAGCAAAACCGGTCCGACTTCCTGTCGTCCGGCGCGCGCGCCAACCTCGACGACCTCGCCGACTCCATCACGGCCCCGGGCGCCAACACCCTCGCCGTCAAGCTCAGCTACTTTTGGATGCCGCGGTTCTAGCGGCTAGCCACTGGCCGCGCCGTCGGCTAGCCGCGCAGCCCCAGGCCCGAACTACGCGTATTTTTCGAAGACCTCGAGAAAGCGCCGCCGGACCGCCGGGTGCGCGCTCATCAAATGGTCGAAGCCCGAGCGGCTTATCTCGCCGACGGTCACCGTGGTTCGCGCCGTCACCGTGCCGGCGCGGGGCTCGCCGGTAAACAGAGCGCGCTCGCCGACGATGTCGCCGCTGGAAAACGTCGCTACCAGCCCGCTGGCCTCGGTGCGCAGCTCGGCAACCCCGCGGCCGACCACGAACATCGAGTTGGCCGACTCGCCCTCGTGAAACAGCTCCTGCCCCGGCGCCACCACCCGCTCCCGCGTCAGCCGGGCCAGCTCGTCGATGATGTGCTCGGGCAGGGCGCGAAACAGCGGCGTGTTGCGACACAGCACCGCGGTTTCGGGAAGCTCAACTCGCCGCGGCCGCCGCGGCAGGTTCTTCATCTCGGCGTCGACGCGGTCGAGCTCGGCGGCCGCCGCTTCCTCGCTGAGCGCGCCGCGCCGCTCGAGACGCCGAAATTCGGCGCGCTCGTAGTTGAGCTGAATGCGCCGCGCCAGGCGAGTCTCGATGGCAGCCACGACCTCCGAGAGATTGTCGCGAAGGTCCTCCAGTCGCTCTTTGCCCGCCCTCTGGTACCCGAGATACACCTCGCGAATGGCGGCGCATACGTCGAGCTCAATCTCGACGCCGTCGAGCCACTCGAGCACCACCGCCGCCGCCTCGTGCTCGGCCCGCGCCAGGTCGTACAGCAGCGCCATCCGGTCGAACTCGACTCCGGTAAGCCGCGGAGCGCCACCGCGGCGCAGCCACGCCGTGCGCATGGCCAGGTTTGGATGGCGCACGGCGGGAGGCGCAAACTCACCGCGGGCGAGGTCGTCGAGCTGGTGCTCGATCTCGCGGTCGAGAATGCGCGTGGCCCGCGCACCGAGGGTTCCCGTGTCGAACGAGCGCCAGTAAGCCTGTCGCTCGACGTGCAAAGCGCGTAGCCACAGGCCGCACGACCGCTCGAGAGCCGTGGCGGCGGCGAGCTGGCCGTCGACCTCGGCGGTCTCGCGCTCGACCACCGCGCGGCGCTCGCGCAGGTCAGTCTCGACCTCGTCCCAGTTCACCGTCGGCAGTTGCTTCGAGACCGCCACCTCCTCGACCCGCTGCCCAACCGCGTCGAGGGCCTCGGCTACGGCCGCGAGCTGCAGCTTGCGGCGAGACGGCGGCGTCTGTGCAAAGCCGAGCTTGCCCAGGACCCACGCCGCGGTGGCGCCATTGACGACGATCGTCAGGGCAACCACGCCAGCGGTGACCAGCAGGATCTGGCGTCGCAACTCGAACGCAATGCCGTCGTTGTGCGCGACCATGAGCGCGAGGGCCAGCGAGACTGCGCCGCGCAGGCCGCCCCACGACATCGCCGCCGCCTGCGCGTTCGAAACGGGGCGCCCCACCAGGCCAATTGCGGGCTTGAACGCAAACGTCACGGCGAACCGCAACGCGACGATGGCGACATAGGCCCCGGCAATGGCGACCGCGTCCGTCGCGTTGGCCATGCCGAGCTGACTGGCCACGACCAGGCCAACGAGAAAGAAGATGAGCGTGTTGGCGATGAACGCCACCATTTCCCAGAACTCGCGCAGAAAGTGCTGAACCTCGGGGCTGATGGCTGTGCGCCCGGGCCCACCGAGTACGAGCCCCGCCGCGACCAGTGCCATGACGCCAGAGACGTGGAGCAGCCCCTCGGCAACCACCATGCACGCGTAGGCCAGCACCACGGTCATGGCGATTTCCGACGATGGGTCGTTGAACGTGCGCGCAATGCAGAAGCTCACCGCCGCCGCGAGCCCAACGCCCACCAGCAAGCCGCCCGAGACCACCCGGCCGAAATCGAGAACCGTCGCCGCCGGGTCGACCTCGCCGAAGCCTCCGCCGACGAGCACGGTCAGCACGACGCCGAACACGACGATGGCCGTGCCGTCGTTGAGCAGCGACTCGCCCTCGATGAGAATACCGAGGCGCTTGGGCGCACCGAGCTCGCGCAAGATGGCGACCACGGCCACCGGGTCAGTCGCTGAAATGAGCGCGCCGAACACGAGCGCCGCGGGCCACGCCCAGTCCCAGCCGAGCAGTGCCGTAAGCCCAACCATGGCGGCCCCGGTTGCCGCCGTCGCCGCCAGTAGCGCCGGTACCGCCAGCAGAGTCACGGCGCCGAGATTGCGGCGGAACGCGTAGCCGTCCAGGTTGTACGCCGACTCGAACACCAGCGCCGGCAAGAACACGAAGATGATCAGGTCGGGCGACACGTGAGCCCCGGCCTCGAGGCGCGCGATCACGCCGTGCCCGTGCTCGCTGCCCTCGAGGGCAAGCCCGGTTGCCACGCCTGCCAGCAGAACCAAAATGGTGTGCGGCAGGCGAAGCGCGCCGCGAAACAGCCGCGCGACCACGCCGACCGCCAGCGCCAGGCAGACGATCAGAACAACAGTGAACTCGACGCCGTGGTGCATGGCGCTGCCATCCTCCCAGGTCGGGTCGGCGAACAGAAGGCCGGCAGCAACCCTCCGCCGCATTGTTCGCAGGTCGATACAAGCGCGTGCGCTACCCTTGGCCCCATGACCATCGAGATCCGCGCGGCTCGCGAAGACGACTGGCCCGGGCTGCTCGAGATCGAGCAGTCTCGCTACGGCCAAAGTGGCTACTCGCCGTACTTTCTCCGCATGGTGCCGCTGGTCTTCGGCGCCACGTGCCTGGTCGCCAACGACGGTGGATTGCTGGTGGGGTACAGCCTCGGTGCGCCCGAGTCGGGGAGGCCCGAACGCGCGTGGATTCTCAGTCTGGCCGTGCGGCCGGCCGCCGGGCGCCAGGGGATCGGCACCAAGCTGGCAACCGCGTGCATCGACGCCCTGCGCGACCGCGGCGCCGTCGAGGTTCAGCTCACCGTGGCGCCGGACAACGAAGTGGCCGTGCGTTTGTACAATTCGCTCGGGTTCGCGGTCGAGCGGACCGACGCGGGCTTCTTCGGCCCGGGCACCGAGCGGCTCCTCATGCGCCTGCCGCTTTCGCCTGTCGCTAGCTGATCCGCTCGCCGGGTTTGCTGCGCTCGGGGTCGAGCGTCAGAACAGTGACGGCATCGTCGGCCGCACCGGAAGCCAGGATCATGCCTTCGCTGGTGCCAAACTTCATCTTGCGCGGCTTGAGGTTGGCGTAGACAGCCACGTGCTTGCCGACCAGGTCCGCCGGGTCATAGGACAGCGCGATGCCCGACAGGATGTTGCGCTGGCCAAGAGGGCCCAGGTCGATGGTGAGCTGCAGGAGCTTTTTGGCCTTCGGCACCTTGTTGCACTCGAGGACCTTGCCGACGCGCAGGTCGATCGGCAGAAACTGATCGATCGCGGTCTCGTCGGCGAGCGGCTCGACCTCGTAGTCGAACTGACCGCCAGCGCCCTCGTCGCTCGCCGGTTCCTCCTTGCTCGCCTCGATGAGAGCGTCGATGGTCTTCATTTGCACGCGTTCGGCCAGGTTCTCGTACTGGCCGAGCTCATGGCCCTCGGGCAGCCCGTCGGCCGCGTTGTCGAAAGTCAGCGGATCCGAGAGATTGAAGATCGCCTGGGCTTTGGCGCCCCACTCGGGCAGAGCCGGCAGCAGGATCGCGCACACGACCTTGGCCGCCCACAGGCCCGCGGAAAGAACGCCCCTGGCCCCCTCGGGGTCGTTCTTGATCGTTTTCCACGGCTCTCGCTCGGACAGGTACTGATTGAAGTCCTCGGCGATCTCGATGCCCAGCCGAATCGCGCTGGCAAACTCGAAGTCGCGATACAGGCCGGGAACCTGGGCGAGCCGCTCTTTGGCTTTGTCCATGAGCGGCCGCGCGTCGTCGGGAATCGCGCCCACCTTGCCGTCGAGGCGGTGCAGCAGCTTGACGCACCGACTGGGCAAGTTCGCCGCCTTGTTGACCAGGTCGGCGTTGACGCGGTTGACGAAGTCCTCGAACGACAGGTCGAAATCGTCGTTGCGCGACGACAGCTTGGCCGCGAAGTAGTAGCGCAGGTAGTAGGCGGGCAGAAACTCGAGGTACTTGCGCGCGTTGATAAACGTCCCGCGGCTCTTCGACATCTTTTCGCCGTTCACCTGCACCCAACCGTGCACGTTGACCTGGCGCGGCACCGTGTAGCCAGCCGCGTTGAGCATGGCCGGCCAAAACAGGCAGTGGAAATAGACGATGTCCTTGCCGATGACGTGCACGATCTCGGTGTCGCCACCGGGGTTCTTCCAGTACTCGTCGAAGTTCAGGCCGTTTTCGTCGCAGTACTTCTGCGTCGCCGCGATGTACCCGATGGGCGCGTCGAACCAGACGTAGAAGTACTTGCCCGGATGCCCGGGAATCTCGATGCCGAAGTACGGCTCGTCGCGGGAGATGTCCCACGCCTTGAGATCGTCGAGCCACGACTGCAGCCAGTTGCGCACCGAGGCCTGCAGGCGGGTCGGGCCGCCCTCTTTGGTCCACTCGCGCAAAAACTCCTCGTGTTTGCCCAGGTCGAAGAACAGGTGATCGGCCTTCTTGAGCACGGGCTTGGCGCCGGAAATGGCGCTGTAGGGATCGATGAGATCGGTCGGCGCGTAGGTCGAGCCGCACACCTCGCAGCTGTCGCCGTACTGATCCTTGGCGCCGCACTTGGGGCACGTGCCCTTGATGAATCGATCGGGCAAGAACTGCTTGTCTTCCGGGCTGTACATCTGCTCGATCTCTTTGGCGAAGATGTCGCCCCGCGCCTCGAGAGCCTTGAAGATCGCCCCGGCGTGGTGCCGGTTCTCGTCCGAGTGGGTCGTGTAGAAGATGTCGAAGCCGATGCCGAAGTCGGTGTAGTCGGCCTTGTGCTCCTTGTGCGCGGCGTCGATGATCGCCTCGGGGTCGACGCCTTCGGCCCGCGCCCGCAGCTGAATCGGCGTCCCGTGGGTGTCATCGGCCCACATAAAAATGACGTCGTCTCCGGCCAGCTTGCGCGCCCGCACGTACACGTCGGTCTGAATGGCCTCGAGCATGTGACCGAGGTGAATCGAGCCGTTAGCGTAGGGAAGCGCGGCTGTAACCAGGACTTTCGGCATGGTGCGGAATTCTTAGCACGCGCTACCGGTTGCAGTGCCAGAGGGAGCCGCTGCAAAGATCCGGCACCATCATGAGCGAGCCCGACCCCACCCATTCCGGGCCCGGCAGCGGTATCGGTCGCGGAGTCGCCGCAGCCCTGGCCGCGCCGAGCTGCATCGCGCGCCTCCCCGGGCGCACGTACGTGTGGCTTGGAATCTATCTGGCGCTGGCGGCCGGCCTGCTGAGCCTGGTCGGCTACGAGCTCATCGAACACAAAGAGGACCTGCGGCAGCTGGTCCTCGACTACCTCTTTCCCGAGTCGTGGCACTTTGCCGCCCGGCTGCTCATCGACAAGTTCCTGGCCAGTCAGCAGATCTCGGTGCTCATCAACGCCGCCGTGGGCGGGTCGCTGCTCATGGTCAGCCTGCTGCTGTTTCCGGTGAAAGAAGCGGTGTCGGCGTCGTACGAGACCCGCGCCAATCTGACCGGCCGGCCCATCGAGGAACTGCCCCTGTGGCTCCAGGGCTGGGAAGAAGTCAAGCTGGCCCTGCTCTACCTGGCCGCCCAGGGGATCATCTTCTGGATTGGCTACTACCCGGGCAACGAGATCCTGAGCGTGGTCCTGTCCTACGCGTTTTTGTTCTCGTCGTTCGCCCTCGACTTCTTGTCGCCGGTGTTCCAGCGGCACCGCGGGCGCTACTCGCGCATCGTCAAGACGCTGGCGAGGCACCCTCTCACCACGCTGCTTTTCGGCGCCATGTTCGCCATGCCGGCCGTCATCGCCGGCCACATATTCCGCCCGGGCGAGGCTCCCGAGCCGGGCGCCATTCGAAACGCCATCATCGCGCTGTTCGCGGTCAACGTCGTCTCCATCGCCTGGGCCGCCGTCGCGGGCACCCGGCTCGCGTCCACAATGATGGACACCTTCGAAGGCACGAAAGATGCCTCGGTCCCCGTCAAGGGCCTGGCCTGGGCCGTGCTGCTCGGGGCGCTGACGTTCAACCTCTACACTTTCGGTTCCCTCGGCCGGGCACTGCACCACAAAAGCCAGATCCTGAAGTGCAACTACGACGTCGCCTGGACCTCGGTGGGGTTCGACATGCCCTCCCTGGGCAGCCTGCTGTCCGACGAGGTCACCGTCGGCGTTCACTTCGACGTCGAGATCGAAAACCCGACGCCGTTCGACGTGGTCATCGAAGACAACCGGCTCGACGTTACCCACGAGGGCGACAAGGTCGCGGAAACCCGGCTGTCACCCATGACCGTGCCGGCGGGGGAATCGGTGACCCAAACCATCGAGTTCGACCTGTCGGTGTCGCCGGCGGCGCTTCGCAAGGGGCGCGAGCTGTTGTCACGGGAGCGCTGGAAGATGACGCTGTATTTCCAGGTCGCCGAGCGCTTCGAGTTTCCGGTGTTTCTGCTCAAGTGAACCGACCGCGGGCCGGCGCGCGTGCAGTCACGCGCCCTTAGGGCGACGATGCCGCCGGGGGGAGCCGCCTCAGCCGGTTTCGCCGACCCGTCGACGCCCCGTTCGGGCCCCCGTGGCCGGCTGACGATGACAGGTCAGCGCCGGTATGGTCATCGCAACCACCGGGGAACTCTATGTTTTTCAACCCTGACCTGACACGGATGTGGAGCCTTCGTGACGTCGGCCTGACGCGAGCCTCCCTATAGTGCACGCATGCCAGTACCCAAAAGAGTGCCGCACGTCGCCCGCGAGGACGAGCGCCCGAAGATCGTCACCGGAGTCCCTTTCTGGGGCATTCACGTGGTCGCGATTGCCGGCGTGATCGCCACGGGCTGGAGCTGGTCGGGCTTCGCGCTGGCCATCGGTTTCTACTACTTGCGGATGTTCGGCATCACCGCCGGATACCACCGCTACTTTGCGCACCGGTCGTTCAAGACCGGCCGCGTCTTTCAGTTCATCCTCGCCTTCCTGGGCACCATCTCGACCCAAAAGGGCGTGCTTTGGTGGGCGTCCCACCACCGGCAGCACCACCGCTACTCGGACGGGCCGAAGGACATCCACTCGCCCATCCAGCGCGGCCTCTGGTGGTCGCACCTGGGCTGGATCATCTGCAACCGCTACGAGCGCATGGACAAAAACGAGGTCAAAGACCTCGTTAAGTTCCCGGAGCTGGTCTGGATTCAGAAGTACGAGCGCGTGATCGTGGTCCTGTTCGCGACCTCGTTCGGCGTCTGGGGAGGCTTCTGGGCGTTTTTGTGGGGTTACTGCGTGTCGACCGTGATGCTGTGGCACGGCACGTTCACCATCAACTCGCTGTCACACGTCTGGGGCCAGCGCCGCTACGACACCACGGACGACAGCCGCAACAACTTCCTGCTCGCGCTCATCACCATGGGTGAGGGCTGGCACAATAATCATCACTACTACCAGCGCTCGGCCGCCCAGGGCTTCTACTGGTGGGAGCTCGACATGAGCTACATGATCCTCAAAGGTCTCAGCTATGTCGGCGTTACGTCGGGTGTGAACCGTCCGCCGCGACACGTTCGCGACAAGACCATCAAGAACACCCCGCCGTCCGAGGCTCCGGTGCCCCAGGCCGCGGAGCTACCCAGGGCCGCCTGAGGCCCCGGACCGAGCAGCGCCGAGCGACCTCGAGTCATTGCAGCGCTTTGCGAGACGCCGCCGCGCCCCCTGGTGCGGCGGCTTTTTTGCGTCCGCTCCGGACCGTCGAAAACAATTTCAGGATCTTATGCCCCGGTTCGGCCTCGCGCCGGGCCGGGGCGATTCTAGGGGTTTGCGCGACACTTGCCCTTTGGTTATGCTCGTTTGCGAGCCATGCGAACGCGGGCTCGGCGGGCAGCGAGTAAGGCAACACGGAGCGAGCCATGGCGACGTTGACGAAGGCGGGTATTACGGAGGCGGTTCACGCGGCAGCGGACGGTCTTTCCAAGCGCGAGGCCACCGAAGTGGTGGAGACGTTTTTCGAGATCCTCAAGCAGACCCTCGAGCGCGGCGACAAGATCAAGATCGCCGGCTTCGGCAACTTCGTGGTTCGCGACAAGAAGGCCCGCATCGGTCGCAACCCGCAAACCGGCGAACAGATTGAAATCGCCGCCCGGCGCGTCCTGACGTTTAAGACCAGCGACCTGCTCAAGCAAAAGCTGCAGGACGACTACGCGGGCGACGACGCAGCCGGCGCCGGCGCGGCTCCCGGGGCAGCGGCGCCCGCGCCGAGCAGCCCGGGCACGGGCTTTGGCGGCGGCGACAATACCGGCGGCGGCTTCGGCGGCTCCAGCTTCTAGCGGGATCGAGCAACCGGTGGCTCGCCTGGCACCGCCCGGCGACGCAAGAGACCTGGTTTAGCGGGTTTGCGTTGCGGGCCGGGCGCGTTTGCCCGCGGCCGGCTACACTCTCCGTATGTTCCTGGCCGCGCTCATCATCGGCGCCATGACGACCTACTACCTCGGCCTGCGCAACGGCATCACCGCGGCGGGGGTGTCGCTGGCGATATTCGTCGCGGCCCTGGTGATTCCGGGGATTTCCCTGTACGCGTACGGCGCCGTTGGCCTGGGGGTCGCCGCTCTTGCCCTCGCCGGCCCGAAGTTGCGCCCCAAGTACGGGCTCGACGCGCGAACGGTCGGCGCCGTCCGGGCGACGGTTGGCCGCGTGGTCAAAGTCCTCCGGCGCTAGCGGCCGACGCGAGCCAGAGCTCGCTCCCTACTCCTCACTCCTCCGGCAACGCGTTCACCATCGCCGGAGCCGCCTGCTCGACCACCGCCTCGGCGAGAGCAACGGCCGACAGCGGCGCGCAGCCCTCGGCCTTGTTGTTGATGACGACCGTCGCGGGCACCCCGCGCGCCGTCGCGCGCCCGACCAGGCCGGCGAGGTCCTCGCGCACCGCGACATCGGGCTCGGCCAGGGTGTCGAACGGGGCAAATCGCGCGCGCGCCTCTTCGTACTCGTAGCCCGGCGCCAGCAGCCACCGCACAACCAGCTCCGGCGCGCTCTGTCCCCCCGTGAGTCGCCACTGCTCGTAGGGACCCGGCATGCGCGGCAGGGCGTTGATGCAGTGGACCGCGGACGCGCTGCGCAACGCCGCAGCGTAGTCATCGGTGAGCAGTTCGGGGTTGCGAACCTCGACCGCGTAGCGCGCGTCGAACGATAGCGGCGGCAACGCGGACAAGAAGCGATACAGGGCTTCCGCGAACTTGCGCGGCCCGCCCATCCGGCGGACATCGTGGGGGGCGAGCTGAAACAAAAGCTGGCCGCCTTTTTCGCCCAGCCCTTCGACGAAGGGGGCCACGACCTGGTCCGCGGCGTACGCCGGATCGAAGAACAACCGGTTGGCACGCCCCCGATTGTCCCCGTAGCGCGGGTGCTCGGGAAACCGCGGCAGCGTCGTCGCCTCGTGGGCCTTGACGAGGAACCGAAAGCCCTCGGGCACGGCATCGGCGTACGCGCGCAGCACTTCCGCTTCCACGGGGGCGTACAGGGTGCGATCGATGCCGACGGTTCGCAGCAGCGGATGCTGCGCGTACGCGCCGAGCCCGGACCTCGCGAGCGTTCGCGGGGTTTCCCGCTTGCCGTACACCAGGCCGGCCCAGCCGGGAAACGACCACGACGAGGTACCAAATCGCACCGAAGGCGGCAGCCGGGCACTCAACTCGCGACTTCGCGGGTCGACCTCGGCCGCCGGGCAGGCGGTCGGTGCGGGCGCGTCGGACGAGCCAAACAGGTCGAGCTGGCCGCGGCTCACGCTCCCCCCGGGGGCTTTCTTCGGCGGCGTCCCGGCAGCAGCCGCCGCGCCGTGCGCCGGGCGAGGCTCGGCGCCTGGGTCATGGCGCGGGCGAGCGAAAGTGCGAGGGACAGCGGAGAGGAGCCCCGGGCCTCGATCGCCACCGACTGCCCCTCGATCCGGTCCTCCAGGGCGCCGCGGGCGATGGTCCGAGAGCCGTCCGAACGAATCTCGACCACCAGGCGCGCCACAACGGGCGGCTCATCGGCGCGGCGAGCCGAGGCAGCATCCTCGGGGGCCTCGGTCAACACCTCGGCATCGCTTCCGTGGGGCTCGTCGTCGGGACCGGACCTGCTCATGGGGTGAATGATGCCCGAATCGGTCGTGGACGCCACAACTCCCGCGCTTTGGCGCTCTGCCCTACCGACGCTGCAGGGCGCCTCGGGTAAGGTACGCGCCATGAGTTCCGCAGCCCCTACCACCGGCCAAGACGTCGACTCGATGTGCAACAAGTGCGGCGGCGAGCGCCGACACGTCATCGTGGCCATGGTCGAGGACAAGATCGCAAAAGTCATCTGCAAAGAGTGCAACGCCGAGCACCGCTACAAGGCTCCCAAGGGAACCCACGTCACCAAGGCAGCCCCCAAGAAGCGCAAGACGACGACGCGCAAAAAGAAAGACGACACCCCCGAAGTCAAAATCGTCGAGGCCGATCTGTCCAAGCCGCCGCGCCCGTACAAGGCCAGCGAATCGTTCGAGCCGGGCGAGCGCGTCGACCACGTGAAGTTCGGCCAGGGCATCGTTCAGGGCACCGCGGGAGCGGGCAAAATGCGCGTGCTGTTCGAAACCGAGATCAAGCTGCTGGCCACCAGCGGAGGCCCCAAGCTGACGCTGGAGCGACCGGCGCCGTTCCAACACAAGGTCAACGAGTCCAACGACTCGGGCCAGCAGTAATCGAGACGCGCCGCGGTCGGGTCAGGCCGCGGCGTCGAGCTGGCGCGCGAGACGCTCGAGCATCTTGCCCAAAGCCGCGCGCAAAACCGTCGCGAACAACCAGCCGGTACCGGGGATGATCGGGTCGAAGCGAACCGACCAGGTCACCTCGGTACCGCTCCCCGACGAATCCAGGGTGACGCGACCCGCGTGATTGCGAAGGGGCGCACCGCGCACGAGCTTGTAGCCGTAGCTTCGCGGGGGATCCCAGGCGACCACTTCCTCCTCGATGACGGGGCCGGGCCCCTTCATGACGCGCACGGCGCCGATGCCATTGCGCTCAGGCGCGCCCTCGACCCGCAGCGTGACCTGCTTGAGGGGCGACCACTGCGGCATCGACTCGTGGTCGGTCACCGAGTTCCACACCGTCTGTGGGTCGGCGTTGAAGCGCTGGCGTACCTCGAGCTCACTCATGCGCCGGAGAGTACCAGCGAGAGCGCCGATTACGCGCTAGCGCGGGTGAAAACCGCCTGGGCCGCCACCGCGTCCTCCGCGGCCGTGCGCACCAGGCGCACGTGCGGCACGCCGCGGGCTTCGTACTCGTTGCTGGTGTGGCGGTACGAAAGCCCGACGACCGAGACCTGGCCGTGAACCTCGACCATGTCGCCCTCGCGCAGAAGGCCCTCTTCTGCGTAGTCGAAGGGAACCGGACCGCGGTGGTCCGGCGAATGATCGAGAAGCCACTCGTTGATGCCGCCGACGAACCGGTCGACGGCCTCGCGGTTGCGCACCGAACGGGATGCGTGGCTTTGAAATCTCATGCGACCGGGCGGGACGCGAACCCGACGTCCACCGCTGGCCTGCAGCTCGAAGCCGGCGGTGATCGCGTCGGTAAGCATGGTGTCGCCGCCGTAGAAGTCGCGGCTGCGCAGCGTGACCACGTAGCCGATGCAGCGGCGACCCGACAGGGGTGCAATGAGCTCGGCGGGTCCAACGACCCGGCCAAACTGCGGCTGCTCAACGGGGCGAAGGTAGCCGGCCGCGCCGAAAGGCTGCGTGCGCCGGGCTCGACGCGACGCCAGAACGCCGGCTCCCAGCATGGCCAGAGGTCCCACGGTCATCGCGGCGACCATGCCAGCGGGACCGGCGGCAACCCCGAGCGCGGCCAGCAAGCCGGTGCCCGCCGAGGAGAACATCAGGTGGCTCTCGGGGCTCACCAAAAGCGGCTGCTGCGGCGCGCTCCACACTTTTTGCGCGAGGTCCTCACGGCCGCGCGGATCGTCGAGTCGAACGCGCTGGTGGCGAGGGTCGACATCGCAGGCTTCGTGGTCGCCCAGCAGCACCCGGCACTCGACGCAAGCGAACCTCCGTGACCGCGCGGTCGGGGCTCGTGAAGCAGAGCGGGTCACGAATCAAATCGTAGCGCGACCCTCGTGTAGGTGCTCGTCGGCACAGACGAGCAAAGTTTCATCACTACAGCCCGGGGAGAAATTTGCGTGGGAGTCGAGGCTACGCCCCGAGGTTGCCACCGGGCGATCGCTACGGGCAGTCGCCGGCCAAAAAGCGCGTTTGCGTGGCGGTGAAGAACGCCTGCAGCCCCTCTTCGAGCGGCAGGTCGAGGGTGTACGCGACGTGCCCGGGGGTTTGCCCCTTGTTGATCAGAAGCGGGTTGAAGACCGGAATGAGGTCGGGGCCAACCTCCACGTAGGACGACAGCGACGGAGACGTGGTCGCGGCGGTGAACGTTAGGTTGATGTCGGCGTCGAGAATCGGGGGCGACAGCGGGGCAGCCGCGTTGTGGCACTGCGTGCAGGCGCCACCGGCCGACTCGACCAGCGCCAGGCCCCCAAGCTCGTTGGCCTCGAAGTCTGCCAGAGTCATGCAGGCGCCGAACTCAGCCATGATGCTGGCCGGTGTCGGCCCTTCTGGTTCCGGCGGTCCGCCGCCATCACCGCCGCCGTTTCCGCCGCCATTGCCGTCGCCATTGCCCCCGCCGTTGCCGTCGCCATTGCCTGCGCCGTCGCCTGCGGTCGTGTCGGTAGGCTCGTCGACGATCGGATCCGAGTCGGGTCCGAAGCCCTCGCCGACAGTCATGCAGCCCGTGAGGGCGACAGCGGCGCTAAACAACAAGGCAGAAAGGCTGGCACGCATGGGACAGCCCTGGTGCAAAGGGCGGTCCGACGACGGCTCCCAGTGATCTCAGCCGCTTTGCCGTCCCCGCGGGCAGGCCCCTGGGGCGAGCTCCTCCCACTCCCCGGGGGCCTGGCTCCTCGCCCCGCGCTCAGTCCGCGTCGCCGGGCTCGAGCTCGCCGAGCTCGAAGTCTGCGGCCACTCCCGCCAGGGCATCGGCTGCGGCGTCGCCGAGGACGGCGTTGTCGTTGGCGGTCTCCGCGCTGCGTCCATAGAAGACCTTGGGACCGCGCGGGCTGTCGGCCAGGGTCAGCCGAAGGTCGAACGGCTTGGGCCCGTCGACCCGGGCGATCTCGAACCCGGTCTTGACCCGCTGCTTGGTCTCGGGCAGGCCAAAGAGGATCTTTTTGCCGTTGGTCTTAAAGACAAACAGTTCGAAGTTTCCCTTGAACACGGTTCGGTCCTGGTAGACGCCGCCGCCCATGGACGGAACGAACCGGTACACGTGCAGCCGCTCGTCCGGGGACTCCGGCCAAACGTCCATCCAGTTGCGGTCGATGAGCATCTTGGCCGCCTGGGCCGGCGGCAAGACCTCCGCGTCGCTCGTTTCGGCGCCGCGGCCGCAACCGGCGGCCAGCAACAGGGCGAGGGCAGACGAGCAAACCAGGGAGCAAACAAAAGCGCGCATGGCCCGATTGTAGCGGACCATGCGCGCGGCACCACCGGTACAGGGGATGGCAGGGGGTGCGGGGAGTCCCGGTGGCGCATTCGCCGCGGGGGGCGGCGAGGTTCAAAGGCGGGTGTCTAGGCCGGCGAGGGCACCGACGTCATCGGCTTTTCCTCAAGGCCGAGGTAGCCAAGGCACATCGAAACGATCTCCGGCATGAGGCGGTCGGCCTCCATGAAGCTCGGCTGCGCGCTGGCGTACACGGTGCGAGCTTCCAGAGCGCTCATGACCAGCCAGGTCGTGAACGCGATGGCCTGAACCGGATCGTCGTGGCTGCGGAGGGTCTCGCCGCGGGCTTCGAGCAGCTCCGCGAACTTGCGGGCGATGTGCATGCCCATGCCTTCGCTGAGGCTCTTGAGCGACTCGTCGCGAGCGGCGCGCACGGAGAACGCCGCGATGAGGTAGCGACGCTCGCGGAACACGTCGATCATGAAGCGAATGGCGCCGCGAACCATGTCGCGGGTCTCGACTCCTTGCCAGCGATCGGCGTCCAGGATGGAGTCGATGGTCGCGCCAGCCTCGGCGTAAAAGCGCTCGAAGAGAACGCGCAGCAGGCCTTCTTTGTCCTTAAAGCGCGCGTAGAACGCCCCGACCGACGAGCCGGCGGCTTTGGCGATGGCGGACACGCTCGTGGCGTCGGCGCCGCGCTGCAGCACCAGCTGCTCGGCGGCGTCGAGAATGCGCTCGAACGTTTGTTGGCTGCGGGCCTGCCGGGGCGGGCGAACCCACTCGAACTCGAAGGGGGAGGACGGCGAATACTGGGGGGCGGCTGCGTTCATAGCGGGGGTGATGCTCGGTTTTGGGTTGGCGGTTAAAGTTTCTTTGGTCGATTTTGGGGTGCGTGGGGCTCGAAACCAACGTCCGAAACCAGAATAGGAATTCTTATTCGTAGGTGTGCACCAGGCCCTACATGTCAGTCAACGGTTTTGTTGACTCCCACGCGACAGCCGCCGAAGCGGAACGGAATCCTGCCTCACACAACCCAAGTGCCCGTAGTCGTCGAAAGCGGCTCGTGACAGGATCTAACCTGTGCGGGTTCCGTTGCTTTTCACGACGTTGGCTTTGATCTTGGGGTTGGGTTGCGGCGCCGACGACGCAGCTGGCGACGCCGCCACCGGCAGCCCTGGTGGCCCCGCTGAGCCGGGTGCTGGCCAGGCCGCGTTCTGGAGCGCCATCGATCTCGAAGGCGCGCGCGACCTCGGCGCCGAGGTCGCCCCCGTGCCCGACGCCGAGCGGCGGGCGCCCGGGCCCATCGACCTCGAGCTCGTGACCGAGGCAGCCGGCCTGGGCGACGCCCGCGGCGTGGGCAACACCCACGGCCTCGGAGTGGCGTTCATCGACGTCACCGGGGATGAGTATCCCGACATCCTCGTCGCCAACGGCCGCAGTGAGCGCACCGGCGAGCAGCTCGATGCCGCGTTGTACGTAAACGACGGCGACGGCACGTTCACGGACCGGTCCGCCGAGTCGGGAATCGCCGGCGCCCTGGGGGGCCTCGACCTGTACTCGGTGGCCGCCGCCGACCTCGACAGCGACGGGGACATCGACCTGTACGTCGGCGCCCAGCCGGTCGACCGCCTGCTGCGCAACAACGGCGACGGTACGTTCACCGACGCGACCGACGCCGCCAACGCCGGCGGCCCGGCGTCCAACCCCGACCGCGTGGCCGACGGCCGCGGCAAGGTGGTTTCGATCGGCGACTACGACGGCGATGGCCACCTCGACATCGTGTCCGCGTCGAGCACGCTGCCGGCGCCCGGCATCTACCTGCTGCGCAACCGGGGCGACGGCACCTTCGAGGACGTCACCGACGCGACCGGGGTCGCGATTGACGGTCGCGGCAACCCGTGCGCGGTGTTGTGGTCGGACATCGAAAGCGACGGCGACCAGGATCTCTGGGTGTGGAACGACCGCGGCGGTCACGTGCTCCTGCAAAACGACGGCGGGCGTTTCAACGACATCACCCGCGACGCCACGAACGTCAATATCGGCAACCCGATGGGCATCGACTCCGCCGACATCGACCACGACGGCGACCTCGACTACTACATCTCGAACATTGGAAACAATCCGCTGCTCGAAAACGATGGGGGCGGCAACTTCGACGACATCACCCGCGACGCTCGAACCGGCGGCCAGTTCGGCTGGGGCCTTGGCTTCGAGGACTTCAACCTCGACACGTGGCCCGACATCTTCGTCGCTCAGGAAGACGACCTGCCCTACCTGGTCTTTACCCACGAAACCGGCGTGCCCGCGCGCTTTACCGAGAGCGTCGTGGACCACAGTCCGATCGTGAGCAACCGCGCCGCCCACAACGTCGCCGTCGCATTCGCCGACTTCGACCGCGATGGTCGGGTAGACGTGCTCACGGCGACGACCGACGGCAGCCGCATCAACCTCTATCGAAACCGCACCGACACCGGCTCCCATCGCTTCCTGGAGGTACGGGTCGCCAACGCCCCCGGCTCTTCCCAAACGGGTGGAGTCGCCGCGCGCGTCGGCGTTCGCACGGGCGACCTGATTCAGTTCCGCGACATCTCGGGCGGTTCGAGTCGCGCGTCGCAAAACGATCTGTCCGTCCGCTTCGGGCTCGGCGACTACCAGGGAGCCGAGGCCGTGTGGGTCCTGTGGCAGGACGGCCGCCAAAGCGCTGTGGTCAACGTGCCGGGCGACTCGGTTGTCCAGCTGCCGTGATGTCGCAGATGTCGCTACACCCGTACGTCCTTTCGCGCTGAGCGTTCGCTGATAGGCCATTCGGGGCTTTCGATAGCGCCAAAGATCCCCAACAATGGACGCGAGGTGGGGAACGCGGCATCACAACCGCAGCTACCGGACAGTTTCGGCGCCGATGGTCGATTCCGGGTCCGACGCAAGCTCGGACGCGGCGGAATGGGCGAAGTCTACGAGGTCTTCGACGTGGAGCGGCGCATGGTCGTGGCGCTCAAGACCCTGCGCAAACTCGAGCCAGCCTCGCTGTTCAAGTTCAAGCGCGAGTTCCGGGCGCTCGCCGACGTCGACCACCCAAACCTGGTCACCCTGTACGAGCTGGTCTCCGAACAGGACGAGTGCTTCTTCACCATGGAGCTCGTCGACGGCGCGAACTTCCTCGATGCCGTCGTCGATCGCGGAGCGGGTGAGGAGGCGATGCCCACCCGGAGCACCGCAGACCTGAGCCCGGTCGCCCAGGCGGCCGCTCTGGCCCGCGCGCATGCCGAAAGCCTCGACAGCGATCCCGACGAAACGCTGAACACCATGTGCAGTTCGGTCACCGGAGGCGGCGACACGCCCCGGGCTCCGGTGAACCAGCGCTGGTCCGACGTCGAGCTCGACTTCGACAGGCTGCGGGACACCCTCGCCGAACTGGTCGTGGGCGTCCGCGCGCTGCACGCCGCCGGCTACGTGCACCGCGACATCAAGCCGAGCAACGTCCTGGTGACGCAAGAAGGCCGCGTCGTGGTGTTGGACTTCGGTCTCGTCTTCGACGACGAGCACCAAAGCGGCGACATCGCCGGCACGCCGGCCTACATGGCCCCGGAGCAAGGCCAGCTTGGCGCCCGGCAAACCCGAGCGGTCGACTGGTATGGCGTCGGCGTCATTCTGTATCGCGTGCTCACCGGCACCCTGCCGCACGTCGGCAGCCCCGCGGACGTCTTGCGCGCCAAGCAACAAACCACGCCGCGAACGCCGACCGATTTTCGGTCCGACATTCCGCCGTACCTCACCGAGCTGTGTCGCGACCTGCTGAGCATCGACCCGAGCGGCCGCCCGGACGGCGACGAGATTTCGCGTCGGCTGCAGCTCGCCGGCGCGAACGCCAACGCCACCGGCGACATGGCGCCCCGCCGGCGGCGCGCGACCGCCCCGACCGAGCTGGTGGGTCGAGACGACCAGATGGCAGCTCTGGACGCCGCCTTCGACCGCGCGCGCAATGCCTGTACGGTCGCGATGATCCGCGGCGAGTCGGGCATGGGGAAGAGCGAGCTGTGCAACGCCTTTTTGCGCTCCGTCACGTCGCGCGACGCGGTGGTGCTGAGCGGCCGCTGCCACGAGCGCGAGTCGATGCCCTACAAAGCCGTCGACAGTTTGATCGACTCGCTGGCCCGCCATCTCCAGGCGCTCGAGCGCGAGGACATCGAGGCCGCCTGCCCCGACGACGTTCACCTTCTGGCCCGCATCTTTCCAGTGCTGCGCACGGTGGAAGCAGTTGCCAGCCGACGCCCCGGCGACAGCAGCGTCGCCGTCAGCGACGACTTCGAGCTGCGGCGCCGGGCCTTCGTCGCGCTGCGCGAGCTGCTGGTCGCCCTGGCCCAGACGCGCCCGCTGGTGCTCTACATCGACGACATTCAGTGGGGCGATGTCGATAGCGCCGCCCTCATCGAGGCCCTCGTTCGCCCGCCCGGCGCGCCAAAGGCACTGCTGCTGCTGGCCTACCGCAAAGAAGACGAACAGCGCAGCGCCTTGTTGCGCCTGCTGCGCGAACAGCTCGGCCGCGACGATCTGGCGGCGGGCGCGACGACCATCGATGTCGGCCGGCTCGACGGCGGCAACGCGCGGGAGCTGGCCAAGTCGCTGCTCGAAAGCGAGGGCATGTCGGGGGAAGCCGCGGGCATCATCGGCCGCGAGTCGGGCGGCCACCCGTTCTTTGTGCGCGAGCTGGTCCACTTTGCGGCCGAGCGCGAATCGAGCCAGCCCGAGCCCGGTCGAATGAGCCTGCGCGAGGTGATCAACGCCCGCGTGGCCCGGCTCGACGCCAACGCCATCAACCTGCTGCAGGTCATCTGCCTGGCGGGGCGCCCCCTGGAGCGGCACACCGCCGCCCGGGTCGCCGATATCGACGCTGCGGCGCCGCTGCTGCAAACCCTGGAGGGGGCCCGCTTCATTCGCAGCGCCGGCATGCGCGCCACGGACCTGGTCGAACCGTTCCACGGGCGCATTCGCGACGTCGTCTCGGCCGAGCTCGACCGCGACGCGGGCCAGGCGATTCACCGCCGGTTCGCCGGCGCCTTCGAAGAGACCTCGAGCCGCGACCCGGAAATGCTGGCGTATCACTACGCTCGCGCCGGCGATTCTCAGCGAGCGGCGGAGTACACCCTCGAGGCGGCGCGCCTGGCGGCCAAGAGCCTCGCGTTCGAACGGGCCGTGGCGCTGTACGAGCAAGCCATCGAGCTCGGCCTGCCCGACGGCGAAGATCCGGGTGCCGTCGAGCTGGCCCTCGCCGACGCGCTCGTGAACTACGGGCGCACCGCCCGCGCGGCCGAGATCTTTGCCGAGGCGAGCAAGCGTGCCACCGGCCTCGAAGCCATCGAGCTGGAGCGCAAGGCGGCGCTGCACTTCCTGCAGGCCGGCCGCGTGGACCAGGGCAAGGCAACCCTTCGCAGCGTCCTGGCGAAACTCGACCTGTCGATGCCGACGAAGCCGCTGCTGTCGATTGTCTGGCGTCGGGCTCGTCTGGGCCTGCGCGGCTACGGCCACAAGGTTCGCCCGGCCTCCGAGGTCGACCCGATGCTTCTGGCACGCATTGACGTCACGGCGGCGGCCGCATTCGGCCTGGGCATGACCGAGACATTCTTGGCGGCGAGCTTTCAGGCGCTCAACACGCTGCTGGCTCTCGAAGCCGGCGAGCCCATGCGGCTGGCGCGCGCCCTGGCCAACGAAGCGGCGCTCGCGTTCGTTACCGAAGCCAACGACGCCAAGGGCGATCGACTTCTCGAGATCGCGCGCGGCTTGACCCGCGATGCGGACAAATTCGTCGACGGCGTCATGCTGTACGCCGAAGGCATGGGCGCGTTCCACCGCGGCGACATGCCGCGGTTTCGCACGTGCGCCGCCACCGCGGCGCAGAGCCTGCGCGAGACCCACGGCATGCCCTGGGAAAAGGCGTCGTGCGAGCTCTACCTGCAGTGGGCCAACTTCTGGATGGGCGACCTCGCCGAGCTCGACGCCAACCGGGGTGCCGCCTACGACGAAGCCGTGGCCCGAGGCGACCGCCTCGCCCAGGCCAACTTCGTCGTCGGAGCGCCCGGTCTGTCGTGGCTCATACGCGACGCGCCGGCCGTCGGACGCGAGCGCATCGACGCCTGCATGGCGCCCTGGCACGCGGTCGATGCGTTCACGCTGCCCCACTACTGGGAGTGGATCGCCCTGACGATGCTGGACTTGTACCAGGGCAATCCCACGGCGGCGGTCGAGCGCACCGACGAGGTCTGGCCCCGGATCAAAAAGGCGATGATGCTCTCGTTCCGAGCGGTCAAGGTCGAGTCGTTCATGCTGCGCGGCCATGGATTCATCGCGCGAGCCCTCGCCGAGACACCGGGCGAGCGCGAGCCCTGGCTGCGCAAAGCCGGCAAGTGCGCCCAGACCATCGAGCGCAAAGACGTGGCCTGGGCGAGCCCCCACGCCAACATCATGCGCGGCTGTATCGCCGCCGCCCGAGGAGACCGGAGCGCGGCGATCAGCCGATTGGAGGCGGCCGAAGCCATGGCCTCGCGCATGCTGCTTCAGCGCTACGCCGCCATGCGAGCGCGCGGCGTGTTGCTCGGCTCCGACGGCGAGGGCAGCGAGCTCGTCGCCGAGGCCGACGCGTGGTTTGCCAGCCAGGGCGTGGCGCGGCCAGGTGCATTCGCCCGCGTGTTCGCCCCGGTCGCCGACGAGTCGCCGGCGGCCGCGTTGTCCGAGTAGGCGTTCCCCTACTCGGCTTCGAGCCGAGCCAGCTCGGCCTCCGCGGCCTCGAGCTCCTCGCCAGCGGCCTCCCAGCGCGCGGTCAGCTCCTCGAGCTTCGCGTCTGCCTTCTGATACTCAGACAAAAGCTCGTTGCGCCGCGCCTCGTCGGCGTAGACCGCATCGTCCGACAGCAGCGCGTTGCGCTCGGATTGCTCGGCCTCGAGCTTGGCGATCCGATCCTCGAGCTCTTCGACCCGCTTCTTTTTCGGACCGACGACCTTCGTGCGCTGTTTGCGAAGCTCGGCCTCGCGTCGCTTGCGCGCCTTCTTTTCCTCGCGCGTCTCGCCCGCTGGCACTTGTTGCTGCGACGGCGGCAACGCGTCGCCGCTGGTGTCGAGCGCCGTCGGCATGGCCCGCGACACCTCGGCCGCGTCACCATTCGCCGCGGCCTGCTCCAGCCGCAGCCGGCAGCTGTGCATGTACTCGTCCAGAGTCCCCGGGTAGATCTCCAGGACCCCGTCCTCGATGTTCCAAATCTGGGTGGCGAGCGTCCGGATCAGGCTCCGGTTGTGGCTGACGAACACCAGGGTGCCTTCGAACTCGGACAGCGACTCGGCCAGCGCCTCCGACGACTGCAGATCGAGGTGGTTGGACGGCTCGTCCATGAGCAGCAGGTTGCCCGGATCGACCAGCAGACGCGCCAGCGCAACGCGAGCGCGCTCGCCACCCGACAAGACGGACACGGGCTTTTCGACGTCGTCACCGGAAAACAAGAACGCGCCGAGAATCGAGCGAACCCGCTGGGGGCCGACGCTCGGGTTCACGCTTTGCACTTCCGAGTACACAGTCGACTCCGGGTGCAAGGTGTCGGCATGGTGCTGCGCGTAGTAGCCGACCTTGACCTTGTTGCCGATGTTGACCTGGCCGGCCGTCGCCTCCAGTTCGCCGGCAATGATCTTGAGCAACGTGGTCTTGCCGGCGCCGTTGGCACCGATGATGCCGATCTTCTGGCCGCGCTCGACCACGATGTCGAGGCCGCGAAAGACCTCGAGGTCGCCGTAGCTTTTGCCCAGGCCCTCGACCTTGATGACCTGGGCAACCGCGCGCTCGACCGGTGGAAACGAGATCCGCATGACGCGGCGCTTTTGGTACAGCTCCACGTCGTCCATCTTTTCGAGCATCTTGACCCGGCTTTGCACAGCCGCGGCCTTGCTAGCCTTGTAGCGAAAGCGCTCGACGAACTTCTCCATGTGCTCGCGCTCGCGAGCCAGGTTCTTGGCCTTGTTTTCGAGCAGCACCTCTTCTTCGGCGCGCTGCTTGACGTAGCGATCGTAGTCGCCGCTGTACTGGCGCACCCCCTCGGTCTCGAAGCTCACGACCCGATCGATCTGCTCGTTGAGGAACTCGCGGTCGTGGGAGATGAGAATGAAGGCCCGGGGGTAGCGCTTGAGAAAGCCGGTGAGCCACGCGACCGACGGCATGTCGAGGTGGTTGGTCGGCTCGTCCATGAGCAGCAGGTCCGGCTGCTGAAAGAGCAGCGACGCCAGGACCGCGCGCATCTTCCAGCCCCCCGAGAACTCGCCGATGTCGCGGGTGAGGTCAGACGTCGGAAAGCCGAGGCCCGCCAGGATTCGCGACGCCTGGTGGTCCGAGAAGAACTGTTCGAAGTGGTCGATGCGCTCGTGCAGGTCGGCGATGCGCTGGGCGACCTCCATCACCTGGTCGCTGGCGTCGTCGCCTTCGGCCTGCAGCCGGGCCATGTCGGCCTCGGCCTCGGCGAGCTTGCCGTCGAGCTCGGTTCGCCCGGGAACGCTCGACACCACGAAGTCCAGCAGCTGCTTGCCGCCGGCCACCGCGATGTCCTGGGGCAAATAGCCAACGCTCACGCCGTTGGCGCGGGTAATCAGCCCCTTGTCGTAGGCCTGCTGGCCAGCGAGCATCTTGAGCAACGTGGTCTTGCCCGAGCCGTTGGGCCCGACCAGGCCAATGCGGTCCTTGTCGGCGATGCGCAGGCTCAGGTCGCGCACGATGTCTCGCTCGCCAAACGACAGCGTCACGTCCTCGAAGACAACCAGGCTCACGGGACGCCACTCATACCAGAGCCGCCGCAAGGGCGCGAATCTGCGCGGCCTCGGTTCGCGAGAAGGCACTGTCACCGCATTCGCGTAAAAAATGCGGTTTCGACGAGTACGTAAATGTAAGGCCCTGAAAAACCAGGCTCCCTAAAGGCCAATCGCGACAATTTGGCGCGCCGGACACTGTAGCTGCCAGAGACGCCTGTCGACATTGTTGACATCGGCAACAACCCTGATGTTTGGTTATCAGATGGTTAGACACCCATTTTCGGTGGCACAATTCCAGCAATACCGGAATACGACAGAAACGTAGGCCCCTGCCGGATCAGGCCCCTGCGTCCCCCCTTAGCGAGCCACCTACCTTCGGTACGTGGCTCGCTGCCATTTCGGGGCGGGGTCGGCGGACGGGCCGGGCGGACCGCCGGGCGACGTGATGGCCGCGGGGCCGCGCCGTGGGTCGGCGGACGGCGGCCGGCGGCAGGGCGGGTCGCCGGGCGTAGTGGTGGCCGCGGGGCAGCGGCCGTGGGTCGGCGGACGGCGGCAGGGCGGGTCGCCGGGCGTAGTGGTGGCCGCGGGGCGGCGGCCGTGGGTCGGCGGACGGCCAGTCCGATCCGACGGGGCTCGATGGGGGAATTGAGGACGTTGGCTCGGCGCGCGTAGCCTCCGCTTCGGCCGTCGTCAACCCACCCCCGCGGGCTGCGGCTCGGCGCGAGAGCGGGGTGGGTGCTCCGCTTCGCTTCGCCGCTTCGCGTGACAACGGCCTGCGCTTCGGCTGGGCAGCAACGACGACGGGCAAGCCCGCCTTGTGCCCGCCTGCGGCGGGCGCGGGCTCGTCCGTCGTTTGTCGTTTGGCAGGGGGGGTTGGCCGCGGGGACAGGGCTTCGGCACGGCGCGCGGGCGGTGTGCTTGCGCCGCCGGCCAGTGCGGCGATCTCGGGGACCGGCCGGCGCACTCGCGACCGGCCGGCGCGCTCGGGGACCGGGTAGTGCGAGGCGCTCGGGACCGGCCGGCGCGCTCGGGACCGGCCGGCGCGCTCGGGACCGGCCGGCGCGCTCGGGGACCGGGTAGTGCGACGCGCTCGGGACCGGCCGGCACACGCGCGTCAGCGCAGGTGCCCCCTTGAACGCCGGAACCGCGCGGTGGGCGGTGCCGACGTCTGTGCTGGTTCAGGCGCGCCGCGGCGCCCGGCGGGCCGGCATCGTCGTGGAATCGAGCAAGCCGTGGTGGGTCCACCAGCCGGTGGTCAATAGCCACGTGCGCGCCCGGCACGTGGTGGGTGGGCCGGCGCGTGGACGCGGCGCGCCCGGCCCGTGGCGAAAGCTGTCGTCGCCCCAGCCGGGGAAGCTCCACGCCGACGAGAACGGATCGACGCCACCAGACCAGGCCGGAAGCCGCTCGCGGTGCTTGTGGGCGTTGTGCAGCACGTAGCACAGCGCCCGTTTGACCTGGAGGGGCGAACGCAGTGGCTCCATGTGATAGCGGTCGTCGCAAACAGGGCCCTTTCGGCCCCAGAAGGCGTTGAACTGCCAGGC
>JGI12316J15309_10009695_pt1 | contig 64368 bp, 64 predicted proteins | sample MarCyaLeptolynsp_FD_15309 | JGI IMG/M metagenome (IMG submission 15309)
ACCTAGTTGAGTTCCTTTCATGATTCAAATTTCGTATTTGTAGAACAAACATATAAACAAAATCTACATTTACGAAATTTGACAACAAAAAAAGCGTCATTGCAGTATGAAAACCCACTGCAATGACGCTTTTAAATCGTGTTATAAAGATTACCTGTAGCTTGGAGGGGTAATTCCTTTCATCCTTAAATAGGTAACGATCTGCCCTCTGTGGTGGGTATTATGATCTAGATAAGACATAACGCCTGCTGTAAAAGCATCATTGGATTCCTGCTCCAGAATGAACGCGTTGATGTCGTCAAATTTTTCCGTTGCCCATTTCACGAGCTCCTCTTTGGTTTTTGAGTTTTCATCTCCAGGGGCCCATTGCGCCCCAGCACCTTGTTCAAGGGCTCTTCTGAAATAATCAATGCTATAGGCGATATGATAAGCCTGTGCTGCAAAAGTACGTTGGTCTTCATTGGGTTTGTAGTCATAGCTTTCGGCAGGCATGGCCTCTAAAACTTCAATGGTGAAGGCTTTGGAAGCGTTTAGCCTATTCTTCATCCAGTCATACCCACCGTCATCGGCAGGTTTCATTGATGTAAATAAAAAAGTAGCTGATAAAATGAGCGTAAACGCCACAGCTGATAGTTTAAAGGTAGTTTTCATGGTAGTTGTTTTTGTTAAGCCTCCATTTTGTACGTGTATAAAGGCCCTTAGTTGTCAAAGCGTATTATGACGGAACAAATATTTACGTGAGTACTTCCGCCTGTCCTTGATCTATAGAGAAAAGCTTAACGTCTTGGTTAATCTCCTCAAAAATTGAAAGTGTCCTTTCAGGCCTTGCATCAGTCACAAAGATTTGACCGAAGGTTTCCGAAGCGACCATCTCTACTAATTTGGTAATTCGAAAATCATCGAGTTTATCGAAGATGTCATCTAATAAGAGCAGGGGTTTGACTCCTTTCTTCTCATATAGATAGTCGAAGTTGGCCAATTTTAGTGCAATGAGATATGACTTTTGTTGCCCCTGAGAACCGAACTTGCGAATAGGCTTTTCATTCATTAGAAAGGGGAAGTCATCTTTATGAATACCGATATTCGTCCTTTTCAGAATCAGGTCCTTTTTTAAGCTTTCGGCAAACCTTTCCCTGATGTTTTCAAAGAAGTGAGACTCGTACTGTAAATCAATTGCCTCACTTTCTTCTGACAGATTGGCGTAATGCCCATTGACAAGCTTTTGAAAAGCCTTAAGGAATTGCTCACGTACTTTGAATATCTGGCTTCCTAACTCAATCAGCTTTTCAGTAAAAGGTTGCAGTTGATCGGCATCCAAGAAGTCTCTTTCGGCAAACTGTTTCAACAAACTATTACGCTGTTTTAAGGCATGATTGTACTGTATCAAATGCTGAAGGTATGGACCATTGACTTGAGAAATTATAGCATCGAAGAACTTCCGTCTGTCTTCGCTGGTCCCTCGAATCACGTCTGTATCATTAGGAGCAATGAGTACCACCGGGAACTTCCCAACATGCTCACTTGCTCGTTTGTAAGGCTTATCATCTAGTTTGACGAGCTTCTTTTTGCCAAGCTGAAGCCCGCAAATAACGGTTCGAGATTTTTCTTCCAACTCGAAATTTCCCCGAATAGAGAAAAAAGACTCACCGTGAAGAATGCATTGTTGGTCCTGAGACTGAGTGGCACTCTTAGTGAAAGACAAATAGAATATGGCATCCAAAAGATTCGTTTTCCCACTTCCATTTTTGCCCAAAAAGCAATTGATTTCCCTTGAAAACTCTAGCTGAGCAGAAGGGTAGTTTTTGAAATTGGAGAGCCTTAGAGATTCGAGGTGCATTAATTTCAAAGTTGAGGGTTTTTGTCTTATTTTCGCACTCCTGTTTTAATAAATGAAGATAAGAGGTTAATCCTCCGAAAATATAAGGCTATGGCTGCAACGAAAGGAACAAGCAAAGCAAAGGCGACAAAAAAACCTAAATTTTCTAAGGACCAATACATGTTCTGGTTTGAGAATATGTTGTTTCAAAGAAGGTTCGAAGAAAAGGCGGGTCAGCTTTATGGACAGCAAAAAATTAAAGGTTTCTGCCATTTATACATTGGGCAAGAGGCCTGTTCTAGTGGATCGGTAAGTGCACTGAAAGAAGGAGATAAGTGGATCACCGCTTATCGCGACCATGGTCAGCCTCTGGCGCTAGGTTCTGATCCTAAAAAAGTAATGGCCGAGTTAATGGCAAAAGCTACAGGTATTTCTAAAGGAAAAGGTGGTTCAATGCACATGTTTGACAAGGAAAAAGGTTTCTTTGGCGGACATGGTATAGTGGGTGGTCAGGTACCCTTAGGCGCTGGAATTGCCTTCGCTGAAAAGTACAATAAGACAGACAATCTGTGTATTTGTATGATGGGTGATGGCGCTGTGAGACAAGGCGCTTTTCACGAAGCCTTAAATATGGCTATGACCTGGAAATTGCCCGTGATATTTGTTATAGAGAATAATGGCTATGCCATGGGTACTTCTGTAGAAAGAACCTCGAATGTAAGAGAGCTTTATACATTAGGAGAGGCTTTCGATATGCCATCAGCACCGGTTGATGCTATGAATCCTGAAAATGTACATGTGGCAGTAGAAGAAGCTGCTGATCGTGCCAGAAGAGGAGACGGACCAACCTTGCTTGAGTTCAGAACTTATAGATACAAAGGTCACTCTATGTCAGACCCTGCCAAATATCGAAGCAAAGAAGAGGTTGCAGAGTATAAAGACAGAGATCCGATAGAGTTTGTAAGGGCTAAGATTTTAGACAACAAATGGGCTTCAGAAGAAGATTTGAAGGCAATTGACGTCAAACTAAAGGCAGAAGTAGAGGAATGTGTGAAATTTGGAGAAGAGTCTCCATACCCAGATCCTTCTGAAGCATACAAGGATGTATATGTTCAAGAAGACTATCCTTATATAATGGAATAGGTTTTAAAGCCTTGTTATTCAACATTTTCTTTATATTTGCGACCTAATTTTCAAGAGATGGCGAAGAATAATTCTTCAGAGGAGACAAAAACCACTAAAAAATCAGCGAATTCAGTTGAGGAATTCAAAAAAGAGGTGGGCCCAATCGGGTTTATTGGAGCGATTGTAGGCTTAATCGTTTTAGTTGGAGCAGCGGTTATTTTCTTCCTTGATTACAAGAAAGATCAGAAAAACGACAGCGCTCAAAACGAGATTTTCCAAGCACAATATTATTACGAGAACGACAGTATTGAATCGGCTCTTTTAGGAGACGGTAGAAGCCTTGGTTTCTTGGATATCATTGACATATACAGTGGTACTGAAGTAGCTAATCTTGCTCACTTCTATGCGGGAGCTTCTTACCTTAAGCAAAGAAATTATGCTGAAGCAATTGAATACCTCGAGAAGTTTAGTACTTCAGAAGAGATTGTTCAGGCAAGAGCTAGTAAGCTTTTAGGAGATGCTTACATGGAGCAAGGAAACTTCACAACTGCTGCCAAGAACTATATGGATGCAGCAGAAACTGTTGATGATGAGTTCTTTGCACCAGGTTATTTGTTAAGCGCATCTTTAGCCTACGAGAAGTCTTCTGACCTTAGTGCAGCGATCAATGCTTTAGATGAAATTATTGAAAAGTACAAAGATGCATCAGAATATACTGAAGCTCGAAAACATAAGGCCAGACTTGAAGTCCTTGCCGGAAATTAATTTTAAAAGAAATTGAATCAGAAGGTAAGGCGTAGTGTCTTACCTTTTTTTGTTTATAGAACTATGGCATCAAGCGTAAAAAACCTCAGCGATTATAGCAGTAAGAATGTTAAAGACATTAGCGAAAGTACATTCGCTATTGTGGTGTCCGAATGGAATGAAGAAGTGACAGAAGCACTCTATCAGGGCGCTTTTGAGACTTTAGTGAGTCATGGAGCCCAGAAATCGAATATTATTCGAAAAAGTGTACCTGGCAGTTTCGAGCTCTCACTAGGAGCACAGTGGATGGCGAAAGAAGAAGCTATTGATGCAGTGATCTGTATTGGATGTGTTGTTCAGGGAGAAACAAAACACTTTGATTTCATTTGCGATGCTGTGGCTCATGGGATCACGAATGTGTCTTTGAAGTATAATAAGCCAGTAATATTTGGCGTGCTTACACCAAATACCCAAAAACAAGCTTTGGACAGAGCAGGCGGAAAACATGGCAACAAAGGAGATGAAGCTGCTATTACAGCAATAAAAATGTTGGGTTTTTAATTGCTGAATGATGCAGGTATTAAAGTTTGGAGGTACATCGGTTGGAAGACCCGATCGGATGAAGTCTGTAGCGGAGATCATTACCCGCAATGATGAACCTAAGATTGTCGTATTGTCTGCGCTGTCTGGGACTACCAACGCTTTGGTGAGTATTGGCCAGTCTCTTGCTGATGATGATAAAATTGGGGCTCGCGAAAAAATTGAAGCCCTCCGTTCACATTACAATGGTTTCATAAAGGACTTACTCTCCTCAGAGTCGAGGCAAAAGGAAGCCGAGACCATTATCGAAGAACACTTTGAGTTCTTTAGTATCACCCTAAAAATATCGTTCAACGAAGCATTAAATCGAGATATTCTGGCCCAGGGAGAACTGATGTCTACCAAGCTTTTTACACTCTACCTCAAAGAGTCGGGCATCAATGCTGCGCTGCTGCCGGCCCTTGATTTCATGAGGACAAATGAGGCAGGTGAGCCTGACTTAGACTTAATTGCCGACCGCCTGAGCGACAAGCTAAAAGAATATGAGGGTACTCCATTGTTGATCACCCAAGGCTACATTTGCAAGAATTATAAGGGTGAAATTGATAACCTGCAGCGTGGAGGAAGTGACTACACGGCATCCTTGATTGGTGCTGCTGCAAGGGCTGCTGAGATTCAAATTTGGACAGATATTGACGGTATGCATAATAATGACCCTAGGGTCGTTGACAAAACATATCCCATAGCCGAGCTATCATTCGATGAAGCAGCGGAGCTGGCTTATTTTGGAGCTAAAATACTACACCCTGCCTCTATATGGCCCGCCCAGAAACATGGCATTCCGGTAAAGTTGTTGAATACCATGCAGCCTGAAGCGAAGGGTACAATTATCAGCAAGTCTACTATTTCGGCTGATGTAAAAGCCTTAGCCGCCAAGGATGGCATTACCGCCATTAAGGTCAAGTCTACCCGCATGTTGCTGGCTTATGGTTTTTTGAGAAAGATCTTTGAGATTTTTGAGAAGTTCCGAACTCCAATTGATATGATTACTACCTCGGAGGTAGCTGTTTCTGTAACGATTGATGAAGACGAGAACCTGGAGAAAATCACCAACGAACTAAGCCAGTTCGGGCAAGTAGAAATCGATGCGAATCAGACGATTATCTGTGTGGTAGGAAACTTCGTGGCGGAGCAAAAGGGAATAGTCAATAAAATCTTCGAGTCACTGACGGATATCCCGATTCGAATGATTTCCTATGGTGGAAGTCGTCATAATATCTCCTTGCTCACCGATAGCGCTAACAAAGAGCGCGCATTAAAAAAGCTTAACGAGCACTTATTTGGTCTTTAGTTTTATTTAAAAAAATTGAAAAAGTTATTAGTATTATTTTATTTAATTACCTCAGTAGCTGCCGTCAAAGCCCAATCTTGGGGCACTCTGAGTGCTGAAGACTTTAGAGCAATAGAAATTATTAATGCACAATATTCACAAAGTATGAAACTGACGGATATTGCAGATCAACCTATAAATGGAAGTTGGTCACAACTCAGCTCTTTGGGTCTCGGGAGCCCTACATGTACAACAAGTGAGTATACTGGAACGGAATGCAATATCAAAAAATCAGGCATTGAAATTTACTATAGCGATCAATTGGGAGAGTTTTTGATGGGTGAATTGACCATCACTAGTGCTAGTTATGGTTTTAAAATAAAAGGTCACCTCATAAAAGTAGGAGACGACATATCTAAATTGTCCTCTGTTAATCCTGAGGCATATAGTAAAAGAAAAAAAGTACCCTCAAAAGTTAATGAGTACCAAGTCTTGCTTCATTTGGACATCGGAGATGTAAGTATTTACTTTAGATATGACCAACAAACGAATTGTATAACCAAAATTGGTTTCTTCCAGTCTATTGTCTGATATACTCCTTTTGGACTTTAGCCCTAATCGAAAACTAGTTTGGCCACACTACCTCTAGGTCCTGAGGCCCAGGCTGACTTACCGGTTTTGCTGACCGATACAGCATAATATTGGCCCTCCATGGGGGTATAGGCGTCATCGCCTACACGGTAGTAATCGCAACTTTGGCGGCCGACAGCTAAGATGAGACTATTATCAAATACGGCTATTCCTGACCTATATCCCTTAGGGCTTAAGCTAGCCATGATGGGAAACCAGCTTTCACCTTTATCTGTAGTATAGGCAGCATTGATTCTTGTAAGTGAATCCCCACGATAATCACCTCCGACCATCAGCCCTTCTTCTTCGTTTTTGAAATCAATGGAAAAAACACCTTGTGTTGGCTCGCCCGACTGAAGAGGCGTGATCGTCTTGGCCCATGTTTCTCCTTTATCAAAAGAATAGAAAAGACTAGCTTCAGGTCCTCCGAGACCAATGTAGACATTACTCTCTCCATTCGTTCTTAAGCAAGTACCACTTGCGGCAAAGCCCCCTTGGTTCGGTTTTGATTCGGGCCTTTGATCAAAAGGAAGCTCAGACCACGTTTCTCCTCCATCTGAAGTTTTGAGTATGAGCAAGCGACTGTCAATAGCATCACCAAAGGCAATGCCCTCCTGATCGTTCCAGAAGTCCATGGCATCGTAGAAAGTGCCTTCTACATCGCTAAAATACTTTTGCTCCCAAGTCTGGCCACCGTCAGTGGTTTTGAAAATAAGTGCGGGTAAACCAGCGCTCAGTGCAATGGCAGTACTGGCATCAAAGCCTTCGATATCTCTCAAGTCTATCTTTTCCTGACCCGGAATGCTTACATCTGTCCAGGTAATGCCTCCATTAATAGTGCGGATCACTGTGCCCCCGCTACCGCTGGCCCAAGCTACCTGGTCCGATACTGCAGATAAGCCTCTCAGACTGGCTACAGTGTTAGAAGTTTGCGGATCCCAAGCAGGTGCTAAAGGGGCTTCTTTCTCCTTAGTTTCTTTGCTTGCGCATGAAACCAACGTCACTAGTAAGCAAAAGGCTAAGAACTTTCTCATTCGCTGGTATCAATAGACTTAAGCGTTGGTTTTTCAGCAGAGGTGTAAACGCTTTCTGGCAGTTCATCAAAGACCATAATGTCTTCCATTTTTCCACGGCCCCTACTGCCAGAGAGCATAATGTTCTCGTACTTAGCATACTCTATCCACGGATTAACGAACTGAGGGGCTTCAGTTGATGTATTAGGGTAGTAGGCCCACTGGCTTACCAGTTTGGTTTCTTTATCTACCCATACATAGTACATGTTTTGAGGCGTTCTGCCCACTCCTTCAAAGGTCAGGTTAAGTTTGTCTGCAGCTCTACCGTCCTCAGTGGCTTCCTCACCCACATACTTTAAGGTAACACCTGAGTCTTTCAACTTGTAAGGCATTACCAACCAATAAGAATCATTGATCCAGATGCTTTTACCCCTGTTCACCAGTACTTGCAATGAATCAGCGTTTACCTCAATTTCACTTCCACCACGGAATACTTTTCCAGTATCATTGTTGATATTGATCAGGTAGGTTGACTCTCCGGAGTCAATTCTGACATTGCCTGTCCACTTATCCCAGATGAGCTCTCGCCTGCCAAAGAAGTTCCAGCAGATGTGTCTGGTATCATCCCAGGCTTTTCTTCCTCCCATGGCTTCCATTACCTCATCGGCAATGGCGATTGCTTTAGCGTCTGAGCCAGCGGCATTGAACCCTTCAGCTGGAGGATTACCATATACAACTTCAGTATTGGTTTCGGTGGCTGAGTTACAGCCTACAAATCCAATAGCAGCGATAGTCAAGAAAAGGAAGAAGTGCTTGATTTTCATAGTAATGATTTTCGACCAAGTTAGGAAGTTCAGCTTTACGGTTCAATCCATTGATCAGACTTTTGACTGTAACCTATAGGCGATTGGTGTCATCCCATTTGAAGAGCAATTAGGTAATCGCTTACATTGCTTTTTAACTCAAACAAAACGGTCATGCTCAAAAATTACTTCAAAATTGCCCTTAGGAGCCTTATGAGGCACAAGGGCTACTCATTCATTAATGTATTCGGATTAACAGTTGGCATTGCAGCCGCTACCCTGATTTTACTTTATGCCCAAAGCGAACTTAGCTATGATAAGATGCATGGCCAGGGGGAACAAATTCAATTGCTTTACAAGGAGCGAGTGACGCCCACTGGAACTCAAGATACCTACGATACGTGGGCGCCTACGCTGGAAGCCTTGAAATCAGATTATAGCGAGGTTTTAGATGGTGCTCGCCTAACGAATAACCCCATATGGCTGAGTGTTGGCGACAAGCGATTTTTGGAAGATGTGATTTTAACGGACCCCTCTTTCTTTACGCTTTTTGACTATTCTCTCAAGGTTGGAAACAAAGCATCGGTGATGGAAAACTTGAATTCTATTGTAATTAGTCAGGAGGTTGCCGATCGCCTTTTTCCAGAAGAAGACCCTATAGGGAAAACCATAGACGCGGAGTCATTAGGCAATCAATATATCGTTACAGGGATTCTAGGTGATATACCGTATAACACAAGGCTTCAACCAGAAGTAGTGATACCTATTCAAAGTCATCCGCAGTATGAAGGCATTGCAGGCAATTGGAACTCCTCTTTTTTAGAAACATACCTATTGTTGCAGCCAGGAACTGACATTGCAGTACTTGAAAGCAAGTTCGAAGATTTTATCACCAAAATATGGAATGCTGAAACAGCGGCTAATACGAATTTCAAGCTGCTCAACTTGTTTGATGTCTACGATCGTTTTAATGAGAATAGACAGTATGCCTACATTTTGCTTACTGTGGCCATTGTTATCTTAACAATTGCCTCTATTAATTTTATGAATCTAGCCACCGCACGATCTATGGAACGAGCAAAGGAGGCAGGTATGCGAAAGGTCCTGGGGGCACTCAGACGACAAATGATCGCTCAGTACCTGATTGAATCACTGACTATAACCTTCTTCTCTTTAGGCCTTGGAGTGGCACTTGCGGCACTCTTGTTACCTGGCTTTAACAGCTTCTATAATGTTGAGCTAGCGCTGAATCTGTTGGAAAACCCACTACAGTTAGCATTGATTCTTGGGATTGGCCTATTCATAGGTTTGTCTTCAGGACTCTACCCAGCACTTTATCTGACCTCACTGAAAAGTGTAGACTCCCTAAAAGGAAAAGTACTTAAGGCTCACCCATTAGGAAAGTTCGTAAGGAACGGTCTGGTGGTATTACAATTCGTTTTCTCCATTCTCTTGATTGTTGGAACGCTAGTGATCAGCAAACAAGTCAATTTTATGAAGAACAAGGACATGTCATTTAACAAGGCCAACCTCCTGGTATTGCCCATTAGCCTTAGTGACTTTCCAAATGAAGAAGAAGGAACTGATCGACTTGCAAACTTCAGAAATAGCCTTAGAAACCATAGTTCTGTGGTGTCATTAAATGCGACCTCTTCCTTGCCAGGAAATTTTCCTGGAAGATTCACTTTCGTAGTTCCTGATGGTTTCACACCAGAACAAAGGTTGAGAATGCGATTTACTTATATAGACCATGATTTCTTCTCGAATTTCCAGATAGCGCTGAAACAAGGACGAGACTTTATCCCCGATAGTGAGCAAGACAGAACAGGTTCGGCCATTGTTAATCAAGCGGCAATGGATGCCTTTGGGTGGACAGATATTGATGAGAAGTACCTGAATTTTGGTAGCCGAAGAATGAAGGTCATCGCAGTCTCAGATAACTATAACTATCAGTCCCTGGCCAATGAAGTGGCTCCTGTCATTCATTACTATAGAAGACCGACCAATGGAATACATGGTTTTACGGTCGCTCGAGTTCAGGAGGGGAGAGCGCAAGACGCTGTCGAATTGGCGCGAACGGCATGGCAATCTGCTTTACCAAATGTGCCTTTTGACTATTACTTCCTTGACGACCAGTTTGCACAGCTTTACGAGCAAGAAGACCGTTTAACCGGTGCTATTGGGGCCTTCTCAGTGGTGGCCATAATCATTGCGTCTTTGGGTTTGTTGGGCCTATCATCCTTAATGACTACCCAGAGGACAAAGGAAATTGGCATTCGAAAGGTATTGGGCGCTTCAGTATTTGGGATCGTTCGGTTACTCTCCAGTGCTTTTTCCAGAATGGTCTTGCTTGCCTTTGCTATCTCAGTGCCCTTGGCGGTTTATGGCCTGAACATATGGCTTGAAAGCTTCGCTTATCAAACAGAAATAGGAATACTCGTTTTTATAGTAGCACTTATAGGTACCTTTGGGGTGGCCATGCTGACGGTGGGTTTCCAAACAATTAAAGCGGCTACGGCCAATCCAACCCAGTCCATGCGGTATGAATAGCCATAATATAAACTAAAGCCAAGGCCATCTTTCGAGATGGCTTTTTTTGTGCCAAACGCATTTTGACATAGTTTCAACAGTTCAGTCCAGAAAGATTACAGTTCATTTCACTTGGGTTTTTTGTTGTATACATTCTTTTCATCATTGTATTGTCAATCCGCCACTAACAACAAGGCGGGTTTACCAAAGGTCAAAAACTCAAGTTTCAGGTGTGGGTTGGTCGCCCACTAAGCACCTGAGACAAAAAACAAAAGATTACGATTATGAAAGCTCAAAAAATGAAGAATAGAAGTATTATCATGGGAATAGCGATCGCCTTACTAGCGATTTTTTCATTGGTCAATGACACGCATGCCCAAAGGAACTCAACAACAATTTCGTCATCGAAGAACGGTGCTTACACTTTTACTCACAAAACAGGGTCCCAAAGACTCAATGTGGAATACGAAGGTAAGATTGAATTTGCCGAGGATGACAAATCCATTGAATCCATTTCTAGAGGAGGTTATCTCTTCATCAGAAAAACCTCTTTCGGTAAAAGAAGAGAGATTTTGGCTGAGCCCAATTCGGATGGTACAGTAGAGTACGAATACAGAGTTGGTAGAAGAAAGGAAGAGTGGGGTAAAGAGGCTGAGGAGTTCTTGGCTGATATGCTACTCGAAGTTATCAGAACCACTGGTATTGGTGCAGAAAGTCGCGTAGACAGGTTTTACAAGAAAGGTGGTCTTGATGGTGTTTTAGATGAAGTCAGTGATATTAGAAGTGACTATGTAAGTCAAATCTACTTGAAAGTTCTTCTAGAGGATCAAGACCTGAATGACAATGAATTAGAAAAGCTTGCAGGCTATGTGCCAAGAGAATTAGACTCTGATCATTATATCACAGAGGTATTCAAAGATCACAGCGACAAGTTCTTTAAGAATGACAAGACCACAGAAGCCTTCTTGAACGCCATTGATCGTATGGATTCTGATCACTATGTGTCCGTCATTCTTAAAAGAGCCATGAGAGAAGACTTGAGCGAGGCTGCTACTATTAAAGTGCTTTCTGCAGCTGAGATTATGGATTCTGATCACTATAAGACAAATGTTTTCAACGATTTATTGAAGCGTAGAGATTTGAGTGATAACCTGATTGATCAAATTGTCAAGTCTGCTGCGGATATCGATTCTGACCATTATGCAACAGTAGTTTTGAAGAAGGCTTTGGATCGTCCAAATCTTTCTGACAAGGCATTTGAAAATTTAATGGATGCTGTATCGAATATTGACTCCGATCACTATACTACTGAGACGTTCAAGTCTATGCTTAACTCCAGACAGGTTTCAGACAAAGTGGTAGAAGCTGTGATGAGCAAATTGGAGTACATGGATTCTGATCACTACAGAAATGTGATCATTAATGACTTATTCGACAACCAGAGTATTTCGTCTAAGTATTTCGATAACATTCTGAATACAGTTAATGACATTGATTCTGATCATTATGCAAGCCAGATATTAATCAAAGTCTTGAGAGACCAGGACCTTGATTCAGATGCCTATGCAAAAGTATTGGGGCGTGTAGCAGATATTGATTCTGATCATTACAAGGTGAATATCTTGAAGAACGTATTAAAGGAAAGAAACTTAAAGAAAGATCACCTGATGAGCATTTTGAAAGTAGCAGACTCTATAGGCTCGGACTACTACAAATCTGAAGTACTAAAAGGAGCTTGCAGTGCTGTACAGGATTCGGATGATACGGTCCAGTCTCAGTTCAAAAGAGTAGCCAAAGGAATTAGGTCTGATACGTACTACGGGCGCGTAGCACGTTGTGTAGACTAATGTTTTCTATCCACACAACAGCCTCTATTCCAGAGGCTGTTGTTTTTATTACCACATAAATTCTTGCTCTCTAAGCAATTTGGAGGGGGTATTTATTATCTTCATCAAAACTCGCTGTTATGGCTAAGCTGCTCAGGCTGCTACTTTTTCTGATCATCGGCTTACTCTTTCTCTTTTATCTTTTCTATGGAGAGTATGGCGTACTACCTAATTTGACAAAGCATATCAACATATATGCTTTCACATTTTTGGGTGCCATTCTTACAGGCTTTGGCATATTCTATATCAATCAATGGTTAAACCATCGGTTACCTTGGCGTAGGCACATCTTTGGTCGTTTTATGGCGGGTTTTGCGCTCGACTTCGCCTTTTTAGGAGGCCTACTATTGCTGATGGGTTGGTTGGGTAATTTAACTGGGCTCATTGATTACGAAATGTTTGCTGAGGACATGTTCATTCGGCAGATAGAAATCAAACTCATTGTGCTGTGCTTTCTGACCATGTTTGTGGTCACGCTGGTAGAGTTTAACACCTTTAGCTATAATGAGTATTCAGTAGGGCAAATCAGAAAACTACGTGCCGAGCGTAAACAACTCGAACTGCAATTTGAAGCACTTAAGAGTCAGTTGAGCCCGCACTACCTGTTCAACAGTATGAACACCATTTCATCTTTGGTTTACAGAGACCCTCATGTGGCGGAGAATTTTATCCGGAACCTTGCCGATACTTTCAATTACGTGCTCTATACCAAGGAGGCAAAAGTAGTCACTTTGAGAGAAGAGATTGAGGCGTTGAAGGACTATGGTTACTTGCTCAACATTCGATATGCAGCAGCGGTGGACTTAAAGATTGAAATAGATAGCCAATATCATGATCGGTCAATACCCCCCCTGACTTTACAGTTGCTCGTAGAGAATGCCGTAAAGCATAATATCATTAGCAATGATAATCCACTCAAAGTAAGCATCAGGGCCACTGAAGATGAGTTGATCGTTTTGAACAATAAGACAGGTTCGCCCTCAAAAACTGCCAGTCATAGGGTGGGTCTGGACAATATCCGAAAGCGCTATGCCTTCTTTACCTCAAGGCACATTCAGCTTTCAGACGATGATTATTTCGAAGTCAAACTCCCAATGATCACGTCATGAAAAGGAACCTATTGAATCAGCCCATATTTCGCCTGATGGTTCCACCCATCTATGGGGTCATGATGTACCTGTTGATTTTAATGATCAACAACAATCTGGAACAGCTATCGGAGACTATACTAAATGACGAGTTGATGCTCTGTGCTGTACTGGCGTTTCTTACTTCAGAGTCAGTGCGTTTTGTTATCGTTTTGGTAGAAAGAAGACTCAAAGAAAACCTAAGAAAAACAACAAGTATCGTCATGCTGTTTGTCGTGAGCTTATTGACGGGAGCTTTGGTAAACTTCTTTGCTGTAGACAGTTATTTTAGATACTTCGAAGACTTTCAGTACTTCTCCTCTTATTCGAATATTCTCTATACCATAGTGATTACTTACAGTGTAAGCGCAATGCTGTACACCTTGTTTTTCCTGAGTATTCACTTGCTATCCATAAAGAATGAATCGGAACTGAAAAAGGAAGATTTAAAGCGCCAGAACCTTGAGCACCAATTAGAGATCTTTAATAATGAAATCAATCCCGATTTGCTTTTTCAGAGTCTTGAGACCCTTATTTCACTAGTACACCATAACCTTGATAAGGCAGAGGATTTTGTGGATCGCCTCGCTATTGTTTATCGCTACATCTTAGACAATCGAAAGAAAGAGGTTGTGGCGCTAGATGATGAACTTCGCGCGGCTAAGAACCTCATTTATTTATTCAAGGAGAAGTTTCCGGAACAGTTGTCGCTGGAGATCAAAAATGAGAAGTTTGGTATAGGTAAGTACATGGTGCCGAATACCTTGCCCATGGTTTTGGATTGTATGATTAACGGTAGTATTATCTCACCATGGCAACCCATGAACATTGTGATTGACTGTGGAGGAGAAGATGATTACTTGGTCATTCAACACAAAGAGAATGACAAGCTCAGCAACAATAAGTACATTAAAAACCGATATCAAAACCTTCATGAGGCTTTTGCCTTTTTTACAGACAAACCAGTGATTCAGATCAAAGCCTATGGAGATGCTTTTATCAAACTGCCATTGCTAGACATTAAAGAGAACGTATGAGAGTATTTATCATAGAGGACGAAATACCCGCAGCAGAGAAAATTGAACGATTCTTACATCGCTATGATGAAAGTATTGAGATTGTGGGTAAAGTAATGAGCGTTAAGGAAACTGTCAATTGGGTACAAACCGATGGCAATGCAGATCTACTTTTGATGGATATCCAGCTGACGGATGGCTTGAGCTTTGATATCTTTAAAGAAGTGGATCTTGATATTCCAGTAATCTTTACCACGGCTTATAACGAATATGCGATTGATGCTTTCAAGGCGAATGGTATTGACTACTTGTTGAAGCCAATTACCTTCGAAGCCCTATCTGAAAGTTTGGATAAGTTCAAAAACCTAAAGACAAAGCTTTCGGAACCTGGACAGTCTGAGGCCACCTCGGTGATTGACCTGCAGAGCGCCTTGCAGATGTTGAGCAAACGCGAATATAAGACCAGGTTTATGGTCAAGATTGGCGAGCATATCAAATCAGTGACAACTGACCAAATAGAGCTCTTCTATGCCGAAGGCCGCAATGCCTACATCGTTACAGACCAGGGAAGAAGGCTTATCATAGACTACAAGCTGGAGACATTGGAGGAGATGCTCGATCCACAATCCTTTTTCAGAGTAAACAGAACCTTTATCATTGAAATTAACGCCATTAAGGATGTTTTGGTCTACTCAAATAGTCGCTTAAAGATCATTCTTCAGATGGACTTTGATCGTGAAATTATTGTGAGCCGCGAGAAGGTAGGTGCCTTTAAGAAGTGGTTCGATGGGGAGTAGGCAGTAGACGATTTGTCTACACTTAAGGCTGTGAGATTCGATCCTTTATGAGTATCTTTATTCATTGTTAACGCACAATGAATTTCACCTTGAATACAAACGCACAACTTCCTTTGAAGAAGACAAAGCTTGATGACTTCTTCCCTAATCAGTTTCAATCCCCCAACTTATCGCCAGAGAAAATCTGCGATTATCGCATAGAACGGTTTTTTTGGTTTTATAAAAAGCTTATCGTCTATGTAATTGATGACCGTGCTTCTATAGGCAAGTGGCGAAGAGTGCGCAAATTTGAGTCTATGACAAACACTTTGGCAAAAGGTAAGCGTGTCAATGAGATTATTGAAATCTTACGTAAGCAAAAAGAGAAGTTCGACTCTTTGGGCCATAGAGAGAAGAGCTGGTTCTGTCAATATTGAACCTCAGTTAGTGTTTTTTGGAATACCCTCGCGCTGGGGTAATTTGTTGAAATAGCCTCTAAGGCTGCTGGGGACGGTGCTTTTGGATAATGAATTCCTATCAAACTTTTGGCTTTGATATGATTATCAAGAATTTCTCTTCCATCATCACTGCTCATATACCAATAAGGTACCAGTACCACATCTAGCTTATATTGAGATAAGTTCAGCGCACTGTAACGCTCAATATCCATATCGGAGTCACCCAGATGAAGAACTTTTTTGCCTCCAATTTCAATGATAAAACCCAGGTTTTCGATGGCTGCACTCCGAGTACCGGCATGGTTAATAAAGAAGGAGTGCACGGTAATTCCATTGAATGTATCACTCATTTTTTCGATGATTCTGCGCTTTCCACTAACCCTGTCTTCGAAAGACTTTGTGTCGTACTTGCTTTTTAGTTCGGTGACCACTTCTTCAGTACTAAGGAATTGAGTTTCTTGATGAGCTTTGATAAAATCTCCTGCAGTTTTGGCCTCGAAATGATCCCTGTGGACGTGGGTGGTTAATGTGAGTGCCACATTATTAAATGGTCTGGCCGAGGCTTTCATGTCGGCCATCACTGCCTCACTAGGACTCAGATAGGCCTCATAAAAGTCATCAAAAAGGGCATCTATTAGCACTTTTTGTCCTCCGCCCTCTAAAAGGACACCTTCATTTGCTATGTAAGTAATTTTTAAATCTTGTGCTGAAGCACTTAATACAAGTGCAAAAAGTAGTGTGGAGAATAGCGTTTTCATAGGGTTCATTTGAGAGCTTAACGAAGTTGACAGATCCAAGTTTATCTGACTTTTTAAAGATCAACTAAAATACGCAAGTGGTTACGTATTGTCTGGCGAGACGGTTAATTTTGCGCAAAACTTTTTAGGTTGAAGCATTACTCATTAATTCTTTTGACTGCTTGCATGTTACTTTTTGCACAGTCAGGAAAAGCACAGGTCAAATCGGTGAAAGCTGATGTTCCGCCAGAAATTGATGGTGTTCTGGATGACGACATTTGGCGGCAAAGTCCTCAGGTTTCGGGTTTCAAAACCTTCGTTCCTGACTTTGGCAAAGACATCCCCTATAAGACCATTGCCTATGTGGCTCACGATTCGGAAAACCTATATTTCGCAATCAAGTGTTTTGATGAACCCAATCTCATTAAGACCTCCATTGCTGCTAGAGATAGAATCAGAGCCGATGACTGGATATGCATTAATCTGGACACCTTTAACGGTGGTCAATCCTTATTAGGTCTTTATGTAAACCCTAATGGTATTCAGATGGATACTCAATTTGCTGCAGGTTCAGAAGATATTGGGGTAGACCTAATCTGGTATAGTGCTGCAAAAATTGACAATGAAGGTTACAATGTAGAAATCAAAATTCCATTTAAGAGTATCCGCTACAGCGATGATGATGGTAATGTGGAAATGGGCGTAATCTTCGAAAGAAGGATTTCGCGCCTTTCTACTCAAGTTTCTTCTCCTGCTCTTGACCCAGAAAAAGGCTTCGCCTTTCTTACGCAGATGATGCCTTTGAACTATTCTGGAGTGAGAAAATATACCCTCCTAGAATTGCTTCCCGCTATCACCTATAGCAATAATACCATGCAAGAAAATGGGCAGAATGTAAGCGAAGACAATTTCGAACCCAGCCTTACGGCCAAAATCGGTCTAACATCAGAACTTGTACTAGATGCCACCATCAATCCAGACTTTAGCCAGGTGGAATCGGATGCTCAGCAAGTAGAGGTGAATCAGCGATTTGCCGTCAACTACCCTGAACGAAGGCCCTTTTTCTTAGAAGGCAGTCAGAACTTCAACTTTGCAGCCAGCAGTATGTTCTCACCTGTCAGGCAGGTAGTGAATACCAGAACCATAGTGTCGCCAAGAGCTGCCACTAAGCTGACAGGAAAGATTGGTGATAAGAATATCATTTCTACCATTTATGCACTGGATAGGGCAGATCAATCCTTAAGCGATTTTTCCGAAGATGAAACAGCTGATGTAGGCATCATCAGGTATATGCGCTCATTCACTCAGGACAGTTACTTGGGGTTTATCGGCACGCACAGGTCTAGAAATGGGGGTTCTAACTCCGTAGTTGGTTTTGATGGACAGTATCGTTTCAATGAAGCCAATGTGATTAGTGGTAACTTCTTAAACTCGACCACTCAAGCCGATAGAAATAGCAATTCCACTAGCGATAACTCCATGGCGATCAGGATTGCACGAAATACGAGAAGTTTCAGCGGGAACATTAACATTGAAGATATCGCCCAAGATTTTCAATCTCAGGTTGGCTTTGTGACGAGAACTGGAATCACAAGACTTTCAGGGTCGGTTTCTCCAAAGCTTTTCCCAAAAGAAGGTTTGGTTCAGCGTTGGGACTTTACACTATATGGTTCTATCACCAAGGATAAGCCCAGCGGACTGAATGAGAGTGTGCTCTATGGATCCATTGCCGCTAACCTGCCTAAGAATACCAGGCTGAGTATCTCTGCCGATCGCTCTACCGAAATATTTCAGGGGGTGGAGTTTAGAGATGGATCTATAAGCCTTTCAGCAAGCTCTCAGTTGAATAAGAGACTTCGGTTGAGTACTAACTACGACTGGGATAATGGCATTTTCTACCAGACGGCTGAACAGGGTTACGGCAAGCGCATTAGAAATTTTGTGGACTATCAGGCTTCAGATAAACTGAACTTTCAAGTATCTCACAATTTTGTATCGCTCTTCAGTGAGGCAACGGATGCCAAATATTATGACCTTCACATTGTTCGTGGACGTTTGGTCTATCAGGCGAATCAATATTTATTCTTTCGGGCCATTGGTCAGTACAATAGTCTCTCAAAGGTTTGGAGCCCCAACTTTCTTGCCTCCTTTACCTACATTCCGGGAACGGTGGTGCACTTGGGTTATGGGACTGTTCTAGAGAGAACTAGATGGGATGGTCAACAGTATGCGCCTGCTGACAACTACTTACAGACCTTTAGTGGTTTCTTCTTTAAGGCTTCATATCTCTGGAGACTTTAGGTTAAGAGATTCTTCCCCAGTTTACAGTGGTCTTCTTCAAGGACTTGATATGTCTAAGAATATTACTGTTTTCTGGCTTGGCAAGTGTTGGGTCTTCATCTAACAGATCACTCGCAGCGTTTCTGGCAGCCTGAAGGATTTTGGTGTCTTTGGCAATATCAGCGATCAGCATATCTAGCACTCCGCTTTGTTGTGTGCCAGTGATGTCTCCTGGGCCTCGGAGTTTCAAATCAACATCGGCAATCTCAAAGCCATTATTGGTTCGCACCATGGTTTCGAGTCTTGTTCTTGCCTCTTTACTCAGTTTATAGTCCGTCATGAGCACACAATAGGACTGATCTGCGCCACGGCCCACTCGCCCCCTCAGTTGATGCAATTGTGCTAAGCCGAAACGTTCGGCATTTTCAATCACCATTACCGAGGCATTGGGCACATTAACTCCTACTTCAATAACAGTAGTGGCCACCATTATCTGAGTCTCATGTTTGACAAAACGTTGCATTTCGAAATCTTTGTCCTGGGGCTTCATCTTGCCATGCACAATGCTGATATGATTTTCTGGGAAGGCACGCGCTATGCTCTCATATCCATCCATCAGGTCCTTGAGATCGAGTTTGGACGACTCCTCAATCAAAGGATAAACTACATAGACCTGTCTGCCTTTGGCGATTTCCTTTTTCATAAAGCCAAAGACTTCCAAACGCTTGGCGTCATACTGATGAAGTGTTTTAATCGGCTTTCGGCCTGCAGGCATTTCGTCAATAATCGATACATCCAGGTCACCATAGAGGGTCATGGCGAGTGTTCTCGGAATGGGCGTTGCTGTCATGACCAATATGTGAGGGAAGAGGCTCACATTTTTATTCCAAAGCTTTGCACGCTGCGCTACACCAAAACGATGCTGCTCATCTATGATGGCTAAGCCCAGATTTTTAAATTGAACAGTGTCTTCAATCAAAGCATGTGTACCCACCAGGATTTTAATTTCACCTGATTGTAAGCCTTCATGAATGATTCTTCGCTCTTTGGTCTTGGAGGAACCGGTCAGTTTGGCTATGCCGATGTTTAGCTTGTCCGCGTATTCTTTAAGCCCTTCGTAATGCTGATCAGCCAGTATTTCGGTGGGAGCCATCATGGATGCCTGACTTCCGGAATTGACTACTAAAAGCATGCAGATAAAGGCCACGATGGTTTTGCCCGAGCCCACATCTCCCTGCAGTAAACGGTTCATCTGACGCCCCGACTTCATGTCTTGATAAATCTCCTTAATCACTCTTTTTTGCGCATTTGTCAGGTCAAAAGGAAGATGATCATTGTAGAAAGTCGTCAACAAGCTTGAGTCTCGAAAAACCTGCCCTTTAAACTTCTCAACACGAGAAACCTTTAGGGTTAATAGCTTCAACTGAATAAAGAAGAGTTCTTCGAATTTCAATCTAAAAATGGCTTTCTGTAAGAGTTCATTGTTCGAAGGAAAATGAATATGCCATAGGGCGAAGTGTTTTTCAATAAGCCCAAATTGATCGGTGAGATGCTGGGGAAGTGTTTCATGAATGTGACGCTCCGCCAAAACCATTACTTGTCTTACCAGTTTCGAAAGCGCTTTACTATCCAAGAACTTTGACTTCATCTTCTCAGAAGTATGATAGACAGGCTGAAGGAAAGACGTCTTTTCGTTTTGTGTGGTGAGTACCTCTATTTCTGGATGAGCGATATTGATTTTTCTTCCAAATGCCGCGGGTTTGCCAAAGACTACATAGTCTACACCAAGCCTGAGCTTCTTGCTAATCCAGGGTATGCCTTTGAACCAGACCAGTTCAATTTCTCCCGTATCGTCCGAAAAACGGGCCACTAATCTTTTTTTTCTCAGCTCGCCTACGGTATCCAGTTTAGTTATGCGCCCTTTCATTTGTACAAAAGGTATGTCAGCATGTACTTCGGCTATCTTCTGAAATTTAGTGCGATCCTCATAGCGAAAGGGATAATGTTGTATCAAGTCGCCATAGGTAAACAAGCCAAGTTCCTTACCGATCAGGGCAGCTTTTTGAGGACCAACTCCTTTGAGAAATTCGATACTAGTATCGAAGAATGAGGGCATGCGTCAATTTAATATTTCCACTCAAAAGAATTGAGCATTTGCAATACATCCTTTTTGATGAAGTTGATGATTGGCTGAAGAGAATCATTTTTAGTGGCGGTATTAAAGTATAAAGCACCTCTAAAAAAATGACGACTAGAATCGGAGGTAAAGAATTGGAGTTGAGTAGGTACTTCGCCTTCCAATTGTGTGAGGCTGGCTACCTGTCCTCTGGGCATAGCTACTAATGTTTCTTCTATACCATAGGCTTTAATATCGTGCTTCATGGCCAATTCAAAGGCTTCATTAAGTAATGTTCCGGCCTGGTTATCCTTTGTTCTTAGATCTTTATAAGTGATCTGAAGCAGGGCTTCAAAACCAGGGTAATAGAGGTTGGCCCAGTATCGATCAGCATTCACATTAGAATCTCCAGACAACTGTGCGAAGGCCGAATACTCAAATTCATATGGAAAGGTATCGGGAAGTGCCTGATAGACATTTTCTGGAAGGTCAATGCGGTTATAGCCTTTGGGTTTAGGCAGGTATATTTCTTCGCATGCCGATAGAATCAACAACAGGATTGCCAAAGACTGGATAATATATCTTCTACGAAGTTTCAAATTAGGCACTGGGTTTAATAAAAACCCGAATTCTCTTTATACGCCTGGCATCAACCGCGACTATAGTGAATAGGAAGTTTTCAAAAGCAATTTTTTCTCCAGCACGAGGTAGTTTGGCATTGATCTCCAGTAGTAGCCCCCCCAACGATTCACTTTCCCCTTTGACTTTGTCAAAAATTGCTGGCTCTACCTCAACAATTTTGCAAAAATCGTTTAAGGTTGTTTTACCTTCGAAGATATACGTAGAGTTGTCGAGTTTATTGTAAGCGATATCTTCATCATCGAACTCGTCATTGATCTCACCCACGATTTCCTCGATGATGTCTTCCATGGTGATCAAGCCCGAGGTTCCGCCATATTCGTCTACAATGATTGCCATATGAACACGCTGCTCCTGAAAGTCTTTTAGCAGCGCATCGACTTTTTTGTTTTCAGGTACAAAGAAACCAGGCCTTAACAGGGCCTGCCAGGCAAAATCTTCATCCTTGTCTATATGGGCTATCAAATCTTTGATGTATAAGATACCCTCAATCTTATCTATGGTTTCATTAAAGGCCGGTATTCTTGAGAAGCCACACTTATTGATTTTATCCATAAGCTCATGAAAGTCCAACTCTACGTCCACTGCAGTGATGTCCATTCTGGATTTCATGACTTGTTTAACCCCGAGCGTGCTAAAGTTCACGATACCCTTTAGAATCCCTTTTTCTTCTTCTGTGGTGTCATCGCCAGTTGTAATTTCCAGTGCCTGATTTAATTCATCCACAGTAAGGTTTTGGCCTTTTTTCTCCACATTCTTTTCAATCACATTGGTGACTGAAATCAACAAAAAGGAAAATGGTCTCAAGATTCTTTCAAGGAAGAGCAGCCCTTTTGCCGTTCTTTTGGCGAAAGTAGCATTGTGCTGATTGGCCAGATTCTTGGGAACCACTTCTCCGAAAAAGAGGATAATAAACGTGACGATGATGGTTAATGTGAGGACTACAGCTCCCTCTGGTGTTTTGGTGTCTACAAGAGTCCAGGTAAAGAAAGTGGCCAGTGTGACTATGGCAATGTTGATCAAGTTGTTCATGATCAAGATAGTCGCGAGTAGATACCTTTTTCTATCCAGAAGCTTTAGTATAGCATTTCCTGAGGGTGTGTTTTCTTCTTTGAATTCAGACAATTGCGTCCGGTCCAAGGAAAAAAAAGCTACTTCAGATCCTGAAATGAGGGCTGAGGCCAGAATGAGCAAAATAAAGGCTACCCCGTTAATGATTACATAACTGCCTGATAGTTCTGTGAACTGAGTAAGGAGCGCTAAACTAGGCTCGGGGTCGTCTGCGGGTAAGTCCAAATTGTACTTTTTAGTCCAACATTAGAATGGTAAGTCATCAGTATCGTCTTCCGGAATACTAGATACGGGACTTTCTGTAGCAGGGTTAGCAGGGTTACTCTGAGGAGCTCCGCTGCCCCCTTCAGGGCGACTACCGAGTAAAGTCATCTCGCGCCCTACCACTTCAGTAGTGTAGCGCTTATTGCCGTCTTGATCGTCCCAAGAACGAGTTGTCAACTTACCTTCAATATACACTTGACCGCCCTTTTTTAAAAATCGCTCAGCGATTTCAGCAAGAGGTGTCCATAAGACAACATTATGCCATTCCGTATTAGTTACACGTTCACCTTGCTTGTTTTTGTAAGTCTCACTTGTTGCCAGAGAGAAGTTAGCTACCGCTCTACCATTGTCTAAGTGACGAACCTCTGGGTCCTTACCCAAATTGCCAACCAAGATTACTTTGTTTACTCCTGCCATAATATTTGCTTAATTTAAGATTGAGCTGGATAAATCTAATTAAAAAATCTCTTTCTCCAAATAGTTCTGAATCAGTATAGGTTTGGGTAATTCCTGAACCTCGGCCAATTCATAAGCCTTGAGACTTTTGCTTTTAGAGAGTGATTCAAAGTTACCTAAATCCTTGACCTTAACCCTAATGAAACGCGTGAAAATTCGTTGGTGAGTCAGTACATGTTTTACTTCTTCGGAAATATGCATTACTGTAAGTCCGCCATGGTTAGCACCTTCGTTTAAGACAGACTCTTCTGAAAGTGGCTTGGTACTTTCAAACAGGCTAAAGTCGAACAAACCTTGCCAAACATCTTTTGGTCCGCGTTCTTTCATGAGGAGCTTATCTCCAAACTCATATATGAAATAATAGAAATAGCGATTTCTCACTTTTACTTTCTTAGTCTTTACCGGTAGCCTGTCCTGCTTCCCTGTATTAAAAGCATAACAGAAGGTGTTCATGGGACAAATAGCACATGAAGGGCTTTTTGGTGTGCATTGCAATGCTCCGAAATCCATGATGGCCTGATTAAATTCGCCAGGGGCTTTTTTATCTATTAGACTGTTTGCCTTAGTCTCGAATATCTTTAATGTCTTGGCTTCAGATATATCATTCTCCATCCCAAACACACGGCTTAGCACGCGATATACGTTGCCGTCAACTACAGCCTTTGGTTTATTGAAAGCTATGGACGCAATAGCGGCTGCGGTGTATCTACCAATGCCCTTCAGTTTTAGGAGGGACTCGAATTCCGTGGGAAATTGTCCCTTAAAGTCTCTCGCCACTGTTTTTGCACAAGTATGGAGATTTCGCGCCCTTGAATAATAGCCCAGTCCTTGCCAAAGCCTTAGTACTTCGCTTTCTGATGCTTCAGCTAAGTCTTTTACGGTTGGGTATTGCTGGATGAACTTCAGATAGTAAGGCATGCCCTGCTTAACCCTTGTCTGTTGCAAAATGATCTCCGAGAGCCAAATTTTGTAGGGGTCGCTGGTTTGTCGCCAAGGCAAATCCCTTTTTTGATGACAATACCAGCTAATTAATTGATTTACAAATGCTTCGCTTTCCAAAGTGGATATTAATGGATTCTAGGGTGATGACATTAAGGGATGCTCTATTTTTTTTTGGAATACGTTTTTTAATTAGTGACGAACCCTTAATTTTGCAGGCCAAATTAACTGGGAATAAGTTTTTTACACAATTTTATTAACCTAAAAATATAAGTTACAGTGACTAAAGCAGATGTTATCAATCAGATAGCCGAAAAGACCGGAATTGACAGGTCTGATGTTACTACAACTGTTGAGACACTTTTTGCAGTAGTGAAAGACTCAATGGCAGAAGGAGAGAACATTTACGTGAGGGGATTCGGAAGCTTCGTAAACAAGAAGAGAGCTAAAAAAATAGCTAGGAACATATCGAAAAACACGGCAATCGTGATTGACGAGCATTATGTGCCAAGTTTTAAACCTTCAAAGGTTTTTATCGAACAAGTAAAAGGTAGCGACAAAGTAAAGGCTGCCAATAGTTAATATTAAGAGCCTAATTGGGCTTTATGAATAAGTTTCAGGTATTACTCGTTGTTATTGGAATTCTACTGGTCGTTGGCATTTACAGCCTCCCAAAAGTAGTTGTTGACAATGAAGATGCCGCAGAAGCAGCGTTTATCGATGAGACCGTTCCGGGCGGAATAGTTGATCACAGTAGTGAAATTCCTGAAGAGGTTCAACCTCGAATAGTTTTTTGGAAGGAAAGACTGTTCAGCAATGGTCGAATTCAGCCAAATATCGAGTCACTGGACTCTCTAATGGCTGTTTTTATGGAGATAAACAAGTATGACAGTGCGGCTTATTACGCGGCATTGTATGCTGAAGAACTTAATCAAATACCACTCTGGCAGAAGGCTGGAGATGCTTATTTCGAAGCACTGACTTTTGCTTTGGATAAGCCAAAAATTGACTTCCTTGGAGCTAAAGTACGCGAGATTTATGAAAAGATACTCGAAGAGCAGCCAGACAACTATGATGTGAAACACAATGTTGCAATGACTTATGTGTTATCATCGAACCCTATGCGAGGAATAATGATGTTAAGGGAAATTTTGGACCAAGATCCAGATAACCAGCGGACATTAATGAGCATGGGTAGAATGTCTATTCAAACAAACCAGTTTGAAAATGCCGTTGAGCGATTTGAAACCTACGTGCAATACTATCCTCAGGATATCGAAGGAATTTTCCTTTTAGGGGTGTGCTATTACGAAACTGGCCAAATGGTCAAGGCGAAGGCACAGTTCAATAAGGTCAAAGAATTGGGTGCTGATGAGCAGTTTATAACTGCTGCAGACGAGTACCTGGAAAGAATTAGTTAAAACATTAAAAAATTACAATTATGCCTTGCGGTAAAAAAAGAAAAAGACATAAGATTTCTACTCATAAGAGAAAGAAGAGGCTAAGAAAGAACAGACATAAGAAGAAGTAATTCACTTCGATTATGTGCTATACACAAATAACAGTTCTTTTTTAACATAAAAATACTATCACATTGAGTAGTGAATTAATCATTAATTCAACTCAAAGTGGATGTCGTATAGCCCTTCTTAAAAACAAGAGTTTAGTTGAATTTCATCATGACAATGATGAAACCAAATTCAATGTCGGAGATATATACCTGGGTACAGTCAAGAAGATTGTACCAGGTTTAAATGCCGCGTTCATTGATATCGGATACGAAAAGGACGCTTTTCTGCATTATTTGGACTTAGGTCCGCAGATTAGATCCTTGAATAAGTATACCAAACAGGCCCTTACCAATAAAAATATTACTGGAGGCCTGGGTAAATTCAAGAACGAACCAGACATTAACAAACTTGGTAAAATGAGCCAGGTTTTGACAAAAGGACAAAAAATACTTGTTCAGGTTGTCAAAGAACCCATTTCAACTAAGGGGCCGCGACTCACTTGTGAGTTGTCGATAGCGGGGCGCTACATGGTTTTGGTGCCTTTCTCTAATGCTATCAACGTTTCGAAAAAAATCACCGATGGTGAAGAGCGTAAAAGACTTTTACGCCTTATTTCATCTATTAAGCCGGAAGGTTTTGGCGTCATCATTAGAACAGTAGCCAAGACCAAGAGCGTATCTGAATTAGACAAAGATCTTCGTAATCTTCAGGAAACTTGGAAACAAGGGATTAAGAATCTGCATAAAGTCAAACCTAGAGACAAGGTAATTGGCGAAGTGAGCAGAGCATCTTCTCTGTTGAGAGACATCCTCAATGAATCTTTTGACAGTGTCGTTTCTGACGACAAGGAAATCCATGAAGAGATTAAGGGATTCATTCAGAAGATTGCTCCGGAAAAAGAAAAGATAGCCAAGCTTTACAATGGCAAGGCCAAAATCTTCGAGTCATTTGACGTTGAGAAGCAATTAAAATCGCTTTTTGGGAAGTCTGTAAGCCTACCAAAAGGAGGATATCTCATCATTGAACATACCGAAGCACTGCATGTCATTGATGTGAACAGTGGTAATAAATCGAATGCCGGTGCCGATCAGGAATCTACCGCATTGCAGGTCAATATGGAGGCAGCCAAAGAAGTGGCGCGTCAGTTGAGGCTTCGCGATATGGGTGGGATCATCGTCATTGACTTTATTGATATGAGAAGGGCTGAGAACAAAAAACAGCTCTATCAATTCATGAAGGAGCAGATGAGTGAAGATCGTGCTAAGAACACTATCCTTCCGCTATCTAAGTTTGGTTTGATGCAGATTACCCGTCAGCGTGTTCGTCCTGAGATGAACATTACAACGAGGGAGGTTTGTCCTACTTGTAACGGTACAGGTAAGGTAAGTGCCACTATTTTGGTCTCAGATCAGATTGAAAAGAATATTGAATACATTTTGAGTACTCAGAACGAGAAGGGTGTGGCGATAGCACTACATCCATTCTTGCATGCCTACTTCACTAAAGGTGTTTTCTCCAAGAGGTGGCAGTGGTACAGGAAGTATCATACTTGGGTGAAAATTGAGAAGGACAGTTCTTTGGGACTTTCTGATTATACCCTCTACAATAAGATGGGAGAGGAAATCGAAATGAAAGCATAAGCATAAAAAACCCCGACTTGTCGGGGTTTTTTATTAGAACTTAATGCCAAATTCGAGACTGAAGAGACTACTCTTCACTTGAAAGTCATCGTAAATGGGGTTTTGTGTTTTTACCTGATTGAGGAAGCCAATGTAGTAATTGAGCCCTGCGTAAACTCGCGTGTTTACACCGATACTTCTTTCCAGCCCGCCTCCAAAATTTCCGGAGAGATCCAACCTTTGGAATTCACTCACAAATCCGACTCCAGGCGTTTCATTATCCGTGTTGAGTCTTATTTCTGGCACAAGCCCAAAATTGAAAAACACCTTTGTGTCGAGCAGTACTTCGTTAGTATAGAGTTTCAATAATATCGGAAGCTGTAAATACTCATGATCATACCTTTCTGAAACGGTTTGTCCCGCCAATACACCTGGATCGGTTAGACTGATTCTTGTGGCTTTAGAAGCAAAGTTAAGGCCGGCATGGAGAATGTAATTTTCTTTGAAGGGTAGGTCGACAAAGGCACCAATTAAGAATTTAACCGAAGTCCCGTCTCTTTGAATATCTGTATTGGAACCATCGGCAGACGTGCGGGAAACCGATAAAGTTGGGCCTACCTTAATTCCTATTCTATAGTCTTGTTGTGCAGTGGCGAATTGACCTAAAACCATCAGAAAGATGGCTGAGAAAATGTATTTCTTCATGTTCGATAAAATAAATAAATACATTTGTCATTTAAAAAGAGGAGATGCTTAAACGGTACATTATTCTGACCTTATTGCTGACTTCACTGGCTTGTTCCAGTGATGATTCTTGCTCTAGTGATACAGATCTATCGAGTGTCGATTTGGACCTTGATTTTGAAAATCTAACACATGAGATAAATGAGATTCAAAGCGTGGAGGCATTGAATGACTTTTTTGAGGCTAACCCGATCATTCGAGACGAGTTCTTCGAATTTGGTGGAAGACCTTCGGAAGAACGAGTACTATCTGATCTGTCAAAACTGATTCAAACCCCTGAGATCAACACCGTACTCACGGCCAAACCATTTACAAGCTTCGATCAGCTGCTTGAAAAAAACCGGGACTTAAGAGAATTTCTAACCTATGATTACTTGGCAATTAACAAGGGAAAAAGACTAAGGAATCTTTACGATATGCTCTCGACTTCACAGGTAACAATGTTGACGGGGACAGAGATGACGAGTACAGAGCCACTGAGAAACTATCTGGAGGCTAACCCTTCGGAACGAGATTATTTTTACACGCTTTTTGCCTATCGCACAAATGACCAGTTGTTAAAAGACAATTATGAATTACTGCAAAACTACTTTGTAGATACTCTTTATCAGGAAACAATGAACCTGATTGATGCAGGTGTAGTCAGCTATCAATTAGATAGAGCGTATAAGCGAGTGAAAAAGGCTTACCCTGACTTTGAGCCCCCAAAGGTTCAGGCGGTTTACTCTGGTTTTGGCAAGGACATTTACCTTACTGACTCATTACTGATTATTGGACTCGATTATTATTTGGGAGAAAACGCGTCTTTCAGACCCAATGTGTATGACTACCTAAGGGTTAGACTTACACCCGATCATTTAGTTCCGCAGCTTATCCAGTTTACTTCCTTGAAATTCAATGAGACCAAAAAGGGAAAAAGGACCATTTTGGAGGATATGATTTATTATGGAAAAGCAATGGAATTTACTAGTGAAATGCTACCCTGCGTGGCTGATAGTATAATCATGGGCTATACAAACAAGCAAATTGCCGATGCGACCGTGAGTGAAGGAGTTATTTGGTCTCATTTCTTGGAAAGGAAACTACTTTATAGTGATGTGCCATCCAATATCACCAAATACATAGATGAGCGCCCAAATATTCCAGAGATTGATAAAAACTGCCCAGGTAGAATAGGCCAATGGTTAGGTTGGCAAATAGTAAAGGCATACCGAGAAGAGACCGGTGCTAGTATTCAGGATTTAATGCAGGAAACTGACGCTCAGAAAGTGCTTACGCGGTCAAAATATAGACCTCGTTCTCGTTAGTCTTAATCTGACTTTCGTTGTTCAGCACCTTAACCAATTTGTCTATTTGAAGTTTTTTAGAATAGAGAGACTCTGCAATAGTTCTTGCGTTGTTCTTCGATGTCTCTAAGAGTTCCCTGTTTTCGAGATATGGTTTAAGTTGATTCACAAAGTCTTTGGGCCTATGTGGTTGAGCATAAAAGCCGCACTTGTATTGCTCGACCATGTCTTTGGTCCATCCGGGAGTATTGACGATGGTGAGTTTTCCAGAGGCTAGGCTATCAAAGAACTTGTTGGGGCTATTGGTGGCTAATACAGGCAAATCAGCGAAACTTACATAAGTTGCATCTGTGACGTTCAATATTCGTCTAACACCTTCTTTATTCTGATGGCCAATAAACTCTATGTTGGTTAACCTCTTCAGGTAGGCCTTTAACTTGATGTTTTGGAGTTGTGAACCTTCACCAACTACTTTGAAGTCAATATTCAATTTGGCGGTTCTTGCCTCTTCTGCTATGTCCAACAGAAACTCCAGATGGTTGGTAGCACCAATACTCCCCAAATAGGTCACAACAAATGGTTTTTCAGCGTGATAGAATTCGATCAGCTTAGGATCTTTAATCTCCTTTTTGAAGAACTGACAATCGGCCATATTAGGGATCATAAAAACATCCTTTTCAGGAACCACCTTTTTGATCCAGTCTCTCATCCCAGGAGACAAGGCAACGATTCTATCAGCGTGTCGATAAATTTTGGCTTCGAGACGGTACAACTGGTTTTTGAAAAATCGCCCTTTAATAGCACCAATTTCTATAGGTGCGGTGGGCCATAGGTCTCTCACCTCAAAGGTGTAATTGATGGCCAATTTTTTTTTCAGCCATAGGCCGATTAGCCCTACTGTTAATGGCGTTGAAGTGATATAGGCATGGTCGATGTTGTCAATTCTCTTTGCCAACTTTTTGGCTTTCCTTACGAATTTGAAAAAGGAAAGGACTCTCTTGACAAAGCCCATGTCATTGTTATACTTCACAGGCAGGTAATGGACTTTCACGCCATCAATTTCTTTTACCGTATAAATGGACTCATTGTGGCTGGTAATCATTTCTACCTCAAAACCATTTTCCACCAGGCCCTTTGAAAGGTAATAAGAGCGTATGGCTCCTCCTTCCTGAGGTGTTTTGAAGTATTGGTGAATATAGAGAATACGCGATGGCACAGATCAAATTTACGAAAATCAACTTATCGAATGATTTTCTCTTTCTTCTCAAAGTAACGACAGAAGTGAATCAAGTTGCATTCTTCACACTTAGGTTTTCGGGCCAGGCAAGTATAACGTCCATGAAGGATAAGCCAGTGATGGGCTAAGGGAATAACCTCTTTGTCCAGGTTTTTTACCAAGGCCTTTTCCACAGCAAGGGGAGTGGTAAGGTTTTGATTAACCAGACCGAGCCTTTTAGAAACGCGAAAAACATGCGTGTCAACCGCCATTGAAGGTTGATTCCATACGACAGAGGTAATGACGTTGGCGGTTTTACGACCAACGCCTGGTAACTTCTGTAAGTCTTCTATGGTTTGAGGAATTTCTGAGCCAAAATCAGACACCAACATTTTACCCAGACCTATGAGGTGCTTGGTTTTGTTGTTGGGGTATGAAACTGACCGGATATACGGAAAGAGCTCATCAAAATTGGTTGCGGCCAGATGTTCAGGTGTAGGAAAATCCTGAAACAACTTAGGCGTTATCAAATTGATTCTTTTATCAGTGCATTGAGCACTTAAAACTACGGCAACCAGTAATTCAAACGGGTTGCTGTAGTTGAGTTCTGTTTCAGCCTGTGGCTGATTTTCGCTAAAATAGGCTACAAATTTTTTGTACCGTTCTTTCCGTGTCATTACGCTAAAATAGCCTAATCCACGGAATGTAAATGGTAAGATTTAGAATAACTGATAATAGCATCTATGGTCTTCTCTGAAGGAGACTTCATGGATGCTTCTAAATCATTCACTACACTAAAAAGGTCTGTATAGGCTTCCGCAAGCTGCTCATCGAAGAGCATCGCGATTTCTATCTCTGAACTCTCTTCAGGGGTAGTTTCTTTGTAAATGTAACGTACTAGGTCATCTTGGGTAAAGGTTTTGATCATACGCAATGTTCTTTTTGTCCATCTTTTTTCTAAGGTTGATGAGTGCATAACGCATACGACCCAAAGCAGTATTAATACTCACACCAGTGGTATCAGCAATTTCCTGAAAGCTCATCTGCATATAGTGCCTCATCATCAACACTTCACGCTGAGAGTCAGGCAACTCCTTAATCAAGTCGCGCAACAAAGCGTGGGTGTCTTCTTTTATTTGTTTGGACTCAATCGAGTCCTCCGAAAATTCTAATGAATTAAATACGCTACTGCCATCTTCCATGACAATAGTTGGGTAGCGCTTAGCTCTTCTAAAATTATCAATCGCCAGATTATGTGCAATTCTTGTCACCCATGGTAAAAACTTACCTTCCTCATTGTATCGACCTGATTTGATGGTGTTTACCACCTTTACAAAGGTTTCTTGCAACAAGTCTTCAGCCAAATACTGATCTTTTACGATCAAGTAGATGGTGGTATGGATTTTTTTAGTGTGACGTTTTACCAGCGTGGTGAAAGCCTCTTCGCTACCATTTTTATACTGCGATATCAATTGACTATCGCTTACAGCATATTTCCTCATGTCAGTAATTGTTAGGTTAACGTAGAGGTTTATATCATATTGTGCCGGTTTTTAGGGTTGAATTTATTTTCAATTATTTCAAAAGTAGAAAATCTCAATTACAAAGCAAATATCCATTTGTCTTTATCAAATCGGGATTAGTTCCTTTTGTCGTTCTTATTTCACTCCAAACATTAAGCAATCATAGTGCCAAAAAGTGAAATATTATTCTGAGCAATCAAAATAAAATTAAAGCCATAAAACATATAAGCTCTCTTATCTTTGCATTCTCATGAATTTAACAACTGTTCTGAACGACACCCCTATCGATGAACTTGACCCAAAGGAGTTTATCATCATCAAAGGAGCTAAGGTAAACAACCTTAAAAGCCTTAGCGTGGCCATTCCACGCAATAAATTGGTTGTGGTAACAGGCTTGTCGGGTTCGGGAAAATCTTCTCTAGCCTTTGACACGCTATTTGCTGAAGGCCAACGCATGTATGTGGAAAGTCTGAGTAGTTATGCTCGCCAGTTTTTGGGCAGAATGGAAAAGCCTGAGGTGGATTATATCAAAGGAGTTTCTCCTGCTATTGCCATTGAACAGAAAGTTAGTACTAGAAACCCAAGATCAACAGTAGGGACGTCAACGGAAATTTATGATTATCTAAAACTGCTGTTCGCACGTATAGGAAAGACTTACTCCCCTGTGAGTGGTAAAGAAGTACAACGTGATAGCGTGAGTAGTGTAGTTGATTTCATCCTTTCCAAAGAAGAAGGTAAGCGGGTGATGATTCTATGCCCCTTGGTTGAAAAGGATGATAGAACTTTAGAACAAGAATTGAACATACTCCTCCAAAAAGGGTATACCAGGGTGTTATCTGAGGGCAAACCCTATTTTATAGAAGACTTACTGGGAGATTTGAAAAATGCTGAAGACAAGCCTCTAGAGATCCTGATTGATCGTGGGGTTGTTCAGAAAGATGAAGACACACAGTTTAGGTTTGGCGACTCGGTGCAAACGGCCCTTTTTGAGGGAGAGGGAGATTGTATTATCGACTTTCCAGACGAAGGACGTTTCTCTTTTTCCGATCGTTTCGAGGCTGATGGCATCATATTCGAAGAGCCTAGTGTCAACCTTTTCACTTTTAACAATCCCTTTGGAGCCTGTAAGCGCTGCGAGGGATTTGGAAAAATATTAGGAATTGATCCTGACCTAGTGATACCAGATAAGTCGCTTTCCGTGTATGAAGGTGCCATTGCACCATGGCGTAGTGAGACCATGAAAAAGTGGGTTGAGCCGCTTTTGAAACATGGAATTGAATTTGACTTTCCCATTCACCGATCATTTAGTGAACTGACTCCTGAAGAGAAGGAGTTACTCTGGACCGGTAATAAGTACTTCAAGGGCATCAATAAATTCTTCGAATTTCTGGAGTCTAAGATGCACAAGATTCAATACCGTGTGATGCTCTCCAGGTATAGAGGGCGAACGGATTGCCCTGAATGTAAGGGTACTCGTCTTCGACAGGATGCCTCTTATGTGAAGATTGCTGGAGAATCCATCACAGGTTTAGTACTGATGTCTGTTCAAAACGTACTAAAGTTTTTCGATCAGCTTGAATTGACTGCTTTTGAAGAGAAAGTAGCTGGACGGCTCATGAAAGAAATTAGAAACCGTTTGGAATATCTAGATCGTGTAGGGCTAGGCTATCTGACTTTGAATCGCCTAACGAATACGCTTTCAGGAGGAGAGTATCAGCGAATCAAGCTGGCAACCTCATTGGGCAGCGCCTTGGTAGGTTCTATGTATATTCTTGATGAACCAAGCATTGGGCTTCATCCCAGAGATACTGATCGTCTGATTTCTGTTTTGAAAACTTTACGAGACTTGGGAAATACAGTAGTAGTAGTTGAACATGAGGAGAAGGTAATGCAAGCTGCTGATCAGATTATTGACATTGGTCCTGATGCCGGATCCAATGGAGGGGAGTTAGTTTTTCAAGGTTCACTCGAAGAACTGAAGGAAGCAGGAAATACCTACACTGCCAAGTATTTGAATGGTACCGAAAGATTGGAGGTCCCAAAAGTTAGAAGAAAGTGGAGAGACAGCATATCCATAAAAGGAGCTCGTGAGAATAATCTTAAAAATATAGATGTAGAAATACCACTCGGTATGCTTTCCGTGGTTACGGGAGTCAGTGGGTCAGGTAAGTCCACACTAATCAAGCGAATTCTTTATCCGGCCTTGGGTAAGATGCTTGGTACGGTGGGTGAGCAGACAGGTAAAATGGATGGGCTTGAAGGGTCGCTCAAAACGATTACTCAAATTGAATTTGTTGATCAGAACCCAATTGGTAAGTCGTCACGATCCAACCCGGTCACTTATGTAAAAGCATATGATGCGATTAGGCAGCTTTTTACCGACCAGCCTATTGCAAAGCAACGTGGCTATAAGCCTGCATTTTTCTCCTTTAATGTAGATGGAGGTAGATGTGAAACTTGCCAGGGAGAAGGAGTCGTGAAGATTGAAATGCAGTTTATGGCAGACATCCATTTGACTTGCGAAAGCTGTAAAGGGCAACGTTTCAAACAGGAGATTCTGGAAGTCACTTATAATGACAAGAACATTGCTGAAGTATTGGACATGACCATTGACGATGCCATGGAGTTCTTTGCCAATGACCGATCGGTGATATCAAAGCTTGCGCCATTGCAAGAGGTGGGTCTAGGCTATATCAGACTTGGTCAATCTTCAAATTCGCTTAGTGGCGGTGAAGCTCAACGCGTTAAGTTGGCTTATTTTCTTGGTAAGGGGTCACCAAAGTCCAGAAGTGCTTCAAAAGACAACATCCTTTTCATATTTGATGAGCCTACAACAGGCTTGCACTTTCATGACATCAGCAAGTTGATGAAGTCCATCAATGCACTGATCGAACAGGGTAACTCGGTATTGATCATAGAGCACAATACCGAAGTGATCAAATGTGCGGATTGGGTGATTGACCTTGGCCCGGATGGTGGTGAAAATGGCGGTGACCTATGTTTTGCTGGAACCCCGGAAGAAATGACCAAACTCAAGGATAATTATACCGCTGACTACCTGCGAGAAGTTTTGTCCTAGTCCTTCTTTATGCGCTTTCGGTAGGCACTGAATACATTCGCGCATACAATTAACGATGCTCCAATAAGCTTAGATGAGTTCATTTCCTCATTGAGGAAAATGTAACTGGTAATCATTGCCACTGGAGTCCCTAAATAGAAGATAAGGCTTGTTGTGGTTGGAGCTAGCATGGTTGAGGCGCGCAGCCAAAGTGTATGAGCGCCAACGGTACACACTACCCCCAAGATTCCGAGAAAGATCCAGTCTTGCTGAGTTAGGGCCCAATTTGACTCAGAGGTAAATGCTAAGAATACCATCAGTGCAAAAGCATATTGTCCGAAGGCCCTGGTCATTGAGTCTATATGCTGATGTTTTCTTTGTACAAAAGGGAGTACCGCAAAGAAGAATGCACTGACCAGGCCCACAAGGATGCCTGCAGTAAGGTCATTCTCCAAATTGAATTCTGGAACTATTAAGAAGATTCCTAGCAAGGCCACTGCCACCGCAATCAAATCAGGAAGTACCGGTTTCTGTCCATTGATAATCCAGTTTAAGTAGATCATATGTAGTCCAAAGGATGAAACCGAAAGTATAGCAATGGACGGTGTCGACAGTTTTACACTGATAAAGTAGGTGATCCAATGCGCCCCAAAGAGTAGACCTATATAGATAAGTCCCTTCCAATCCTGCTTGCTAAGTTTCTTGAGTTTACTGGCTCGAACGACACTATATAAGAAGGCAGTACCAATAATGAGGCGTACAATTCCTATAGTAAAGGCATTGGCTGAAACCTCTTTGATAAATACGGGAGTAATTCCGAAAAGAAAAACAGCGATTAAGCCTTCGGTATAGTAGCGAGAGTTCATTTTCCTTCAAACAAAAAACGCAGCTTAAGCTGCGTTTCAATACTGTTTAAATATCTTACTCCTTTATCAACCCTTTACGCTTCAGTATAGTTTCCACAAACTTTACTTCATTCTGAGTTTTAAAGGCGTTGAAAGGAAATAGCATCAACTGAGCCTTGTTAACCACCAAAACAAACTGGCTTTTGTCCATCCAAGCCCTTTTGATCTGATCCCACTTCATGGGCATACCCTGCTTGGAGTTCATTTTAATCAAAATTTGTTGGCTATTGATTTCGTAAGAGAGCTTCTCAAACAGCATCTTACTTTGCTCGAGTTGAGTAACCCCAGCAAACTGGATAAGCCAAAAAAGTAAATAGAGTGTGAAAGCGATAAGTGCTCCGATCCACCACCAATTAGATGGGATCACAAAAGTCATTGAAGAGATGGCAAGCACTATTAATCCAACCCACCATTGCTCTCTGAGTACATTACGCATACCCGCTTTTCTGTATGCCTTCTTATCTAAGGCGTATTTCTTAGTTTTTACGATCATCTTAAAGCCTTTCTATACACAGTGTCGAAAAAGGAACACAAACATAATGATCAAAATGAAGGCTTCAATCATCTTAACTAAAAAATTACGTTTGTTGCGTGACAAAGTACTATTCTGCTTTTAGACTGATATCCAGACTTTTGATAGAATGGGTAAGAGCACCAACGGAAATATAGTCTACTCCGGTTTCTGCTACTGAACGAATGGTTTCTTCGGTAATTCCACCGGAAGCTTCAGTCTCTGAACGGCCAGCTACGAGCTTCACGGCTTCTGTCATTTCTTCAGTAGACATGTTATCCAACATGATTCTATCCACACCACCAACAGTTAAGGCTTCAATTACTTCTTGCAAGTCTCTTGTCTCTACCTCAATTTTTAATTTGTGTTCAGCCTCTTTCAAGTACTTTTTAGTGGCATTTACAGCAGCAGTAATCCCACCGGCAAAGTCATTATGGTTGTCTTTGAGCATAATCATATCATAAAGACCATAGCGATGGTTGACACCGCCACCTATAACAACGGCCCACTTTTCCAGCATGCGCATATTCGGTGTGGTTTTTCGAGTATCCAGTAGCTTAGTTCCTGTGTCAGAAATTAGCTTGTTGAGTTGTGCCGTTTTGGTAGCAATACCACTCATCCGCTGCATACAGTTGAGCAACAATCGTTCTCCTCCCAGAATGGCTCTTACCTTTCCACGAAGTCTAAGAATTACATCACCGGTTTTCACATGATCCCCGTCATTTACCAGAGGTTCTATCTTCATCTCTGAATCGAGCCGATGAAATATAAGAGGAGCTAGTGCCATGCCAGCAATCACACCATCCTCTTTCATCACTAAGTAGGCTGATTTGACAGCTTCAGCCGGGATTGATGCAAGGGAAGAGTGATCTCCATCTCCTAAATCTTCTTGAAAAGCACGGTCTATAAAATCGTCTAAACCCTCTTGGGTAACGTATTCAGGTCTCATGGCACAAAAGTAGCCAAAAGAGGACTTCTAAATTTGATTTTTGAGGAATTAGCGGTCTTTTGTGAATTCGAGTCGATAGACCTTATACACCTTATTGTATTCTTTCGCCCGAATGACTACCCTATGTTTCCCGGAAGAAGATTTGTAAGTGCCAATGGCATATATTCTGGCTCCAGAGTCACTGTCACCATCATGGATAAACTCAAAACTATCGGCCGGGTACTGTTGGAAAAATCTCTTTAAAACAATCTCAGCTTGGTTGACACTATATTCTTTACGATCACCATCTAACTTGATTTCGACTTTGGAATACAAATGCTTGGTCAGCTCTTTAGAACTGCTGGCCCTTAATGCTTCCTGAACATTCTCGATGATGGTTTCAGCATCTTGAGCACTAGCAGCAACTGCGGTGCATAGGGCAAGTACTATAAGTGTGTTTCTTAATAGGTTGTACATGTCTAAGGCTTGTATTCGGTTCTTGAACGAAAATTGTGCCAAATAGTATGCATCAAAGCATATTGAATTGAAATTAATACAATGCTCCTCCACTTACAAACCAGCCTTTAATATTTATATTTGAGGCATGAACAAACGCGTTTTATTGATGATCCTCGATGGCTGGGGGCTTGCACAAGACAAGTCGGTTTCGGCCATTGATCAGGCCAAAACACCGGTTTTGGACAGTCTATTTCAGTCCTACTCTCATTCTAAGCTGGAGGCTTCAGGTTTAGCTGTTGGTTTACCAGCCGGACAGATGGGTAATTCAGAGGTAGGTCATATGAATATTGGTGCTGGTCGCGTGGTTTATCAAGACCTGGTTAAAATCAATAAAGCGGTTGAAGAAGGAACTTTGGGAGACAATGAAACACTCAAGGAGGCTTTAAGCTATGCTAAATCTCAGGCGAAGAAGGTCCACCTGATAGGTTTGGTTTCTGACGGAGGTGTCCATTCTCATATCAACCACTTAAAAGGATTGTTATCGATTTGTGCTGAACATGATTTAGACGAAGTACTGGTTCACGCTTTCACTGATGGCCGCGATACGGATCCGAAAAGCGGAAAGGACTTTGTGCAGGATGTAGCGAATCATACCGAAAAGACTACCGGGAGAATTGCCTCGGTCATTGGGAGATACTTTGCCATGGATAGAGATAACCGATGGGAACGTGTGAAACTTGCTTATGATGCCATGGTGAACGGTGCCGGTTTGAAAACTGACGACCCAGTGTTAGCCATTCAAAAGTCCTATGATGCTGGAGTTACAGATGAGTTCATACAGCCAATCGTTAGTACCGAAGGCGCAAATATTGAAGCAGGTGATGTGGTAATCTGTTTCAACTTCCGGACAGACAGAGGTAGAGAGATCACCCAGGCACTCACTCAGTCTGATTTTCCTGATCAGGACATGTCAAAACTAGATTTGAGATACGTCACTATGACAAATTATGACGATTCTTTTAATGGAGTTGAGGTCATGTTCGATAAGGATAACCTCGTTAACACTTTAGGAGATGTGCTTGCAAAGGCAGGCAAAAAACAAATTAGAATTGCCGAAACAGAAAAATATCCTCACGTGACCTTCTTCTTTAGCGGAGGTCGTGAGACTGAATTTGAAGGAGAAAAAAGGATCTTATGTGCATCTCCAAAAGTAGCTACCTATGATTTACAACCTGAAATGAGTGCACTTGACATCAAAGATGCAATTGTGACTGAGCTTAATGCAGGTGAGGTTGACTTTGTGTGCCTGAATTTCGCAAATGCCGATATGGTAGGCCATACAGGTATATTTGAAGCTGCAGTCAAAGCTTGTGAAACGGTCGATATGTGTACAGGTGAGGTATTAGAAGCGGCTTTGGCCAATGATTATACGTCTATCGTCATTGCCGATCATGGTAATTCAGATATCATGATTAATGCGGACGGCTCACCGAATACGGCACATACAACAAACCTTGTTCCCTGTATTCTAGTTGATAAGGATATAAAACCTGAAATGACTGACGGAAAACTCGGAGACCTTGCTCCAACAATATTAAAACTGATGGGTGTAGACATTCCTTCTGAAATGACAGGTGACTTTCTCTTATGAAGAAACTTCCAATTACTTTAATCACATTGGCCGTTGTACTAGTGGCTAGCTGTTCCTCTCAACTAGAAGGAGAAACCGATGAGAACAACTCTTATTTTGATCTGGGCGGATTACTGGACAAAGAAATTGATAACCTCACGAATCAAGGAGCAACATTAGAAAAAGTATTGCAGACCGATGGTAAAGAAGAAAGACTCACACTTAGTCCTGATTCAGCCGGATGGCATGGGCAACTGATGCTCTTTTATGAGGCTGATATCAATAAGCCGGGGTTTATCGGAGAATACTTCCAAGAGGAACTACCGTCAATTAACGGGGTTTCAAAGGTCATTTACACTTCTAAAAGTCAAAGGCATCTAGTACAAGTAATGGAGTGTTTCTATGAGAACGACTTTATGACTAAAATACGCCTCTTGGTAAAAGAGATCAATGCCATTTATAGTGTAGAAAAAGAGTTGAGCCTTTACTTTGACGAAAACGGATTGACCAGCTTTGATATTAAGGGAGAAGAGACCATGCGCTTAAAAAAGGATTTGAGTTATCAGATTCAAGGGGCTGTTGTAAGGTCTTTATAGCCTGAATAAAGCTTCTAGGAAACTCATATTCTCTTTACCCTTTTTGACTAAAAATAGAGGAATGTCACGGTCTTCCATCAATAATTTCTCGGCAACACTACCAATAAGAAAAGCTGCTCCGCTTGATCGGCCCTTGGACCCTAGGATAATCATATCCACGTCAAGTTCAGCACCCGTCTTATAGATTTTATCTGCCGGGTGAGGATCATCATCCAAGGCGTAAGTATGGTCATATTCAACACCCTCAAGATTTATTTTCTTGAAGAATCGCTCGCATTCTGCTCTAGTATTTTCAAGCATAATGGCGGCAAATTCCTCATAGCTCTTTCCTGATTTTGCATAACCAACAGGAACCCGATATACATTGTTACTTAAGAGTTTTGCGCCTGATTTTTTCTGTATGTCAATGCCAATTTCAAAGGCCATTTGAGAATGCTCAGAATAGTCAATTGACACCAGTACTTTCTCGAGTCTGTTTTTAGGCTCTTCTGGAACAAAAATTATTGATGAGGCAGTTCCTTTTGCAATTTTACGAGAGTTAAGCCCACTTCCTGACAAGACTTCTTTTCTGCCCAGAAGCATAAGATCAACCACCTTTACCTTTGCAAACTTGAGCACTTCATCAGTTACCGTGCCAGCCAAGACATTAACATTGATGTCGCAGTTTTCTGGAGCCACAAAGTGATTGTTAATTACGACTTCCATTTCCTTCATTAAGGTCTCATCAACTGGGGCAATAACATTGCCGTATTTTTCCTGAATTTCTTCAGGTAATTCCAGAGACGTAGTCACATGTAGAAAGTAGACTGCATCTATTCCAAAAACCTTGGCGATCATAGAGGCATACTTGACAACGAATACGTCCATATCCGAAAGATCAAGGGCGACTAACATTCTGCGAAACTTACTTAAATCATGCATGGTTGACTCAGGTTTATATGGTAATTTATTGAATTAATCACGCCCATTCCAGACCCTGATCAAATTTTTAAGGGGAAAACAATATGTTTTTTTAGATAAACAGCTCACTTAATTACCTTTGCAGCCATTGAACCTAGCGAGCGTGGAGGAAAAACCATATTTAGAAAGATTGCAAGCAAAGTGGGGGCTCAAATCCTTATTTCAGACTATTATGGTTCTGATTGTATTTGCCTTTACTGGGAGCACTGTCTTGTTTATTAAACCGTTTCTTTTTGACTTAATCGGTTTTGACGGCATAGAAGGTATCGCTGGCATTTTACTCTATATCGTAATGATATTTCCCCTCTACCAAATATTGATTTTAGTCTATGGATTTATTTTTGGTCAATTTGCGTTCTTCTGGGAATGGGAAAAGAAAATGGTGCAACGAATGACAGGACGCGGCAGAAAAGACAAGTCACCCAAGAAATCTTAAAACGGGATATTGATTATATTTAGGCGTGGAAGCACAGGTTAAAGATTTATTGAAAGAACACTCACTAAGGCTTACCCAAGGTAGAGCAGATGTTATTTCTATTTTTCTCAATCGCAATGTGGCCATTTCTCATGGAGATATCGAATCTGATGTAGATGGTAAGTACGATCGAGTTACTATTTATAGAACACTTAAATCTTTTCTGGAAAAAGGGCTAATTCATAAAGTTCTTGATGATGCTGGAGCTACGAGATATGCACTTTGTAGCGATAGCTGTAATGAAGTGAGTCACCAACATAATCATATTCATTTCAAATGCCAGGTATGTGATGAAACGACTTGTCTCGACAATGTCAATATTCCAGAGGTGAACCTTCCCAATGGTTTTAAAATGTCAGAGAGTAACTACCTAATCACGGGTACTTGCAACAAGTGTAATTAGCATAACACCTCTTCTTCCTTGTGATCCAAAGCCTTAGGGTCATTTGGCCAAACCACTCCAGGTGGTAAGTCAATTCTGGGTGGAGTTGAAATTACATCTCCATCATCATCATCAGAACCCCTCGACTTTTTCTTTTTCATTAACCTAAAGGTTAGATAGGTTAAAAGAACATAGGTGAGTCCGCTTAGAAAGATATCGTAATAGAGAGATTTCATAAATTCTACTAATCCAATATACTCGAAGTTTGGCAGAATGGTTCGGCTTGCTTCTTAAAAAACGAAGAAGATAAGCCAAACAACAAAGAAGATCGGCAGTAGGATTGGTATAGAATACCTCAGAATATAGCCAAAGAAAGAAGGCATATGAATTCCCGTCTGCTCTGCGATGGATTTTACCATGAAGTTTGGTCCATTGCCTATGTAGGTCATAGCACCGAAAAATACTGCCCCCACCGCTATTGCCATTAGGTTAGTCACAGAGTTATCATAGACCCCACCAGCGGCATAGTCTTGAACATTGGCAATTACGCTAATATCACCTCCCTGAGAAGCCAATGCAGCCGCAAGGAAGTTCAAATAAGTTGGAGCGTTATCAAGGAATCCCGATAATAGACCGGTTCCCCAATACAATGAGTTAGGACCAATTAAGGCAGCGCCAGAAGGAGACTGAGCAAACTCACTCACCAAAGCTAGGGCAGGCATCATTGTACCGAAGATTCCTACAAAGATGAATGCGACCTCTCTGATCGGTTCAAAATTGAATTCATTTCCATCAATGGCCTTTTTATTGGCAAACTTGAAGGACAGAAAGCCAACAGAAAGCATGATGATCTCTCTGATAAAGGAGAATTTTTGACCATCATAGACGATTGCCGGAACGCCATCAATAACATTTGGGTCAATAAATACCGCTCCTATAATGATGGCTAACCATAAGAAATTCTTACTGCCAACAATAGTCGTTTTGTTGGTAAACGGTACCTCTGGTTCAAGGTCTAAATCTTTGTTGCGCGCATCAAAGAAGTAAAACATGACAGAAAGGATTAACAAGGCCACAGCCCAGGGGAGTAAATTTTGGGTAAGCGTCCACATGAATGGAACCCCTTTAAGGAAACCAAGGAACAAAGGTGGATCACCTATTGGGGTTAGGGCACCACCAATATTACTCACCATGAAAATAAAAAAGATGATATGATAAGGTCTTATACGTCCCTTGTTCAATCGAATAAAAGGGCGAATCAATAACATAGAAGCTCCCGTTGTGCCAATCAGGTTTGAAATAATGGCTCCAACTACTAGAAGGCCCACGTTGGCCATTGGCGTTGCCTTCTTATCAACATTAATCATTATGCCCCCAGAGGCTATATAAAGTGATGATAGTAGGGCTATAAATTGTACATACTCGGCAAGGGCATGGACAGGTGCATGGGTATCATGAAGAGCAAACAAGTAATATATAACCACCAGAGTGGCTAGTGAAACAGCAATTAAAGGGTAGTTCTTATGCCAGAAATGCTCGTAGAACAAAGGCCCAGTCGCAATCATACCAAGTAGTAGTACGAAAGGAATTACGGTCCAACCTGGAGGGGCTCCATGGTGCTCTCCTTCAACCTCACCGTGACCATCATCTGGGGTTCCATGTGAGTCCTTCGGTTCGTGGTCATCTGGAGAGTCATGATTCTGAATTAATTCAAGATTAAAAGCTTTCGCTTCGGTTGAACCTCCAGCAATCAAGGCAGCCTTTGGAACAAAAATCCCAAGCATAATAATGACCACCAAGAAGCGAAGATTCTTTAGCATGAAGGTTGATGTGAGATGCTAATATATAATTAGTTCGTTAAAATTCGTATTCCAATACTCGAATAGAAGATAATGGATTAATTTTTATCCAGTATTACCTCTATATCAAGATATCATCTGACGCTCTCTTTCTGATAGAAAAGTCTAGAAATTATAGAGGTCACCACCGCTGTTGTCTTCTGATGCGCCCGTAACTGAGGACAGGCAATTAGGTTCGCCTAAGTGCCTAAGAAGGCCCAGGTAAGCAAATATCAGCGCTTCCTTGAATTCAATGATTTGCCGATCAGGAATGTCAATGGTGGTGTCAGTATGAAGCTTCAGCCTGCTTATGAAATAATCATGATAGGTGCCCCCTCCGGTCACAAGTGTTTTGTCCTCTTTTGTACCGGTGAGCTGTTTCCCAACCTCAATAGCCAGGTGTTCACTGAAAGTAGACATCTTGTCTTCCAATGAGAGAGTTGAAGATGTTATCAGTGGTTGCCAGTATTTTTGATAATCCTCCAAACCGAGAGATTTCGGAGCTGCGCTTGATAAATAAGGGATCTTACTTAGGGCTTCTAGGAGTTGATGATCGACAGTTCCCTGGCTTGCCATAACTCCATTATTGTCATAGGCAAGTCCCCTTTGGTTAGCAAGCTCATTCAAGCCCATATTAAAAGGGCAAATGTCAAAAGCCACCCGAGTTTTATCCCTTTCAAAAGAAACATTGGCGATCCCACCCAGATTTAGGCAATAGGAATAATCAGAAAACAAATCTCGATCACCTATAGGAACCAAAGGAGCTCCTTGACCTCCCAGAGACACATCCTTGGCCCTAAAGTTATTAATGACAGGTAGAGCCGATAGTCCTGAGATTTTCTCTCCATTACCTATCTGAAGTGTATAACCGTTTTCAGGCTGATGAAATATGGTATGACCATGAGAGGCAATGAAGTCCACTTGACTGTTGCCAATGAATGCTTTAATTGTGGTACCGATGAATTGACCAAGGGTGATGTCTAAAGCTTGAATCTGTGATTGACTGAAATCCACAGCACTCTTAAGGTTTTGCGCCAAGTTTTCTGAATAAGCGACTGTTTCAGCCTTATTGACTGAGAACTCCCATTTATGACCACGCTTTTGAAAATCAACCAACACCAGATCCAGACCATCCAGAGATGTACCCGACATTACGCCAACAATTTTATAATGCATTTGTGACACCATGGGTGTTTGGAAAACTAAACTTTTCGTTATAATTGCCCTTCATTTGCTATGAATCTCGTAATCGATTTTGGAAACACCAACATTAAATGTGGCGTATTTGACGCTGATCAGTTGGTGAATCAGTTGACCTTCTCCGATGTAGATGAAGCCAGAGCCTTCATCTCTAAAGATATATACTTTCAAATCGGTGTATGTTCAGTGAATCAAAGCAGGGAAGAGATATCAAGCCAGATACCTGAGCTCGAAAATGCACTCTTCCTGTCCCCCGACACCTCATCACCACTCAAATTAGACTATGAGACTCCTTTGACATTAGGAATGGACAGGTTAGCCGCTGCTATTGGGGCTTTTACACTTTTTCCTGACCAACCACTAATGGTTATTGATGTAGGTACTTGTATTACATATGATTTTGTAAATAAGGGAGTCTACAACGGAGGTATTATTAGTCCAGGTGTTGAGCTCAGGTACAAGTCAATGAATGACTATACTAAGAACTTGCCACTATTAAATCAAAGAGTGGCTTCTACGTTTATTGGCAAGTCAACAGAACAAAGTATGGTGAGCGGAGTCATCCATGGAATCGCTGGAGAAATAGAGTCGCACATCTCACAATTTATGTTAAATAATGCTGATTTAAAGGTGATTATGACCGGAGGCGGGGCCAAAATATTTGAATCTAAAATAAAATCTGACATCTTTGTAGCCCTCGAAATTGTGCTCGTTGGATTGAATCGTGTTTTGGAATATAATGTGGAGTAAAATCAGAATTTCATTAGCTCTTATCTCGGGCTTATTTTTGTTTAATGAGGCTTCTGCTCAGTACGATCAGTCGAGTTATTCAATCATTGGTCTTGGTACTGTCAATTGGGGTGGTTACTCACATAATGCAGCCATGGGAGGTTTTGGCGTTTCCTATGGCGACAGACTTTTCTTAAACAATGGCCTTAACCCTGCGCTTGGTGCGCTGAACCTTGAGTCTGTATTTCAAATGGGGGGGGCAATTGACGGCCGTCAGTTTACCCAGGGCCAGATAAGAAGTAATTCAACTACGGGTGGTTTCAAAGATTTTGGTTTAAACCTTCCTATCAAACTTGGAAAATGGAATACGGGCTTAAGCCTTAGTCCTTACACGGCTGTCAATTATGGCTTTGTGAATAGGGATGAGGGAGGAGGACCTGAGGGTTCGACAACTGTGGTGGAAGTGTCAGGAACTGGTGGAATAGACAAGCTTTCCTGGACCAACTCTTTTAGACTTAAAAACCTACTTATTGGTATTGATGCTCAATTCCTATTTGGATCGATTCAAAAAGAAGACCTATTCTTTTTAGAAGGCATAAGCCAGGGTGGATTTGGAAACTCGGCAGTGGCTAGAAGAAAAAGCTTCCATAACCTTTCGTTTGGTTTGGGAGCTGTATATCAATTGCCTTTAAGAGAAGGATCAAGATTAAATATTGGCGGTTTTTATCATCCAGAAATCAAGATGAGGCAAAATACGCTTGCGACTTTTGAAAACCAGACGCAGAACGGAGTAGCTTTTAGCTCTGATACTTTGGTTTTTGATGAGGCAGATAAAAAAACGGTGCTCGTTCCACAGAAATTCGGATTTGGAATTTCTTATGAAAAGATTCGTGCACTGACCATTGGCCTAGACTTTCTTTCTCAAGATTGGTCTACTTACCGAGATGAAGACGGTGCTGCTGATAATGCCTATGGAAATTCTTACCGGATGGTACTTGGTGGAAGCTTTGTACCTAACAGTGAAGCAAGAACCAAACTGTTAAGTTTAACTACCTTTAGGTTTGGAATTCATTATGAACAGACTCCTTTTTTAGTCAATAACGAAACGATTGACGATATTGGGGTAAGTTTAGGTGCATCGTTCCCATTAAACGCGTTTTGGGGACAAGCCCATTTGAACTTCGGTGCTACTATTGGAAGAAGGGGAAGTGTCTCCAATAGTTTGGTAAGAGAGAATTACTTCAAAATCCATTTTGGATTTAGCTTACAGGATGTTACCTGGTTTACTAGACAAAGATTTAACTAAACTACTATTACTATGAGATTTAAAGCTCTTCTATTGACTGCCATGCTGGCCTTGTGTACTACTGCACAAGCACAGTTTTTTTGGCCTGAAAATCCAGAGCAAAGGTCAGATGCTCAAACTTTATGGACGTTATTTGACGACACCTATGGTCAGGGCGACTATGAGGCTGCCAAGCCTTATCTGGAGCAAATTGTTGAAAAGTACCCGACTTTAAGTACTGCTGTTTACATCAATGCCATTAAGGTTTGGAAAGATACTTATAAGAACGAAAAAGATGCTCAATTGAAAGCATCAGCTGCTGATAGAATCATGGAGCTGTATGAGTTGAGGTATAAGAACTTTCCTGATGAAAAAGCAAAGGTTATAGACCGTCAGGCTATAGATGCCTTCCAATATTACTACAAGGTAAAGCCTAAGACTCAGGAATTATTGGACCTTTTTTCAGAGGCTTACACTATGAAGGGCAACAATGCCTACTACCCATTGGGAAGATACTATATGAACATCGCGGCATTGGCCTATACCAGAAATACAGGCATCTCTGATGATGAAATTTTGAAAATCTATGACACTTGCACACGTCATATTGATTTTCAAACAGCAAAAGCCAAATCAGAGAATAAGAGCTTAAAAAGGTATGTTGCTATCAAGGAATTTATCGACAAAAAGTTGGTAGACCTTAACTTGATCGATTGCACATTTATAGTTGAAAAGTTAGTTCCAGAATTCGAACAAAACCCAAATGATGCCGAGCTGGCCAACAAGATTTTCGTTTACGCTTATGAAGGTGGTTGTACTGATGAGGATTGGTTTGTTACTGCGGCAGAAAGAGTATTTGAAAGTGATCCTCAATATGGTGTTGGGTATTTACTTGGCGCGAAATTTGGTGCAGAAAAGAGCTTTGACAAGTCTAAGGATTATTTCATGCGAGCAGCAGAAGTAACGGATGACAATACTGACAAGGCCAAAGCGATCAAACAGGTTGCGGTAACCGAAAGAATTCAAAAGAATTACAAAGAAGCTCAGAAGTATGCAATGCAAGCGGCTGAGGTTGATCCAACTTTGAAGGAAGAGATGTTCACGCTAATTGGTGACATGATTATGGGTAGCTTAGAATGTGATGCTAAGAAAAGCCAGGTAGATGATAGAGCTCGATATATTCTTGCCTATGATTATTACATGCGAGGAGGCAATTCTGTGAAGGCAAATGCTGCGAGTGAGCAATTCCCTACTATGGGTGATATCTTTACCGCCAATAAAGAAGAAGGCCAGTCGGTATTTGTTGGCTGCTGGATTCAACAAAACGTCAAGCTTAAGAAGAGACCAGATCAATAAGAATTAAAACAAAGTATTAGAACGGTCTTCTTCGATTTCGGAGAAGACCGTTTTACTTAAATGAATAAGCTTTTAAAATATTACCCTTTTATCATTCTGATATTACTGATAAGCTCATGCCTTTCTGACGACCAAAAACTGTCAGAAATGGAGGAGTATACAGGACCTCTCTTTGAATCTGATAATGTGGAAATTAACCTGAGTCAATCTACTATCACCAAGGTCATCATGAAAGGGAAAAAACAGCTTCAGCACCAAAACGGAGACATTGAATTTCCCGAAGGCATAGAGGTTACCTTCTTCGATGAATTTGGTGAAAAAACATCTATCCTAACGGCTCAAAAAGGATATAAGACAGCTAAAGAAAACGTCTATCGAGCAAATGGTGATGTGGTAGTCAGAAACCTTAAGAAACAGGAGACCTTAAGAACTGAAGAGCTGTTTTGGAATCCTGAAACAGCAAAAATATATACAAACAAGTTTGTTACCGTACAAACACCAACAGAGCTCATTCAGGCCGAAGGATTGACTGCTCCTCAAGACTTTTCTACCTACGAGTTCACAAAGGCAAAAGAGGGTAAATTCGAAATACAAGAGAATTGAAGAATCTAGGAGACACCATTATCTTTTCATTGACTGTGGTCACTTTCATCATCGGTGTGCACCAGACCATGACTTTCGGCATCGGTTATGCATACTTCATTTTCATGCTCTCCATGGGATTGTTATTTTTATATAGATATCGAATCGCCAAACGAAAGGAGAAGGAAAAGTTGGAAGAGACCAAGAAAACAAAGTCAAAAAGAGCTAAGAAACGTTAATGGACCCCACTCAGTTAACGATCATTCTGATATGCCTGGTGTTTTCAGCATTTTTCTCCGGAGCTGAAATCGCTTTCGTCAGCGCAAGCAAACTGCAAATAGAGCTTCAAGGTCAGCAAGGCAAATTAGGAGGTAGAATTCTCTCGTTCTTCACCAGAAGGCCATCAAGATTAATCAATACGGCATTAGTTGGTAATACGATCGCCTTGGTGATTTATGGTATCTACATGGCTTTTTTATTGGAACCGTGGATTGCGGAAAGACTACCCGAATCAATTAATACAACAAGTACGGTTGTTGTCTCTCAAACCATTCTTTCTACCATAATAGTGCTGGTGACCGCTGAGTTTACTCCGAAAAGCATATTTCTAATTAACCCGAATAGCCTCTTAAATATCTTGTCTGTACCTCTGATTGTAGTTTTTGGACTGATGTTTCCACTTGTCTGGGTAATTGAGCAAATGTCCAAGTTCATCATCATCTACGTGCTGAGACAGAAATATGAAGAAGACCGTCAAGTTTTTGGCTTGACAGATCTTGGCAATTATATCAAGCGCAATACGCATGAAGATGTCAAGAAAGCAAAGATCGAAGTTGACACCAAGATTTTTAATAATGCGCTGGAGTTTAAAACAGTAAGGGTTCGCGAATGCATGATTCCCAGAACGGAGATTTCAGCTGTAGATGTTGAAGATGACATCGAGGAACTTAAGAAAGAATTTCTTGACAGCAGTCATACCAAAGTACTGGTGTACAAAGGCAATATCGATGAAATTATAGGGTATTGTCATGTATTGGAACTCTTCAAGAAACCTCAGGACATAGAAAGTATTCTGACCCCAATACTCATTGTTCCAGAAACTATGCTCGCCAATGAACTGATGATCCAATTTATACAGGAAAGAAAAAGTCTCGCATTGGTTGTAGATGAATTTGGTGGAACCTCAGGTATTGTGAGTCTAGAAGATGTAATAGAAGAAATCTTCGGTGAAATCCAGGACGAGCATGACGAAGATGAGGATTGGGTAGAGATTCAACTAGAGGAGAACAAGTTCAGACTCAGCGCCAGGCACGAAATAGACTACCTTAATGAGGCCTATGAGTGGGATATTCCAGAAGGAGAATATGATACGCTGGGAGGTTTCATTCTGTCTATTACAGAAGATATTCCAGAAGTAGGAGACATCATCGATCACCCACCATTTGAGATAAAAATTGAGACAATGGAAGATGCTCGAATCGATAATGTCATGTTCACTATCAAATAACACGGAGACATCTGATTTTTAGGCAGTTTTGTCCCCTTTTTCCTTTGATTTTAGGCCATAATTCCGTTATGTTTGCGCCTGTTTAAAAAATAACCGATGGCAATAATTAATACGCTTCGTGAGAAAATGGGAAAACTACTGATCGTGGTAGTTGGATTGTCAATTGTGGCTTTCGTCTTAGGCGACCTTTTAGGCCAGAATTCGACATTGCTTGGGAATGGCAGAAATGTAGGGGAGATTGATGGTGAAGAAATCACTCAGGAGAGCTTTGCTACAATGGTGCAAAACGCACAAAGAAACTCTGGCTACCCTTCTGGCAACCCGCAAATCATGCAGTTCTTAAGAGATCAGGTATGGAATAGCATCATTGCAGATGTGGCTTACTCAAATAAGTTGGATGAATTAGGCTTGGAGATAGGACCTAATGAAAGAATTGACATGGTTCAGGGACGCAATCTTTCACCTGAAATGAGCAACTTCTTCTTACAAAGGATTGGATCAAACGACCCTGCATCTATCAAGCAGTATCTGGCAAGTATCCAGTTCGATCAGAACGAGCAATACCTGTTTGCCTCTTATGAGCGTAATGCTATTATTCAAAGAACTATCCAGAAGTTTGAAAATCTTTTGGCCAAAACAGAATATGTAACACTTGCCGAGGCACAAAAAGCATATCAAGAGCAATTGGGCTTTAGGTCTGTAGAATACTTATCCGTGCCATTCTCAAGTGTGAGCAACGATCAGATCGGCACTATTCCTGATAATGAAATCAAGGCTTATCTTGATAGTCACGAAGACGAGTTTACTGTTGAAGAGACCAGAGCGATTGACTTTGTTTCTTTTCCCGTAATTCCTTCTGCTCAAGATACAGCTCAATACGACCAGCAATTGGCAGACATTAAAGCCAGATTCGAGACTGGAGATAATGACTCTATCTATGCAACTAGTATTACCGAACAAGGAACTGGCTTTATGGAGTATGATCCTACTGCCTTGCCTATTGCGGTTGCTGACCAGTTAACATCTTTGAAAGAAGGAGATATCATTGGCCCTAATTTGGAAAATGGTGTTTACACAATTCATAAGCTCACCGAGATTGTTCCAACAACAGATAGTGAGTTTGCAAGAGCTAGCCAGATTGTATTCAATACTGCAGGTATGTCTGCAGCGGATAAAGCTGGAGTAAGAACTAAGGCCAATGATATTCTAAGACAAATTAGAAATGGTGCCGACTTCGCTGATATGGCGAGACAGCACAGTGAAGGAGCTTACAACAATGTTGGTGGTGATGCCGGTTGGATGAAGAAAGGCGATACCAGAACAGCTGATATTGAAACAGCAGTATTTGGTACAACGAGAAAAGGGTTAATTAGGAGGTTAATTGAAACAGATAACAACATTTATATTGTTAGCGTCACTGAACCCAAAATTAAAAACAGATATAAAGTAGCTCAGGTAATTGTTGAGCTAACCCCTTCTACTCAGACTATTGATGAGGTTTACAGAAAGGCCGGTCTTTTTGCCAGTGATGTAAATAGCATTCAAGAGTTCAATGACTATGCTGCTGAGAATGGTTATGCGGTCTTTAATGGTAACGGAATTGACAAAAATGCGATTTCTGTAGGTAGATTGACCAACGCACGTCAGGTGGTTTCATGGTTATATGGCGAAGCATCTATAGGCGATGTAAAAGACTTTGATCTGGATGGTGAGTATGTTGTTGCAGTCTACAGAGACAAAACGGAAGAAGGTGTTCAGTCTTTGGAAGATGTTAGAATCCAGATTGCTGCTAAGCTAATGAATGAGAAGAAAGCAGAATTCATCAAGGCTAAAATCAATGGTCTCTCGGGTACCGTAAGTGCCATGGCCACGGCTTATGGCCCTGAAGCAAGTGTTTACAGTAACAACTCCTTGAAGTTGGCCGATGTAAGCTTGCCAAATACAGGTGTCGCGCCTGAAGCAATTGGAGCTGCTTTTGCCTTGCAAAATGTCGGTGATAAAACTAAGCCTTATGTGGTGGATAATCAGGGTGTAGTTGTAATAGAATTAAAATCAATTTCCAGTGCCGCTGAGATTGGCGATTACACTTCATATGAAAATCAGATATTGCAAGCAGCTTTTGCTGCGATTCAAGCAAAGCTTAGACAAGCTGTAATTGATCGCGTAGAGGTTGTGGATGAACGCTACAAATACTTTTAAATTAGAATCGGCCAATCGGCCGATTTTTTTTTGCGTAACTTTTTCCTGGCTATTGATGTTAACCTGATTCATGAGTCAATTTACTACAGAAGAATTCAAAAGGAAACTGGACGATATCCATGATTTTCCTACTTTATATATGTTCAAGTTCATTGTGACGGAAGATAAAAAGAGTGCCGTGAAAGCCCTTTTTCCTTCAAGTGAATTAAACTACAAACCTTCAAGCAAGGGTAAGTATACCAGTGTTACTGCAAAGGTGATGATGCAGTCTAGCGATCATGTCATTGATGTCTATAAAGAGGCCCAAAAGATAGAAGGTATTATAGCCCTTTAATGAGCAAAAAGATTTTCATACTGATTCTGCCAATTTTCTTAATCTCTTGTGGAGGTAGGCAAGAAGAGGTGCAGCAAAATAATAACTCAGATAGGACAGGCACTGTTACAGAGCGTGTCTCACCAACCCAGGAAAGGCTACAGGCAGATATTGAAGATCCTAAAAGAACAGAGTGGCAAAACCCTGATTTGATCTTAGATAGGATAGGCGATTTGACCAATAAGACTGTAGCTGATATTGGTGCGGGCTCTGGTTATTTCACTTTTAAAATTGCAAGGGAAGCAGCAAAAGTCATTGCCCTCGATATTGACCCCAAGGCACTCGAATACATTGATAGTCAAAAAGAGATCGTTGGAAAGTGGTCTGACAATATTGAGTCCAGGCTGACTCCTCCCGATGTGCCAAACCTTCTGGAAGAGGAGGCTGACATTGTGTTGATCGTAAATACCTATAACTATATTCCAAATAAAGAAATATATTTTCCTCGGCTTTTGAATGGTATGAAGCCGGGTGGAAGATTGGTCATTGTTGATTTCAAGAAGGGAGAAATACCCGTAGGCCCTTCAGATGCCTATAAGGTTGAAGCTTCAAGTGTTAAATCCTTCTTGAGGAAGTCGTCCTTCCGAAAGATTGACATTGACGAGAAAAGCCTGCAATATCAATACATCATTACCGCTGAAAAGAAGTAAAACATGTGGAACGAAGTAGATAACAAACTAGTCAGAACTTTTGAATTCAGAGATTTTGTCGAAGCATTTGGCTTTATGACACGTGTGGCAATTGCTGCGGAAAAGATGGACCATCACCCAAACTGGTCCAATGTATATAATAAGGTTACCATTGAGTTGACTACACATGATGCTGGAAACATTGTTACCGATAATGATCGTAACTTAGCCCAAATCATAGATACCTTGGCCTAATGCCAGAAAAAGTCAGTCTTTACCTTGTACCCACTCCTATAGGAAATTTGGAGGATATCACCCTCAGAGCGTTAAAGGTTCTCAACGAGGTGGACGTCATCCTGGCTGAAGATACGCGAACCTCCGGTAAGCTTTTAAAGCACCATAGCATTACCAAACCCCTTCAGAGTTATCACATCTTTAATGAGCATAAGACTGCCGAAAAACTAGTGGAGAGAATGGCAAACGGAGAGGTGTTCGCATTGATTTCGGATGCTGGAACGCCTGCCATTTCAGACCCTGGATTTCTACTCGTTAGAGAAGCTCTCAAATCAGGCTTAGCGGTGAATTGTTTGCCAGGAGCTACGGCTTTCGTTCCTGCATTGGTTAATTCCGGCTTGCCGTCAGACAAATTCGTGTTCGAGGGTTTTTTACCACATAAAAAGGGTCGCCAAACCCGTATGAAGCTCCTAGCTGAAGAAACCAGGACGATTGTCCTCTACGAATCGCCACATCGATTGGTTAAAAGCCTTGAGCAGCTTAAAGAATTCTTAGGTGACAGACAAGTTTCTGTTTCGCGGGAACTGACCAAAATGTTCGAGGAGACTGTAAGAGGTACAATGACGGAAGTAATTGGCCACTTCACGGAAAAAGGGGTAAAAGGAGAGTTCGTTGTAGTGATAGAAGGAAGAGACTAGGCATTCATGTACAGTCGTACGAACCAAAAGTAATTTTCCCCTCACTATCCAGATCAATGAATAAACCGTCTGAAGCTCCTATACCTGCTGGAGTAAATAACAGTTTTGATCCCTCAAAAGCATCTAGCTTTGGTCTTCCATACTCCCAATGAGGTGATTTTGTAAGCTCGTAGTACTGTGTAATAAAAATGAAGTAGACCTGAGCGGCAGACTTACCTTTAAAGTGATACTCATGATCAAAACATCCATCGAATAAATCCGTCTTTTCATAACTACCGTCCGGAAATCTTATCAATGTTTCATAAACGTAATAAGTGTTTCCATCTAGTACAACGGGCCTTTTAGACTCTTCTTCTTTAATCTCCGTTCCAAAAAAATAGGAATAGTCCTCTATATCCATTGTATAACTCCCATGATTTACGGTCATCGGAGGAAAATTGATGATTTCTCCATCAAAGACATAACCCTCATATTTCCCTGAGGTGATCTTAATCCAACTACCAGGCAAATAGAAGTCTCCTTTATCGCTTAAGTCACCTTTCTCTGTATTGGCATTACCAATAAGAATACTAGATTTCTTATTTTTTAATGCTTCTAATATCTTCACTTCAGTACCATAAGCCAATGTAGCTAGTTTGGTACTTGACCTATCTGGTTGTGTGTAAACAATAGTGCTATCGGGATTCCAAGTGAAGTACCGTTCATAAGGGCTGGATTGTTGTGCCCAAACCATAACAGGGTAAAGGCAGATCATTACTGCCACCAAGATGATGCGTCTCATAAAATTTAGTTTTATACCCTCTTTAGTGCAGTAACCAGATAATCCACATCTGCTTTTGTAGTGAAAATTGAAAGGGATATCCTCACCCCATTAATACCATGACTTCCGATGGGTCTACAATCAATCATGTACTTGTCGAACAAGGCTTTTTTGACATCACCAACCTTCTTGCCGATCACTTCAACATTTTGTATGGCGCATGAGAGGTCGGCATGGCCGGGTGTTTTTAACTTGAAGCGTTCATCTTCCTCAATTTTTTCTCTGAAATAAGCCTTCAAATCTCGAAGCCTGGCCTCACGTTTTTCAGCTCCAATCAAGTTATAATAGTCTATGGCCGTACCCATGCCTAGTAACTCCGGATAGTTGCGGGTATTATAGTTTTCCAGCCTCCTTATAGATTCATCTCGAAAATGAGCACGTGACACAATCAATGGTTTTAAATGTTTCTGTGATTCTTTTCGAGCGTAGAATACCCCCATCCCTTTAGGTGTAAACATAAACTTATGACCACTGCCGGCATAAAAGTCACAACCCAAATCATGTAAATCAATCTTGAAAGTACCCGCTGTTTGCGCTGCATCCACAGCGACAAGAATGTCTCGCGCATGGGCCATGGCACTAATCTCTTTTACAGGCAAAATCATTCCATTGGTATTGGTGCCGTGTACCATCGAAATGACCTTGGTCTTCGGGGTAATAGCTTTTCGATAAACCTCAACTAGCTCTTCCTTCGATTCCGGCAGAATGGGGAGTTTTGGCCTTACAATCTTAAAGCCTCTTATCTCTTGCCAATGTAGCCAGGGGACAGTACCACTTGGGTGCTCGTGATCGGCAAGAATTACCTCATCACCAGGACCAAGCTCCATCGAATGAGCAACTATGTTCATCCCTTCGGTAGTATTATGTACTAAAGCAATTTCCTCCTTATCGGCAGAGAACATATCAGCAACTTTCTGACGGGTGGCTTCTTTCTCCTCTTGCCATCCTCCCCACATATATTTGGAAGGGAAACCATCTAGAAGTGCCCTGAAATGGTTGGTCGCGTCTACTACAAGTTTTGGGCAAGGACCCAACGAAGCATTGTTAAAGTAGTAAAGCCCCTTTTCCATGGAAAACTCGCTTTTAACCAGGTCCCAATAGTCTTCGCTATTGTCATTTGAGGCAAGGTTAAAACCCGTTTTTTCTACCTTTTCAAGGAATGAAGACCTCATTCCACTGGCTAACAAAGAGGACGCTGCGATCCCCGAGAACGAATATTTCAAAAGACTTCTTCTATCCATTTTATTTCAAAACTTGGTCTAGAAATGGTGTCATTTCTTTGATGATAATATCATCGCGTTTTCTTAATTCCCTTAAAAACCAACCTTTATGTGCCGATCCATAGGTGATCAAAAAGCGTTTTCCTTCGCCACGATGTTTCTCTATCGCTTTTTCGATATGCCAATAATGAGCAATATTAATGTTATCCCAACCGCCTAAGAGAAGTTCTTCATTAAAAAGCCTGTTATACACCTGATAACGAATATCCACCAGGCTGTCAAAAAGGTCGGAGTTAATGTAATAAGGATCGTTTGGATCCCCGTTGGCACGTATAGCTTCCCCCCCTTGCTGAATGGAGGCTTGATATGCTTTCCAGTCTTCTGCCCGATCGGGGTCATTGCGAATATCGGTCAGCTTTTGTCTGCGATAATCATTCATTGGTTTGGTCCAACCAGCAGTAGGAATGATTTCGAAATCTATTTCTCGTGTAAGCGGAAAAATCGCATCCACATATTCAGGGAATACACGTACGCGAGACTCCATAATAGTATCTAATTCGTCAAACTCTTTTCTGGCTTGAGGGTATCGGTCTGGCGGAATTTCGGTAAGGATATAATCAGGGTCTATCGCCTTGACCAGAGACTTTATAACTTCGATATCATAATTCGGATTTGTGCGGTGACCACTATGGATCATTCCCATCACAATCACCTCATTTTTAGGCAAGTCCTCATGACAGGCAGTGAAAAGCAAAGAAGCCGAGGCTAAAAGGAAAAAAAGTCTCTTCATGATAGGATCAAGTTAGTGAATTAATAAAAATGAAAGTGTCAGATATAGGCGTTCTTTCGGCCATTCATGTAATTTTGAGGGATGCAAAAGTTGCTACAAGATGTCATTGTATTGGTGAAAGAAACCGGTGAATTCATTCGTCAGGAATCACGAAAATTCGATGAGTCCAAGGTTGAATATAAGGGTAAGAATGATCTGGTATCTTATGTAGATAAGGAAGCGGAACTAAAACTGGTGAAGGGATTGTCAGATATTTTACCAGGCAGTGGTTTTATAGCAGAGGAAGGAACATCTACTCATAAGTCCGATATCTATAACTGGATCATTGATCCGCTAGACGGAACGACCAATTTTACGCATGGTATTCCTATATACGCGGTTTCTGTGGCATTAATGAAGCGGGGTGTTCTCGCTCTAGGTGTGGTCTATGAGATTAACAGAGACGAGTGTTTTCATGCCATCAAGGGAGAAGGAGCGTACCTGAACCATACCCCCATCAGTGTTTCGGAAACCAATGCTTTAGATAAATCCTTATTGGCAACGGGCTTCCCATACTATAATTTTGATCAGATGCGACAGTATCTCACCATCATCAATGAGTTTATGCAAACGACCCATGGACTTAGGAGGATGGGAAGTGCTGCGGTAGACTTGGTTTATACAGCTTGTGGTAGGTTTGAAGGCTTCTTCGAGTACAACCTTAATGCTTGGGACGTAGCAGCCGGAGCACTGATTGTTCAAGAAGCTGGAGGAGTGGTGACGGACTTTAAAGGGGGAGATGATTTCCTATTTGGAAGAGAGATTGTTGCCGGAAATGCCACGCAATCTGCTATGTTATCTACTATTCAGAAGTACTGGAAGAGATAATCATGGTACTAAGTCCCAAAGCTTTATTAGTTTTGTCTTGATTTTAAGAACCAATAGTTCCAAAAGTCAGTTGAGTTAAGTAATGCAAGAGGGAATAGTCATCTTATTATTCGTGGCTGCGGCCATCTATATGGGCAGAAAGCTATATAAGCAGTACAAAGCAGAAAGTGGCTGTGCTGCAGGTTGCGATTCTTGTGCTCCTCCGAAAAAGGACTTCAAATTGCCGGGCCATCTAAAATCCTAAGCCCAAACTTTAGTACCCTCAGAACAGTTCTTACACATCTCAATCTCGCTCCGTGATTTGATAAGTGATGCTCGAAATCTATGATAAGCGCTTCCCTTCCAAATGGAATCGAATGATTGATTCTCCATTGTACCCAACTGATAGTGCGCATCTTTATCGAAACAGCATGGCACTACCTTACCATCCCAGGTAATGACGCAGGAATGCCACATCTTCCAACAATGATTCACTAACTTATTCTTTATTGACCATTTGCCATTGGGCAATTGCCTATAGCGTGAATACCTTTCCAATGAAGGAATAAGCTCAGATCCATTTTCGTAATCATAAATTTGAGCAGTCTTAAAAGCTACCTCATCAACACCCAGTTCATCAGCTAACACCTTTACTTCATCAAGTTGATGCTCGTTGGGTTTGACTACTAAGTATTGAAAAATGACATGAGGGGTGCTTGATTTCAATTTCTTTTTCCATTTAACAATGTTGCGAGTACCCTCAATGACTTTCTCCAGTTTTCCCCCCACTCGGTACTGCTCATAAGTTTTCTGACTTGTACCGTCAATAGAAATAATCAAACGATCCAGACCAGATTCAACAGTAGCCTTGGCCTGTTGGTCATCTAAATAATGGGCATTGGTAGATGTAGCCGTATAAATTCGCTTTTGTTGGGCGTATTTTACCTGATCAAGGAAGTTAGGATTGAGATAAGGTTCTCCTTGGAAATAGAAAATTAAATAGGACAGGCTGGGTGCCAACTCGTCAATTACTTTCTTATAAGTATCATTTTTGAGCATACCTGTGGGCCTGGTAAAGCTTCGAAGACCACTTGGGCATTCGGGACATCTGAGATTACAAGAAGTAGTGGGCTCTAAAGAAATACTTGTAGGCATGCCTGAGTGTATAGGTTTGCCTAATAGTTTGGAGATGTAATAGCTCCCAACCAGCTGAACCATATTGAATATTCTTAGCGGTGTCAGCTTCGACACATAATTCAATCCATCCCTCCAATTTCGGTTCATAGGCTCAAGTTAGTCGCCCATGAGTATGCATCAAAATTGATTGTTACATTTGCATCAAATCGATTCAAAATCATAGCTTTAAACTGTGAAGCATTTCATTCTTTTTCTCCTTTTAGTTTTTTCATTTCAGCTTTCAGCCCAGTTCGGAAGACTTTCGGATCAGGCCGAAGTAAGCATTATCACGGTTGGTCCTGGGGCTAACCTTTATGACTGTTTTGGTCATAGTGCATTTCGCATTAGGGACCCAGCGAAGGGTTTAGACAGAGCCTATAACTATGGACAGTTTGATTTTACCGAGGGAGGTTTCGTTGCTAAGTTTAGTATGGGTATAGCCCAATACAGACTGGCAGCTTATCCATTTCAGAATTTTTTCAATAACTACGTTCAGGAAAACAGATGGCTAACAGAGCAAGTGTTAAACCTCAACCTGGAAGAAAAGCAGGCCATTTACAATGCTTTAGAGACCAATCACCTGCCTGAAAATCGAAAATATGTGTATGACCCATTCTTTGATAATTGTGCAACAAGAATGCGCGATATTGTAAAAGAGGTGATGGGTGATGCCATCCTTTACAACAGTGATCACCTAACTAAAACTTCTACTATCCGATCGCTTGTAGATGAAAACTCCTATAATCACCCTTGGGTAGATTTGGGAATTGATGTTGCGTTGGGAACTATTATAGACAAAACAGCTACTCCTGAAGAATACATGTACCTTCCCGATTATGTATTGGCTGCTTATGCCAATGCTTCAATTCTGAGAGATGGACGTGCAGTACCAGCAGTTAAGCAAACGAATAAGCTGTTTGAATCTGACTATTATGAGATTAAACAAGAAAAACTATCTCCCACATTGTTATTCATTGTGATTGCTGTTGTGCTCACGATTTTTACAGCACGTGATTATATAAAGGGGCAACGATCCAGGTTCTTAGACTTTGGTATTATGCTAATCACTGGGTTATTAGGGGCCTTTCTAATTTTTCTCTGGTTCTTTACTTACCATAAAACCACGGTGAATAACCTGAATGTCCTTTGGGCTTTTGTACCCAATGTGGTTGTGGCTTTTTACCTAATAAAGAAAGAAACTCCAAAGTGGGTACGTGTCTATGTTAGGTTTCTATTTATTCTATTGATTGCTATGGCTTTTGTCTGGCTGTTGAGGCTTCAGGTGTTCAACATGGCCATGCTACCAATTATGCTATTGTTGGCAGTGAGGTATGGGTTCTTATGGCAAAAGGGCCTTAAGACAACTTAGTCTTCGTTGCTTAACACATGTTTGATCGCTTCTTGGATCAGTTCCATTTCAAAGCCTTTCGCGATAACGTGTTGCGTGAGTTTTCCTTTAAGTATGTATGTTGAATCTGATTTGATCAATGGCCGCTTCTTCTCAAGGTGTTTTACTAACGTTTCGAAATAATCGTCAGGATCGATTTCCAACATGCCTTTTTTAATGCAGTATTCTGAAATGCGATGTTGCTTCAAGCCTTGAATGATCTTTCGCCTGCCCCATCCTTTGATTCTGAATTTTCCTCCCGCATAGGCCTTGGCAAATCGCTCTTCATTGATGTAGCCATCAGTAATTAACTCTGAAATGGTTTCTTCAACCTCATCCTGATGAAGGCCGTAACTGTAGAGTTTGTCTCTAACCTCTTGTTGAGACCTTTCTTGGTATGCACAATAATCAGCCGCTTTTAGGAGTGCTGTTTTACGATCAAGTGGCTTTTTGCGTTTTCGGGATTCGAAATCGTGCATGAACAAATGTAAGAAGGCTTATTGGATTAGCAGACCAGTTTGTAGCCATAACCGCGCACATTCATAATCTGAATTTCTGGATCGAGCGCAAGCTTCTTTCTGAGTTTGGTGATGAAAACATCCATGCTTCGTGCATTAAAGAAGTCGTCATTACCCCAAAGAGTGTTAAGAATGAGCGTCCTTTCAGTAAGCTCATTTTTATGCCTGTAAAGTTCGTTTAGCAGCTGAGCTTCTCTGTGAGTGAGCATAATGTCGCTGTCATCAAAAGTCAATATCTGCTTAGAAAAGTTGAAAGTGTATTGACCAATTTGGACGTCTTCAGAGGCAGACTTTCCTTTTTTTCTGTCCAATAGTGCTTTGATTCTTACGATCAATTCTTCCATGCTGAAAGGCTTCTTGAGGTAATCATTGGCCCCATAGCCAAAACCTTCTACAACGTCTTCAGTTCTTGATTTGGCAGTAAGAAAAATAATCGGAATCCTGTCGTCTATCTTTCGGATTTCTTTTACCAAAGTGAAACCATCTTTTTTAGGCATCATTACATCAAGTACCAGAAGCTCTGGCTTACTCGATTGATAAAGTTTTTTGGCCTCTTCACCATCCATGGCATAGCTGACTTCAAAACCTCTTGTTTCCAAGCTTTCTTTTACAATAGTACCCAGCGCCAGCTCATCTTCAGCTAGTAAAATTTTGGTGTTTTCCGACATTATATCTGAATTGTAAAGTCTGTCATACTTTGATCCACTGACAAGGAAATATCACCTCCGTGCTTCTCGACAATCTTTTTGGTGTAGTAAAGGCCGATTCCAAAACCCTTCACATCGTGTACATTTCCAGTAGGAATGCGGTAGAATTGATCAAATATGCGCTGTTGTTGGGTTTTGTCAATTTTGCCACCATCGTCTAATACTTGCCAGCTAATATTGGGACCTTCACTGGATAGTTTGAGCGTAATTTCATCACCCCCATATTTAATGGCATTATCAATAAGATTGGAGATGGCATTTTCTAAATGAAAGGGGTCAATTTCTTTACGGCACTCTGAGATTCCTGTTTGGAAGTAAAGGGTTTTATCCCCTTTGATTAATTGGAATTTATCGAAGATTTGCTGTGTAAACTTTACGATTTCCACGGATTCTAAACTCAGGTCTAACTCATCTGAATCTAGTGAGGCTGTTTCCAGAAGCTTTTCCACCATGCCATTCAACTTTTGAAGCTGATTGCTTGAGATATCAAGGTATTTGGCTGTTTTGGCTGGATCGTTTGCCTTGTTAAAACTCGAAATAGCTTCAATAGCAGTAGAAACAGTAGCAATTGGGGTCTTAAACTCATGTGTGATATTGCTAATCAGATCATTCTTAATTTCTGCCAATTGCTTTTGTTGATTAATGATCCTGTAGAGATACATTAAGGAACCAATGACAGCAGCGCTTATCAAAAGAGAAATAATAAGGTCAAGCGCTCCTCTTTTAAGAATGAACATCGAGGCGTTATCGAACTTCATTTCCAGACTTTGACCTCGAGGTAAAAACGTAGAATTTGAGGTCGTTGTCAATGGATAGTCCCCATCGTTACTGGTGAATACCGTATCTCTTGTATAATGCCAAAGGGCATGTCCTGTCATTATTCCCCTGCGGTCTAACTCTTCGGTGAGAAAAGACTCCATCTTATTGAAATTGATGGTATCCCGAGTAATGGAGAACATGATGTTCTTTACAAAAGTCCTAATATTAGAAAGAGAATCAGACTGCCAGATATCATTCGTTATAGTCACGCCATTGATTGACGAGTTTGAATAACTCATAAAGGTGTCAAGTCGGTCAGCAATGTTTATCCCCGACCTGAATGAATACCTCCTAAGTGTATCTATATCTCCAAATTGTACCGCAGAACCTACAATGCTTGAAGGGAGGACTGAATCTCTGGTAAAATGGCTATTTAATTCAATCATCGGCCTGCTGAATAACAAGCTATCGCTTATTCTTATACTCCTTTGAGTACTTGGGCCTGTTAAAACGACAAGGTCATTTTTTGCCCGATCGGCATAATAAGCCTCCACACTATTGTCTAGAGCCTGCTGCATTTCACCAATGAACCGTTGCTTATTGACTGAATAGTTTTGAAGGTTTCTATACACCTGTATTCCCACCGTAATAATGGCGGTCGCAGATATTATATAAATCACCCTTTTCAGTTTTAAAGCATTCACAATTCAAATATACGGAGATTGAAATGCCTCGAATAAATGCTTAACAGACGTTAACAGTGGTTAACTCAAAGTCAGAGTCTGTTTTTTCTCATTTGTATATCGAAAAATCTACAAACATGAAAAAACTCAAGAATCAATTCCTAATGGTACTTTCCTTACTAGTTATTGGGATGGGTACCGCGCTTGCTCAAGATTTTAATGGCACCGCGACTTATCAGTCAGCCAGAAAGGCAAGATCAATAAAGTTTTCAGGAGAGGGTATTACGCCTGAAATGCAAAAGCAGCTAGATGAAATGATGAAGAAGCGAGATCAAAAGGAATTTGAGCTCAAATTCAATTTGACAGAGTCTATCTGGAAAGAAGCAGAGTCATTGGAGGGTAGTGCACCATCAGGATCTGCCGGGGGCATTCAGGTGATGTCGTTCAGTTCTGGTGGAGCCAATGGCACTACTTATAGAAACACTGCAGATAATCTATCCCTAAAGCAGTCAGACCTTTTTGGAAAACCATTTTTGGTTAGAGCTGAATTGGAGAATCGCGCATGGGAGTTAACCAATGAAACGAAGAAAATTGGTAATTATACGGCTCAAAAGGCGGTTTATTCTAGAACTGTTCAACGCCAAATGATCACTTTCAATAACGATGTAGAGGGTGAACCAGAAATGAAAACTGATACCATGACCGTGGAGGCATGGTATACACCCGAGATACCT
>JGI12316J15309_10005645_pt1 | contig 63916 bp, 58 predicted proteins | sample MarCyaLeptolynsp_FD_15309 | JGI IMG/M metagenome (IMG submission 15309)
TGTGCTGTATGGTTTTACGCGGGTATGAGCAATCCTTGCCTGCCAAAGGCAGGGGCTCAGCGCCTCTCCAAAGCCCCGACTTATCGGGGCTTTTTTTGTTTGAGAACATTGAGTGATTACGCTATAACTTCTTGACCTTCAAACCCTCGACTTTGTAGGTAAAAACTAAGCAAAAAACCATAACAATTTCTTGCAGATTTGGTTGGTCTATTTCTGGCTATTAAAATGGTTGCGTTAAGTTGGTATAATTGATTTATTTATAATGATTCTAAATAAATATTGATGAATTAATCGTTGCCTAAATGATTGATTTACAGATTTTTGAATCTTCTTTTGGTGTCTATTTATACCCTAAAATGGGCTTGCGTTTTAGTTTGAAATACGGGCTTCCGATACTACCTTTGCCGCTACATTTTCAGTATTGAGTTAATCTGTGATTAAAAATACATTTTACATGGTAGCGAAAACAACCATTGTCCGATTTGCGACAGCATGCCTCTTTGTATGCTGTTTTCTTTTTTCTGGGGGTGACTTATTTGCCCAAAGAGATGCGGTGCCAACTGATGAAGCCATCATCAACGCAGGGGCAGGACTATTTGAAGAGTATCAGTGTAATACCTGTCATGCAGTTGATCGAAAGGTAGTAGGTCCAGCGCTTGGAGGTGTTTACGATAGGAGAGAATTAGAGTGGATTTACTCTTGGGTAAAGAACTCTGGATTGATGATTGAGAATGGTGACCCTCAGGCGGTTGCATTGTTCGATGAGTTCAACAAGGTGCCTATGGCGGCTTATGATCTCGACAATGATCAAATCTTGTCTATTCTCGCTTATGTTAGAAATGTAGAGGAGAATCCAGTAGTGGTTGATAAGGGCCCTGAAGTGGATGATCCGAATGCACCTCAAGAAGGAGGAGTACCTGCCGGATATCTCAATGTAATGATCGGAGTATTAGTTTTCGTACTTCTGGTCATCCTTGTCGTCTTAGGTCTTATCATTAGTGTACTGAGAAGAATTGCTGCAGAGAAGAAAGATCTTTCTGAAGATGACGAAGAGGTTATTAACGAAAAGTTTAGTCTTTCTGCTTTTATCAAAAGTCCTGCGGTAATCGGTATTATCACATTCCTGGTGATTGCCTTAGCTGCTAAAAACGTAATTGACGGACTTTATACTGTGGGTGTGCAGCAGGGGTATGCCCCTGAGCAGCCAATTGCTTTCTCTCACAAACTTCATGCTGGCGAATATGAAATTGCCTGTCAGTATTGTCACACTGGAGTAGAGATTGGCAAGTCTGCCAATATTCCTTCAGTTAATATCTGTATGAACTGTCACAACTTCTTGAAGACAGATTCACCAGAAATTCAAAAACTTGCTGCTGCACAAGAGTCAGGGCAGCCAATTGAGTGGGTTAGAATCCACAATCTTCCAGACTTAGCTTATTTCAACCACTCCCAACATGTAAAGGTGGGAGAGATAGAGTGTCAAACTTGTCATGGAGAAATTCAAGAAATGGAAGTTGTGAGACAGCACGCTCCTTTAACAATGGGCTGGTGTATCGACTGTCATAGAAATACTGATGTCAACACTAAGGGTAATGGTTACTATGACAAGCTTGTAGAGCTTCATAATAAGAGTTCGAAAACGCCAATGAAAGTGGCGGATATCGGTGGTTTGGAATGTGCTAAGTGCCACTATTAATTGAATACACGATTTCTGATTGATATACAATGAAAGAAAATCAAAAAACATACTGGAAAGGAATTGAGCAATTAACGAACGATTCTGAGTTTGTTAAAAAGAACGAAGGTGAATTTCCAGAGTACCTTCCTGTAAGTGATCAGGATGGTAATAGCAATAGAAGAGATTTCTTAAAGCTAATGGGTTTTGGTATCGCTGCGGCTTCCTTAGCTGCATGTGAGGCGCCTGTTAGAAAAGCTATACCTTATCTAAACAAGCCAGTGGATGTAGATCCTTCTGTACCTAACTATTATGCCTCTACTTATGTCAATGGTGGCGATGCGGTGAGCATTGTTGTTAAGACAAGAGAAGGTAGACCGATCAAAATTGAGGGTAACAAATACAGCTCAATTGGTCAGGGAGGTACGAATGCTCAGGTAGAAGCTTCTGTACTTTCGCTTTATGATAAGGAGCGCCTTGCAGGCCCTACTAAGGATGGAGCAGATGCTGACTGGGAGACTGTAGATAGAGAGATTACGGCTCGGCTAAATGATATTGATTCTAAAGGAGGTCAAATCAGGATCGTAAGTCAGTCGGTGTTAAGCCCGACTACAAAAAGAGCGGTAGGAGATTTTGTTGCTAAGTTTCCGACTACACAGCATGTGACTTATGATGCTGCTTCGGCATACGGAATATCTGAAGCGCATAGAAGATCTTTCGGTGAAGCTATGGTTCCTTCTTATGATTTCAGCAAAGCCCACACTATAGTAAGTGTAGGAGCTGATTTCCTAGGCACCTGGATTTCCCCAATCGAATTTACTAAGCAGTACAGTAAGACTAGAAAAATTAACGAGCATCATAGAGAGATGTCTCGTCACTATCAGTTTGAATCAAACTTGTCTTTGACAGGTTCGAATGCTGATTATAGAACACCAATCAAACCTTCACAAGTTGGACCTTTGGTTGTAGCCATGTATAATGGTATTGCTGCGAAAGCAGGCCAGGCCAGTATAAGTGGAGGAGCTGCTGTTGATCATGCTGCCGAAGCGATTAATGAACTTTGGGCAAACAGAGGTAAATCCCTTGTGGTATGCGGTTCTAACGATCCAATGGTTCAGGTGTTGATCAATGGTATCAACAATATGTTGGGTAACTATGGTACAACCATCGATGCTAATGCACCAGTTCATTACCGTCAAGGTAATGATCAGGCCATGAGCAACTTGGTGAAAGAAATGAACGGTGGATCCATTTCTGCAGTCATTTTCTTTAACTGTAATCCAGCTTATGACTCAGCAGAAGCGGCTGCTTTAAGTGGTGCAATCTCTAAGGTTGGTTTAACCATTTCTACTTCTGATAGAATGGATGAAACTGCTTCTGCAGTGAAATATGTTGCTCCTGATCATCACTACCTAGAGCAGTGGAACGATGCAGAATTGAGAGAAGGACACTATAGCTTGGTACAGCCAACGATTGCTCCAATCTTCAAAACGAGACAGGCGCCAGAGTCATTCTTGAAATGGGCTGGACAGGATGTAGAGTACTATACCTACCTACAGAATAACTGGAGAGAAAATTTCTTTGGTAAGCAAACAGATACTTCAAGCTTCCAGACTTTTTGGGATAAGGCACTATATGATGGTGTATTCGAGACAGGAGGAAGTAATAGAAACTTGAGCTTTGATACGGCTTCAACAGGCGCTGCTGCTACTAGCATTGCTCAGAATTATAAAGTGAGTGGAGGTGGTTTTGAGCTTTCACTTTATCAAAAAGTGGGGTTAGGAGATGGTTCACAGGCCAATAACCCTTGGTTGCAAGAAATGTCTGATCCAATTACTAAAGCTACTTGGGATAACTACCTGACCATGTCGATCGCTGATGCCAATGAAATGGGTATCACTTTGAAAGAAGGTGAGACGCAGTTGGTTGATTTGACAGTTGGAGGAACAACAGTAAAAGTTCCTGTGCTCGTTCAGCCGGGTCAAGCCATTGGCACATTAGGTATGGCCGTGGGTTACGGAAGAACAAAAGCTGGTAGAGTGGCTGATGGTCTTGGAGTTAATGCTTATCCGATGATGACAAAGCTCAATGGAGCTAATGTTATGGATGTATTAGCTGGTGTAAGTGTTACTGCAACAGGCGAGAGTTATAGAATAGCTCAAACGCAAACGCACCAGACTTACATGGGACGTGAGAACGTAATCCAGGAGGCTACGCTTTCAGAATACAAAGAAGACACAGGTGCCGGAAGATGGCACCCAAAAATTTATAAAGAAGGCAAGTACGTCAAGCCTTCAAAAATCACCTTGTGGAAAGGTCACGAATACTCTAACCACCACTGGGCGATGACTATCGATATGAACTCTTGTACTGGATGTTCGGCTTGTACCGTAGCATGCCAGGCTGAAAACAACATACCTGTTGTTGGTAAAGAGGAAGTATTGAACAGAAGAGAAATGGCATGGATTAGAATTGACAGGTATTACTCTGCAGCTAATCCGGCAGGAAGTAAGAAGGAGCTGGAAAATGCAGCTGAAAATCCAGAGGTTACTTTCCAGCCTATGATGTGTCAGCATTGTAATAATGCGCCTTGTGAAACTGTATGTCCAGTTGCTGCGACTACCCACAGTTCAGAAGGATTGAATCAGATGACTTATAACAGATGTATTGGTACAAGATACTGTGCTAACAACTGTCCTTACAAAGTAAGAAGGTTCAACTGGTTCAAATACCATGATAATACGCAGTTCGATATGAACTCTTCAATGAACAACGATTTGGGCAAAATGGTATTGAACCCAGACGTGACTGTTCGTGCAAGAGGTGTCATGGAGAAATGTACCATGTGTGTGCAGCGTATCCAAGCAGGTAAATTGGCTGCGAAACGTGAAGGTAGAAGACCAGCTGATGGTGAAATCAGCATCGCTTGTGCTTCAGCTTGTCCTTCAGATGCAATCACATTTGGAGATTTGAATGACAAAAACTCTAAGATCTCTCAAATGCTGCAGATTAAGGATAAGAAGGATGGCGAAGGAGCTACCGAGCGCGTGGTCAATGAAGAACGTGCTTACCACGTGTTGGAAGAGATTAACGTCAACCCTAACGTTTGGTACATGACCAAGATCAGAAACAAACAAAAAACTGAAGCTTAATTTTAAACCGAAAGAATATGCAGGTTACTTCACCCGTAAGAAAACCTTTAATCACAGGCGGTAAAACCGTTCATGATGTTACTGAAGACATCTGTCGCCAGGTTGAAGCTAAGCCTTCGAAACTGTGGTTGATGGCCTTCGGAATATCCGTGGTTACATTGGCTATAGGATTCCTTGCTGTTGCCGCTACCCTTTGGGAAGGCATTGGCATGTGGGGTCTGAACAAAACAGTAGGCTGGGCATGGGATATCACCAACTTCGTATGGTGGGTAGGTATTGGTCACGCAGGAACACTTATTTCTGCTGTACTATTACTCTTCCGTCAGAAGTGGAGAATGGCCATTAACAGAGCATCTGAGGCGATGACAATTTTCGCTGTAATTTGTGCTGCTATGTTCCCGGTACTTCACATGGGTAGACCATGGTTAGGAGCTTACTGGGCGCTGCCACTGCCAAACACCTTTGGCTCGTTGTGGGTGAACTTTAATTCACCACTATTGTGGGACGTTTTCGCGATCTCCACGTACTTCTCAGTATCGCTTGTATTCTGGTACCTCGGTTTAGTACCAGATTTCGCAACCATTAGAGATAGAGCTTCAGGCATCAGAAAGAAAATTTATGGTGCACTTTCATTGGGATGGGATGGTGCCGCCAAAACCTGGTCTAGATATGAGTCGGTTTCTCTTATTTTGGCAGGACTTGCGACTCCACTTGTACTTTCGGTACACACCATTGTATCCTTTGACTTTGCTACCTCAGTAATTCCTGGTTGGCACACCACTATCTTCCCTCCATACTTTGTGGCTGGAGCGATTTTCTCAGGGTTTGCCATGGTATTGACATTAATGATCGTTACCAGACAGGTATTTAAACTTCACGACTACATCACTATTGAGCATATCGAATTGATGAACATTGTAATTATTGTTACAGGTTCTATTGTAGGTATTGCTTATATCACAGAGTTTTTCATTGCATGGTACTCAGGAGTTCCGGCCGAACAATATGCATTTTTTAACAGGATGCAAGGGCCTTACTGGTGGGCATACTGGTCAATGATGACCTGTAATGTAATTTCGCCACAGCTCTTCTGGTCTAAAAAAATCAGAACCAGTATTGCCGCCACGTTCATCATTTCAATCATTGTGAACATCGGTATGTGGTTTGAGAGATTCGTAATTATTGTGACTTCGCTTCACAGAGATTACCTGCCTTCTTCATGGGCCATGTTCTACCCAACCATTTATGACATGGGTGTTTACTTGTTCACTTTCGGATTGTTCTTCACGGCATTCTTCTTGTTTGCGAAGTTCTTCCCAGTGATCAATATGGCTGAAGTGAAAAGTATTGTTAAATCATCATCAGAAAAAACGGCTTAATCATGAGTGATTCGAAAGACTTTATCCTTGGTGTTTACGATGACGAAGACGTATTGCTGAAAGCAGTAGGTAAGATTCGTGGTGCTGGTATTAAAATAGACGAAGTATATAGCCCATTTCCGGTTCACGGACTAGATGATGAGTTGGGTTATAAAAAGTCAAGACTACCGATTGCCGCATTTATGTTCGGTATTTTAGGAACTACTCTTGCCTTAACCATGCAGATTTGGATGCTGGGTATTGACTGGCCAATGATTATTGGTGGTAAAAACCATGTAGCACTTCCTGATTTTGTACCTGTGACATTTGAGCTAACAGTACTTCTTGCCGCTTTCGGTATGGTAGGTACATTCTTGGTATCAAGTGATTTGAAACCATGGAAAGACCCCAAGTTGCTGGATATCAGAATTACTGATGATAAGCATATTATGGCGATCGATTTGGGCCAAAACAAAGCAGTTGATGCTTCTAAAATTGGCAGTGCGCTGAAAGATTCAGGTGCGATTGAAGTGAATGATAAAAAAGTTGAAGAATAAGCTGACTAACGTTATGATCCATAAATTAAAAGCTTTTGTTCCCCTCGCATTGGTTGTTCTCATCAGTGCCTGTACCGCCAAGGGTGACAACCCTGGTTTAGAGTATGCTCCACAGATGTATCACTCAGTGCCTTACGAGCCATTGACTCAAATTACCGATAAAGAGAGTGGTGAATGGTTGAGTAATAGAGAAGATGGATTAGGTGAGTTTTACAACTCAAACCCAAACAATCCATATTCACAAAATGTAAGAGTACCAGTAGCAGGAACAGTGAGAAGAACGACTAACAACATACTTCCATACAGACTTGGAAAGGATCAATTGGCAGAAGCTGCTTTAATTGAAAACCCTTTTCCGGCAAGTCCTGAAGTTCAGGCAGAAGGAAAAAGGTTGTATACAGAGTATTGTCAACACTGTCATGGTGCTTCAGGAAAAGGAGATGGTAAAGTAGGTATTGCTTACGCAGGTGTGCCATCTTATTCTGCTCCTAATAAAAAGGATTTACCTCAGGGACACATCTTTCACGTGATTACTCACGGATACAATCGTATGTGGCCTCATGCTTCGCAAATAAGTGAAGAGAGACGTTGGAAAATCGCAAGGTATGTTCAACAATTACAGCAACAGTAACAGATAAATTTTTTAGAGATGTCAAAAGAAGTATTTGATTTTAGCGCTGGGATAAAAAGGAAGCTAGCTATAGCTTTTATCTCAGGTGTGGTACTGTTACTATTAGGTTCTCTCTTGTCTTCAGGTGGACACGGTGAAGAACACGGTGAAGGTGATCATGCTGAATTAGCAGAAGGTGGCGATCATGGAACAGGTCATGAAGCCGCAGAAAAGACAGAAGGAGGCCATCACGAAGGAGAAGATAAGGAAGGTGCAGGCCATGATAATGACGGCAATGACCATGGAAATGAGAATGCCGGACATGATACAGATGATGCTCACGGAGTGGAAGCTGGTGATCATGAAGGCGGTAACCACGAAAAAGGCTGGTTTGATAGAGTGGTAATTGATTTATGGGTAAATAATGTGTATTTCACAGGTTTGGCCCTCATTGGATTATTCTTCTTTGCAATCCAATATGCTGCTCAGGCGGGCTGGTCAACTTACATCTTAAGAATTCCATTATCAATGGCGAGCTGGATTTTACCAGCGGGAATCTTGATGATTTTGACTTTCCTATTCTTTAATCATGATATTTTCCACTGGACACACAGTGATTTATATGAAGTAGGAGGAGCACATTATGATGAGCTCATTGCTGGAAAGGCAAGTTTCTTCTACCTGCCACTAGAAGGAGGATCATTCCCTGTATTCTTTGTAGCAAGAATGGTTATCTTCTTTGGGGCATGGGTATTGTTGTTCAGAAGATTGAGAACACTTTCTAATTTGGAAGATGAATTAGGCGGAACTTCTTATTGGTATAAAATGCGAAGAGCATCAGTTGCCTTCCTTTTGATCTTTGCGGTATCATCTTCAGTTTCGGCATGGGACTGGATTATGTCGATCGACACACACTGGTTCTCAACCATGTTTGGTTGGTATGTATTTGCTAGCTGGTTTGTAGCTGGCTTGGCATTGATGACTTTGATTACAGTGTTGTTGAAAGAAGCAGGTTACTTGTCACAAGTAACTTCGAATCACTTACATGATCTGGGTAAATTTGTATTCGCGTTCAGTATTTTCTGGACCTACATCTGGTTCTCTCAGTTCTTGTTAATCTATTATGCGAATATTCCTGAGGAGTCAGTATACTTTGTCGAACGATTCTTGAGCGACAAATATGCACCAGTATTCTTTGTGAATCTGATCATGAATTTCTTCTTCCCTTTCCTTGTCTTGATTACAAGAGATGCGAAGAGGTTGAATGTATTCTTGAAGATTGCCTGTATTGTAATCATTCTAGGGCACTGGATAGATTTCTATCTAATGGTAACACCTGGTACTTTAGGCGAATCTGGAGCTTTCGGTTTAACTGAAATCGGAACTTACTTGATATTTGGATCAGCGTTCTTATTTGTAGTACTCAAAGCACTTTCATCTTCCGCTTTGGTACCGAAGAACCACCCAATGTTAGAAGAAGCAAAACATCACCATATTTAACACATAGATAAACTAGTAGATATGTTCGGTTTTTACATAGCACTTGCAGTTTTCTTAGTCGTGGCCATCCTATTGTTGATCTTTAGGATCACGCGCTTGGTTGGCATCGTTAAGGGAACAGGGGAGAAGGTTGTTACAGGCAGTAACAATGCGAATGCAGCGATGATGATCGTGTTCATGGTGTTATTCTTTGGACTCGCAGCCTGGTATTCTTATGCTAATTTCGATGCATATGATCCGCCAGTGGCTTCTGAGCACGGAGAATTAACGGACAAACTATTCTGGAGGACCATGTGGATCACCGGAATCGTATTTGTCATAACCAATATCTTACTATTTGTATTTTCATATAAATACAGATATGACGAAAAGAGAAAAGCGCTTTTCTATCCACACAATAACAAATTGGAATACATCTGGACAGGTGTACCAGCCATTGTTTTGACGTGGTTAGTGATCTCAGGTTGGATGGCTTGGGATGGTATCATGAGCGAAGCGCCTGAAGATGCTGAACAGATTGAGATCATGGGTTACCAATTCCAATGGTCCATCAGATACGGTGGTGTTGACAATCAAGTAGGAGATTACGATTACCGTTTGATTGATGCGGTAAATGCGCACGGTCAGGACCTTTCTGATCGATCTAATTACGATGACTTCATTTCTAACAGTATGGTAATTCCTAAAGGTAAGCCAGTATTGTTGAAGATTAGAGCAAGAGACGTACTGCACAGTGTATTCATTCCTCACATGCGTGTGAAAATGGATGCTGTTCCAGGTATGCCTACACAGTTTTGGTTTGTGGCCAATAAGACCACTGACGAGATCAGAGTAGAAGAGGGAAATCCGGATTTCAATTATGAGCTTGCTTGTACTGAAATCTGTGGTGGAGGTCACTTCTCTATGAAAAAGAGAGTGATAGTTTTAGAGCCAGCAGAATATGCAGAGTGGAAAGCTGACCAAAAATCTTGGTTGTCTAAAAATCCTCAGTATATGAGTCAGGTTCCTGAGAACTTGAAGGAATTAGCATTAGTTACAGCCGGAATCAACGAATAAAAAGACATTAAATCAGTGCATATGGCAACAGAAGCAGCACAAATCGATGTTCATGTACATGACGATCATCACGATCATCATGAGCAATCATTTATTGAAAAATATATATTCTCAACCGATCACAAAGTCATTGCTAAGCAATTCCTGATTACAGGTATTTTCTGGGCAATTATTGGAGCAGCTATGTCCGCAATCTTCAGATTGCAACTTGGTTTTCCGGAAGCCGACCTAGGATGGTTGAAGCCTTTGCTTGGTAGATGGATTACTGAGACAGGTCAGTTGGACCAAGAGTTCTATTTGGCCCTTGTGACAATGCACGGTACCATTATGGTATTCTTTGTATTGACTGCCGGTTTGAGTGGTACGTTTTCTAATTTCTTGATTCCTCTTCAGATTGGAGCAAGAGATATGGCCTCTGGCTTTATGAACATGCTTTCTTACTGGTTCTTCTTCGTTTCAGGAGTTTTAATGTTCATCTCGTTATTCTTAGAAACAGGACCAGCCTCTGGAGGTTGGGTGGTTTATCCCCCATTATCCGCCATTCAAACGGCTATGCCGGGTTCTGGTATGGGTATGACACTGTGGCTGGTGGCAATGGTGTTCTTTATTGCTTCGTCACTACTAGGGGGTATTAACTATATCACTACAGTGATCAACTTAAGAACTAAGGGGATGACCTTCTCGAGGTTACCATTGACTATCTGGGCTTTCTTCTTGACAGCTGTAATTGGTGTGCTTTCATTCCCAGTATTATTCGCTGCAGCGTTATTGTTAGTATTCGATAGAAGTTTCGGTACCTCTTTTTACCTGTCCGAAATTTACATTCAGGGAGAGGCGCTTTCTAATGTTGGAGGTAGCCCTATTCTTTACCAACATTTATTCTGGTTCTTAGGACACCCTGAGGTATATATTGTATTACTGCCAGCATTAGGTATTACTTCGGAGATTATCGCAACAAATTCAAGGAAACCAATCTTTGGTTACAAAGCGATGATTGTCTCCATGCTTGGTATTACGTTCCTCTCATTTATTGTTTGGGCGCACCACATGTTCGTTTCAGGATTGAATCCTTTCCTAGGGTCAATCTTCATGTTCTTGACACTGATTATTGCAGTACCATCAGCAGTTAAAGTATTTAACTACCTGACCACATTGTGGAAAGGTAACATAGTGTTCACACCAGCCATGTTGTTCTCAATCGGACTGGTATCAGTATTTATCTCTGGAGGTATCACAGGTATTTTCCTTGGTAACTCAGCGATTGACATTCAATTGCATGATACATATTTCGTAGTAGCACACTTCCACTTAGTAATGGGAGCGGCTTCAGCATTCGGTCTTTTGGCAGGGGTTTACCACTGGTTCCCTAAAATGTTCGGCCGCATGATGGATGCGAAGTTGGGTTATATCCACTTCTGGTTAACGTTCATTGGTATTTACTCTGTATTCTTCCCAATGCACTATATCGGAATCGCTGGATTCCCGAGAAGATATTACTCGTTCACAAACTTTGACGCATTTAGTGGCTTCACCGATCTGAATCAGTTCATTTCGATTGCTGCCATTGCAACATTTATTGGTCAGTTTATCTTCTTGTTCAACTTCTTCTACAGTATGTATAGAGGTAGAAAGGCACCAGCTAACCCTTGGAAGTCTAATACACTAGAATGGACTACACCAAGAAACCCTGGTCATGGTAATTGGGTAGGAGAAATTCCTCATGTTTACAGATGGCCTTATGATTACTCGAAGCCGGGTGCTGAGGATGACTTCATTCCTCAAACTGTTCCATTCTCTGAGACTATGGAATCTAACTTGCCACATGAAAATGACTTGATAGCATTGGAAAAAGAGCAGGCAGAAGAGATCGTAGTGGATGAGTCTGCAGGACACTAAAGCGAGACTATTTAGACGGTTTACAGCCGTCACAATTATAGCGGTCTATTTGCTAATAGCAGTAGGCGGAATAGTGAGAAGTACTGGGTCGGGCATGGGGTGTCCTGATTGGCCTAAGTGTTTCGGGAGTTGGGTGCCACCTACCAGTGTAGATGAGCTTCCGGCAGACTACAAAGAGGACTATGTTCAACAACGCGTTGAAAAGAATAAGAAGTTCTCTAGGTATTTGACAGCATTGGGTTTTGATGATCTGGCTTACCAGGTTGAAAATGATCCGAGTATTCTTGAAGAAGAGGATTTCAATGCAGTCAAAACTTGGGTAGAATATGTAAACCGCCTGATAGGTGCGGTTATCGGCCTGCTGATCTTTGGCACTTTTGTGTTATCGATCAGGTACTGGAAGAAAGATAGACCCATCACCGTTCTTTCATTTATTGCATTTGTATTGGTCGGCTTCCAAGGATGGATTGGCTCTATTGTGGTAAGTACAAACTTGTTACAGTGGATGATCACAATCCATATGCTCTTGGCCATCGTAATTGTATGTCTTTTGATCTACGTTTACTTCCGATCGAATAGAGACCGCCTAGATCATTTGACTGGCTTACCTGGAAAGTTAAAGTGGCTTGTGATAGCATGCTTGTTACTTACGGTAATTCAAGTTGTACTAGGTACTCAGGTACGAGAAGGAATAGATATGGTAGCTACATATGCGGCCAGGTCTGAATGGATATCGAATTTAGGGCTAACATTCTTAATTCATCGTTCATATTCATTGCTCTTATTGGCGCTGCACGTTTATATGTTCTATATGCTTTTGAAGAATGTAGAGCTGAAGTCAATTACAAAATGGCTGTTGATTATTGTAGTCGTGGAGATATTGAGTGGGGCGATAATGGCCTACTTTGGAGTACCAGCTTTTATTCAACCAATACACTTGCTCTTAGGGACAGTAATAGTAGGAGTGCAGTATTATCTGATACTTCTCATTAACCATAAACAAAAAAGTATTGCTTGACAATGATATCAGGTGATTCAGCAAATATTAAAATAACATCACTCTTTGCTCAAAAGGCAAAGGCTTATGTGGAATTGACAAAACTGAGGCTTTCTCTGGTAGTGTCCTTTTCATCTGCTTTTGGCTATGTATTAGCAATGAGGGGAAGCGTTGATTGGATGCAATTGGCAATGCTCTTCATCGGAGGTTTCCTGATTAGTGCAGCTTCATGTACGATTAATCAGGTACTGGAGGTTGAGTATGATAAGCTGATGAAGCGCACCCAAGGTCGACCACTGCCTACAAACCGACTCAATGCGACTGAATCGCTATGGTTTGCAGGAATTGTAGCCATTCTGGGGCTGTACATGCTATTGGTTTGGACTAATTGGCTTACCGTTGGTCTGGCAACACTTTCAATGATCTTGTACAGTTTCGTTTATACCCCACTGAAGAGAGTTGGTCCAATAGCAGTTTTTGTCGGAGCTATTCCGGGGGCATTGCCACCACTATTGGGGTGGACAGCTGCTACGGGCGATATCAATCATGCGGCAATGATCATCTTTGGTATTCAATTCATTTGGCAATTTCCACATTTCTGGGCAATTGCATGGGTAGCTGATGAAGATTATAAAAAGGCCGGTTTCAAGCTGTTACCGGTAAAAGGAGAGAAGGATCTCAAGACCGCTTTCCAGATCATGACATATACTTTGTTCTTAATTCCAATGGGCTTATTGCCGATGTATTTTGGGCTTACAGGAACAAATTCAGCTGTAGTTGTTACAGTTTGCGGAGTGTTGTTCTTAGCGTCAACCATTAAGTTGATGAAAGATCAATCAAGAAAGTCTGCCTTGCGGATTATGTTCGGTTCGTTCCTTTACTTACCGATAGTTCAGATTGCGTACCTATTAGACATGGTGAATTGATGGTAGAGGATTATAAACTAGTAGACGTACCCGTAGAGCAACCGCTCTCAATGCATCCTAAGAAGTTTGCGCTATGGTTGTTCATAGTGACTGTTGTGATGATCTTCGCAGCATTTACGAGTGCCCATATTGTGAGACAGGCTGATGGTGATTGGTTGATCTATGATATTCCTCCAATGCTTTGGATTACCTCAGGTATTATTTTGACCAGTAGTATCTTCATGCAGTGGGCATATATCGCAGCTAAGAGAGATAAACTAGAGCAGGTAAAACTAGCGCTTTCAATCACGACAATATTAGGATTGGCCTTTTTGTATGGTCAGTTTCAGGCTTGGGGTCAGTTGGTTGATGCAGGGGTCTTTTTTGTAGGAAATGCTGCGGGAAGTTTCATGTATGTATTTACTGGAATCCATGCCGCACACCTGATTAGTGGTGTGATTTATTTGTTATATATGCTAATTTCGTCCTTTAGATATAAGGTTCATGCTAAGAACATGTTGAACATGGATATGTGTACAACATACTGGCATTTCCTTGGAGGACTCTGGATATATTTGTTCATATTTTTATTGCTGAATCATTAATTAAACTGTTCTATGGCAACTACTGCTACAGTAAATAAGAAGAGCTTATGGGGAGGTGGAATTGAGCCTTTCAAAGCCAGCTATGGAAAGCTGATGATGTGGTTTTTCCTACTATCAGATGCTTTTACTTTTTCTGGCCTTTTGATTACTTACGCCTTTCTAAGATGGAGTGCTCCTGCTTATAAGGGAGATCCTGAAGCTTTTACCTTCTCAACAGAGTACTGGCCTATCCCCGAAAAAGTTTACGAGGCTTTTCCTGGTTTACATGGTGTAGAGGCGCCACTTTACTTTGTAGGTCTAATGACCTTCATACTTATCTTGAGTTCTGTTACTATGGTTCTGGCTGTTGAGGCTGGTCATAGAATGGATAAGAAAGGAGTAGTAAAATGGATGCTCTGGACCATCATTGGTGGTTTTGCTTTCTTAAGCTGTCAGGCTTGGGAATGGTCTCACTTTATCCACGGTACTGACGTTGCCACTATTGGTGATGTAGTGAAGAATGGTATCTGGGTGGAGAATTATGAGATAATAGGCGCCAACCTCAATTTTAATCAATACGGACCTCCTGCTTTTGCAGCGTTGTTCTTCTTTATTACGGGATTCCATGGGTTCCATGTTTTCTCAGGAGTATTGATAAACATCATTATCTTCTTTAATGCAGCTAATGGTATGTATGAGAGAAGAGGACATTATGAAATGGTCGAAAAAGTTGGCCTTTACTGGCACTTTGTAGATCTCGTTTGGGTCTTTGTATTTACATTCTTTTATCTGATTTGATAGACTTTTATTATGGAACAAGCAACAAGTAACGTAGTAGTTCAGCCGGTAGATAAGGCCAAAATTCGAGGAATTTGGAAAGTGGCTTTGATTCTGTTTCTAGTGACAGTTGTCGAGTATGCCTTTGCATTTACAATGGATGCGGGAATGTTGAGGACAGTAATCTTCGTTGGACTGACAATAGTTAAGGCATGGTTCATCGTAAGTGAGTTTATGCACTTAGGCCACGAGGTGAAAGGCTTAATCTATTCGATCATCTTACCAATGATATTTATTATCTGGCTGATTGTAGCCTTGGTAAACCTTGAAGGAGCAGCAATTAAAGGTGCTAGAGGTATTGTGGATGTTGAACAACCAGCGACAGAACATGTCGGTGGTGAAGAGCACTAAATGAAGGCTATTTATAGAAATAGGAATCAGGTCACTTCAATGACCTGATTTTTTTGTTTTAGGCTATGAAGAAGAAAATTGTTTTACTGTTTTTGGTCATCGCATTACCCGTCTTGATCTTTCTATTTCTCAAGGCATTCGGGAATAATGAATTCACCATTCCAATATATTATGAGCAAGGCCTGGGAGATTCCCTTACCACTCCATGTTTGGATCGTTCTATGGAGCAATATGTGGTTCAGAACCCTGTTTTGACCTTAGGAGGGCTCAAGGTTGTTCACTTTGAACGTATGGATGGTCCTGTTCTAAAAACTCGTTTAGAAGAGCTAGAGAGGGTGCAGGATGTCTTTTATGATAAGGAAGGGATTCAGCTGCTCACACATCTAAATGGTGCCTCTATTAAGAAACAGGACATTAGTGATTACGACAAACGAATCCAATTCTTAGATCAGTTCTGGAAGATTAACGAAATGGACTCCACGGAATGGGCAGAGTTGAAATATTGCGGAGTGGCTATGTCTTCACTGGACAATCGTGTGGTCTTACTTGATGAACTCAATAGAATCAGAGGCTACTATAATATTTTAGAGCGAGAGGAAACGGACCGTCTGATCCTGGAGTTAAGAATTTTAGATTCAAAGAGATAAGATATGTCAGAGCAAAAGAAGTCTATGTTTTGGATCAAGGTGTTGTCCATTGCGATTCCCTTGGCCGTGGCGGTTTTATTGGGACTTCCAACCAAACTAGATCTAGGAGATTGGGTTTATAATTTGCCTCATGTGATTGGGGTGATTAATAGCTTGACGGCTGTTTGTTTGATTTTGGCCTTCGTTTTTGTGAAACAGAAGAAAGTTGCCTTACACAAACAGTTTAATTCAGCTGCCTTTATTTTGGGAGCTGTTTTCCTGCTATGTTATGTTACCTATCATGCCAGTGCCGAGTCTACGGCTTATGGTCAGGATGATTTCACCAAGTACATTTATTACTTCTTTTTATTAAGTCATATCCTCTTGTCGATAGGCGTTGTGCCATTAGTGTTATTAGCCTTCTATTATGCACTGAATGGTATGATTGATAAGCACAAGAGGATTGTGAAATTTACATTCCCCATTTGGTTATATGTTTCCGTGACAGGGGTGATCGTTTATTTAATGATTAGTCCTTATTACGCTCATTAGTGGGATATAAGAGTATTGAGCTTTAAATTTGTAGCATGTTCAGACGGTTGAGAACCACATTACTGACAATAGCAATTTTGGTGTTGACCAATGTTGTTTCTTTCGCTCAGTGTGCCATGTGCCGAGGTTCTGTTGAATCAACGGTAAGTGCCGGAGAAACTTCCATGGCTTCCAACCTGAACCTTGGTATTCTTTATCTGTTTTTTGCACCGTACCTGCTTGTGGGCCTGATTGCCTATTTCTGGTACAAGACGAGTCGTAAAAATGTCAAAAAAGCCAAAGGCATTGGCAGTGTTGCAGGGTAAGTGCCCTCAATGTCATCAAGGTGATTTATTTACACATGGTGCGTATAACCTCGGAAACTTCACGAAGGTAAATGAGCATTGTTCCCATTGTGGAGTAAGATTTGAGCGAGAGCCTCGATTTTTCGATGGGGCTATGTACATCAGTTATGCCCTTTCGGTAGGCTTATTTTTGGTCAGCGCATTTATCATTTACATGCTTTTCCATCCAGTTTCGGAAAATGTCTATCTCATTGCGATAATTTCGGAAGTATTTTTGCTTTACCCTTTGATGTTCCGCTATTCACGAATTTTCTATCTCTACATTTTTGGAGGTCTGAAGTTTAAGCCTGAATTAGAGGAGAAAGAAAATAATTAGTAGATTCCGTTTAAACGGCATTAGGGTTCAATATTTTGAGTAATCAGCAAGGTTTTTTCAGAACCAATAAGTTCCTCATTATCAGTATTGTACTGGTGATGATTACCCTCATCATTGATGAAGCTATTTTCTCTGACCAAAGCCGGAGAGTAGATCCACAAACTACTATCACCCAGAACTTGCATACTGCACTAGAGCAACTGGATGATCACGTTGAACGTGTCAGTGATGTTGCGATAGTAGATCTGAATAGGCTCTTTAACCGGTTTACCAACGATGAAGAGTTACCTTATTTTATTTATGAAGATGGTAATGTAATCTATTGGAGTACCAACAGGTTTGTCCCAAAGTACGGAACACTGGGAGGTACTTATCTCTATAAGTTCCTTGAGTTGAAGAGTGGTCAGTATGTCGCAAGGAGAAAGGTAATCAATAGTGCACAAAATCGAGTAGTGGAGATTTTTGCATTGTTACCACTATCATCAGATGTGGTACTCAATGATTCGTTTCTTGATTATGGGTTAAATGGTGAGGTATTCGGAAGGTCTTCATTCACGCTTTCCAGTAAAGAATCCATTCCAGAGAAGAACATAAGCTCACCAGAGGGTAGCTTTCTTTTCTCTTTTGATGGAACCGAACGCATGAAGATAGACTATCCTAGCTTCTCCACCTTTATTTTTTTACTCTACCTGATTTCAATTGCAGCTTTCATCTGGTCGGGCTTTATTTATAGTCATAAGCTAGCCGCAAGAGGCAGACCTTATTTTGGTGTGGGTTTGATTGCTGTTTTTATGCTTGTAGTCCGCCTTTCAATGCTACGATATGAATACCCTTTGAGCATTATAGAGTGGTCATTGTTTCAGCCCGATAGTTTTGCAGCAAGCTGGTGGCAACCTTCTTTGGGTGACTTTATCTTAAACCAAATCGCACTTCTAGTAGTGGTTGGGTATGGTTATATAGTGTTTACAAAAAGACAAACTCAAACCCCGACTACTACATTCAGCGCAGTGATTCTTCCTTTGATATTGCTAGTAGCTATATTGTTCTACTACATCTCAGAAGTGGAATCTCTTCTGCTCAATTCTCAATGGTCATTCGATGTAGCTAGGGATATAAGGTATAGCCCTTTCAAACTCTTGGTATATTTTGCCCTATTCATCAAGGCTATTATGGTCTTTCTTATTGGGCAATACTTTAGTAGAACAATAAGAAGCATTGCCAAACCCAGGCTCGTCAATGCTGGTTTCGGCATCATTTTGCTAGCCACTGTCATAATGGGAATATCTCTTGATATGCAACACCTTATGCTTGTCAGTTTCTTAATGGGCTACTTACTGATTGTATACAACTTCAATCTGTCTGAGCACATAGACAAGGTCAACTATAACACCTTCCTCTATTTTTTCATTGCTGCCTTTCTCATGGCCAGTGTCTCGACCTCCATTTTGACAAGACATATCAAAAGTGAGAACTTACAAGACAAGCGTGCGCTTGTAACCAGGTTATCAACAGAGGAAGATGAAGCTGCCGAGTTCTTATTGTCAAAAGCAAAGGAGAGCATTGAGCAAGATATTAGGATACAAACCGGTATAACAAGCCCGTTCGGGTCTAAGGATCAAATACGAAGACTGATACAACGCGTATACTTGGGAGAATACTTTGATAAGTATGAGATTGAGATATTGCTATTCAATGGTACAGGAAGGCCTATAAATAGCAATACATCAATAGATTACCAGGGCTTAATAGATACCTATGCACAACCTGTTAATGCAACTGACTTTGAAGGGCTCTATTTTTATCGTGAAAACTACCCTGTGCGTCTCAATCAATATTATCTGTTCAATGAGATTCAGCGATATAATACAACCATCGGCTACATACTTGTAAGGCTAGATAGAAAAGAGCAATTGAATAATAGTATACTGCCAAGACTCCTCCTGGATGATGATTTTGATGAGGATGGAATGCATTTTGATTATGGAGTATATAACGGTAATGTACTTGAGTCAACCTCAGGTGATTTCAACTACCAACGTAGTTTTAATTTGAGTCTGCTCTCAGATTCACTTTTATATCAAGAAGGGATTTCTCTTGCAGGGCATCACCATCTGGGAGTAACGGGTAATGGTGAAAACCAGGTATACATTATCAGTAATAGGCTGTATCCTCCCAAGTATCTCATTACCAACTTTGCCATTTTCTTTCTCTTTATGGTAGCCGCTATCATCCTTGTTTTTGGAGTCAGTGCAATGTTTTATAATCTTCAAAAAACAAGTACTACACTCTCAGCCAAAATTCAGATTTTATTAAACTTTGCTTTCTTTCTGCCACTGATCATTGTGAGTATCGTGGTTTTAAGATTGGTCAATAAGACAGTCGAAGAGAAAATTGATACACAATACTTGTCTATAACAGAAAGTGCAGCTGCCAACTTGGCTAATCAATTGCAGGACTTCTTGGAAGGTCAAAATGAGAATAATGAAACCCTGGAAGACAGGATTACGGAGATAAGTCTCTATGCTCAGGCAGATATTAACCTTTTTAACACCAATGGAAGGTTGATCGCCACAAATCAACGGCTCATTTTTGAAAATGAAATATTGGCGCCATTCGCTAACCCCAGTGCTATGGCCAATATAGTTGAAGCAGGGAACAAAGAGCAATTGAGTATCGAGAGGGTGGGAGAATTGGATTACCGTTCAACATTCTACGGTATTCGATCCAACGAGGATAATCGACTTCTGGGTATTCTAACCATGCCGTTCTTCGATTCTGAAGAGCAATTGAAAGCCGAACAGCGAGATATACTTTCTAACATTCTCAATGCCTTTACCTTCATCTTTGTGATTTTCGTAGTACTGTCTTTCCTTGCCTCAAGAATTCTCACCTATCCTTTTAAATACTTAACACAGAAGATCAAGTCTACTACGCTATCTACCCTGAATGAGCCTTTAGAATGGCAAGCCAATGATGAAATAGGGCTTATGGTAAGGGAATATAATAAGATGTTGCTCAACCTTGAAAAGAGTAAAAAAGCCCTGGCTTTAAGTGAAAAGGAAAGTGCCTGGCGTGAGATGGCACAGCAGGTTGCTCATGAGATTAAGAATCCTCTGACCCCGATGAAACTGAAATTACAGCATCTAAAAAGGATTTTGAGTCAGGCACCTGATGTTGGAAATGATTTCAATATGCCTATTGACAGCTTACTTAATCAGGTGGAGACTTTGAGCGATATTGCTACATCTTTCTCATCTTTCGCTAAGATGCCTATGCCCATAAGCGAACGCTTAGATTTAGTCGAAGAATTACGAAAGTCGGTTAGGCTCTTCAAGGGCAACAAAGCTGAGATAAGAACCAATATACCTAAGCAACCAGTCTGGGTTATGGGTGATAGTAAATTGTTGGGAAGGATCTTCAATAACCTTATTCTAAATGCTGAGCAATCTCTCAATGAGGACAGACCAGGTAAGCTTTCAATAGAACTTTTGGTTACTCATAATAAAGCCAGAATTACCTTTGAAGATAACGGCAATGGTATCCCTGAAGACATCAAGGAAAAGATATTTATCCCTAAATTTAGTACTAAGGAAGAAGGTTCTGGCATTGGATTAGCCATTGCCAAACGTGGGGTAGAACATGCCGGTGGGAGTATTTGGTTTGACTCAACTCTTGGAAAAGGAACAACCTTCTACCTGGAGTTTCCGCTAACCGATTAATTGTGCTTCGTGGTTCACTTGTTTTCTTGGTTACACTCATCCTCGGTGTTTCACTAAAGGCACAGACAGGTACGGTCTGCAAATGGATATCTACGTTTGACGAAGACGTGGTACTTGACTCCTTGACTATTTACCCCGAGTCGATTAGAATTACACAGCCCAACTCTGACATCAGGTACAGTTTTAGTCTCAATACCAACAGTATACGCATCCCAAATCAGGGTTTTGACTCTGTTCGTGTTTGCTATCGAACGCTACCTTTCGATCTGCATAGCCCTAAAGCCAATAGAACCTTAGACATATACGACTCCACTGCACTTTTCAAGGATGCAGTGCTATATCAAGAAGCACTCGCATTACCCGTCAGAGAAGAAATAGTATCGACTGAGAGCATTACCAAAACCGGTAGTATTACCCGAGGAGTATCTTTCGGAAATCGACAGGACGTATTTGTCAACTCTACGCTAAACCTTCAAATGGAAGGTCAACTCACAGAAAATGTTAATCTACGGGCAGTCATCACAGATCGTAATGTGCCATTTCAGCCAGAAGGCAATACACAGCAACTTCAAGACTTTGATAATGTATTTATCGAACTTTATAACGATAAGTTTTCGCTTAAGGCAGGCGATGTGGTGCTCAGAAACAAAGAGTCCAATTTCCTTCGATATTATAAGAATGTCCAGGGTGCCCAGTTCAAGGTTAACTATGATTTGCCTAATGGTTTTAAGGCCGAGACTTCAATGGCCGGTTCTGTGGCCAAAGGGCGTTTTGCCTCAACTTCAATTGAACCAATTGAAGGTGTGTTAGGTCCGTATCGGGTCAGAGGAGCACAGAATGAAAGGTTCTTGATTATTCTTGCCGGGTCGGAGAAGGTATTCATTGATGGAGAACAAAAGACCAGAGGTTTTGAGAATGATTATGTCATCGACTATAATCTGGGGGAAATAACTTTTACCAATAAAGTGCTGATCACTCAGTTTACCAGAATAAGAGTCGACTTTGAATTTTCAGATCAAAACTATACACGCTCGATCTTTCAAGCCAGTCACTACCAACAAAATGATAAGCTCAGTTTTGCATTAAACTACTATAGTGAAAAAGACAACAGAAACCAGCCTTTAGCTTTTGAATTAAGTAATGAAGAGAAACGGATCCTTGCAGATGCAGGAGATAGCTTGGATCAAGCATTTACGAGCCGTGTAGATAGTATTGGATTCACCCCTGACTTGATCCTCTATAGAAGAACTGTCGGTCGTGATGCTGATAACATACAATATGATATTTTTCAGTATTCGACTAATCCGGATAGTGCCTTCTTTGATGTACAGTTCTCAGAGGTAGGGAGTATGCAGGGAAATTACCGTCTCCTTAGTACAACTTCCAATGGACGCATTTATGAGTGGGTACCTCCGGTCAATGGTGTAGCACAAGGTAATTTTGAGCCGATTTCAATTCTTAATGCACCGAATCAGAAAGCTATGTTTACCATAGGAGGTACAGCAAAACTAAATGGTAACGATATCATCGAAGCTGAATTGGCCTTATCGCAAAATGATTTGAATCTCTTTTCTGAGGAAGACGCTGAAGACGATAATGGTACTGCTTTTAAAGTAATCCACAGAACAAAGGATAGGCCTGTTCGGTTCTTGCCTGATTATCAGTTCAACTCTGAAGTTTCATTCGAGTATAATAGCGAGTCTTTCTCCTTTATCGATCGGCTACGGTATATAGAATTTGATAGAGACTGGAGCTATAACCCCAATGACTTTACTCAAAACTTCTCGGAGAATATCCTGAACGCTCGGGTCAATTTATCGAAAGATGCACGGAATAGTTTTGACTATCGACTAGTAAGACGTAAAAGGGGACAAGCAGTAGATGGTTTTCAGCATTACTTTAATGTATCTAAACAGTTTGGTAGAATTCGGACCCAATTGGATGCTTATTTAATGAGAAACGATCAACCCCTTCTTGATTCTGAGTGGAATAGAATCAAATTGGATGTTGCTTATGGCAGCCGCTGGTTTATTCCAGGCTATAGATACCAACAAGATCGTAATGCGGTAAGAAACCGGCTGGACAATCGGGTGGTAAGTACAGCTATGAACTTTGCAGAGCATACATTTTATCTGAAAAATGCAGATACCCTTAGGACAACTTACGGTATTGATTACCAAATGAGGGAAGATCGTTTACCCATAAACGGTGTATTGCTCGACAACAATCAGTCAGAAACATGGAATGCCTTTTTCAAGACAAATTTTGATAGTAATAATAGGCTCTCATTGCTTTTCACTTATCGAAATCTAGAAAACCTCAATGAGAGTGGATTAGACAGAAATGATGAAACTATTATGGGGCGAGTCGATTGGACTGGGTCATTTTTCGACCGAATCATTCGATCTGAACTTAATTATAACCTATCCAACAGTCGCGAGCTAAGAAGAGAATTCATCTTTATTCTGGTAGCTACTGGTCAAGGGACACATACATGGCGAGATGATAATGGCGATGGTATTCAGGACCTTAATGAGTTCTATTTGGCTATCAATCCTGACGAAAAGAATTACGCAAAGATCTTTGTGCCGACCGATACTTTCGAGGAAGCGTTTAATACCATCATTTCATATAGGTTTAATTTGAACTTCCCAAGAACCTGGAATAGTGAAACCGGGTTTAAGAAGTTCATTGCTCACTTTTCAAACAGTACAGCGTGGTCACTTAATTCGAAGATCACAGATGATGACTTAGGCAGTAGGTTATTACCCACCAATGTTCCTGATTCACTAGTGCTAGGGTTAAATGAAAGTGTTCGTTCGACCCTGTTTTTCAACCGCACCAATACCAAATTCGGAGCAGATATCGGTATTGCGCAAATTCAGAACAAACAACTTTTGTTGAATGGATTTGAGAAAAGGGCCAATCGTGATATCAGAACCCACATTCGATGGAATATTAATAAGTCGCTTAATTTAGACATCAACTACATTGATGGAAATAGAAGTAACTCTTCCGATGTATTGACCGAGCGGAACTATCAGATTGAACAGACTACATTTCAACCTTCGCTTACCTGGCAACCATTCAGAACTTTTAGGTTCACAGGTAGACTGTCTCAAAAGGAAAAACAAAACATATTCTTTGAAGGCAATGGAGAAAGTGCAACACTAAGGGAATTGGAGATCAGCATGCGTTTTGCCAAGGCCGCTAAGACAACCCTAACAAGTGGGTTCAGATTCGTGAACATTGATTTCGTGGGTACCGAAAATACACCGACAGGTTATGAACTTTTAGAAGCACTCAGACCAGGTCAGAACCTCACCTGGAATGTAAATTGGCAACAGAAATTGGGTAAGGGTCTTCAATTAGTGCTGAGGTATGACGGAAGAAAATCAGCCGATAGCAGCGCCATTCATTTGGGAAGAGTTCAAGTCAGCGCATTGTTCTAGCAAGTGTTAATAAAAGGTTAAAGCCCGATTTTTATTAATCCAATGCTATGCCATCTCGTATCTTAGTACTGACCAAACTATTTTTTATGAAGATGCGAGCCACAATTTTTATCCTCACATTTTGCTTTTCGATTACCACTTTATTTAGTCAGAAGAAGTCATCAGAGATTTTTGTTGACCAGCAATGGTTGCAAGCCCATCAGTCAGATGACAACCTGGTATTACTTCATGTAGCAGACCCCAAATCATATGAGGAGGGGCATATAGCAGGTGCCATTTCAATCATACCACAAGAGTATACCGTTGTACGAGATGGTCTTTATTGGGAGCTACCTGAGCTGAGTAAAATAGATTCTACTTTAAGGTCAAAAGGAGTAACGAATGACTCTCAGTTGGTCCTTTATTATGGAGGTAATGATCATGCAGCTACGTTTAGATTGTTTTTTACACTGGACTATTTTGGACTGTCTGATCGGGTACGAATACTCGATGGTGGTCTTAAAGGATGGAAGGTCAACGACCTTGCCCTTAGTACAAACAAACCAGTGATTTCCGAGACCAAAGGTAAACTCAAGCTTAAACCCAAGAAGAAAATTAAGGTTGATAAAAATTACGCACGAAAGTCTGCGACTAAGGATAAAATCAATCTAATAGATGCCAGAAGAGATGTGTTTTATAATGGCACCGAGACTGGTCAGTACAAAAGAGGAGGCCATATTATGGGTGCTGCTAACATATGTTGGTTAGATATTGTGGATGAAAATATGTTCGTAAAGGACAAGGCCATATTGGCCCAAATGTATTCAGCCCAGGGTGTTGAAAAGGGTGAACAAGTGGTGGCCTATTGTCACGTGGGGTTAAGGGCTTCCACTATTTATACCATAGCCAAATACTTGGGTTTCCAAGCAAGACTTTATGATGGCTCTTTCAACGAATGGGATACATTACCAGATGAATATCCGGTTGAAAGATAGGCTTAAGACCTCGATTTCTTCAAGTAAATGATGTTTACTCTTAGCATCGCAAAAAATGCAAACAAGAGAAACGGAATGACGGCAAAGTTTTGACTGATGGCTATTGGTTGTGAAAAACCATTTGTGATTGCCGCTACTAATAAAGTGATTCCAACCAGCAGAACTGACCATCCAACGATTACAACTCGTTTTGTGATGAGCTTTTGAAGTGTTTGCTCGTTGTTGCTCATGGTTAGTGCATTGATTTAAATTTGCGCATCATCTTATTGGCAAAAACAAAGTCATCAAGTTCCTGGACTCCGGAATGAATAATATCATTATTGGTGCCCTCCCATAACTTTCGGCTATTGGAAATAAACAGGATATACTCCCCAATTTCCATTACTGAGTTCATATCATGAGAGACTATGATGGTGGTAATATTGTATTCGTCAGTGATCTCCTGAAGCAACTGATCAATTTTTATCGAAGTTTGAGGGTCAAGTCCAGAGTTAGGTTCGTCACAGAAAAGGTACTTTGAGTTATTGACAATGGCACGGGCGATACCTACACGCTTTTGCATACCTCCACTAATTTCAGAAGGCATTTTCTTATTGGTGTTTTCAAGCTTTACTCTTTTTAACATAAAGTTCACGCGGTCCAACTTCTCATCTTCCGGCATGTCAGTCAATACGTCAAGTGGAAACTTAACATTCTGCTCTACATTCTTCGAGTCGAAAAGTGCGCCACCTTGGAAAAGCATTCCAATCTCTCTTCTGATATCAGTTTTCGTATCACGATCGGCACCAATGAAATTTCTCCCATTGTAGAGTACCTCTCCGCTGTCAGGCGTAAAAAGACCCACAATATTCTTGAGCATAACACTCTTTCCTGATCCGCTGGCCCCAATGATCATACTAGTTTTCCCCTGTTCAAAGACACCATTGATGTCTTGTATAACAGTCTTATCTGCGAAGGATTTTGTAAGGTTTTTAACTTCTATCATCAGACAAGGAGTAATTGGGCGAGTACAAAATCACTTAATAAAATCGCAATACAGCTAACGGTTACAGCCCTGGTACTAGACTGGCCAACCTCTAAAGCCCCACCTTTGGTAAAAAAGCCCATATAGGCAGAGATAGACGATACAAGAAAGGCAAACACCACAGACTTGATAAGCGCGAAATAGACACTGAACGTATTGAACTCAAGTTTCAGTCCTATGAAGTAATCGGCAGGTGCTAAAACACCACCAAACTTGGCTGCTAGGTAGCCACCAGAAATGGCCAAAGTGCCGGCAAGAATTACTAAGAAAGGATACATGAATAATGTCGCCACAATTTTAGGCAGCACCAGATAAGAGACGGAATTAATGCCCATCACTTCCAATGCATCAATTTGTTCCGTAATTCTCATGGTACCCAGATTGCCAGCAATACTAGAACCTACCTTACCTGCAAAAATGATCCCCGTAATGGTAGGTGCCAATTCCAAAATCGTCAAGTCTCTTACAACCAAGCCAATGACATTATCAGGGATCAAAGGATTAACAAGGTTATAGGCCGTCTGAAGGGTAGACACAGCCCCCATAAACACTGAAACAATGGAGACGAGTACAATACTATTGATCCCTATCAAGACACATTCATCCAGAATTAATTTGGCATAGGTTCTGAAAGACTCAGGGTTCTTAAAGAGTGCACCAAGAAATAATATGTATTCTCCGAGTTTTCTCATTAATCTAATTTATTCCTGTTGGAATCAATCATCGGTAAAATAGTAAAACTTGCCCTAAGAGTGCCCTGAAATCGGCAAAAAAGGAATTCTCATTTTACTCAATCAATACAACGAGTGTTTTGATAATAACACATTAACTTTAGGCAATAAAGCGACAAACATGCGAAAACTGGCAGTGATAAGCAGCGGTACCAAGGGAATTGGCCGAGCTACGGTAGAGAAGTTTCATAGAGAGGGGTTTGATGTTGCGACCTGTGCAAGAAGTGAAGAAGATCTGCTAAGTCTAAAGAGTAATTTGGAAGGACACAATGGTCCGGGTTCTATTTATATAAAGCCTGCTGACATGTCTGATAGAAAGCAGATTACGGCCTTTGTCGACTTTGTTAAAGCGCATATCCAACCTGTGGATGTGCTGCTCAATAATACCGGTGTTTTCATTCCAGGTGCTGTTCATGATGAGGCCGAGGGTAGTCTGGAACAAATGATTGAAACGAATTTGTACAGCGCATACTATCTGACTAGAGCATTTATCGATGGTATGAAAAAAAGAAAAGAAGGTCATGTGTTCACTACCGGTTCCATCGCAGGAATTCAATCCTATGCCAATGGAGGGAGCTACTCCATTTCAAAGTTTGCCTTACATGGTTTTACAAAAGCCTTGAGGGAAGAGATGAAAGAACATGGCGTAAGAGTGACCTCAATACTAGCTGGTGCTACTTATACCAACAGTTGGGATGGTATAGAGTTGCCCGAGGACAGGTTTATGAAGGCCACGGATGTAGCTGATGCCATCTATGCCGCGCATGCACTGTCTAAGAATACAGTGGTAGAGGAGATACTACTTAGACCACAGCTGGGGGATATCTAATTGATTACCATACACGGTAACCAATTACCAGATTACCGAAGGACTGTCTTAGGCGCACATCAAAAGGCTCACCTTCTACTGATAGCTGATTAAGTGCCGTTTCATTTATGGTGCGGACATATTGAAAACTGGCATATATTCTCTGATGTGATACCTCAAATCCAAATGAGAAGTTAGGATCTATTTTTTTGAAACTGTTATCAAGACTCTCTTTAATGATTTTGGCATGATTGAGGGTTTCAGATCCAATAGAAAAGTTAGAGATATTGCCTTTTTCTCTGACCATCCTAAGCCCTATACCCACTTTAGGTGCCAAATAGATACCCCTGGTAATATGAAAGTCTCTTTGAATGGAAGTATTAAGTAGTATCGGGGCAAAGCTATAATCAGCATTTTCTATTACCCTTATTTGGTTTGAACTTATATATCGGTTTGAGCTTATCTCAATCATATGTCGGTATTTGGTAATCAAGTCTATTTGAGTGCTAACAAGCCAGTTTTCATTGACTTTATATCTTAGGTCAGCCCCAAATAATATTGGATGAAGATTACCTTCTTGACCTCCTCCGACATTTGCCTCACTATTTAGCCACCCATTGACCTCGGCATGCGGATTTACATGGCCAAATCGAAGGTAAACCCCGAGTTTGTCCTGTCCATAACTGACGAAGGTGGATAAAAAGAAGATCAGGGCGGATGTGAAAAGCGCGCGTTTTTTGAATTGAAGTGTGTGCATATTTTTTCAGTTGAATATCTTGCCTTGCTCCAAGAACAATGCCAAATTCTTAACGTGATAATCATGATAAGGCACAACATTTTACTTCAATACAGGTTAACTTAGCAGCATTCTAAAAGCTATGGATCAGAGCGTATTATCTGCGAAAAAGTATTGCAATAGCCTAGTATCTTATCAAAGGCGAAAAACTATTCCAGTAAGGGTAGGAGATGTTATTATTGGAGGCGAGAACCCCATTGTAGTGCAATCTATGACTACAATTGATACCATGGATACCATGGGCTCAGTGGAACAGACCATCAGAATGGTGGAGGCAGGCTGCGAGTTGGTTCGTATCACAGCACCGAGCTTGAAGGAAGCTGAGAACCTTAGAAATATCAAAGCTGAACTCAGAAAAAGGGGCTACAACGTTCCACTAGTGGCTGATATTCACTTCACGCCAAATGCGGCTGAGCTTGCAGCTCAGATTGTGGAAAAGGTTAGGGTGAATCCCGGAAACTATGCCGATAAGAAGAAATTTGAGAATATTGAATACACCGATGAAACCTATGAGGCAGAGCTTCAGCGCATAAGAGATCGATTTGCCCCACTGGTAGCGCTTTGTAAGGCACATGGCACCGCCATGAGAATCGGTACGAATCATGGTTCTCTTTCCGATAGAATTATGAGCAGGTATGGTGACACCGCACTGGGAATGGTTGAATCAGCCCTTGAGTTTTTACGAATCTGCGAAGACCTGGATTTTGATCAGATTGTGATTTCTATGAAATCCAGTAATGCACAAGTGATGGTTGAGGCTTATCGATTGCTCGTTCAAAAGCTAGATGAAGAGGGCTTAAAACCATATCCACTTCATTTAGGTGTGACGGAGGCAGGTGAGGCTGAAGATGGAAGGATCAAATCAGCGGTGGGTATCGGTACTTTACTGGAAGACGGCTTAGGAGATACAGTAAGGGTGTCACTAACGGAGGAACCGGAGTTTGAAGCTCCAGTAGCTCAAAAGCTGGTTGATCAATATAGCAATCGTGATGATCATGAGGCAATTCCTGAAATTGATGAGAACCCAATCGATCCATATGCCTATCATCGAAGACAGACCCGAGAGATAGTAAATATTGGGCAGAGCAATGTGCCCCGTGTAATGGCAGATTTCAGTCAATTGGAAGAAGTTACCATCAAAAACCTGAAGGCCATCGGTCATTTCTATTTGCCTGAACCTGACAAATGGACGATGAATGATCAGGGTGCTGATTATGTCTACTCTGGAAGTAAGGCCATATCCTTTATGCTACCCAATGGAATAAGAGAGGTGATTGATTATCCGATCTGGGATACCCTGGAAGACAAAAAGAATCGCCATCCCATGTATACGTTGGAAGAACTGGAAGTTGCCGAAAACTGTGACGACACCTTAAACTTTGTCAGGCTCGAAGCCCATCAGCTGGGAGATGATGTTATGTCTTTATTGGAAGCTGATAATCTGGTGGTAGTGCTGAAGACGGAGAATAAACATGCTATGCCGGCCCTGAGAAGGTTCTTTTTTGAGTTGGAAAAAAGGAAATTAAAGGTGCCCGTGATTATTGAAAGGCAATACGAGGTCAAAGACGAAGAAACCTTTTTAATACAGGCATCGACAGATGTTGGGGGGTTATTGGTCGATGGTTTTGGAGATGGTGTGATGCTCAATGCCACCCAAGAGAATAATATCGATATGTTGAAGTTGAAGAACCAGACAGCATTTGGTATTCTTCAGGCTGGGCGCACCCGAATGACAAAAACAGAGTATATCTCTTGTCCAAGTTGTGGACGAACCCTTTTCGATCTCCAAGAGACTACTGCCATGATCAGAAAACGAACGGATCATTTAAAGGGGGTGAAGATTGGCATTATGGGATGTATTGTGAATGGACCTGGAGAGATGGCTGATGCAGATTTCGGTTACGTAGGTTCTGGAAAAGGAAAAATAACTTTGTATAAAGGTCAAGATGTTGTAAAAAGAGGTGTTCCCTCAGAAGAAGCCGTTGATGAATTGATTGAGATCATTCGCCAAGACGGCAAATGGATGGAACCGCAAACCATTGAAGGATAAGAAATGTCAGAAGAAAATAAGAGTACTGAGAAGGAGGAGAAGGTTAAACTAACGGCAAAAGAGGCTTTTGACTTTGGCCCATTGCTAGGCTACTTCTTTAGAAAAAAGGACCCGAATCGTCCTAATAACTTCAACTTGAGGATGATGCATGGAGTCAACAAAATTTCCATCATCATGTTTTTGATTGCTCTAACGGTTATCATTGCTCGCGCTATTTCGCGCAGTATGTAATGCTTTTCACTATTTTTTCAACTTATGTATATTGATGAATTCAGAGACTATTGCCTTGCCAAGCCCGGTGTGACTGAGGATACTCCTTTTGGCCCAGACACCTTGGTAATGAAGGTGATGAACAAGGTCTTTGCCATTACAGGAATTGTAGAGTACGAGTTTATTAATCTTAAATGTGATCCAGAAAGGGCAGTAGAATTAAGAGAAGAATTTGATGGAATTCGTCCAGGTTGGCATATGAATAAAGTGCACTGGAATTCGGTGTTTACAGATGGATCAGTTCCAGAAAAACTCATGAGAGAGTTGATAGATCATTCATATGAGCTGATAGCAGCGAGCTTGCCAAAGAAGTTAAAAGAAGAATTGAAAGCCCTTTAAGGAATGAGCTTCACTACGTAGTTATGTAGTGAGTAATTATCATAGTTGTCTACACTGAGCTCTATCCAACCAAAGTAGCGGGTTGAACCTATATCAATCCTGACGGCTATAAACTTATTCTGCAAGCCATTCCAAAGGCCAGTTACTGTTTGACCTGCAATTTCTGCAAGGGGCAGGGTAGCAGCATTTACCCAGGTTTCAGAAGTAGCGGTGACAATATCGCCACTATTCAAGGCCTTAATAGCGCCATTGGCATCAACTGAAACGCGCACGTCCATACTTTCGGTGTTTAATGTAAGTCCTTTGTTGCCATTAAACTCCTCGTAGGCATTAAGGGTAATATCGGTCGTTTGATCAAAATTGATATCCAATTCTCGTGGTGTAATATGTACTTGATCCAGAGATAGAACCAGAGGGCTTGTTAAGCCTAATGAAACGATGTTTTCACTGCTGTTATCACCCATGATTAACTGACGTTGTTCTTCGGTAATGCCTCCACCGTCATCGTTCCCACAGGAGACAATGGTGGCTATCAATAGAGTAAAGAATAGCGTTTTGCAGCGTTTCATATTGTAGGTTTTTCTAAGAATTAAGTTTGCCAGTAAAGGGTTTGGGCTTCAATTGGGTTTTCGAAAGGAGTTTTTTCTTCTTGACACTTCTCATATCGAGCTCGAATGGCATTGTACCATTTGGCTTGCATATCAGGATCCCCCATCAACATTAATGGAGGGTTATTATTGAGCCCTTCTTTGAGCTTTTTAAAGACATCTACATCTTGTTGGATAAAGGTATCTGCAAACTTATAGAATATAGGCCTGAAGACCTTAAACCAGCTGATGTCAGTATGAATAAATTGAGTTAACTCAGTCGTGTTTTCATTTACTGGTGTCAGCGTAGTCATAATCAGGATGACTTTTTCTCCAACGGTAATATGTTCAATGCGAATGCCAGGTATTTGAAAACTGATTTCAGTTGTCTGTTCTTTCTTCAAGATCTTATAGGCTGCCGAGTTTTTCGAGGGGGCGTGCCTTACCATCTTAAACCCAAGATGACTGGGAGCGAATTTCTTCTCTTTGAGCTTAAGGTTATCGCTTTTTCTGAAAAACCATGACTGATGTACGAAAGGCACATGTGCCGGATCGATCAAACCGATGACAGAGTGATCCAAACTGCAATCCATAGGTTTTGCCGTGACTAGGTCAAAGGACTTGTCCTGACCTAGAGGGAACTGAGGAAACAGGTTTTCGTCAATATCCTCAGGCTTTCGCATATCACGCGGCAAGTAGATGAGTACTATACCATGCACCTCTCTGATAGGATAGTAGGGTGCCCTTACTTTACTAACATCCAGTTTTGAATTGGGAGGCAGTGCCGGAATCTTGGTGCAAGTACCATCTGTTTTGAATCGCCATCCGTGGTAGCAACACTGAATTTCGCAACCATCGAATTTTCCATAGGTAAGTGGGATTCCTCTATGCGGACATTGATTTCTTAAGGCGAAGGCCTTTCCATTTTCATCACGTCCCAGAAGAATCTTTTCGCTATCAATTTCCTTTTCAATGGTTTTGCCCTTTTTCAGAACACTTCCATGACAGGCTACATACCAAATGTTGCGGAGATTATTGGACTTGCTTGCTTTCATTCCTCAACAAACATAATGAATAACATGCGTATTGGTATATGATTAAAATCAGAGAATTGCTATCAAAGCATTTTTGTCCAGTACGGTTGCAAACTCCTCATTTAGACTGGCCAGGGCGGTTTGGTGGATCAATTCGGCTTCAAACACTTCTCCATTCAATCCCTTCCTGTCGAAAGTGGCTGAAGCATCGGAGATCAAGTAGACTTCATATCCAAAATTACCTGCCATTCGCGTAGTTGTAGATACGCAGTGATTAGTGGTTAAGCCGGCAATAACGAGTGTTCCAATATTTTGAGCGTCTAACCTGTCCTTCAAATCTGTACCAATAAAGCCAGAATTGACGTGTTTGATAATCAAAGGTTCGTTGTCTATAGGTTTAAGCTCATCCAACATTTGAAAACCGGACTTGCTCTCATGCAATTCTGACTTTGGGTCTGTAGAACTATGGATTACATGAAAGATTGGAAGTTCTTTTTCCCTCCAAACATCCAGTAGCTCTTTGGCTACTTTTTCAGCATCTGGGTTATTGCGATTTCCTCCCCAATGTTCAGTTTTCTCCCAACCCTTCTGAAGGTCGATAAGAATAAGTGCAGGATTCTTTTCAGTAAGACTCATATTATCAATTGAGTCATAAAAATAATACCTAGTCTTTAATGATTGGTGCAAGCACCTCTAAGTTCCCATCAATTTCTGGCAGATCTGTAATGCCCAAGACCTTGGCGATCATTGGGTAGATATGGATATTTCGAAACTTGCCAATTTTTAAGCCCGATTTAAAGTTCGGACCGTAAGCATAGAAAATGGCTCCCATGTCTTCCGTTTCATCTGGATCGAACCCATGCTCTCCTCGAAATTCTTGATTCTTTAACGCACTGTACTTTCGGACCTGGCTGGTGAGGTAGTGTCCTGGGTTGATTTTAATAAAAAGATCACCGACACGCTTGTTGTTTCCATAATGCCAATGTTTTGGCAATTCAGGTTTAAAAAATAGTTCGAAACGGTCGCTATATGATCTGGATTTTAGCACATCAGCAATTTCTTTTAGGTAATTTTTGTCATCAGAATAAAAGTGGCCATGAGCTCCATTGCTCACAAAGCGAAACTTGTCTTGATCAAAGTCTTTTAGCAGCTCCTGTATCGTCAAATAAGAGTCTTTCTCAGGTTTTATTTCATGCATACCGTGATCTGAAGTAATTATGATATTGACAGGAAGATCAACGTCTTCCAACTTCTCCATGAGTAGACCAATGAGTCTGTCAGCCTCTAATACAGTTTCTTTGGTTTCTTTGGCATTAGGGCCAGTGGCATGTCCCTGACTGTCGACCAAGGAAAAATATAAAGTCATGAAATTAGGACGTTCTGACGCAGGAAGTTCCAACCAATCAACGGCCGCCTGAATTCTTGTTTCATTGGCTACTGAACCATCATAGATATGATAGTAATCAGGGAAGCTTCCAGTCACAGGGGCTTCAGAACCGACCCAGAAATAGGACGCTGACTTCATTCCATTTTGTTGAACCAGTTGCCAAAGTGGTGTGCCACCATAAAAAGCAGGATTTTCAACAATTGACCTATTTCTAGTACTATATTGGATGTCAAGCTCAGAATCGTAAAAGCTGTTGTCTACAAGCCCATGATTGTCAGGATACATTCCAGTGACAATTGTATAATGGTTTGGAAAAGTCTTACTCGGGTAGGATGGAAGCATTGCCTCTGCACTCACACCTTTACTTATGTATTTTTTTAAGTTGGGCGTGTTGAATTTTTCGACATAGTCATGTCGGAAGCCGTCCAAAGATATAAGAATGACATAAGGAGTTTCTGCTTTGTCTTGGATTTTGGCCACTGAGACAAAGCCAACTACCGCTACCAGAAGGAATATTTCAAAATGCTTTTTCAACACACGCTGTTTCGAAAGTAGAGGTAATAGTAGAGATAGTGGCATATGATTTAATAACTGTTAAGCTTCGATTAATAAATGTAGCAAAAGATTGAATCTGACTATTTTAGATAGTCAAGATTAAAATCCAGGGTTAAGGTTAACTGATTCAATAATGTTTTAGCCAGACCTTTGGTACGACTCATTTCATACTTGTAGAAGAATTTCATAGTATGAATTTTTCCTTCCATTGCTGCTTTTTGATGAGTAGTGTTAGAAAGTTCATCATAAGCTTGATTCGCAATTTTTAGCCATTGCCATCCAATAATCACTGTTCCAAATAAATCCATAAACACAGTAGCATCGGAAAGATATCTTTCAAAATCTCCTTTTTGGGCTATAGGCGCTAGTTCAGTCAATACTTGCTGAATCATTTTTAGATTCTGTTCTAATTCATTGGCATAGACATGAAATCCTTCAACTCTCGAAGCTTTGGTAATGGTTTCCATGACTTCTTCAGCCAACCACTGCATGACCTTACCATTTTTAAGATTGACTTTGCGACCTAGCAAATCCAAAGATTGAATACCAGTGGTACCTTCATAAATGGAGATAATCCTAATATCGCGATAGTACTGTTGGAGTATGAAGTCCTGACAAAAACCATAACCTCCAAGAATTTGGAGCCCTTGACTTACTGATTCAAGGCCTTTTTCAGCGGGGTAGGTTTTTACTATAGGCGTCAGCAATTCAAGGAGGAGGTTGTAGCGTTCTTTGGCTTCTCCCTCTGCTACTTGCTCCTTGTCTAAATAATGGGCCGCCTGTAATATGAGACTCAATGAACCTTCTACAATCGACTTTTGATGCAAAAGCATCCTTTTTACATCGGGATGATTAATGATTAAAGTCTGGTCTTTTTGTAAGTCTTTGTCTCCCGTTGAAGTCAGTTTTCTTCCTTGAGGCCTTTCTTTCGCATATTGAAGAGAAGCATAGTATGCTGCCGAGGCTATTCCTGCACCCATTCGCCCAGTGGCGATTCGGGCCTCATTCATTAATTGGAACATGTAAGTGAGTCCTCGGTTTTCTTCACCTACCAACCAGGCTTCAGAATTTTCAAATACGAGATGAGAAGTACAGTAACCCTTCTGCCCTAACTTCTCAAATTCGCCAGCCGTGATTACATGATTGTCTTCAAGTAGCTCATTGTCCGGTTTATATTTAGGGACAACAAAAAGAGATACACCTTTTGTGCCTTCTGGTGCTCCGTCAACCCTGCCTAGAAGGAGATGTACAATATTGTCCGCAAACTGATGATCTCCTGCGGAGATAAAGATTTTCTGGCCATTAATCAGATAACTGCCCTTTTCTGTTGGAGTCGCACTCGTGGTAATATCAGACAGTGAACTGCCCGCTTGTGGCTCTGTCAGACACATGGAGCCTGTCCATTCCATATTCAGCATTTTTGGCAGGTATTGATCTTTCAATGCTCGATTTCCAAAAGTGGCAATGAGGTTGGCAGCACCGGTTGTTAAACCTAAGTATCCTGTAACATGGTTATTGGCTGCTTCCATCATATAGTATGCAGCATGGAAGAGTGTATTGGGCATTTGCAAACCACCGTCTTCTTCATTGAAAATTGAAGCAATAAGCCCCAGGTCTCTGGCCTGTTGAAAAATGCGTTCGAATTGAGGGTGAATAGTGATTTTTCCCTCTTCATAGACTGAAGGTTTTTCGTCCATTTCCTTGATAAAAGGAAACAGCTCGGTATTGCTGAGTGACTCAATAGAGTCTAAGAACATATCTAAGGCCGAAGCATCATATGCTGAGAATCGGCCTTTCCCCAAAACTGTATCAGTCTTATGGACTTGGTGAATGAGAAATTTAAGGGTCTCCAGGTTGGTGTATTGATTTTGCATGTGTCTTCAGTTAAAGTAGTGGTGCTAAAAGTCTACAGACGGACTCCTTTAATTTCTGTTTTAAACTGCGTTTTCGCCAATCTTCTAATGTAATTTGAATACACTCTTCTTTGTCTTCTTCAAACTGATCGATAAGTCTTTCGACCAAGTCCTCATCGTACAAATAGGCATTTACTTCGTGGTTCAGGTCAAAACTCCTATAATCCATATTGGCGGTACCCACTGAAGCAAACGAATGATCAATTACCATGACCTTTGAATGAAGAAACCCTTTTTGATAAAAATAAATGCCAACCCCAGCGGCCAATAACTCTTCAATGAAAGATAAGGATGCTGCCTGAACAATCCATGAATCTGATTCATAGGGTATCATCAATTCTACTTTTATATCACTTTTTGATACTGTGGTGATGGCGTCTAGAACGCTCTCCGTGGGAATAAAATAGGGTGTCGCTATTCTCACAGTGGTCCTTGCAGAAGTTATCGCAATGAGGAAGGAATCCATTATGCTTGCCAACTCCCAATCAGGGCCACTAGCATTAATCTGAACACAATGGTCTCCAAAGTGCCCTAGTTCAGGAAAGTACTTGTCTGCAGTTTGTAGCTCATGTTGCACTACAAATTGCCAATTCAGAAAGAACAGAAACTGTAAAGTTTTTACCGCTTCTCCTTCGATCATCAAGTGGGTATCACGCCAATATTCTGGGTGTGTGTGGTTATTTATGTACCGATCACTAATGTTAATGCCACCTGTAAATCCAACTTTTCCGTCTACGATCAGTATTTTTCTATGATCTCGATAATTGATTTTACTCGTGAAGGATGGAAAGAGGACGGGCATAAATTCTGCCAATTGAACACCACTAGCTTTTAACTTTTTGAAGAAGCTCTTTTTCAGCGCCAATGAGCCTACACCATCTACAAGCATCCTGACTTCAACACCTTGCTTTGCTTTTTCTATCAATAGACTGGCCACCTCTCCACCAATGCCATCATCTTCAAAAATGTAGTATTCTATATGAATATGATCCTTTGCTGCTCTCAAAACATTCATCATCTGGGGAAACTTCTCCTCACCATTTCGAAGAATAGTCACAGCGTTATTAAGTGTGAGAGGTGATAGGTCATTTTTCAAAAAACGAATCAGCTTCTCGAATTGACCATAGGGTTTGACTACTTCCTGATTGAGCCGGGACTGATTGTCCAAATACTCCTGTCCATACAATGGTCCAAATGCCTTGTTGATAAGCCCTCTTTTGGCAAAAACCTTCCTTTTACGCTGATGTTGCCCGAAGAAGAAGTAGATCACTACGCCAATTATTGGGAGCAGCAACAGTAGCATTAAGTAGGAATGGGTCTTTAATGGGTTGCGATTCTCCAACAGCAAATTGATCACCACAAAGAAGATGATGACGTAATACAATGGAAGTATGTAAGGAGAAATGATTTCCCAAACGCCAAGCATACCTAAAGATAGGCTACTTCAGCATAGATTTAATAAATGCAGTACCAAAATCAAGAATTGGTGTCGATGACATTATCTTGAGTTCTTCGCTTAATGATGTCTCCTCATCAAGAAACTTGAAAAAGGCTTTTGCACCATTCTTCTTGAACATGGCAGTAAAAACTTCATCTCCGGTGTACTTGCCGGATGCTAGTACATTTAATAGGGTAGCATCGTATTTCTTGAATCGAGACTTTTGATAGGGCAGGTCTTTGAGCGGATCGATTCCCTTAGAAAGGTTATCTACCATTTTGAGAATAATTTTCTGTCCTCTTAGGAAAGTGTAGCCAGTAGAGGGTTTCGCGAAGCCACCATTGATTCCTATCCTGATGACGTTTTCACTTACCCGCATTTGAAAATTATGATCAGTCATAGGAATAACCCCAAACTCTTCTTCGACTATTTCATAGTGCTCGATACCTAGACTCCTGATATATGCTGTCAGTCTGTCTTCATATGCCTTTTGCTGCAGGAGAGACTGATTGAAGATTGTGTATTCTACCAGTGCTTTATGTTTAGTAAAGGGTAATATGTAACCAAAGCGGCAGTCACCTTCCTGATCCACCTTAAAGTCCATATAGGTGCAAGCTTCCGGATTGAATGTTGGAGTAGCTGTTTCAATTACATAACCCTTGAAGTGCTGCAGTAGGGTGGTAGCTTTTTGTTGTTGAAGTTTTTGAGGATCGAATGTGCTATCAAAAACTATGTCTCCCTTGTACTGACTTTTATCGGTGGTCACTAGGCCACTGTTATCTATGCTTTGGATGTTTTCTTTGACCCAGGTTACTCTATCATCTTTAGATAATGATTCTTTGATGAACTCGTAGAAATCAATGCCCCGAATTAGTTTGTAGGTATATGGAGCCAGTTCATAGGTCTCGCTAAAACCACTGCCAGCATATACAGCTTGTTTCCATGATTTATGGACCAGCTGTTCAAATAGGTTATCGTTTTTTTCCCAAAAGCACCATGTCCTATCATTTTTTGACTTATCTTCCCTATCAATAATAAGGATGGATTTATTGAATTCCCTGTTATTGATCGACACATATGCCAGGGTAAGTCCTGCGGCACCCGCACCGGCAACTACGTAATCATAATGCTTCATTAGTCAATAAACTTACAATGATTATTAATCATTTTAGTTTCTATGGTAAATAACCATTTGGCTGGTGGTATGTTAAATAAATCTTCAAGAGGATTTTAATTAATCGTTTTGAAAACTTAGTAATATTGTGCCCCCCCTTGGGGGAATCGGATGAACAAAACAATCTTCATAAGTCTACTGGCCTTGTGCCTGCTGTCTTCGTGTGCAGTACAAACGATGTGCCCGGCATATCAATCAGCCTTTGTATTGGATAAAAAGGAGCAAGACAAGCTTTATTCGCTCTTTACAGTGGTAGAAGGGGATACGGTGCCAAAACGACCTGTTGGATTTCGTTTTAAAGCGGATGGAGATACACTTATGGAGAAGTTCATTGTTGGCACTCAAGGCCGAGGTTTCAGGGTCCAAGGTGGTCGTATTCATTCCTTTGAAAAAGCCGGGTTTACCTATGATAATAGGAAGAAAGAAAAACTCTGGGCCAAAGTATTCAAAGGGCGCGAAAAACCCGTTTTAGAGAACCCTTACCTCTTCGATAGAATTCTTAAGAAAAGACCCTTTTACGAACTTGATAATCTTGAGTCTAAGCTGATTCATTTTAATCATACTGAGTATGATTCCCTACTCAAATCAACCCTGAATCGCTTTGATACGACTACTTATACCAGATTAATGGATGAAATAGCTGAGCTTCCGCCAGCCATTCAAGTTCAATATGCCCCACTATTGAGAGGAGGTTTTAATGTAGAACAAGAAGCTTATAATAAGCGATTTCAAGATTACTTCTTGAAACTAGAAGAGGCCAAGATTGAAGATTTGTCTGATTCCACTGAATTAGCAGATTTGGAAGGCGATACACTTTCCACAGATTCAGTAGCTAAAAAGAAAGGACTGTTTGGCTTTTTCAAAAAGAAAAACAAGCCACCAAAGAAGAAAAAGGAGCGAAAGAAGAAGTCTAAAGACGAAAATGAGGAAGGGTTACCACCGGAAGAAGATAATCTTGACAGCTAAGGGGTAGGGTATTTCAATGGTTTACGGATTCACCTGTAAACATTGAAATCATGAAAGACCAAAAACATTTACTATTTCTTTGCTTCGTAGTATTCAGCACTTTTCTGATCAGCTGTGATAAGACGAGCGAAGAGGACGAAATTCCCAACGATCAGGCAGACCAAACAAGGAATTCTGGTTTAGTTGCCAGGTATTCAGTATCAGGAGACAATCTTTCGCTCATTCAGAGTGGCCCTGCTGCCAAGGGTTTTTATAATCAAACCAGACAAAACGAATTCTGGAACTTCTTTACCAACCTCATCCCTGCTGACGCCAGACGGGTAATGAAAGAACTAGAGCTTTTTGCTGATCCTGAAGATGGCACAGCTGCTTATGTGGCTCCCATTAACCAGAATGACCTGAGCATCTGGGAAATGGGACACAACCTGGATTTTGTATGGGATCGGAATAACCAGTTTGTACCAGGAGAGAGTGCTTATACCTCCATTCATGAAATTGCCCACCTGCTCACACTCGATAACAATCAGGTAAGGGCTGGCAATGGTGGGTGCAATAGTTTTCATACAGGAGAAGGCTGTAGTACATCCGCCTCCTACATTAACCAATTTTATAATCAGTTTTGGGCCGACATTTATGCTGAAAATCAACGCATAGATCAAAACGACTTTGACGGATTCTTTGCCTTCTATAGAAAGTACCAAAGTCGATTTGTATCAGAATATGCTGCAACCAATCCTGGCGAAGATATTGCCGAATCTTTTGCGAATTATGTGATGGGAGATGCACCCTCCGGAAATTCTATTGCAGCACAAAAAGTCAGGTTCTTTGATCAGTTTCCAGAACTCGCAAACCTAAAGCAGAGGATCAAAGGGAATATCAATTTCCCTATTAGCCTCCCAGGAATTAAGGGGGCTAGATCAAAAAGATTTATGGCCAAAGTTGGCTCAGGAATATAGTAGTGCGTTCTTTTGGTTTGAGTGCAAGGCGAGCTCGTATGGAGCTCGCCTTATTTAATTTACTCTCTTTAAGTAACCTTGGAAAAAGAAGTCAACACCCTTCGGTTTTCCCACGTAAGTATATCCCGAATCGGAACCTGAAATTATATTGAATACTAAGACAGGGAATTCAGATACATTGGTGTTTGGGTCTGTCGTTGAAATTAAAGTGATTTCATATTTGCAGTCGTCAACCCAATTGATTCTAAGATCGTTTGTATGAGTTTCAGTGATTTCCCGCTGTTTTTCTTTTTCTCTTTCGATGGAGTATTTGAGACCGTTTAGGTCGTACTCGAACTTCCCAGTTTTAGCATAGGCACATCCAGTACTTTTGTATTCAAATCTGTTTTTCATTAATAACTGAGTGCTGTCATAAGCCACAGTACTAATACTATCCCCGAGCCTTCCTCCTTGAACCATGGCATAGTCAAGTAGTTTAGGTAAAACTCGAATCATTTTGGCCCCAACTTCGGATTCGTAAAAACTGAGTATTTCATTTATCTCATTTTCAGTGAAGTTGTCTTTGTAAAACTGAACTGTACCTTCCAAGATCTCAGTGTCGAAAGACACCTTCATGATACTTTTGAAGAGCTCATAGTACTCGTCAGAAAGCGGAGAAGTAGCGCTTGATTGTTGAATTTCGATCAACTTATTGAGGGTGCTTTCAAAACTAGCTTTGGTGTCAGTCAGCTCAATAATCTTCCAAATTTTCTCTTCCACTGTGTTTTGCCCTAAAAGCTCATTTGATCTCATCAGGCAAAATACAATAAGTGAAATTACTTTTAATCTGTAAGTCATATATTAAACTACCAAATTCACGATCTTCTTAGGCACAATAATCACCTTCTTAGGTGTTTTGCCTTCCAACCACTTTTGTACATTCTCATGGGCCAGGGCAGCGGCCTCAATTTCGTCCTTGCCCAGGTCGGCACCTAACTGAATTTTCGCACGCATCTTACCATTTACCATCACAGGGTACTCAATAGAATCCTCTACTAAATACGCGGCATCAAAAGAAGGGTACTCAGCATTGATAATGCTGTCTTTGTGCCCTAATAGCGACCAGAGTTCTTCTGTAATGTGAGGAGCGTAAGGAGAAATGATGACTATCAAATCTTCCAAAATGCTTCTGTTATTACATTTCAAAGCCGATAGCTCATTAACACAAATCATAAACGTGCTAACCGAGGTATTGAAAGAGTATCTCTCAATGTCTTCTTGTGCTTTTTTAATGGCTTTGTGGAGGGACTTTAACTCGTCCTTAGAAGGTTCTGCATCGGATAGGTTCAAGTTGCCTTGCTCATCATGGAAAAGCCTCCAAAGCTTGCGCAAAAACTTGTTGACGCCATCAATCCCGTTAGTATTCCAGGGTTTGAATTGCTCTAAAGGCCCTAAGAACATCTCATAAAGCCTTAGGGTATCAGCACCATATCGTTCTATAATATCATCCGGATTGACGACATTATACTTAGACTTGGACATCTTCTCGACTTCCCATCCGCAGATGTATTTACCATCCTCTAAAATGAATTCAGCACCAGCTAAATCGGGTCTCCATTTTTTGAAGGCCTCTGTGTCTAAAATATCATTTCGGCAAAGGCTGACATCGACATGGATGGCAGTTGTCTCGTAGTCCTTTCTCAGTCCATGTGACACAAACTTGTTTTCGCCTTTGATGCGATAAACAAAGTTCGATCTACCTTGGATCATACCTTGGTTGATCAACTTTTTGAAGGGTTCTTCCTGGTTTACAAAACCTAGATCAAACAATATCTTATTCCAGAAACGAGAGTAAAGTAAATGGCCTGTGGCATGTTCAGACCCACCTATATATAAATCTACGTTTTCCCAATACTCCTGAACGTCTTTGTCTATAAATGCTGACTTATTGTGTGCATCCATATATCGATACCAATACCAACTAGAACCTGCCCAGCCTGGCATAGTACTCAATTCTAATGGGTATGACTGATCATCCCCATCAGGTGTATAAGTAAAGTTTTCTGCTCTGCCTAGAGGTGGGTCACCATCTTCTGTTGGTAAGTATTTGTCAATTTCCGGAAGAATGATTGGCAAGTCCTTCGGATCAACCAAATAAGGGAGGTCGTCTTTGAAATAGACAGGTACTGGTTCGCCCCAGTAACGTTGTCTGGCAAAGATGGCATCTCTGATACGGTAATTAACTTTTCCTTTGCCAACGCCTTTTTCTTCTGCAAACTCAATCGCTTTTGCAATGGCGTCTTTGCATGAAAGGCCATCCAGGAAACCGGAATTGGTCATTATTCCCTCTTTTGTGGGGTCAGCTTTTTCGCTGATATCAGCATCCTTGATTACAGGAACTATAGGCAAATCGAAGTGCTTGGCAAAATCATAGTCTCTTTGATCGCCACAAGGTACAGCCATTACAGCGCCAGTACCATACCCCGCTAATACATAATCAGCCACCCAGATTGGTACTTTCTCACCATTATATGGATTGGTGGCATAGCTACCTGTAAACACGCCAGAGATAGACTTGACATCCGTCATTCGATCACGTTCAGACCTGTTGGAAGCTTGTTCTACATAGCTTTCAACGGCCTCTTTTTGCTCTGGAGTTGTCAAAGCTGCGGTTAAATCACTTTCAGGGGCGAGTGACAAGAATGTCACACCAAAAATAGTGTCAATACGTGTGGTAAAGACCTCAATTTCTATGTCAGAATTTTCCGCCTGAAACCTTAATTCCGCACCAATGGATTTTCCAATCCAGTTGCGTTGCATTTCTTTTAATGGCTCAGACCAGTCTATGGCATCTAGTCCCTCAAGCAACCTTTCAGCATAGGCAGTGATGCGCATGCTCCATTGCTTCATGTTTTTTCTAACGACAGGGAAGCCACCTCTTTCAGAAAAGCCATCCTTAACCTCATCGTTGGAAAGCACGGTGCCTAATTCAGGACACCAATTTACGGCTGTGTCAGACAAATAAGTCAGTCTGTATTTGAGCAACATGCGTTGTTGCTTGGCTTCCGACCAGCTATTCCAGTTGTCTGCTGAAAAGTCCGGAGTATCTTCATCACAAGCAGCACTAATGTTTGCATTTCCTGATTTGGCAAAATGAGTCTTTAACGTGTCAATGTGTTCTGCCTTAGCCGTATCATAGTTGTACCAACTATCAAAGATTTGCATAAAGATCCACTGCGTCCATCTATAGTAAGCTGGGTCACAGGTTTGAATTTCCTTATCCCAGTCAAATGCAAATCCAATATTCTTCAACTGCTCTTTATAGCGAGCAATATTGTTTTTAGTGGTAATGGCAGGGTGTTGGCCAGTTTGAATTGCATATTGCTCAGCAGGTAAGCCAAAAGCATCAAAGCCCATTGGGTGCAATACATTGAACCCTTGATTTCTCTTGAAGCGAGAAACAATATCGCTGGCAATATAACCCAGGGGGTGACCTACATGAAGTCCTGCTCCAGAAGGGTAGGGGAACATGTCCAATGCATAGAACTTTGGTTTGGAAGTGTCCTTACTTGCCTTAAAGGTTTCGTTTTCCGTCCAATATGTCTGCCACTTAGGCTCTATTTCACGATGATTGTATTCAGCCATTACCGCTTAACCGATTTTCTTGTTTAAAGTCTGCAAAAATAGTGTTTTTAGTGCCTTTAGAAATGATTTTTAGTAATTATCATCTGATTTACTGCCAAGCGATTATCTTTGGCAGATTAACAAGCATCTATGTTCGGACTGTTTAAAAAGAAACCCAAAGAAAAGCCACTACCTAAATTGTTAGACTTGAACAATAATCCTATTGTGGAAGGAGCAACAGTAAAGTCGCTACGATATGAATTGGGAGAGTGTACTGTTGAACTTGAAGGTCAGGAGTATTTCTACGTTTCTAAGAAATCGGGTGAAAAGGTAAGTTATACTCGAATGGTAGATGCCATTACCGAAAATCAGAAGGTAATGTTGGTCACAGAAGAAGATAAGTAGGGTCTTAACTCAGGTACTTAAGTATTTCAGAGATTTTTTCAACCTGAATAAAATCCGGTTTATCAATGGTTTGGCTTACTTGTTCATGGGCCCAAGTGGTATGAAACGGCACGTGGATGGCATGTGCACCAAGCTCCAACACCGGTAGAACATCTGACTTTATAGAGTTCCCGATCATTAAGAAATTTTGTGGCTCGCAGTCCAAATGCCTCAATAGCTTTTCATAGTCTTCTCTTTTCTTATTACTCATTACCTCGATGTGGTGAAAGTAATTTTCCAAACCCGAATTGATCAACTTTCTCTCTTGGTCTAACAGATCTCCCTTGGTAGCCAGTACTAGTCGATAAGTTCCATTTAAACCTTTAAGCAGTGCTTCAACTCCATCAATTAACTCAATCGGTTTTTCAAGTAATTCCTTTCCCAGCGCGATGGTTTTGTCAACGAGCTCTATGCTAGCCTGTTGCTCAGTGATCCTTGAAATGCTCTCTATCATGCTGAGCATAAATGCTTTTACACCATAGCCATACAATGAAAGGTTGGCCATCTCTGTCTTAAACAACTCTTGTGAAACAGTATGATGCGGTAGGAAATCTTCAAGAAGGGCGCAGAACTTATGTTCTACTTCCTGAAAATAGGGTTCATTCACCCAAAGGGTGTCATCGGCATCGAATGCTATCACTTTGATGTTTTCCATAAGGCCTAAGTTATACTGCTTGATCTAAGAAACCAGCAGGGTAGAAGAGTATTCGTGTAAAAGCCTTGCTAGGAGTTAAACTGGCCGAAATGCCATAGAATTCCTGAAGGGTCATGCATAAAACACTCTTTACCCCAGGTTTCAATTCTAATTGGAGTAAGTCTGACCTTAGCATACTTCTCATGAAGCCTTAGGGCTGTAAGTTCTTTCCAGTACCTGTCCACATCGTCCACTTCTAGAAAGAGCATGGTATTGTCTACCCAATCCTTGACATAGGCCTTTTGCAAGTAGAAGCTTAAAGTCGGAGTAACGCGAAAAAGTGACATGTTATGACCAATCACAGACTCCTCGAAGCCTAATGCTTTGTAGAAGCCTCTGGATTCCTCAAAGTTTTTGGCCCCAATAAAGGTTCTTATCGATTTGGCAACATGTTTCATATGCGAGCTTTGGGTCTGTTTACTTTGCAAGTAAAGGTTTTCACTCATAAAACATGCTTGATTGAAATCAAGAAATGAATAAACACTTTGTTGGCTATTGGGAAGGTCAATAATGATGATCGGTTAAGAAAAAATAACATATGCTTTATGAGCTTTTTCTCCTATTATCCGTTACCTATTGGAAAAGCACATCAAAATGAAAAAACTGTCTATACTCTTTTCCTTTATTGTTCTGTTTAGTTACTCAGCCGAAGCGCAATTGCTAAAAAAGGCCAAAAGCCTCCTGGGAGGTAAAGGCGGTTTCACGAAAGAAGAAGCTGCAGATGCATTGAAAGAGGCATTCATTCAGGGTACAGGAAAAGGAGTTGACTTATTGTCGCAACTGGATGGTTATTATGGCAATTCGGAGATCAAGATTCCCATACCGCCAGATGCTAAGAATGTGGAGAATAAGCTTCGGGCGGTTGGATTAGGAAAAGAGGTAGATAAGGCGATTGAGTCGCTTAACCGTGCTGCTGAAGATGCAGCTGTTGAAGCCAAAGACATTTTTGTGGCAGCCATTAAGGGCCTCACGATTACTGATGCCCTTAATATAGTGAGTGGGAAACAAGATGCTGGTACACAGTTTTTAAGAGGTCAAACAACCGATGACTTGACTGCCAAATTCAGTCCCATTATTAAGACTTCTCTCGATAAAGTTGACGCTACCAAGTATTGGAACGAGGTAATGACCAAATACAATAAAATCCCCCTGGTGAGGAAGGTCGAAACAGATTTGACGGCATATGTAACTCAGCAGGCTATTGATGGTCTTTTTGTGATGATTGCCAAAGAGGAGCTAAATATTCGACAAAACCCTGGTGCCAGAACCACGGATTTGTTAAGGAAGGTCTTTAAGTAATATCTATTTTCTCTTAGTACTTGCCGATTGTTTGGACCCGAGTTTATGGGCTAGTGAAATACCAAGTAGTGAGATACCTCCCTCGCCTACGTCCTCCCCATTTGTAGCTACGTTAACTTCGTAACCAAAAGCTGCTATAAAGCCAAGCTTCAAGGAATGGTTAATAAGGAAATCATAGCCTAAACCGACAGTCGGTTGAACAACTGTGATATCCGTATTTCCTGATCTCAAAGGTGTATTGTCACCCCAATCGATATCTAGAAACCACATGGCAGCTCTTGCCTCCATGAACCAACCCGAAAGCTCAGTCTTAAAGTATCTTTTGTAAGCCACTGTAAAACCAGGTCCACCACCTTCTTCATTGTCGTGCTTTCCAAAGTCTTGTCTCATGGCAAAGTTATATCCCAGTTTACCGGTCAGAATTTCTCTTGGCGATACTTTCCAATTTGATTTTAGGTTGATCATGGTACCAGCCGGATAAATCTGTAAGCCAAGACCTACTGATTCTATACCTCTAGACCGTGTGTTTTGGGCAGAGATAGCATTGCAGAAGGATAGAAGGAGTAAAAAAGTAAGTGCCTTGGTCATATCACTAAATGAAAGTGAAGTTATAATTGGCAATAAAGTTCCAGAGTACCACCACAGCAATTGCAATGAGCTTGGCCCAGTAGAAGTTCATGTCTCTTTTATTAATCAACAAATAGATAATGAAAGTGTTGATTCCTAGCCCTATAAGGGCAAAGCTTAAGTATTTCGAATATTGGATGAGTTCATCAGGGTTCTGATCGTTGAACGTCCAGAACTTATTAAAAAAGAAATTGGAAGTGGCCGCACAAAGAAAGCCTACACCATTGGCTACATATTTGTTGACCTTTATGCGCTCCTTGCCAAGGAATGTAATGCCATAATCTATGGCCATGCCGGAAAGACCAACAAGGCAAAATCTAAAAAATTTGAAGCCTAATTCAAGCATTAAAACTGTCTGCCATTAAAACCAGCACTGCAAATATGCTGAACTATTTTGATTTCTTGAAAAGCCGTACTTTTGTTGCCAACTGAAACACTAACATGTCTCTTCATACTGTATCATCCGAAAAACAGTCCAACAAGCTTTTTTATACTTTTCTAGCCGTTTGGTTTGTCATTGGCCTGATCCAAAATTATTTCACTGAAGTTAATGGTGAGGAAGCCTATTACTGGCTGTTCTCTCAGTATTTGGATTGGGGCTATTTAGATCACCCACCCATGGTAGGGGTGGTTACAGCTCCTGGTTATTGGCTCATGCCCAACCCCTTGGGGCTCCGTTTGGGTATGTTGATCATCAATATTCTAACGATGACAGTGGTATGGAAGACCACAGAAAAGAAGGATACCCAACTGTTGATATGGATTTTTGTAGCAATGCTATCCGTCCATGTCGGTTCTTATATGGTAAAAACAGACGTTCCCTTAATACTGGGGGTGGCCTTGTTCTACTATTTCTATAAGCAGTATTTAAAAGTCGATGACCTGAAGACTGTATTCTTTTTGGCCTTGTCAATTGCCTTGATTTTAATGAGTAAGCATCATGGCATATTGGTAGTGTTCTTTACGGTGCTCTCCAATGTCAAACTCCTAACCAGGAAAAGTTTCTGGATAACGGTAGGTTTTACCGTACTGCTCATGTTGCCACATACCTATTGGCAGTACATGAATGAGTTTGCTACCATCAAATTTCATTTGTACAACCGCATTGACATGGGTTTTAGTTGGGAAAATATTGCCTACTATATTGGCGTACAACCCCTTGTGTTTGGCCCTCTCATTGGAGTGTCTCTACTGGCGGCCAGTTATAAAAACAAGACCGGATCTGATTTTGACAGAGCCTTAAAATTTACCATAGTTGGTGTGTTGATTTTCTTTTTAGTATCCACTTTCAAGGTTGAATTCCATAAGCATTGGACAAGTGTATTGTCAGTTCCCTTTATGCTTTTAGGTCACGAATTTATCAGCAAGCATCAGGGGTGGAGAAAGGTTTTGGTAAGGCTGTCTATCATTTCTATCATCATTGTGATTCCGGCTCGTATTTATTTGATGTATGACTTCTTTCCAAAGAAATGGACAGAAGGCTGGGATGTGCTACACAATTGGGATACCTGGGCTGATGAAATAGAAGAGTTGAGTGGAGGCTTGCCCATTATGTTCAATAACCATTACGAGAGATCCAGTCGATATGCCTATTTGACAAAAGACATCGTGCATTGTTATAATACTTTTGATTATCGCGAAACGCACCATGATTTATTACCACTGGAAGAGAACCTGCAAGGCAAAACGGTTTTTCAAATCAATAGATTTAGAGATACGGTCAACTATGATGATTACTTCACAGAAATAGGTAAGGGGATTCATTACAGGACCATCGAAAATTTTAGGAGTTATCGCAAGGTTTGGATTGAAATAGAGGATGGCGAAAAGCACTATGATTTTGAAGCAGGAGAAAAGGTAGCACTTAAGTTGAGACTGATTAATAAGTATGATCGTGCTGTTGACTTTGCCAATGCTGGTGAACGTCAGGTAACCTTAAATATTCATTACCTCAAAGGGCTTACACCCGTAGGCAAAGAGGTGCTTGAGGTACTAAGTGGTCAAATGACTGCAGGGGAGGAGCGGGTTCAAGAAGTTGGCTTTACCATTCCCGAACTTCAGGGAGATTTTGACATTCGTTTCTCTATTCAGGTCGGAGAAATTGAGCCTCCAATTAATAGTCGAAAGACCAAAGTGACAATAGACTAGAACCGGTCTTGGATTTGAGACTTGTCTTTTGGTTGGCCTTGCTTGTCAAAGCGCTGTGCTAATTGGTATTCTGTTAGTCCTATTACGACAAACATACTGATCGTAATGGCTCCGACTGCCACGTAAATGGAAACCATGGCTTCCATTGTAAAGAAGGTAAATATCTGAAGGGTCACTGAAGCGATAGATGTCCACATCATTAGATTACCGGCATACTCATTGGCAAAATCCCAGGTAGCCTGACTTTTCATGGATCGTTTTGTACGGTAACCCATCAGAGAATTGGGTTCTTCAGGACGCACCAGTTTGCCCAAGGTAGCTATGAGCATAGACGAAAAAGCCAGCATCACATGTGCTATGATCAACTCAGAATTTTCCATGATTTAAGTTGTAAAGAGATCGAAGATATTAGTTATTGTTGATGATTTGCTTCCTTTATAAAGCTCAGTATATCCACAATTACTGCAGGATACCGTCATGAACTTTCGGTTTTGCAAATCGAAAAACTTACTGAATCCACTGCCAGTAGTTGCAATAGTATCTGTTTCAAAAGTTCTATTGTTGCACTTTGGACACTTATAGTTTCTATGTTCCATGTTACTTATTCTGAGTTTTTTTCTTTAGTCGTCCTGAGTCTTTTAGGGCCTTGTTTACGATCCATTCCATTTGACCGTTTGTACTTCGAAATTCATCCGCAGCCCATTTCTCGACTGCAGCAAGAAGCGCTGGATCAAGGCGAAGTACAAATGGTTTTTTCTTGGCCATGGCTAGTACTTTTCTTTCCCTAAGATTAGGTGAGCTCCCTGGCTCATATTAGTAATTACGCGCCAACCCTGAGCGGATAGTTCATTCAATCGCTTTTCGAATTTCTCCAGCTTTTCAAATGGACCTTTGGTAATAAGTTTGTATTGCATAATTCTAGTGATTTAAAGTTCCGGCATTCACAATAGGTGAAGCTGCCTTATCGGAACAAAGTACAACCATTAGGTTACTTACCATGGCGGCTTTCTTCTCCTCGTCTAAGTCAACTATATCCTTTTTATTTAGCTCTTCCAATGCGCCTTCGACCATGCCTACTGCACCTTCAACAATTTTATACCTTGCTGCTACAATGGCAGTTGCTTGTTGTCTTTGAAGCATAGCGCTGGCTATTTCTTCGGCATAGGCCAGATAACCAATTCTGGCTTCTATGACCTTGATTCCTGCAATAGAAAGTCTCTCTCTTAACTCCTCCTCAAGATCATGATTTACCTCTTCCATACCTGATCTTAATGTGATTTCTGAATCATCTTCGAAATTATCATAGGCAAAGGTACCGGCTAGTTTTCTTACAGCAGCATCTGACTGAACCCGAACAAAGTGCTCATAGTCATTCACATCGAAAGCAGCTTTGTATGTGTCCTCTACCTGCCAAACTAAGATCACACTGATCATAATAGGGTTCCCAAGCTTGTCATTCACTTTTACACGCTCACTGTCAAAGTTGTGCGCTCTTAATGAGACTTTTTTCTTCACAAAGAAAGGATTGACCCAAAAGAACCCGTTTTCCTTTACAGAACCACGATAGTCTCCAAAGAATATCATAACACGCGACTTATTCGGTTGGATGATGAAAAATCCAGGAAGCATCAAAAAGAATAGAATGAATAACAACCCGAAAAAAGGGTTGTGGGTGACAACAAGCCCTGCAATTGCTCCAAAGAAGATCAGTAATACGACTGTCAGCATTAAAAAGCCAGATATGGGGCTAAAGGGTTTTTCAATATTCTTCATAATGTCTAATTTATAATGATATTAAAATGATATCATTTCAAATATACGATCAATTGTAAAAAAGGTTATATGACAAGGAGTTTTCTTCATTGTTCTTGTGAGTAGTGTTACCTTCGGAAATGATCGAAAAAATCACCCGTCCCACACTGCTTTTGGACACTAAAAAGATGGAGGCCAATATCGACTTTATGGTGGAAAAGGCTGATCGACTAAATGTGAAGCTTGTACCCCATTTTAAGACTCATCAGTCTAAGCAGATAGCAACATTTTTTAATGAAAGAGGAGTTGATGCCATTACTGTTTCATCAGTCCAAATGGCCCAGTATTTTGTAGAGAGTGGCTGGAAGGATATTACAGTGGCTTTTCCTTTTAACCGATTGGAGGTGGAGGTGATCAATGGCTTCATTCAACAAGGCGTAAATGTCAAACTTTTGGTTACAGATGCAGAAACAGTTTCTTTTTTAAGTGATAAGTTGGTCGGTCATGTGAGTCTGCTTATCGAGTTGGATGCTGGTTATAATCGATCCGGGGTAAGTACAGAACAGACTGACAAGATAAAGGCTATTGCTCGGGAGATAATCAAATCAGAAAATACTGAATTCTACGGCCTGTATTGTCATCCGGGAAATACATATCACTCAGATTCAATTGAGGATACCAAAAGGCTTTGGGCTGATGTTATCAAGAAAACCAATACTGTGCGCGAGGCATTAAGTGGAATTGGCAGCGCATTGATTATTCGAATAGGAGATACACCGGGTTGTGCTATTGTGGAAGACATGGAAGGCATTGATGAGATTGGGCCAGGAAATTTTGTTTTCTATGATTTGGTCATGAACTATCTGAATGTATGTGCGGAGTCGGATATAGCGGTGGCAGTGGCCTGCCCTATCGTGGCGAAAAATGATATGCGGAGAGAAATTGTGATTCACGGAGGAGCGGTACATTTTTCAAAAGATCATCTTTTTGATAAGGATGAAAAAAAGTTTTTCGGTGAAATGGTAATCATTAATGAGACTGGCTGGTCGAATATTATTCCTGATGCCAAACTTGTATCTGTTTCTCAAGAGCACGGTGTTTTAAAAGTGTCTGATGAGCTTTTAGAAACCTTGCATGTGGGAGATGTTGTAGGTATACTACCTATCCATTCATGTCTTACAGCCAATCTAATGGGAGAATACCTTAGTCTTCAGGGGCAGCACTTTGATCATATGTAGATAAATTATCTCTGTTGTTAACTTTTGTAGTTGTTGATCGTCAATTCGCCAAAGGTGATATGCACCTTTGAAAAACGAAAGAGTTCGCCTTGATCCTATCACAAGATTTCTAATAAATCAGTGAAAGATTTATCCAGCTGCAACATTTGGTCTCAAAGTCTGATCTAATGATTCGTTGAACTAAGTTTTCGATCATTTACCGATCGTTAGCGATGGTCTACCGATAGCACTTTTTAATAAGGTGATACATCTAACAGTTTTGCATTACAACGGTCAAACTCAAAAACAATGATTAAAAACTATCTAAAAGTTGCGTTCAGAAACCTCCTGCGCAACAAATTCTACTCTATTTTAAATATCAGTGGTCTCGCAATAGGGATTGCTTGTTGCTTACTCATAGTATTGTTTGTCACTGATGAGCTCAGCTATGACAGGTACTATGACAATTCAGAAAACACCTATAGACTGACAATGGCAGGGGCCTTGAATGGTTCAGCATTTGATTTGGCAGTAGTGGGTGATGTTGTTGGGAAAACATTGGTCGAAGATTTTCCTGAAGTAATTGATTATGTAAGGTTCAGACAAAACGGTTCGCCCTTTATTCGGTCAGGTGAGAATATTTTTAAAGAAGAAAAATATGTCTGGGCCGATCAATCTATGATCGACATCTTCGATTTGGAAATTGTTAGTGGCGATCCTAGTGCTGCATTGACAGCACCAAAGTCGTTAATGATGAGCGAAACTGCCGCTAAAAAATACTTTGGCAGTGCTGAAGCAGTTGGTCAGCAAGTGGAATTCGGTCAGGCTAAGGATTATAGGGTCACCGCAGTTTACAAGGACATTCCGACAAACACCCACTTTGATTTTGATGTAATTGGTTCATTGATCACACTAGATGAATCTCGTCAAAACATGTGGATGAACATGAACTTCCAGACTTATGTGGTATTGACTCCAGGTGCTGACTTGGAAAAAATGGCTGCACAATTTCCCGATATGCTGAAGAAGTATATTGGTCCGGAAGTAAAAAAATTCCTGAACATTGAATGGGAAGAAATGGAGCAAGCTGGCTCATCTCTTGCCTTTGCACTGCAGCCTGTAGTGGATATTCATTTGACCTCTGACTTGCAAGGGGAGCTAGATGCCAATAGTGACAAAAGCTATGTCTATATATTTTCTGCCATTGCATTTTTTATTCTTTTGATTGCATGTATCAATTTCATGAATCTGGCCACAGCACGATCAGCACACAGGGCCAAGGAAGTTGGCGTAAGGAAAGTACTAGGGTCTATCAAGGCTCAATTGATTTATCAGTTTTTGGCAGAATCTATTCTGATTAGTTTCATTTCCTTTGTTTTAGCAGTAGGTATCGCATATTTGGCACTACCGTTCTTCAATGATCTTTCAGCGAAGGAGTTGATCATACCTTTTACAAACCCTCTTTTCTTGGGTTCCATTTTTGCAGGTGTATTAATGGTAGGCTTCTTAGCAGGGAGTTATCCTGCTTTCTTTTTATCGGCCTTTAAGCCCGTAACCGTTTTGAAAGGCTCATTAAGTAATGGAATGAAAAGTGGTGCCTTAAGGAGTGTTTTGGTAGTGATTCAATTTTGTACCTCTATCTTCTTGGTCATTGGAACTTTGGTTATTCTTAATCAATTGGAGTACATCCAAAATAAGAACTTAGGTTTTGATAGGGATCAGGTTCTGATAATCAATGATGCCTTTTTAGCCCGAGGTAATACACGAGCCTTGAAAACTGAAGTTGAGAGTTTTCCTGAGGTAAAATCAGCTTCTTTAAGCGGATTCTTACCTACACCTTCTAACAATAACATGAATCTCTTCTTCAATGGGATTGTACCAAGTGAAGGAACACAGGTAATCATGAGCAGTTGGACGGTGGATTATGAATATTTGGAAACCCTCGGTATCGAGTTGGTAGAGGGGAGAAATTTCTCAAGAGACTTTGCCACAGATTCTACGGCTATCATTGTGAATGAGGCTGCATTGAAAGAACTAGAATTAGAAGGAGATCCGCTGGGTAAAATCATCGGAACTTTTGTGAGTAATGAAGGTGATATTCAAGGCTATACCATAGTGGGAATCGTTAAAGATTTTCACTATCAGACCCTGAAGTCCAAAATAGGGCCTTTGGCATTGCAGCTAGGTAATAGTACAGGCTTGTTGAATTTAAAAGTAAACACCCGAGATTATGCTGGTTTGTTAGGGAAGCTTGAGTCCAGTTGGATGAAATTGGCTCCTAATCAACCGTTTGAGACTTCATTTCTTGACGATAGATTTAATAGAATGTACGATGCAGAACAAAGACTTGGGAAGATATTCGGTGTATTTGCTACACTTACAATTGTTGTGGCATGTTTGGGACTATTCGGTCTAGCGGCATATACCGCTGAGAACAGAATCAAAGAGGTGGGTATTCGAAAAGTACTCGGTGCCAGCGTGGGTCAGATCGTTTTCTTGCTATCTAGAGATATGGGTAAGCTAGTTATTATTGCCTTTGTTTTTGGAGCGCCATTGGCTTGGTACGCCATGAACAACTGGCTGCAAGGTTTTGAGTACCGAACCAATATCGGCTGGACAATATTTGCTATGACTGCTCTGGGTTCATTGCTCATTGCACTAATAACAATGAGTTATCAATCCTTAAAGGCTGCAGTAAGTAACCCGGTTAAATCGCTTAGAACAGAGTAGCAAGAAAGAAATGGAATGAACTAAAGGGCAATCCTGAAAAGGATTGCCCTTTTTATTTTGAACGGCAGACGAATTTTGCATTAAAATTGTTAGAATAGTGTTTTGACACTCGATGAAGTCTTTTTTTAAGTTTCCAATCCTTATCTGGATATTTATTTCACTTTTGGTGTATGCCAGTGTGTTGATATCTCCACTGACTTTTCGCTACTCAGGGGTAGTTTCTTTTGGTATTCCGTTCATTATTCTCCTTAACGTCATTTTTCTAGTATTGAGCTTGTTCTTTAAGTCCAAATTGGGTTGGGTTCCGTTTGTCTTACTGATTTGTGGATGGCCATTTGTTAATGTAGCGGTGTCTTTAAACGGCAATGATAACACGGAACAAGAAGGAATTAAGTTGCTCAGCTATAATGTCAAGTGGTTTGTTGATGCGCGCGATGATAATTATCAGGCAGCTTTAGATTGGATCGAAGAAGTTGATGCAGACATTATCTGTTTTCAGGAGTTTTATCCATATAAGGGGATAGCCGAAAAAATTCAAAACAAAGGTTATCGACTTTCAATGGATAAGGACCGGTTCAATAATGCCATTTTTTCAAAATACCCTATAGTGAATGATGGTCTTTTATTGGAATCTCGTTCGCTCAACAACATTCGATTTGTTGATCTTGTCATTAACAGTGATACCGTTCGGGTTTACGGAGTCCACTTACAGTCTATGGGCATTGACCCGAACAAAATTCAGGATACTGAAGGTATCCAAAATGAATATGATAATGTGAAGTCAAAGTTTCTCTTCTCGAGTACTTCACGAACCAAGCAGATTAAGGCACTAATGGACCATGTTGCGCTGACTAATTATCCGGTCCTCATAGCAGGAGATTTCAATGATGTGCCTTTCAGTTATAACTACTTTCAGTTCAGAAAACGTTTTGAGAATTCCTTTGAAAAGGAAGGCCGTGGTTTAGGGGTGACTTTTAATAGGAATATTCCTTATCTGCGCATTGATAATCAATTTTTTTCTAAAGAATTCAAAATCAAGGCGTTCAAGACCGTTGATAATATTTATTATTCTGATCATTTTCCGCTAATAGGTATTTATGAGTTAAGTGATTAACTTGTTGCTTTGAATGGGTTATTTATGGCTGGGAACAACAGTAATCTTACTAGATCAAGTTCGGATAAAGTAGTGGCGGGAGTGTGTGGAGGCTTGGCTGAGTGGCTTGGCTGGGATGTCACCTTGGTAAGACTCATTTATGTGTTAATTTCAATTTTTAGTGCTGGCTTCCCCGGGTTCATTGTTTATGTAATTCTTTGGGTGATCATGCCAGCAAAATGATGAACACCTTACATATCTGCAATTTGAACTAAACCAAATGAAACGATTTTTACTTGCCTGCTTGGTCTGTCTGACCATCGCAGCAGTACCTTCATGTGATTTGAAGTACTTTGAAAGCACCGAATTTGGGGATATAATCTTTGACCCATCGCTTGCAATTCCTGTGGGAACAATTACCTATACTGTCGCTGAGTTATTTGAGGAGCTGAATGATGGAGGCGCGGTAATAGCACCCAATGGGGAAGATGTGGTGACGCTCACCTATACAGAAACCCTACAGTCCCAAAGTGCCTCAGGCTTCTTAACCGTACTTGATCAGAGTTTTGGATCGAGCTTAGTGTCAGGAACTGATTTGGCTAACCCTCCAATAACCACCCAAATCGAAGTGTCTGAACTCTATGAGTTCGACCTTACCCAGACGGCAGATGAGGCTTATGATAGCATACTCTTTAATGCTGGAAGTTTTGACTTCAACGCGAGTTCTGATATTGGGGCTGATGTGAGTTTTGTCGCTACTTTTATTTCTCTTGAAAATGCTTCTGGACCTATTGTTATAAACGGTAGTTTGCCATCTGGAGGAGCGAATTTTGTTCAATCAGAATCGCTTGTAAACGGAAAAGGTCTATTTCACCTTGATGATCAGGGTAATCCGGCTTCGAGTAAATTCTTGGTGAGGATAGCATATAGTATTACTGTTGATCCCACCGATGTAATCACCGCTAATCAACAGGTTTCTTTCAGTATTGGGATTAATAATACTTCATTCCAAACAGTTTACGGTAGTGTCGGTAATCAATCGTTAACAGTAGGTCAACAGGATATTGACTTAGATTTCTTTAGCACCTTCGATTCAGGAGATATCACTTTTGCAGATCCAACTGTGAGGTTCATTTTTGATAATAGCTTCGGATTTCCATTAGGGATTGATTTTCAACAGATCACTGCAGTAAGCGGGGCAGGTGCGAATATTCCACTTTCAGGAACTGTAGTTGATAATTTACAGGTGGTTAATGCGCCTGATATTAATCAGCAAGGTCAGGTTATCAGAACAGAAATAGAAGTTACGGCAGCCAACTCCAATATTGCTGATTTGCTCTCATCAAAACCAACTCGTTTTCTTGTAGACGTAGGTGCTGAATCAAATCCAGCAACTGCTCCGGCAAGCTATAATTTCATAGATGATTCAAACTTGTTGGATGTATCTGTAGAAATAGAGATACCGCTTGAGTTGAATATTAATGGCTTAATCGCTGAAGAGGTGGTTAATTTCACCAATGGGGGTGATTTGGAAGAAGCCAAGAGGTTACTTTTCAGAGTCATTGCTGAAAATGAGCTTCCCTTAGGAGGGCTTGTAGAACTGCAGTTCAGAGATGCCAATGGCAATGTAATTTATACGGTAGATGAGCGCCCGGCATTCTCCGCTGCTTCTGTGGGTACCGATGGAAGAACCAATGAAGTGGCCATGTCTACAGTGGATATTCTTATTCCTGATGAAGGTATAAGAATAATAGAAAATGCAACCAGCATTAATGTGGTGGCAACAATTACAACCACAGATGCTCAGTCAGCAACGGCTGTTAAGTTTTTTGATGATTATGAATTGAGGTTTAAACTCGCAGTTCAGGCAGATGTAGAAGTAAACTCAAACGGCAACTAAGATGAAGAAGCTATTAACTATCGCATTATTGGTTTTGGGTTTTGCTAGTGCTAATGCCCAAGGATACCTTTCTTTTTATCAACTAAGAGATATTGTTCCTCAGACTTCAGGTATACAGCCTGCCTTTATACCGGAGAATTCATTGACCATCAGTATGCCAGCACTGAATTTTGGCGTAATGTTGCAGGGTGACCTGGAGCTTCAACAACTCTTGTCTAGACCTAACGGCCAGACAGACTTGACCGTTGATTTCGATCTTCTTAACGAAGCAGCTCAGGGCGAAAACTTTTTGAACCTTGATCTTACAGCCAACCTGTTTCATCTGGGAATAAAGACTAAGCATGGAGCCTTTTCATTTTTTGCAAATGCAAGAGCCACTTTTGACTTTGCATATGGGGATGATTTAACAGATTTTTTGGCCAATGGCAATTCAAATTTCATCGGTCAGGCCATTGATTTTTCAGACACTCAAATTAGAGTTGAGGCGTATCATGAAATTGGTATTGGCTATGCCAGAAGGTTCTTGGGAGAGCGCCTGACCGTTGGTGCAAGAGCTAAACTCGTTACAGGTATTTTTCATGGATCATTAGCAGAGGGTGCTAGTGGAACTTTGACCACTGATGCAGATGATTTCTCTTGGCAGGTTGCTGTTCAAAATGGTACTGCCAATACAGCGGGACTGGACTTCCTTTTCAATTCTGATGACTATGCGGATGACGCACTTCAGACATATATATTTGGGAATGAGAACCAGACCATCGCATTTGACTTGGGTGCCAAGTTCAAACCTTTGAAATGGCTCGAGGTAGAGGCTTCTGTCAACGATATTGGCTCCATTGATTGGAAGGAGCAGGTTAGAAACTATAACACAGCAGATACTACTGTTACTTTCTCAGGAGTTGACCTTGAAGGTATTCAAGATTCCGGAGAGGTTTTTAAAGATAGTCTACAGAATAAGTTCCGTTCTAACGAGACTAGAACTGCCTTTACGACCAACCTGCCTACCAGAGTTTATCTAACTGCATCTGCTTATTTGACAGAAAATGATAGATTCTCTCTAACCTATTTCCAATCAAGCGCACTTGATAATTTGCCAGCGAATTATGCCTTGGCTTATAATCACAAGTTCGACAAGTTTGTAATTGGAATACTAGGAACCCATAGAAGATCCAATAATGAGACAAATATTGGGGCTAACTTAGGTACTAACATTGGCCCACTTCAGCTTTATATGGCCTTAGACAATGTACTGGTGTTGAATAAGCCTGAACAGTATTCTAAGGCCGATTTTAGGTTTGGGCTGAACTTAATGTTTGGCTATAAAAAGTGGAGGAAGAAGTCAGAGGTGGTTAACCTTGACGAACTCTAGAGCGTTTTTCAATACTAAGTATTAGGATTGGCAAAAGTGTCAAGTCTAATATGAGGGCAACCACGGCTGTAATGACAATAAAAAAACCGAGATAGTAGGGAGAAGAAAGCCCAGAAGAAAGAAACAAAGCAAAGCCAGCACATAGGACCAAACTCGTTATGAGAATGCTCTTACCAGTGCTGGCTATACTGTTTTTTAGAGCCCATAAAGTACTCCTAAACCGACTCCGTTCCATGTAATAGCGAGCGAGCAAGTGTATACTATCATCTACTGCCACTCCAAAGGCAACCGTGAAAATGATGGCTGTGGATATGTTAAGATGTATTCCCAAATACCCCATTAAACCGAACAAAATTAGTATGGGTAAGATGTTCGGTATCAGGGAATAAAGCACAATCCTCCAGCTTCCGAAGAATGCAAAAAGGAAAAGTGAAACACTCAGAGTAGCAATAGAAAGCCCCTTTACTAAGGACTTTGAGATGTAGTTGTCTGTTTTATCGATCAAGTATGAAGTGCCTGTGAGCCTGGCATATAATGAAGGGTTGTTGATTTCTTTAGATAAAAATTCCCTGAGTGATTCGTTCAGTACTCTTGACACAGCACTTCCTATGTCCTTTGACCTTCCAATTATCCTTATGGTTTTTCCAGAGTCACTTTGAAATGCCCTTACGGCCTCTTTGAGCTTTGAGGAATTATAATACCGTTTTAGTCTTTTTAAGTCTTTTGGTAATGGTAGTGTATATCGGCTAGAGACAGCTCCATAAAGTCCGGCATTTAAAGCACGGATGATGTTTAATGGAGACTCAATATGTTTCGTATCATGCGAATTCCTCAAATACTCTTCTATAGCCGCAATCGCTTCAATAACTCCAGTATCAAATATATCTTGATTGCCTCTTAGCTCAAGGCCGATTTCTAAAGGCCTATAGCCATCATAATTGTCATCGAAGTACATCACTTCCCTCAACTCGGGTTCATCCTTTTGAAACCCAACAATTATTGAGGTATTGAATGTCAATTGGCCTGCTCCTAAAATCAATGCTATACAAAGAAAAGATAGACCCCAAACTACATGCTTGCGCTGTCTCATTACACTGATAAAACATTGGTCGAATACTCTTTTCCAAGAGATGAGTTGACTCCTTTCTTTTTCCACAGGTCTAGGGAAAAAGTAGAGAATAGATGGTAACAGTAGAAAGGTTATTAAGAAGGCAAAAACTACCCCAATGGCCGTATAGAGTCCAAAATCCTTTATTGGGGAAATTGGTATAACATATAGGCTTAGGAAACCTATTGCAGTGGTAATGGAGGTGAGACAAGTGGCCTTTCCAATAAATATTATGGTTGACTTCAGAGATTCGACTTTAGAAAGTCTTCCACGAATAAAATGATCGTATTTGTGTACAAAATGGATGACATCAGAGAGCGCAACAATGAGCAGTATGGACGGTATGATCACAACTAACACATCAATGGATTTTCCCGTAATCGATATAAAACCCATAATCCAGGTTGCACTTAGTAAAATTGTCAATAGGGGAATAAGTATTCCTTTCAAAGACTTGAAAATTAATAGCAGGACTACTATCACGAAACTGAAGGCCAAAAGAAGTAATAATGAAAGTTCGCGTTCGAGTTTCTTAGTAAAGTCATACTGCATTTGAACCTTTCCAGAAACTATATAGTCGTCTTGATACATCGAGGTGAGATACTTTCGTAATTCAACTAAAAAGGCATCTGATTGCATGTTGTTGTCAAAGGCCTTGTGCCTCAATAAGAACATGGTAGAGCGCCCATCTATTCCAAAAAACTTACCCTTTGTCTTACTCTCATTCAATGATTCTTGACTGAGTCTTTTATCAGGGCTCACTAAACTGACCTTGTTGATTCCGAAAGGGGTTATTTGAATCTTATGCTCATCAAAGATGCTTTTTGTACCGATTACCTCAGGCCAAGATTCAAGAGATTCGATGGTAGATTTCGCGGTCTTTAGTGCATATCTACTCGTTGGGTCATCAGATTTCAAGACCACAAATAAGAAATCGTTAAACTCCCCAAATTCATTGCTCAAAGATTGATAATAGGCAAAGTCATCATCGCCTTTAGGAAAGAAGCTATCGAAGTCATAATTGAATTGGAGCTTTGGTATTTGAATGGTAAAACCCACAGTAATCAGTGTCAAAATGAACAATCGTGCCAGCGCTTTTCGTTTGTTGAGGGTGGCGAATTTTTCTAACCACAGAGGTGTGCGAAAAACTTGAGATGAACCCTTCCCATTCGTAACATTTTGACTTAATTTGTTCATTGATTCAAATCTAAAAAATCGAAGGCATTATGAAGCAGTACCACGACCTAATGAGTCATATTCTTGAAAATGGAGTAGAAAAAGGCGATAGAACAGGTACAGGGACAAAAAGTGTTTTTGGTTATCAAATGAGATTTGATTTGTCAGAAGGTTTTCCGGTAGTCACCACAAAGAAGCTTCACTTGAAATCAATAATTCATGAGTTGCTTTGGTTCTTACAAGGTGATACAAATATTAAGTATCTAAAGGACAATGGGGTGCGTATCTGGGACGAATGGGCAGATGAAGATGGCAACCTTGGTCCTGTATATGGCTATCAATGGAGAAACTGGCCTGATGGTAGCGGAGGGACAATCGATCAGATTACAAAGCTAGTCGAACAGATTAAAACAAACCCAGACAGCCGAAGACTTATTGTCAGTGCCTGGAATGTCGCAGATGTTGATAATATGGCGCTTCCTCCTTGTCACACGTTCTTTCAGTTTTATGTTGCTGATGGTAAGTTGAGCTGTCAGTTGTATCAGCGGAGTGCGGATGTGTTTTTGGGAGTCCCTTTCAATATAGCTTCCTATTCATTGCTTGTTTTGATGGTTGCACAGGTTTGTGACTTACAGCCTGGAGAGTTTGTTCATACATTTGGTGATGCGCACCTTTACTCTAACCACTATGAGCAGGCTGAATTACAACTGACGCGCGATTTTAGGCCATTGCCAACTATGAAGATGAATCCTAACGTCAAAGATATCTTTGACTTTAAGTTTGAAGATTTTGAATTAGTGGGCTATGATCCACACCCGCATATCAAGGCTGCTGTAGCTGTTTAATCACAGCTTCAAGGAAGTTCTTGGGACTCTCATAGCTCCAATTGCCAATTCTTTTGAAGTATTTAATGCCAGATGCATTAGTCGAGAATACACTGCTTGCGTCCCTTAAAACCTCTTTTGTTTTTTTGACCTCATGAACGATGATATTGTTTCTGCCGAAAAGATCAATTAAGGTGTTTCTCATTATACCATTTATACATCCTGTGGTTATTGAGGGGGTATACACCGTTTGACCCTCAATCCAAAAGAGGTTTGATATGTGAGTTTCGGAGAGATTTCCATAGGAGTCAGTCAGTATGATTTCATCCAAATCTTTTTCTTTTTTCTCCAAACCAGCGAGTACATATACTAAGGCATTGGTTGTTTTGGCAAAAGAAATTGGTGAGTGTTGCGTGTGAACCTTGTCTGAGACATCCACCTTA
>JGI12316J15309_10009115_pt1 | contig 61037 bp, 50 predicted proteins | sample MarCyaLeptolynsp_FD_15309 | JGI IMG/M metagenome (IMG submission 15309)
CACCGGCCACACGATGACGATCAGGCGACCACCAACGCCACCCCAGAACCCGATAGGCCCCCCAAGCAACGATGGGCAGCACCGGCCACAAGATAGCGATCAAGCGACGGCCAACGCCACGCGGAACCCGATAGGCCAAGAACCAGCCCCCAGGCAACACTCGGCCGCACCGGCCACACGATGACGATCAGGCGACCGCCAACGCCGCGCTGCCGCGCTGCCTGACAACGATCTGTCGGCCACAGGCCGACACCTTCAGCAACCCCAACTCCCCCAGGGTGCCAGGGCGAGCCGACGCCGAGGGGCGGAGACACTGGGGGGTGGGCGCCCGCAGTTCGGACCGCACGCTCTGGTGTTGATGCTCGGCACGACGCCCTGCGCCCCACGCCCGGTCGCCAGCGGACCGTATGCCTGAGGACGACCACCCCCCAGTGCGCAGCCCCGATCGCCCAACACGTATGCCGCTACGGCAATGCGCCCCCCGCGACGCGCAATGCGAAGCCCCAAACGCCAAACGCCAAACGCCAAACGCCAAACGCCAAACGCCAAACGCCAAACGCCAAAGGCTCTCCCCAACGAATTCGAACCCCCGCGAACCGCGCGAAAACTAGCGAATATCCGGCGGCCGGCGATACGCCGGCTTGGCCGCCGCCGTGTCGGCCTCAACCGCCAGCCGCGCGATCGACAAAGCCGACGGCGTATGCCGCACGCGAAGCACCGTGCCCGCCGGGCCAATGTCGTCGGGATACGCGAGCGCGCCCGTACCCGCGATGGAAACGGGCGCGCCGATGCCGGCCGCCGCGGCCCCCTGCTCCGACGCCGACACGACGTCGCCACCGTGCTCGGCGACGAACGCCGCAAAGTCCTCGGGCGCAACCGCCACCTCGTCGGCGATCGGCTCCGGCAAGCCGTCGCGCACCTCGAACAGCCCGGCGAACACCTCGCCCTTTTTTGCATCGAACACCGGCGCCACCCGGGCTCCGTCGTCGAGGCCCGAGGCGTCAATGACGTCCAGCGCCATGGCGGCGAGCGATGAAGCCACCAGCAGCGGCTTTCTCTCGGCAAAACACAGCCCTTTCGCGGTCGCCATCGCGATGCGCAAGCCGGTGAAGGAACCCGGCCCGACCCCAACCGCCACCCCGTCCACCGCGGCCACGGTGGTGTTGGCGGTCGCCAGAACGCTATCGACCAACTCGAGCAGCACGTCGCTGTGGGTGGTCACCTCGCGCTCATCGGCAGCGATCGCGGTGACCTGGTCGCCGTCGCGATCGACCAGGGCGACGCTAGCCGTCATGGTCGCGGTATCGAACGCTAGAATCCGCATCGGTCTCGGGGCACTCACGGCGAAAGGTAGCGCAACACGTCGTTTCGAACGGCGAACGCGGTCATGAGCAGCACCGCCGCCAGGCCCACGCTGGTGATGCGCGCCCGCGCGCGCGCGGACAGCGGCCGGCGGCTGACTCCCTCGACCGCAAACACGACCACCTGGCCGCCGTCGAGCATGGGGATGGGCAACAGATTGATGAGGCCGAGGTTGACGCTGACCAGGGCCAGCAACAGCAAAAAGGCGTCCCAGCCCTTGGCCCCGGACACCGACGCCACCCGGTACATGGTGATCGGCCCGCCGACGGACTCGATCGATTCGCCGCGAAGCACCGACCAAAACCCCGTGGTCATCTCGACGACGGTTTCGCTGGTGCGCTCGATGGCCTTGGCCAGGGCGTAGGAAACCCGCCCGTCGATATCGACCAGCTCGCCGACGCCGCGGTCCGCGGCATTGCTGGCCCCAAACGCGAGCCGGCGACCGCGGTTGCCGTATTCGTCGTCGACGACCCTTCGGTCCTGGGTCACGAGCGCCCGGCGCCGGTCGGCACCGCCCTCGGGCAAGGCGCGCAGGTACGACAGGGTCCAGGTGCGGGCCGGATCGCTCTGCAGCGCCTGATCGAGCAAGATCCAGTGCTGAATCGGACGACCGTCGATGGCCGTGATCAGGTCGCCCGGGCGCAGCCCGGCTTCGGCCGCCGGCGACCCGGCTTCGACCCGGCGCACGAACATCTCCGCCGGGGCAATCCCGGTATCGACGCGCTGGCGACCGCCATCGGGACTGGCCTCCGGGACCAGATCCGCCACGCGCGGCGACAGAAGCTCGAGGGACGGCAAGCCCGGCACGGGCGTGCCCCGCAGGTACGCGACCGCGCGGCGGCCGGCACCGCGGGAAAGCAGCTGCCTCAGGTCCGTCCAGTTGGCGACCTCGTTGCCATCGACCGAGAACACCACGTCGCCCGTGCGAAGGCCGGCGCGGCCGGCGGGCGAGCGCCGATCGATCACGCCAATGCGCGGGCGAAACGGTGCCTGCGACACGCCGACCCACCCGGCCGTTCGCTCGAGCCCTTCTCGGGTGCGAACCGTTCGCTCGAGTGGCACGAGGTAGCGCTCGAGCGAGCGCCCGCTGCGGTCGATGCGAAGGTGAAGCTCGCGACCAACGCCGTCGGCAATGTGCGCCTCGACGTCCTCCCAGTAGCGAACGGTGTGGCCGTCGATGCGCGCGATGCGATCGCCCGGCTCGAGACCGGCCCGGTCCGCCGGGCTGTCGGCAATCACGTCGCCGACGACGGCGGCGGGCAACGACTGCTGCCCGGCAAAGAAGACGAAGTAGATGAGAACGGGAAAGACCAGGTTGGCGGCCGGCCCGGCAAACACGATGACCAGCCGCTGCCACAGGGGCCGAGCGTTGAGGGCGGGCCCCTGATCGCGCCGAGTCGCCGAGGTCGCGGCGTCTTCACCGAGGATGCGCACGTAGCCGCCCAGCGGCACGATGCCCACGCGGTACTCGGTGTCGCCGGCGACGAACCGCACCAGCGGGCGGCCAAAACCCAGGGAAAACCGGAGCACGCGCACGCCCAGGAGCTTCGCGGCCACGAAATGGCCAAACTCGTGCACCGCGACGAGCGCGCCGAGCAGGAGCAAAAAGTACAGCAGGCTCATGGGGCGCCCGGGTCGGAGGTTGTGCGACCTCGGTCCCGAATCCTGTCCTGGAAAACACGCCGCACGGTGCCGGGGCTTAACATGTTTGGTAGCCTAAGGAAAAGCGGTGGCTTCCAAGTCGACAATGCCGACAGCGGAGTTCGATCTCGAGGGAGAGATTGACGACCTGTCGAACCTGCTCGAGCGGACCAAGGTCCTCTACGAGCAGTACTTCATGGGCATCCAGAAGCGGGCCCCCGAAGTGCTGCACCGCCAGGTCGAGCGGCGCATGCGGAAAATCATGCAGATCAAGGTGCGCAACACCGGCCTGCGCTTCCGCTTTCAGACCCTGAGCCAGAAGTACGGTTCTTACAACACGTACTGGCGCCGCACCATGCGCGCCATCGAGCAGGGCCGCTACACCCGCCACATCGCCAAGGCGGGGCGCCGGGCGGCGGCCGAAGGCAAGGAAATGCCTGCCGAACTGCTGTCGTCGCTGCCCAAGCGCATGCGCGAAAAGCTCGAGCGCGACCGCCAGAAAATCGCCGCGCGACACGGCGACGAAGCCGAGGGCGACCCGCCGACCGAAAAATCCGAGGCCGTGCCCGTTCACGAGGGCGAACAGGTTCGCGCGCCGAAGAAGCAGGTGTTCGAGCTCGGCGAGGACGACCTGGACCTCGACAACCTCGACATCGACGCCATGTTCTCGGCCATCAAGAAGGACGACAGTCGCAAGCAAGCGCCGGCGCCCGCACCGGCGAAGACGGCCCCGGCTGGTCGCCCAGCGGCGGCGGCGAGACCCGCGCGGCCGGCGGCGGCAGGCACCGCTCGACCGCGGCAGCCGGCGTCGCGTCCCGCCGGGCCCACCACCCCGCGACCGGCCCCGCGACCGGCCCCCCGGCGGATCGCCGCCAGCGCCCCCGCGGGCATGAGCGAAAAGCAGACCCGCGAGCTCTACGACCGGTTCGTCCAGGCCAAGAAGCTCGTGGGCGCCGACACCAGCAAGCTCAGCTACGAGCGCATGGTCAAGACCCTGAACAAACAGGCGCCCAAGATCATGCAGCAGCACAAGGCGCAGGGCGTGAAGTTCGACGTGGTCATCAAGGACAACGGCGTGATTCTCAAGGCCAAGCCGGTCAAGGGCTAGTGTCCCTCGGGCCGGCATCGGCCCGAATCGCGAAACTGGTTCCGAGCGCCGCGCCCGCTGCCCAAACAGAGCGACGCTCACCGCGCCTTGCCGTGCTATATGGCTTGTATGACGTACCAGGCGGCGTTTCGCTGCATCGACGCCGGGTGCTCGGGACAGTGGCCGCTCGACTCGGTCATGTACCGCTGCCCGCGCTGCGACGACCTGCTCGAGGTGGTGCACGATCTCGAGCCCCTGCGAGCCCGATCTGCCGGCGAGTGGAAGGCCCTGTTCGACCAGCGGTTCATGACCACGCGCTGGCCACACGGCTCGGGCGTGTGGGGCAAAAAAGAGTGGGTCGCCCCCCACGTCGCCGACGAAAACGTCGTGTCGTTCTTCGAGGGCGGCACCAATCTGTTCTGGGCCAACCGCTACGGGCAGCAGATCGGTCTCGACGACCTGTGGATCAAGCTGTGCGGCAACTCCCACACCGGGTCGTTCAAAGATCTCGGCATGACCGTCCTGGTATCGACGGTCAAGCAGATGATCGCCGACGGCAAGGACATCAAAGCGGTCGCGTGCGCGTCGACCGGCGATACCTCCGCGGCCCTGGCTGCCTACTGCGCGGCGGCCGACATTCCCGCCGTGGTGATTCTCCCGCGGGGCAAAATCACCACCGCTCAGCTGGTGCAGCCCCTGGCCAACGGCGCTCGCGTCCTCGCGGTCGACACCGACTTCGACGGCTGCATGAAGCTGGTTACCCAGCTGGCCGAAGACCCCAGCGTGTACCTGGCCAACTCCATGAACTCGTTGCGAATCGAGGGCCAAAAGACGGTGTCCATCGAGATGGTGCAGCAGTTCGACTGGAACCCGCCGGACTGGGTCATCATCCCGGGCGGCAACCTGGGCAACGTCTCGGCCCTGGGCCGGGGGTTCGAAATGCTGCTGGAGCTCGGCCTCATCGACCGGCGCCCGCGAATTTGCGTCGCCCAGGCCGCGGTGGCCAGCCCCCTGTACGCGAGCTACCAGTCCGGCTTCGACCACTTCGAGCCGGTCACCGCAGGTGATACCCTGGCATCGGCGATTCGCATCGGGGATCCGGTGAGTCGAAAAAAGGCGATTCGAACCCTGCAGGCTTTCGACGGGGTGGTCGAACAGGCAACCGAGCAGGAGCTTGCCGACACCGCCGCGCGCGCCGACCTCACCGGTACGTTTTGCTGCCCGCACACCGGCGTGGCGCTCGCCGCCCTGGAAAAGCTGGTGGCTCGCGGCGAGATCGAGCGACACCACAAGACCGTCGTGGTTTCGACCGCAAGCGGCCTCAAGTTCTCGGACTTCAAAGTCGGCTACCACGACGGCAGCCTGTCGCAGGTGCCCGAGCCGCGCTTCGCCAACCGCCCCATCGAGATCGCCAACGACTTCGACGAAGTGCTTCGCGCGGTCCACGGCGCCAAGTAGCGAGGCGGTCGCGGCCGAGCGCCACCGATGCGCCGAGCGCGGTAGCGAGCGAGCCAAACCGGCCGGGCGACCGATCGTCTCTCGGGCGGCAGTTGACGGCATGGAGGTTCGGGGCGAACATGGCCCCCATGGCTTGGAAACCAGTGCGAGCACTGACTTCGCTCCTCGTCGCGGCAGCGTTCGCAACGTCGTTCGCCGGTAGCCCGGCGAGCGCCGACACCAAGCTCGGCCTCAACGCCCAGGTTTCGGCCGGCAGCGAAGCCGACGTCACCTTCATGGGGCGGGCCCTGCTCGGCGGCGCCGTGTTGTTCGAGGACCTTCGGCTGGCGCTCACGGCGCACCTGTCCGCCGACGCGTTCATTCAGGGCAGCAGCGGCAAGGGCTTTCGCGGCACGTCGCTGGGTCCTCTCAACCTGGGCGTGCGCTACGCGTTTTTGGATTCGGCCTTCGTCGGCCCCTACGTCGATGCCGGCTGGGGCTTCGGCTTTTTGTTCGGCAACACCGTGCGCGGCGTCGAAGACGACCCGGGCAGCTGCGACAGCCAGATCTCGGGCGCCGCCGACTGCAGCCTGGACTTGAACCGCCAGATGAACGCCAAGCTCGGCCTCGGCTGGGGCTTTAAGCCTCTCGACACGATCACCGTCGGCATCCGGCTCGATGTCGTGTACTGGGCGTTTTCACTGTCGGACACGGACGCGACCACCGACGGCCCCATCGCTCGGTTCGTCGACCGGCCCCAGGACACGGTCGCCGTCATGCTCGGCCTGGAAGTACTCCGCTTCTTCTAAGGCGCGCTGCTGGCAAGGAGCGCTGCTGGTAAGGAGCGCTGCTGGCAAGAAGCGCTGCTGGCCCGGGCCAGCAGCTGAGACAGACGGGGCGCGGCGAAACGCGCCGGCGGGCTACTCCGGCGGCCGGCGGGCCGGCAACAGTTCCGTGCGGCGGTCTCCTTCGGCGAACCCCTGCCGCACGAACCGGTGGCGGCCGGTTTCCCCCCACCAGCGCCCCCAACGCTTGCGCGCCTCGTCGCGCTCGCGCTTGGACATGTCGTGGTGAAACCCGAAGTACTCGCCGGTGATGCGGCGCAACTCCTCGGCCGCCGCCGACCGCAGCGAACTGTCTTTGTGCGCGAGGGCTTCGATGAGCCACTCCAGTCGGTGCTGGCCCTTGTGCTTGCTCCACCAGGCGCGCCACTTGCGCGCGTTGCTGCCAAAGTTTTGCCGGGTGAGCTGCGACAGGGCCTGGCGCGCGGCCTCGCCGGCCTCGTCGCGCCGGCTCACGGTATCGAGCAGATCGGGAATGGAGGCGACGTCGCCAAGCTCGCCGAGCGCCCCGGCGGCTGCTTTGCACCGGGCCTTGTCGTCGCTGTGCAGAAGTCGCCGCGCTCGTTCGAGGGCCGGCTCTAGTTCGCGCGCCGGATACCCCGACAGAGCCGCGAGGGCCGCGTTGCGCACGCCGTAGTCCTGGTCAAAGAGCCGGTCGACCAGCGCGGGCAAAGCGCTGCGCGGGCGCAGCTCCCCGGTGCAAAGCGTGGCGTAGTAACGCACGTCGCGATTGTTGTCGCTCATCCGTTCGACGAGCATGTTGGACGAGGCCGTGCCCAGCTTGACCACCAACCCCAGCAGCGCGCCGTGGCGCTCCGCGCGCAGTGCTCGACCGCCGAGCTCGTAGCGGTCGACCGACAGCTTGCCGGGAAAGCGCTCGCCGATGCGCTCGATCGCGTCCGGAGCCTGGCGCATCAGGGCCGCCGTCGCGCGGCCGTCGACGTCTTCATCGGACTCGACCTTGTCGAGCAGGGAATCAATGTCGGCGGCGGGCTCGCGGCGCTCCGGAGGCTGGGGCTGAGCGGCAAAGTCGAGGGTCGGTGTCTTGACCGTGTCGGGAACCGTCCACTCACCTTTTTCCGCAGCGGCGCCGTTGCCGCGTTGTTCCGGCGCTCGCTTGACCGGTACTTCTTCGGGTTCGAACCGGGGCGTGGGACCGGTTTCGAGCGCCGGTCGATAGCCCGCCTTCTTGGCCGACAAGATCAGCCGGGACACCGCGTCGGCCGCCGCCCCCGCGAGCGGCAGAAGCTCGGACACTTCAGCCACGGAGATGGAGTCGGCCCCCCGATGGCCGATGACCAGCGCCACCACTCGATTGCGAAGCGACACGGGCATGAGCAACGCCGCGGGCGGGACCACGCCGCCCATGCGCCGTATCATTCCGTCGATCTGCTCGTCGTGGGTCGCTACCGGCCCGATGTAGGGCGACGACGACGTCACCGCCTGGCGAAACGCGGTCTCGGCGTCGAGCGGAATCAGAACCGACGAGATGCCGTCGATATCGACTTCGCTGCCGGCGATGGCGACCCGGCCCAGGACCGCGCCGGTCTGCACCGTCATGATGCCGGCGTACCAGGCGCGACTGCGCACGGCCTGCACCAGCGCCGCGAAGATTTCGTCGCGCGACTCCGCGGCCGCGAGCCGGTCAATCGCCTCGGCGGCGGAGATGGGCTGGGGCACCAGGGTGCTCGCCCCGGTGGGCGGTCGCGACGGAGCTGGCGCCTCGGCGCGAGCCTCCGCTGCGACTTTGATGCTTCGGCTGGGGCGGCGGGGCTCGACCGGCTGCTGCGCCGAAATCTCCATGCTGCCCCGGGCCTGCACCGCGCGCGGCTGGGTCGTCTCCCCCGAACTGACCGGGTCGACCGTGCGTGGAACGCCGTCGGAGGGGCTCATCGAGCGCACGTCCACCGCCTGGGCGGCGACCTCGCGGACCAGGTTGCCGGTTCCGTTGGCGGCCGCGGGGGCATCGGGCGCGGCCTCGGCCGGAGGCACCGGCGCCGCGGTTTTGGCCGCAGGCGCCGCGGTCTCCACAGGCGCAGCCGCGCCGCGCTCGCTGTCGGTCTGGCTGGCCGCCCTGGCGGCGGCCGCGCGCACGCTGTCGGTGTTCATCTCGAGCGTCCGGCGCGGTTTCGTCGCCGGAGGCAAGCCCACGTCGACGACGACGTGGTCGCTGTCGGAGCCGTCAGCCGCGTCGACGATGACCGTTTGGGCCTTGCCGACCGGGGTCGGGCTCCGCTCCTCTTCAGCCCGGCGCAGCAGCGCCACGAAGCGCGAGTCGGTTTCGCGGCCGTAGGCCCGGTCGGCGACCACGTGGTACCGATACTCGGGCACCACCATGGGCTGAATGGGTTTTCCCAGTTCGTCCGCCAGCTCCTCGAGCACGGAAAAATCGACGGGCTCTTTGACCAGCACGCGCAGGGTCTCGCCGTCGTAGTCGAGGGGCGCGACCTGAAACTGGCGCGCCACGTTCTCGTCGCACACCCGCACCGCTTCCGCGTCGAAGCGCTCGGTCTCGCTGCGCGTCGCCGGCGGCAACCCCGTGGCCAGCGACAGGTACTGCAGCAGGCGCTCCTCGGGCACGGCCGACATCTCGAGCAAGATGGTGTCAAGGGTGCCGCCGTAGATGACCTGGCGCTGGAACGCGCGCTCCATGCGCTTGACCCCTACGAGTCCGTCGCGGACCAGCAAGGAGCTGAGACGGGATGGCATCGGGGCTTACTCTCGCTCACGCCGGGGCGTGTGCCTCAAGAGTCGCCTTTCTCCGAGGCTTTGTCGACCGACGCGGGCCCCTTCCGGACGGCCGGGGGGCGAACGCGGACCACGTAGGTCCCCGAGATCCAATCGTGCAGGCCGCGGCGCTCGGCGTCGAAGCCCGCCCACAGAAAGCCCAGGCCGAGGGTGGCAAAGCAAGCGAGGTATCCCGCCGTACGGGCGGCGGCGCGACCGTACGATGGCGCCTCGCCGTAGACGTCGATGACCCGAGCGCCGACGACGCGCATGCCGGGGGTCTGCCCGAGAATGACCTGAAACACCAGGAGGTACACGACGGCGATGGCCGCGAGCAGTCCGATGGCGCCCCAGGTAACCGGATCGCTGGTGAGCAACAGGTCGAGCCAAAAGTCGAGGCCGCGAAAGCGGCTGGCCGGGACGTCCAGGCCCGAGATGGCGCCGGCCATCCAGGTGAGCAAAAGCCCGACCGGCAAAATGATGGCGGCGTCGATGCCGAAACCGGCCGCCCGGCGCCAAAACCCCGACGCGTAGAAGGTGGGAGCCGTCCGCGCAGCGACCGAACCCACGGCCTGTGCTTGCCCGTGCGCCACTCGAATCTCGGTTATACGCGGCTGGCCAGCCGCTAGCAATTACGTGGACAAATCGCCCACGAGCGCCTGCACCACCGCAGCCGCGGCCACGACCGCCGTCTCGGCGCGCAGGACCCGTGGTCCGAGGCTCACCGGCGCAAACCCCGCGGCGACCGCCGCGTCGATCTCCGGCAAGGCGAGGCCGCCCTCGGGCCCGGCCAGCACCGCGATGGCCGCCGGGGACGCGCCGGCGAGGGCCGCCACAAGGCTGGTGCCGCGCTCGGCCGCCCACAGAACGAACCTCGCGTCCGCCGCTGCGACGGCGGCGTGCCCCAGGGCGCCGGCCAGGTCGGTCGGGCGGGCGACCTCGACCCGGTCCCGGCGCTCGCACTGCCGGGCGGCTCCATCCGCGACGGCCTGGAGGCGCCGCTGCCGGCTGTCGGCCCGGGCCGAGTCGAGTTTGACGACGCCCCGGCTGGACCGGAACGGCACGATGGTCGATGCGCCCAGCTCGACCAGTTTTTGCACCGCCCATTCGGTGCGGTCGCCCTTGACCAGCGGCGTGAGCGACACGAGCCGGGGCCCCGGCCGCGCGGGCTCGGTCATTCGGTCGCCGAGAGCCACGACCAGGCGATCGGGCTCGAGCTCGAGCACCCGCGCGGCAAACTCGGCGCCCTGCCCGTCAAACAGGAACAGCTCGTCACCCGGCCGCAGCCGGCGCACACGAACGCAGTAGTGGTGGTCGGCGCCGGTGAGCTCCCAGCGCGGTTCGGCCAGCGCGTCTGGCGGCACCAGCACGCGCACCCGACTCATGACTGCGGCCGCCGCAGCCGCACCGCGCTCCACTCGGCATCGGTGGTCGACGTGCGCACCTCGTCGACCTCCAGGCCGGCCGCCGCGTAGGCCTCCGCGACCTCCGGTGCCTGGTGAGCGAGGAGACCGGCGAGCACCAGGGTGCCACCGGGCGCGAGCTTGCCGACGAGGTGGTCGCGAAAATCCAGCAGGACGTTGCGCTGAATGTTGGCGACGACAACCGGCGATCCCGGAGCCGATTGGTCTTCGAGAGCGGCGGCCACCTGCGTGGCGACTCCGTTTCGCGCCGCATTTTCCTCGGTCGCTTCGACGGCCAGGGGGTCGTTGTCCACCGCGTCGACCCGACAGCCCGGCCACAGCTTGGCCGCGGCGATGGCGAGAATCCCGGAACCGCAGCCGAAGTCGAGAACCCGCTCCACGGCGACACCGCGGGCCTGCAGACGGTCGAGCTCCTCGAGACACAGGCGGGTGGACGCGTGCAGGCCGGTGCCGAAGGCCTGTCCGGGATCGAGGGAAATCACCACGTCGCCGGGGCGGGTCTCGAACGTGTCCCAGCTGGGCACCACGGCGATGCGGTCGCTGAGCCGAGCGGCCCGGAAATGTCGCTTCCACGCGTCGCGCCACTCGGCCTCCGGGGCGGCATCGCGCGTCGTGACGGCGGCGGGGTCGATGCCAAACCCGACCAGCTCAGCCGCCACCGCTCGCGTTTTGCCCAGCGCGGCCTCGACTCCGGCGCGCTCGACCCAGAACACGATCTCGCCGGCGCGCAGCTCGATGCCGGCCCGGGCCTCGTCGACACCGTCGGCCACGAATGCCGCCACGTCGTCTGCCCCGTCGGCCGGCACCGGCACGACAATCTCGACCCAGTCTTTCACCGGCGCAGAATACGGCAAAAAGTTGCCACCCGCGCGCGACCATGTAGCGTCGGGCGCATGGGACAACGGCCCGAGATCATCGCGATCGCCAACCACAAAGGCGGCGTCGGCAAGACCACGACCGCCGTGAACCTGGCCGCGGGCATGGCCCGCCGGGGACTTCGGGTACTTCTGGTCGACCTCGACATCCAGGGTTCGGCCAGCGCGTCGATCCTGGGCCGAGACCAGGCCGATGGCTCGCGCCTCGCCGAGTACCTCGAGCGAGAATGGGCGTTCGATGACATCGCCGTGCCGACCGCCACCGACCGGCTGCGCATCGTGCCCTCGGGCGACGCCATGGCTGCCATCGACCTGACCCTCGCCAACGCCATGGGCCGCGAGCGAGTGCTGCAGCGCTGCCTCGACCAGACCATGCCCGGGGAAAACGACGTCATCATCATCGATACGGCGCCCTACCTCGGTCTGCTCACCGTCAACGCCCTGGTTGCCGCGGACTACGCACTCGTTCCCGTGACCTGCGAGTACCTGCCGATTCTCGGGCTGAAGCTCTTCAACGAGATGCTCGAAAAGCTTCGCGGGCGGCTCGGCGCGCGCACCGAGATCCTCGGTTACCTGCTGACCATGTACGACCGGCGCGAGCGCATTACCGAAGAAGTCGAAGGCATGCTGCGCAGCGCCTTCGGCGACCAGGTGTTCGAACGCCCCATGCGCGTCAGCACCAAGCACAAGGCCAGCGCCTCGCACCGCAAGACCATCTACGACTACGACCGCCCCGGCGGCCGAGGCCGGCAGGACTACGAGTGGCTCACCAACGAGGTACTCACCCGCACCGGCCTCCGCGCCCGCCTCGGCGCCGCCAACGACCAGTCCCCAGCCAGCCCCCCCAACTCAGCCCTGGCCTAACCCCCCCGCAACACCCCAAGCGCGCGGGGCGAAGCGACCACGCCCAACGCGGAGCGAAGCGACGCGCCAAAACTCGACGCGCGGAGCGAAGCGACGCGCTCGACGCGCGGAGCGAAGCGACCGCGCCCAAGCTCGACGCGCGGAGCGAAGCGAAGCGCTCAATGCGCGGAGCGAAGCGAACGCGCCCGACGCGCGGAGCGAAGCGAACGCGCCCGACGCGCGGAGCGAAGCGAACGCGCCCCAAGCGCGGAGCGATGGGGCGGTAGGCTTTTCCGCAAGCGAGGAGGGACCTCGGCAAGGAGGTCCCGAGAACCGGACCGGAGCCTACTAGTGTAGGTGAGGACCGGAAGCGCAGGGCCGACGCAGTCCGAGGGCCCCCGCAGCAGCGGAAAAACTAGCGCCCGCGGCGCTTCATTTCGCGCCGCAGCCTCTTCCGCGCTTCGCGCATCTTGCGCTTTTTCTTCACGCTGGGCTTCTCGAAGAAGCGGCGTCGCTTCACGTCCTGCAGAATGCCTTCCTTGGACATCTTCTGCTTGAGGATCTTCATCGCCTTCTCGAGGCTGTCGCGAACGTCGACTTCGACGGGCTTGCCGTGTACGGGCTCGATATTCATGGGAGGCGTTGATCTACACGAGCGCCGTTTCTCGGTCAAGGAAAGCCCGCGAGACCGGGCCCTTCCTCGCCCCCTGAACCGGCACTGTGACCCTGGACCGCCGCCGGTCGTCCTTTCCCAGTAGGCGGATGGCCTACGCCCGATTACACCTTTAGTGAAAAAATCGGCCTTGACTGGAATCTTTTACCAGCCTATAAAAGGGTATCGACGGCGACTTCTGTTTCGCCTCGAACAAGATGGACCCACCCGCGCCGGCCTCGTCATGCCGGAATCCATCCAAGAAAAGGGAAGGAAAACCGGAGGTTGAGTGTGTACAACGGTGTGAAAGTGTTCTCGGCAACCAAGGCCAAGGAACGCGAAGGGCTGGGCGAGCAAGTGACGGCCTGGCTTCGGTCCAACAAGGACGTCGAAGTCGTGGACAAGATCGTGACGCAATCTTCCGATTCCGAGTTCCACTGCTTGACCATCACGCTCTTCTACAAGAAGCGCGACGCGGCCTAGTTCGAACTCCTAGCTTTGCCACTCCGCTCGCGGAGTGACCGTCCCCACTGGTTGTGGAGGCGCCCCGACCCACTGCGGCTCGGGGCGCCTCCTTTTTCGGCCGAACTCGACGGATGCCGCGCGCCCGTGTGCGCGTGCGCGCAGGGTGTGTGCTATGCGATTCATCCGTGGGGCGCCCGGGTTGCGGGCCGCCTACCCACTGCCGTCGGGAGACATTCATGAGACGACGCTCGCTCGCACTCGGGGCCTCGCTGCTGGCCGCCGCGCTCGTCGCGGCGCCCGCCACCGCAGTCGCGCAAGCCAAGGCGCGGGGAACCAGCGCCAAGGCCAAAACGCCGGTCCGCAAGGGCAACAAGGCAAAGAAACCGGGACGCAAGGCCGCGCCAGCGCCGGCCCCAGCCGCACCGGCGCTGCCCAAACTCGAAACGTGGACGCTCGACAACGGGCTCGAAGTTGCGTTCGTCCCCGTTCGCACGGCGCCGGTTGTGACCGTACACGTCTGGTATCACGCCGGCTCGAAAGACGAAGAGCGCGACAAGCGCGGGTCGGCGCACATGTTCGAGCACATGATGTTCAAGGGCACCGAGCACGTGCGCCCCGAGCAGCACGCGCGCCACGTCCAGCGGCTGGGCGGTTCGGTCAACGCCTTCACGACCCAGGATGCGACCGCCTTCCACAACACGTTGCCGGCCGAGTACCTGGGGTTTGCCTGCCAGCTCGAGGCCGAGCGGATGCGCAACCTTCTGTTCCGCGACGAAATGATCGACACCGAGCGCGAGGTCGTCAAGGAGGAGATCCGGCAGGCCGACAACAACCCGCTGCAAAAGGCGGTTCTCGAGCTGTTCGACGCCATGTTCACCAAGCACCCCTACGCGTGGACCGCAGGTGGCGACGCGGCCGGCCTCGAACGCACCAACAAGCAGTACCTGCAGGACTTCTACGACCGGTACTACGTGCCGAACAACGCGCTGCTGGTGGTCGTCGGCGACGCGGACCGCGGCGCGGTGGAACGCTGCGCCAACGAACACTTCGCGTCGATCCCCAAGTCGGACGAGCCCGAGAGAAAAGCCTCGCCCGGCGACGAGCCCGAGCAGACCCAGCGCCGCAACCGAACCGAAGCGCCAGCTCAGCTCGGCGTCAAGATCGGCGGCTATCGCATACCCGGTGCGCGGCACGAAGACGTGTACGCCCTCCAGGTCCTGCAAACCATTCTCAGCGGCGGCGAGTCGTCGCGACTGCACGGCCGCCTCGTCCGCGACGACAAGGTCGCCGTTGCCGCGACCGGTTCCAACTTCGTGCTCGAACACCCCGGTGTGTTCGGAGTTTTCGCGGCATTTCTCGCGCCCGACCAGGCCGATAAAGTCGAGGCCGCCATGCTCGACGAAGTCGCGAAGCTCCGCAGCAAAGCGCCGTCGGCGCGCGAGGTGCGCAAAGCAAAGAACCAGCTGCTCGCCGGCTACGTGTTCGGACTCGAATCGGTCAACGGGCTCGCCCAGCAGGTCGGTCTGTCCTGGATCAATACCGGCAACCCCGGCCACTGGCGCGGCGACATCGCCGGATACGAAGCGGTCACCCCCGCCGACGTGCAGCGAGTTGCCAGCACGTATCTCACCGAAGACAAACTCACTCTCGTCACCATTCCGCCGGGCGGCAGTGCCGCGGGAGGCGCCCAGTGATCCGCCACGTTGCCTTCACTCTGACCTGTCTGGTTGCCCTGGTCGCCGCGGTTGGCTGCGGCGGCGCCGGCAACCGCGAGCTCGCGCCGCTTTTGCCCGGCGACGGCACCGACAACACCGCGCCACCGCCGGCCGGTCCAACCCGCCCCGCCACCGATGACCCGTGGGCCGAGGCGGAACTCATCGACGAGCCCACGCCCCAACCGCCCCGCGCGGTCAAGCTGCCGCCGGTCAAACGCTTCACCCTGAAGAACGGCCTCGAGGTCATGGTGGTCGAAAGCTCGACGGTGCCGGTCGCGAGCATGCAGCTCGCTATCAAGACCGGCGAGATCGACCAGCCGCGGGACAAAGTCGGTGTGGCGGCGTTCACCGCAGAGATGCTGACCAAGGGCACACGCCGGCGCACGGCGGCCCAGATCGCGGAGTCGGTCGAGTTCGTCGGCGGCAGCCTCAGCGCCGCATCGACCAACGAATCGACGTTTCTGTCGTGCAGCGCCCTGGCCAAGGATCTCGACACATGTCTCGCACTCCTGCCGGAGCTGATGACGCAACCCACCTTTCCGGCGGCGGAAATGGACACCGTGCGCGACCGGTTGCTCGCCGCGGTACGGCAGCGCAAAGACAGCGCCGGCGCTCTCGCCTCGGCGCATTTCGTCAACCTTCTGTGGGGCGAAGATCACCCGCGCGGCTGGCCCATGAGCGGGCGGACCATCGCGTCCATCGGTCGCGACGACCTGATCCAGTGGCACCGCCGCTGGTTCGTTCCCAACAACGCCGTCCTGGCAATCGCCGGTGACGTAAACGCCGACGACCTGCGAGCAAAGCTCGAGCGTGGATTTCGCACCTGGCGGCGCGGCAAAGTCGCCCGGAACAAAGACTCGACCAAGCCCGAGCTGCGCGGGCTGAAGGTACGCGTGGTCGACATGCCCAAGCAGACCCAGTCCCACATCCGGGTTGGCCACTTCGGCGTGGCCCGAGGCGACGCCGACTACCTCGACATGCTGGTCATGAACTACTCGTTCGGCGGCGGAGGGTTCTCTTCGCGACTGATGAAGGTGGTCCGTTCCGAGGGCGGCAAAACCTACGGCGCAAGCTCCTCGTTTGACCGCGACAACCGGCCGGGCGCGTTCGTCGCCCAGACCTTCACGCGGACGGGCGAAACGGCGGCGACTCTCAAGCTGGTCCTCACGGAGCTTGCCCGCATGGCCACCGGCGGCCCGAGCGAAAAAGAGGTAGCCGACGCCAAGGCCGCCATCGCCGGCAGCTACGCCACCCGGTTCGGCTCGGCGAACGCCATCGCCAGCGCCCTGCTCGACGCCGACCTGCACGGCTTTAACCAGGAGTTCGTCAAGACCTTCGCCCTGCGCGTGGCGGAGGTGTCCCTCGAGTCCGCCCGGGCCGCCGCCAAAGACCGGCTCGACCCGACGAACCTGGCCATCGTCATCGTTGGCAACGCGAGCGAGATCGTTCCGCAACTCGAGGCGGCGGGACTGCCGGCGCCCGAGGTGCTGAGTCACCTGGACCCGATTGCCCGCTACGAGCGCGAAGCCCCTCCCATTGACCCCGCCACGGCCAAGCAAGCCCGAGCGCTGCTGGACCGGGCGCTCAAAGCCAAGGGCGGCGCGGCCAAGCTGCAGGGCGTCAAGTCCATACGATTCGAAGGGGACGCCGAGCTGTCGCAAGGCGGGCAGACTCAATCCGCCAAACAAACCCGCCTGTGGGCAAGCCCGGGCAAGGTGAGGATCGACGTAACGCTCGCCGCCATGGGCGTGCAAATCTCCCTCGCCGCGACCGACGCCGGCGGCTGGGTGCGCCAGGCCGTCGGCACGCGCAGCCAGGTGGCCGACTTGCCCGCCGATCGGGTTGCCGGGCAGCTGTGGCGCAACGGCGAGATGATGCTTTTGCGACACCGGCAAACCGACGCGGTCGTCGGCCTGCTCGACGACGAAACCGTGGACGGCGTCACCTACAAGGTGGTCTATCTAGCGGACGGCGACGGAAAGCACCCGAGCAAGCTCTACATCCACCCCAAGACCTTCTTGCTCGAGCGACTTTCGTACACCGAACAGGGGATCGACAACCTGGAGGTCTTCAGTGACTTCAAGCGTGTCCAGGGTATCCAGATCGCCCACCAGCGCGACACGCTCGGCCAGCAGAGCAGCAAGTTCTCGGTCAAGACCATCACGATCAACGGCTCGATCCCTGACGACGCGTTCGATCGGCCCGCGAACTGAACCGCTTCGCCGCTCGCGCCGGGCCACCACTCCCGGCGCGGACGGCGGTCGAGTGTGGGGGGAAGACGCACCCGCCAAAGTCCCCAAGGAAGCCTGAAAGTTCGGTATTCTGAATGACGGCTGGCGCCCCGGGGTAGGGCGCGTTCGAAGCGGGCTGTGGAAGGAGCATCGCGCATCATTCGCGGCGGTGACCTGGAGTTTTCCGGGACCGACCGGTATCGCATCGTGTCGTCACTTGGCGCCGGGGGCATGGGCGTCGTGTACAAGGTCCACGACCGCGACACCGACACGCTTTGCGCGTTGAAGACCTTGCGCACCCGCGAGGCCGACGCGCTGTCGCGGTTCAAAAACGAGTTTCGCGCCCTTCAAGACCTCCGGCATCCCAACCTCATTTCGCTGGGTGAGCTCGGCGAGGTGGACGGCTCCTGGTACTTCACCATGGAGCTCGTCGAGGGCTCGGATCTGCTCAGCTACGTGCGGTCGGGCGACGGCCAGCACTCGTTCTCCGAACAGCGAACCCGCAAAGCCTTTGCCCAGGTACTTCGCGGCCTGTCCGCCCTGCACGGGGCCGGCATGGTCCACCGCGACATCAAGCCATCGAACATTCGCGTGCGGCCCGATGGACGCGCGGTGTTGCTCGACTTTGGCCTGGTACTCGACACCCTGGCCAACGAGCGCAGCAAGGACTCCTGGGTCATCGGCACGGCCGCCTACATGGCACCCGAGCAGGCCCAGCACGAGGCGAGTCCGGCGACCGATTGCTACGCCCTCGGCGTCATCCTGTACGAGGCGCTCACCGGCGAGGTGCCGTTCACCGGCACCGATATCGAAATCCTGATGAAGAAGCAGCGGGAGGAGCCGACGCCGCCGAGCAAGCGCGCCGCCGACATTCCCGCCGATCTCGAGGCCCTGTGCCTGGCCCTGCTGCGGACGGATCCCGTGGATCGCCCAACCGCCGCCCAGGCCCTCGAGCGCCTGGGGGAAGGCCCGCAGCCACCGTCGGTCACGGGGCGCCACAGCCGCGAGCCGCCCGGCCTGTTCGTCGGCCGCGACACGGAAGTTCAGCAGGTGCTCGACGCGCTGCGCGAACCTCGCGCCGCCCATACCTTTGCGGTGCGAGGTCCAACCGGCGTTGGCAAGACCGCCCTCGTTCAGAAGATCGTCGAGAGCGCCCGGCGAGAATACGGCGATGTCGTGGTGCTGCGAGGGCGCTGCTACGAGCGCGAGACCGTCCGCTTCAAGGCGGTCGACGGCGTCGTGGACGCGCTCACGCGGTTCATGCGCTCTTTGCCCAAGGTCGACGCGGCGGCGCTTTTGCCCAACAACGTCGAGGTTTTGTCGCAGGTCTTTCCGGTGCTTCGCCGGGTCGACGTGATCGGCGAGAGCCCGCGCCGGCGCGGTCGGGGAGTGCAGCCGCAGGAACTGCGCCGACGCGCGTTCGCGTCGCTGCGAGAGCTGTTTTCGCGCATCGCCATGCGGCGCCCTTTGCTGGTCATCATCGACGACCTGCAGTGGGCCGACGCCGACAGCATCGCGCTGCTCAAAGAAATCATGACGCCGCCAGACATCCCGCCGATGGTGCTTCTGGTGGCGCAGCGCAACCCGCCGGCGGGCGCCCCCGACCCGGCCAGCCGGATTGCCCAGCGGTGCACGAACATCGAAGTCGGACCGCTCGACCCGGCCAACGCCCACGCGCTGGCCGCCGCGCTGCTCGAGCGCACCGGCGCCGAAGTGGGAGAGCACACCGCGGGCGCCCTGGCCCGCGAAGCCGACGGCCACCCGCTCTTCATTCACGAGCTCGCTCGGTTCGTCGCGTCGTCGGGGCAGACGGCGCCGCGGCTGGTCCAGCTCGACGACGCGTTGCGCCACCGCTTCGAACAGCTCACGCCGGAGGCGCGCACTCTCATGCGCGTGGTCGGCGTGGTCGCGGGCCCGCTTCACCAGGAGGTCGCCGCTCTGGCCGCGGACCTGGACTTCGGCTCGTACAGCAACGCCGCCCAGGAGCTGCGGCTCGCCTATCTCGCGCGCACCACGGGCGCCAGGCGCACCGACTCGATCGAGCCCTACCACGATCGCATCTGGGAAGCCGTTCAGGGCGACCTGGCCGACGGCGACCAGCGCGACATTCACCGCCGCCTTGGCCTCGCGTTCGAAGCCAGCGGCGTCGCGGAGCGAACGCCGGAGTTCGCCCTTCGTCACTTCGAGGCCGCCGGCCAGCCGGAGCGAGCCGCGTTTCACGCCGAGGCGGCCGCCGACCACGCGACGTCGGGCCTGGCGTTCGACCGGGCGGCGCTGATGTACCGCCGCGCCCTCGAGCTCGGCCACCACGACGCCGAAGACCGACGGCGCCTCGAGTCGGCCCTGGCCAACGCCCTCGTCTGCGCGGGCCGCGGCCCCGAAGCGGCCGACATGTTTCTGGCGCTGGCCGACGGAGCGGACCCGGTCACCCGACTCGATCTGAAGCGCCGCGCCGCCGAGCAGCTGCTCGTGGCCGGCTACATCGAGCGCGGGACCGGCGTGGTGCGCTCGGTGCTGCGCGAAATCGGCCTCGACCTGCCGAGCACCAACTGGCGCGCCATCGCGTCGCTTCTTTGGAACCGGTTTCGCCTGCGCCTGCGCGGATTGCGCTTCAAGACCCGCAACGAAAACGAGATTGCGCCCATGGACCTGGCCCGGCTCGACGTCTTTGGCGCCGTGGCCACCGGGCTCACCATCGTGGACAACATACGCGCGGCCGACTTCATTGCGCGCTACCTGCGCCGCGCCCTCGACCTGGGCGAGCCGCGGCGCATCGCTCGGGCCCTGTCGTTCGAAGCCAATCAGCACTCGGCGCTGGGCAATAGTCGTCGGGCCGAAAGGCTCCAGGCCGAGCTCGACAAGCTCGTCGCCGAGCGCGGCGACGGCCCCGAGGCCGCCTACAGCCTGCTTGGCCAGGCCGCCAAACACTACTTCGTGACCAACCAGTGGCGATCGGCCCTCGACTTCATCAGCGAAGTCGAAGCCCGGGTTCCGCGCGACGCCGCCCTCGGCGCCTGGGAGGGCAACACGACCAAGGTCTACGCGACGCTGTCGTTGCTGTACATGGGCGAGCTCGACGAGTGCCGTCAACGCATGGCGCGCTACCTTCGCGAAGCCGACCAGCGCGGCGACCGGTACCTCGGAGTCACGCTGCGCACCCGCGTCGTGCTTCCCGAGCTGGCGAGCGACAACGTGCTCGGCGCCGAACAGCAGGTCGAGCAAGCGCTGCACGACTGGATGGACATGGACGTCCGCTACCAGGTCCAGCACTTCTTTGCCCTGCACTCTCTCATTGAGATCGCGCTCTACGCGGGCAACACCCGGGCCGCGGGCGCGCACCTGGCCCAGCACTGGCCGGGTTTGAAGGGCTCGGGCATGCTGCGCGTGCCCCTGGTGTCCGCCGAGATCAGCTTCTTGCGAGGGCGCATTGCCCTGGCGCGTGCCCTCGAGGAACGCAAGAACTCCTCGAGCGAGCAGCTCATTGCCGAGGCGCTGGGATTCGTTCGCGAGCTTCGTCGCAATCTCGCGCCGGCCAGCGACTGGATGGCCTCGGCGCTGCGCGCGAGCGTCGCCCGGCTGCGCGGCAAGACCGACGAGTGTGCGACCGAACTCGAACAGGCCCTGCACTTGATGGAGGACAACGAGGCGACCGCCTACGCGCAGGTCACTCGTCGCCGCCTGGCGGGCCTGCTCGGCGGTGACGAGGGAGCCGAGCTGCGCTCCGAGTCCGACCACTGGATGGCCGAGCAAGGCGTCGCCGACCCCGACCGGCTCGCCGAGGTCATTCTGCCCGGCTGGGCCGAGTCGTAGTCGGCCGCATCAAGGGCCAACACAGAGGCCGCGGCCGCCTCGCCGCCCACAACGAAAAACGCCGCCGGTGCCCGTGAACGGACAACCGACGGCTTTGCCGGATTGCTTACTAGTGAAACCCGAGGGGCACTTCTTCGAGCGCCAGGTCGAAGCTCACGGCGTCGATGCTCGTGGTACATCCATCGTCGACATCGCTCTGACCAGCCTCTTCGACGACGACCTCGCGGAAGCTCGCCATGGTCAAGGTGCCGGCGATGCGGGCGGTGGGATCGAAGGTTTCGACGACGAGCTGGCCGCGCGACACGACATGGAAGTTGGTCGGCTCGCCGTCGATGCGGTCGGCGGCGATGAACGCGCACACGCTGCAGTTGACCACGTCGAGGTCGTTGCCGGCGAGGGTGCGATCAATTGGCGCGTAGCCGTCGGCGAAGGGGCCCTCCCCTTCCCACAGGTCGATAACGAGCATGTCCGCGGGCGAGGCGTCGTCGATGGCCAGGCTCACGCGGACCACGCGGGGACCGTCGGGCTCGTCGTCGTAGGCGGGGCCGATGGTCGCGGTGCCGGAGACAACGCCGAGGTTGCCGTAGCTCTCTGCGACCAGGCACGCGGGGGCGTCGTCAGGGACCTCATCGGCGCCATCGTCGGCGGGGCCACCAGGGGCCGGCGACGCGCCATCGTCGCCGCCACAGGCGACGGCGATCGTGACAAGCAGGGAAGCGAAGAGTTGAGCTCGGCGCACGGTTGGATCCTTTGGTTCAGCTTATTCCGCGATCTCGATCTCGTGAGGCAAGATGACGGGGAGCTCGTTCGGGTCCATGGTTTTCGTGTGAAGTTGCAGTGAGGTGGTCACGGTGTTCTCGCGCCCGAACAGGATCGCGCCCTTGCCCTGGGGGCTGGCGGTGAAGGTGGCGAACTCGAGCTCGCCGCGGGTCACGTGGCGTGCGAGGCGTTGACCTCGAACGAGCCAGGCTTCCTGGATCTTCGAGGTATCGACGCCCTGCTTCTCGAGGAAGGGCAGGAATTTCCAGTGAACGCTGTCATCGTCTTTGATGACCATGATGTCCTCGCCTTCGAGCATGCGGCGCTTGATGCGCGCAACGTAGCGGCCGTCGAGGAGAATGCGGATGCCGCCGCGCAGGGGCTCGCCGAAGTAGGGCACGCCGACCACGGGCTCATCGCCGAGGAACATCCCGTCTTCGGTCTTCTTGGGCGGCTTCTTGTTTACGTACACCGAGATGCTGAGGATGTGGTCGGCGCAGTTCCAGGCCCGGTCGGGGCACACGGGGATGGGCTTGCCGTAGGTGAAAGAGCCGAAGCGGAACTGGAAGTCGTCTTTGTGGCGGCGCATCTCCGCGCCTGGCACCACGGCCGCGGGCCGCTCGGACCGGCCTCCTCCGTAGATGTGAACCTCCTTGACCTTTCGCACGTTGACGCCCAGGGCGGCGAGGTAGTCGGTCATGCGGTAGCGGCGCTCGCGCTCGATCACGTGGTCGGGCCAGGGGTCACCCTTGCGCCAGTTCACCGCCGCGCGCACCTCTTCCCACACGGGCTCGAGGTCGAGGGGCAGCTCGGCCCACTTGAGCACACCTCGTGGCTGGCCATCCACGTAGACGTAGGGATCCTTGAACCGGGCCATGCCGGACTTGTACTCGGAGGGAACCCAGGTCTCGCCATCCTCGGCGCGATGTCGGCCCGACACGCCATCGCCGGTGTCCGCGGCGATGGCCGGCGCGGCCTTGGCCGCAGCGGCTGCGGGCTTGGCGGGTGCGGACTCGGCCGCGGGCTTGGTAGCCGCGGAGCTAGCGGCGGCGGGGGCGTTCGACTCGTTGGTGCAGGCGGAGGCGAACGCCAGGCTGAGGGCCAGGCTGAGGATCGTGGAGGTTCCGACGGACCGACAATGCATACGGTTCGCGGTGTGCACGGGGCGTTCCAGCCGCGGCGCAACAAGGTTTCGGTGGGCTACAGCGAACGGGGCGGGACAACACTCGCCGCGTGGAACCGCCGGACCCCATCGAAACGCTGCGATTCGACCTGAATGCGGGGCCTTCGGCGTGGCACGCCGGCTGCTAGGGATGGTGCCCCATGAGCATCAGAAGGTCTGGTTTGGTAGTCGCAGTCATGGGCCTCGCGCTTGCGGGCGGCGTCGCAGGGTGTGGGCTCGAGTCGGCGGACGGAGGCGGCACCGGGGGCACCGGCGGCACCGCCGACTTACCGGAGCGCATTCCCAATACAGAGGACCCCGCCTACGATCAGAGGCTCGACGATCTCGAGATCGTCTGCGCCAGCACGCTACTCGTTTCAGGAACCTTCGAGCAGACGCAGGAGCGGCCCGCAGACGTGGAGAACTGCTGGGCCGCGGGGATCTGGCGCGTGACGGCACAGCTCGACTTCCAGGGATGTGATCCGCAGCCGGCTTTCGCCGAGACCTATGAATTCGACGTGACCGTGGACGAGGACCTGGTCACCACGATCTACGACGTAAACGATCCCGAGAACGAACGGGTGAACTTTACGATCACCCAGGACGGCAGCTCGACGTGCAACGGCAGCTTCGAGTACTTCGGCACCAACAACCACGTGGTCTCAATCAAACCGCGGATGGACAACGCGACCAATACGATGTCTGGCGCGGGCGAGTACACGGTCTACTCTTTCAATCCGTTCTAGCGGCAACCGGGTCGCTACCATGGAGAAAGCCCGCGCGTTGCGCGGGCTTTCCTGGTTTTCGGCCGCCGGATTCTCGGAGAAGCTAGTCCGCAGGCCCGGGCTCGGCACCGTCGTCGTTGACAGGATCTTCGAGACCTTCGAGACCTTCGAGACCTTCGAGACCTTCGAGACCTTCCGGGGCGTTTGGGTCCTTGCCAAAGTTCTCTTGCTCTTCGGGGGATAGGAACTTTTTCTGCGCGCGAACGCGGAACAAGAAGTCGTGGTCTTCGTTTAGGTCGGCCACGTCCTCGTCGCGCCAGCGGGTCTGCTCGACGGCGGCGACGATGCATTGCTCCAGCACGGGGTCGTCGAGGTTGCTCTGCGTGATGCGGACACCGGTCGCGAGAACCTCTCCGTTGAGGACTTGCAGCCGGTACTCGATGTGCGCCTTGGCATCCGGATCGAGCCCGCTCACGTCGCAGCGCGTCGCGACGCCGGCAGAAAACCGCCGCGGATAGTCCTGATCGAGCCGTCGATCGAGCGCGTCGCCGGTGAGTGGAGTCTCGCCCGAAGGGGCGAGCTCTGGGGCTTGTTCGGCTTCGGGCGCGTCGTGAGCCAACTCTGGTTCGCGCTTTACCGTCGGCGCCATGGTGACGGTCCTGTTGGGCTTGCCGGCAGCCTCGACGGAATCTCTGGTTCGCGTGGGGGGCGAGTCGCCAAGTTGGAAAAGCAGGTAGACCACGGCGCTTAGCAGCGCTGCACAGGCGACGAGCCACTTGACCATGGTTTCAAGGTCCTACGCCGCGAGGCGCCTGGTCAATGGCGAACGCCTCTGCCGCACTGAGCGCGCGGGATCGGGAATGCGTCACCTCACCCTTGGGAGTCCGCCTCCCCACAGAGCAGCCCGTAACCCTCGAAAATGCCGATATTTCTCGCGGCACACACGTTGCACTTGTTGGCGTCCGTCAAGACAGCCGGATTTCAAACCGTGAACAGCACAGTGACCTACTTACCGACCCCCACCAATCCCCCCGCAGCAGCGAACGCCGGCAGCGCCGACGACGCTCGCGGTGGAGTTCGTGGTCCGGGGAAGTCTGGGCCGCGCCGCCGTTCACCTATTCAAGGGCAAGGGCAAACAATGAGGAAGAAACTTCCAGGACTCGTCGCGGGGACCATCGCGGCGCTCATGATTCCGCACGTCGCGTCTGCGCAAATGCAGGTAGTTCTCGAGCACGACCCGTCGAACAACGACGAGGCTCGCACCCGCGTGCGCGACGGTCGCGAGGTACTGCGTGCCCACGACCAGCACGGCGCGGGTTCCGAGATGGCGAACTACGCGTTCCACGGCGACAAGGGCATGATTATCGCAACCAGCTCGGGCAGGTTGCTCAACGGCGAGACGCCGCAAAACTCGGAGGTTCAGTGCTCGGCGACGCCGGTGACGCTGGTCCCGAACGCCGAGACGCAGGCGGGCGTTTCCCTTGAGATCGGCGAGTCGACGTACGTCACCTCTCACGCCGGTGACGAGCACCGCACCTGCATGCACGCGGAGATCAGCCCGGTCAGCGAGGGCATCTACGTCATGCAGTTCAACTGGCAGGAGAACGGCCGGAACCAGAACACCGAGCGCCGGTTGATGGTCATCAACCAGCAAGGCGAGCGCCTCCAGCTCACCGGCAACGTCGAGCTCTTGCAGAACAACACCATCGCCACGATCATGGCGAAGAACAACGACGACTGCGCCGGCACCCAGTCCGGTGGCGGCTGTGACGAGTTCGTCCACCCCGACGGCACGGTGACCTTCTCCTGCGGCCAGCTGTGCAACGGCAACGGCCGCGACGATGGCTGGAACAACGTGTTCGAGCTGTCCTGCGACGAGGCCGCCGGCGTTTGCGACGTCCAAAAGAAGTTCGACACCTCGATCATCGAGCGCGAAGAGCGCAGCCGGCCGATGTGCCAGATTGTGGACGGCGACGGCGACGGAACGCCCGATGCCTCGGTTTGCTGCGGCACCGAAGGCAACAGCCAGCCCCAGCGTGAGGGCGTTTGGTGCTCGGCGGTCAATCTGACGAGCGGCGAGCGCGAGTGGCGCCAGCGCATGGCGTACCGCGGCGAGAACAGCGAGGGCCAGCGCACCTACGCGATGCGCGCCAAGCTGCTCCGCCCGGGGACCGTGACCGACCTCGGCACCGACTCCATGGATAACCTCAGCAACGACTTCTACCTTCAGTACCAGATGCGTTACGGCAACAACGCGGGCAACCGCCCGGGCAACAAAAAGGGCGGCGCGGACTTCGGCGTGAACCTTCAGCGCTTCCGCTACACCCCCCAGGGTCCCGAGGTGATCGGCGAGTACGACCTCACCCAGGCCGTCATCAACAGCGGGGTCGAGATGACCCACGTCGCGCCTTTCATCAGCCTCGACGCCGAGGCCAAGCCGGTCCTCAGCTACCTCGGTACGAGCTTCATCGCCGGCACCTCGGGCACGGAAATCTTCAACGTCGGTCTCGACGCCAACGGCCTGCCCTACGAGCTTCCGAACAAGGTCCTCCAGGCCTCCCAGGACGGCCAGCTCTACTCGAACCTCTACGGCAACAACCCGCAGAACCAGGGCCGCAACTACACGGAGTGTGGCGTGATTCGCAACCCGTTCGTGGACCAGGCCGGCCCGTCGCGGGGCATCCGGTTCTTCAACGTGTGCGTGCTCACGGGCAAGCTGCCCGGCGACCCGCTCACCAAGAAGCTGAGCATCATGTCGGAGATCTGGGCGACCGAGTCGGCCGCGGTCGATCCCGAGCCCGAGCCCGAGCCCACGCCGGATACGCCGCAGAACGACCCGCAGGACGACCCGGATAGCCCGGACACCCCGACGCCCACCCCCGAGCCCGCGCCCGAGGATTCCGCCACCCCGCCGTCGCAGACTGGCAGCCTCGGTGGTTGCTCGGTCCCGGGCAGCGGCGCCAACGGCGGTCTCGCGATGCTCATCGGCCTCGCTCTTGTCGTCGGTCGGCGCCGCCGTCGGCGCTAATCGGCCCACGACTCACACGAGGAAAGCAAAGCTATGATGTTGAAACACATAATCCTCGGAGCCTGCGGTGCCTTGGCGCTTACCGCTGCCGGCTGCGAACTGGACGAGATTGAGGCGCCACCTCCGACGGAGACGCCCACCCCAAGCCCCGGAGAGACACCCGACCCGGAGCCCACCCCAGAGCCTCCCTCCCCCGTGGAGCCCGGCCCCGGCGGCGGCAACGGCGACATCCCGCAGGCGCTGTTCGAGCGCGACGTGTTCCCGGCCATCACCGCGGCCTGCTCTGGCGCGGCCTGCCACTCGGCTCAGACCCCGGTGTTCGTCGCCGAGCTCGCGGACGAGAGCTACTCGCTCACCATGAACCAGGCGGCGCTCTTGTTCGTCAACTTCGACCCCGTGACGGCGCGCATCGTCGTCAACGGCGAAGGAGCGCACTACGGCGCTACCTACACGCCCGAGCAGCTCGTCGGCCTTGAAGGCTGGCTGGCGGCCGAGGCGGCCGCGGTCGAGGCCGGTGAAGGCGGCGAGCCCTCGCCCCTGGCCCAATGGTCGGGCTGCATGAACTACGACGAGTTCCTGCAGGAGAACGTGGCCAAGCTGTGGGCCGAAAAGGGCACCGGCCAGGGCGACTGCGAGCAGTGTCACAACTTGGGCGGCGATGGCTTCATCGCCAACCAGGACTCGGTGCTTACCTTCACTGCGCTCACCACCGATGCGGGGCACATGATCGCGTACTTCACGGTCAACGAGCTCGGCGACGTGATCATCAACCGCGACCGGCTCCAGGCGGTGGCGGATGGGCGTGAGCCTCACCTGAGCCACCCCGGTTTCAACGTGGATGGCAACGCGATGGAGGCGCTCACGCGGTTCCACTCGCTCACCCAGGCTCGCGTGGCCTCCGGCGACTGTGAGCCGCCCCGACTGGTTCGCTAAGGACCGGATGTAGACCGACAGAGCTAGACTATCGAGCGCCCGGAGCACTGGCTCCGGGCGCTTTTGCTTTCGGTGCTGCCGGCGCCCGCCAAAGCCGCGGCGGCGATAACGCTTTCTATGGAGCCAGGGTTTTGCCTTCGAAAAACGTGCGAGTCTGTTCAGCGCGGATGCATCCGCCCCCTCGCAAGCCCCTCGCCGCCGCGCGGACGCGCTCGAGATGCACCGCGCGATGTTCGCGCTTGCCCAGGCGGTGCAGCGTGGCGGCAGAGGCTGGTCGCGCGAGCGTGCAGGATGTTTCGTGCGGCGACGGGTCGCCCATGCCGAGCGCTTGCCTAGACGAGGCGAGCTCGGTGCGAAGGTCGCGCTTTGCGCCTCTAAACCGTGGTGATGACGTGGTGGTAGCGATCGACTGGGGAGATGCTCCTTCGGGTGGAACCCGCCCCCCCCAATCCCCCAGGTGGGCCCGGCACCTCCGAATGAGCGCAACTGCGCAGAATGCGTATACGCCTTGCCGGATTTTGATTCCCCCGGCGATGGCACGACGGCTGCACTTAGACTTTGCGGCCCGCAGGGCCATGCGAACCAGGGAGCCCCGACGACATGAAGACCTATTCTCGACTCTTACTCGCTGTGCTGCTCGTACCCGCCGCAGCCTGCCTCGAACTCGAAACGCCAGATACGGACAGTCTCGCTGGTGAGACCGATCCCGGCACGGAGCCGGAAGCGGAGCCGACGCCGACGCCGACGCCGACGCCAGAGCCGGACCCCGGCCCGCCGCCTCCGCCCCCGCCCCCGCCGCGCGTGGCCGAGGGCCTGAACGCGCTCTACACGTTCACCGCAGGCGCTGGCACGCTGGTCACCGACGAGGCCCCGGGCGACCCCAAGCTGCCGCTCAGCTTCGACGACCCGGCGGCGGCGACGTGGATCCCCGGTGGCGGTCTATCCATCGTCGCGCCGACGATCCTCAAGGCCTCGCTCGCGCCGGGCAAGATCTACGACGCCTGTCAGCTGTCCAATGAAGTGACCTTTGAAGCGTGGATTCGCCCGGCCAACGACACCCAGAACGGTCCGGCGCGCATTTTCACCTATTCGATCTCGACCGCCGATCGCAACTTCACCCTCGGCCAGGACGCCACGGGCTACGACGCCCGCCTGCGCACGTCCGAAACCGATGACAACGGCACGCCGGCGACGGCGACCGGGCCCGGTTTGGTCACCCCCGCGGCCGTACAGCACGTCCTGTTTACCCGCAACCTGCTCGAGGCGGCGGTGTGGGTCGACGGCGTGAAGGTGGGCACCCAGGCGCTCGAAGGCAGCTTCGTTGGTGAATGGTCGCGAACCTATCAGCTCGCGATTGGCAACGAGCTCACCCTCGACCGCCCCTGGCTCGGCGACATCTACCTCGCCGCCGTGTATTGCCGCTCCCTCACCGACGAAGAGGTGCTGCAGAACTACGAGGCCGGCTACTAGGACCACGGTCGAAACGGGGACATAAGGGGCATGGCTCGGCGCTCGGTCGGTGGCATCCGCCGAGCGTCGGTCGAAAGACCGCCGCAATGCACCCAAACCGAAACGGAAAAGCCCGGCCGAGCAACAACCGCTCGGCCGGGCCTTTTTCGTCCGATTCGCGTTAGCGGGCCCGGGCGACGGCCGAGAGCTTGGCCATGGCCCAGTCGCGGCGAGCCGCGAGATTGGCGAAGTCGGCGCCGCCGCCTTCGTCCAGAGCGTTGAGCTCGTGCTCGGCCTTTTCGAGCTCGGCGCTGGCTTCTTTGGCATCGATATCGACGCCGAGGGCGGCCTGCTCGACGAGGGCCTTGACCACGCCGTTGTCACCGACCTCGAGAAAGCCGTTGCCGTGGGCGTAGACCGTCGTTTGCCGGCCCTCTTCGAGAACCATCACGCCGGGGTCGAGCTTGGTGAGGAACGGAACGTGCCCGGGCAGCACGCCGAACTCGCCGAGCTCGCCGTAGGCCGTGATCGCATCCACCGCCCGGTGCGTCACCTCGCCGGTCGGAGTGACCAGCGTGATGTCGAGGGGACCTGAGCCCTCTGCTTTGGTTCGTTGGTCGGCCATGAGCTAACTCCTCGTGGGTTGGCCCTACGCGGCCTGCTTGGCCATCTTCTCGGCCTTCTCGCGGGCCTCGTCGAGGCCGCCGCACATGTAGAAGGCCTGCTCGGGCATGTCGTCGCAGTTGCCGGCAAGAATCTGCTCGAACGAGGTGATGGTGTCCTCGAGTTCGACGTATCGACCCGGCGAGCCCGTGAAGACTTCGGCGACGTGGAACGGCTGCGACATGAAGCGCTCGATCTTGCGGGCGCGGGCGACCGCGGCCTTGTCGTCTTCCGAGAGCTCGTCCATGCCGAGAATGGCGATGATGTCCTGCAGGTCCTTGTAGCGCTGCAGCACCTGCTGGGTCTCGCGGGCGACCTTGTAGTGACGCTCGCCGACCACGTCGGGCGACAGAATCGTCGAGGACGAGTCGAGAGGGTCAACGGCCGGGTAGATGCCCAGCTCGGAGATGCGCCGCGAAAGAACCGTCGTCGCGTCGAGGTGAGCGAACGCGGTCGCCGGCGCCGGGTCGGTGAGGTCGTCGGCCGGCACGTAAATGGCCTGGACCGACGTAATCGAACCGTCCTTGGTCGAAGTGATGCGCTCCTGCAGGCCGCCCATCTCGGTGGCCAGGGTCGGCTGGTAACCGACGGCGGCCGGAATACGGCCGAGAAGCGCCGACACCTCGGAACCCGCCTGGGTGAAGCGGAAGATGTTGTCGACGAACAGGAGGACGTCCTGCTTTTCCTCGTCGCGGAAGTACTCGGCGCAGGTCAGAGCCGACAGGGCGACCCGGGCGCGGGCTCCGGGCGGCTCGTTCATCTGGCCGTAAATCAGCGCCGCCTTGTCGAGGACCGTGCCGCCGTCGTCGGTCTTCGAGTCGGCCATCTCGTGCCAGAGGTCGTTGCCCTCACGGGTGCGCTCTCCGACGCCGGCGAACACGGAGAAACCACCGTGCTTTTTGGCGACGTTGTTGATGAGCTCCATGATGAGAACGGTCTTGCCGACGCCGGCGCCGCCGAAGAGGCCAATCTTGCCGCCTCGTCGGTAGGGAGCGAGAAGGTCGATGACCTTGATGCCCGTTTCGAACGCCTCGACCGTCACCGACTGGTCGACGAACTTGGGCGGCGCGCGGTGAATCGGCATGTGCTTTTTCGCCGTTACCGCACCGCGACCGTCGACCGGCTTACCAACCACGTTGAGGATGCGCGACAGCACCTCGCGGCCGACCGGCATCATGATCGGGTTGTGGGTGTTCTTGACCGCCTGGCCGCGGACGAGGCCGTCCGTGGCGTCCATGGCGATGGACCGCACGCTGTGCTCGCCAAGGTGCTGGGCGACCTCGAGCGTCAGATTGTCAGCCTCGTCGCCGATCGACTTGTTGGTGACGAGCAGAGCCGTACCGATCTCCGGCAGGTCGCCGCCCTCGAACGCGACGTCGACGACGGGTCCGATAACCTGGATGATCTTCCCGAGGGAACCGTTGGAGGTAGCCATTGTTTGCGGTCCTATCCTTTGAGTGATTCAGCGCCGGAGATGATTTCGAGCAGCTCTTTGGTAATGGCTGCTTGCCGGGCGCGGTTGTACTGGAGCGTGAGCTTGCCGATCATGTCGTCGGCGTTGCGAGTCGCGTTGTCCATGGCGCTCATGCGGGCACCAAACTCGGACGCGATGGACTCGAGGAACGAGCGAAACAGCTGCACCGAGACGTACAGCGGCAGCAGGTGGTCGAGAAGCTCGGCCTTGCTGGGCTCGTAGGTGAAGTCGCTCGGGTTGGCGTCGTCGCTGTCGAGCTCGGCCGGCACGACCGGCAAAAGCTGCTCGGTGCGCACCACCTGGGTGATAGCCGACTTGAACTCGTTGTAGATGACGAACACCCGGTCGAACTTGCCCTCGAGGAAGGCCTCTTTGACCGTGTTGGTAACCTCGCGCGACAGCTGCTGGGCGTCCTTGGACGTCGGCGCCAGCTGCCGCTCGAAGATCGGTCCCTTGCGGCGATTGAAGTAGTCGCCCACCTTGCGGCCGATAAGCCACAGCTGGATGTCTTCGTAGTCACCACTGTGGTCGCGCACGAAGCCTTCGGCCGCGCGAATGATGTTGGCGTTGTAGGCGCCAGCGAGGCCGCGGTCACTCGACAGGGCGATCACCAGGGCACGCTTGCCCTCGCGCTCCTGCAAAAGAGGGTGAGCGTCGCGGCTGGTCCGCGCCGCCAGGTCCGAGATCACCGCTGCCAGCTCCTGCGCGTACGGGCGCTGGGCGATGATGGCGTCCTGCGAACGGCGCAGCTTGGCCGCCGCCACCAGCTTCATCGCGCGGGTGATCTTCTGGGTGTTTTTGACCGACCCGATGCGCTTTCGGATGTCTTTGAGTGAGGGCATGGCGGCTGGTCGTTACGCCTTAAAGGTCTTGCCGAACTCGTCCAGGGCCGCTCGAAGCCCCTGGTCGGTCGCCTCGTCGAGCTTGCCGGTGGAGCGCAGCCCGTCGAGAACGTCTTTTTTCGACGTGCGCAGCCACTCGAGCAGCTCCTTTTGGTAGCGCCCCATCTCCGACACCTCGTAGCCGTCCACGTAGCCGTTGGTGCCCGCGAACAGGACCACGACCTGCTCTTCCATGGACATCGGCGTGTACTGCGGCTGCTTGAGCATCTCGGTCATGCGCTCGCCGCGGGCCAGCTGGGCCTGGGTCGCCGCGTCGAGGTCCGACGCGAACTGCGCGAACGCCGCCATGGCGCGGTACTGGGCCAGCTCCAGGCGGAGCTTGCCGGCGACCTTCTTCATGGCTTTGGTCTGGGCCGAACCGCCGACGCGAGACACCGACAGACCGACGTTCACCGCCGGCCGAATGCCCGAGTAGAACAAGTCCGACTCGAGGTAGATCTGGCCGTCGGTAATCGAAATGACGTTGGTCGGAATGTACGCCGAGACGTCGCCGGCCTGGGTCTCGATGATGGGCAGCGCGGTGAGGCTGCCGGCGCCTTCTTCGTCCGACATCTTGGCGGCGCGCTCGAGCAGGCGGCTGTGCAGGTAAAAGACGTCGCCGGGGTACGCCTCGCGGCCCGGCGGGCGGCGAAGGAGAAGCGACAGCTGGCGGTACGCCACGGCCTGCTTGGAAAGGTCGTCGTAGACGATGAGGGCGTGCTTGCCGCTGTCGCGGTAGTACTCGGCCATCGTGACGCCGGTGTAGGGCGCGATGAACTGCAGCGGAGCCGGCTCCGACGCGGTCGCGGCAATGATGGTCGTGTACTCGAGAGCGCCGTGCTCACGGAGCTTTTCGACCACCGCGGCGACCGTCGATTGCTTCTGGCCAATGGCGACGTAGAAGCACTTAACGTCCTGGCCCTTCTGGTTGATGATGGTGTCGACCGCGACGGCCGTCTTGCCGATACCGCGGTCGCCGATGATGAGCTCGCGCTGGCCGCGGCCAATCGGAATCATCGAGTCGATGGCTTTGATGCCGGTCTGCAGCGGCTCGTGCACCGACTTGCGCTCGACGATGCCGGGGGCCTTGACCTCGACCTGGCGCAGGTTCTCGCGCGGAATGGGCGCGCCGCCGTCGATGGGCTCGCCCACCGCGTTGACCACGCGACCGAGCAGGGCGTCGCCGGTGGGAACGCTGACGATCTCGCCGGTGCGCTTGACCGTGTCGCCTTCGCGAATGGCCTCGAACTCGCCGAGAAGGGCAACGCCGACGTTGTCCTCCTCGAGGTTGAGGACCATGCCCTGGACCTTCTTGTTGTCCGCGCCGGTGAACTCCAGGAGCTCGCCAGCCATGGCGCCGGCCAGGCCGTACACGCGGGCAATCCCGTCGCCCGCGGTGAGCACCGTGCCGGTCTCCGTGACTTCGACTTTCTTGTCGTAGTCCTGGATTTCCTTGCGGATGATTTCGCTAATCTCTTCGGCCCTGATTTCCATGGCGTGGTCTCTTTTCGTCCGTTGCTTGGCCTGGCTGGGTTGGCCTGATTACTTGGTGAGCTGCTCGCGCAGCCGTTGGAGCTGGTTTTTGAGGCTGCCGTCGTAGACGACATCGCCGAGTTGCGCGACCACGCCGCCGAGCAGCGCCGGGTCGTGCTTCTTGGTCATCAGCACGGTCTTGCCGCTGAGCCTTTCGAGCGACGTCTTGAGCTGCTGCTCGTGAGCCGGCGACAGCGGCTGGGCCGAGGTGACCTCGGCGTGCACCCGGCCGGCCTTTTCGTCGATCATAGCGTCGAGCTCGCGCGCAATATCGGGCACGAACACGAGGCGCTCGCGGTCGAGCAGCAGGTAAAAGAAGTTCTTGGTCGTCGGCGACGCGCCGGTGCGGCCCAAAATCGCGTCGATCACCTTGCGGCGCTGGGCGCGACCGAAAACCGGGTTGGTGAGCGCGTCGACCAGGTCCGGCGACGTCTTCATCGCGGCGGCAAATGCGCCGACTTCGCGGCCGAGGGCCTCGTAGTTGCCCTGGTCGGAGCCGAGGTCGAGAAGAGCCCGCGCGTAGCGGCGCGGAATGCTACCAGCTGTCATCGACGGTGCCTTTCCCGTTGTCGTCGCCCGCGGTGCCCAGGCTCGAAATGAACGTATCGACCAGGCGCGCCTGGTCATTGGCCTGGGTGTGTTCGCCGAGCAGCTTCTCGGTCGCGTCCACGGCCACCGAAACCACCTCGGCCTCCAGCAGTCGCCGCGCTCGCGCGATCTCCGCATTGATGCGGTCTTCGGCGTCCTTTTTCATGGCCGCCGCCTGCTTCTCGGCTTCTTCGAGAATGCGCTTCTTTTCTTCTTCGGCCTGAGCCCGGATTTCACTCACGAGCTGCTCGACTTCGGCGTCGACCTTGCTGATGCGCTCTTTGTACTCCTCGAGCTTGGCCTGGGCTTCTTTGCGCAGGCGGGCGCCCTCTTCGAGGGCGTTCTTGATCGAGTCGTGGCGCGACGCCAGGGACTGGCGAATCTTTGGACCGCCGAACTTGACCAGCAGGCTGATCAGGATCGCGAAGTTGAGAATCGCAAAGCCCAGCGGCGGGTTCGCGTAGGTCTTGCCCTCGCCGTAGTCGAACGAGAACCAGTTGATGTGGCCATCGCCGTGGCCGCCACCGTGACCCGCCTCGGCGGCACCGTGGGCGTCTGGTTCGGCCAGCGCGGAAACCGGCGCAAGCAGCACCAGCATGGTTGCGAGAGTGAGTAGACGTCGGCGCATGGCTAAGCGACCTCCCGACCGAGCAGCTTGGTCGCCATGGCGCGGGCGATGTCGGCGGCCCGCGGCGCGAGCTCACCGCGAGCTTTCTCGGTCTGCGTTTGAATCTCGGCCTGGGCCTTTTCGAGGGCGGTCGCCGCTTCGGAGCGGGTCTTGTCGAGAACCTCGCGCTCGTGGGCACCGGCCTCGGCCCGCATGCTGCGGCGCTCGTCCTGGGCCCGCGAGCGCGCGCTCGCGAGCTTGGCCTCGTAGTCGGCGAGCTGCGCGTCGGCCTGGGCGCTCATGGCCGACGCTTCTTCGCGCGCGCCCTCGATGCCGGCGGCGCGCTCGTCGCGCATCCTTAAGTAGGGGCGAAACAGAGACCGGGACGCCACAAAGCTCGCGACCAAAAAGATCGCGAGCTGAATGAAGACCGTCATGTCCAGGTCGATCAGCGGGTGACTGTTCCCGGACGCCGCCAGGGCCACGCTCGTCATGCTCGTCAGGTCCATTCGCGAATAACCTCTTGGAACTCGGGGAGTTGGCGCTGCAATTGGCCCGAGTCGGCCGCTGATACCATCGGCAGACTCGCACTGTCAACCGTCCATGGGATGCGCCTTCCGGCGCCGTCCGATTCATCCGAATCGGTACCCGACCCGAACGCGACTCACCGAAGTCCGGGCTCGACGAGAATGGCCGGCGAGCTACTGCTGGGCAATGCCCGAAGGGCCCGAAATTCGCCGGGCGGCCGACCGCGTCCACAAGGCCATCGCCGGCCACGCCGCTCAGAACGTGTATTTCCACCACGACCACCTGCGGCGCTTCGAGGAGGCGCTCACGGGCCGGCGGGTCGAGCAGGTCACCTCGAAGGGCAAAGCAATGCTCACGTTCTTTGCCGGGGAGCTGGTTGTGTACTCCCACAACCAGCTCTACGGCCGCTGGCAAACGGTCGCCCCGGGGGCCCGGCCGAACACCCAGCGGTCACTGCGGTTCGCGGTCGACACGCCACACCGGTCCGCCCTGCTCTACTCGGCATCCGAGATCGAAGTGCTCACGCGCGACGACCTGGACGACCACCATTTCCTGGCTCGGCTCGGCCCCGATGCCCTCGACGCCGCGGTCAAGCCCGACCACATCGCCGAACGCCTGGCCTCGAAGACCTTTCGGCGCCGGGCCCTGGCCAGCCTGCTCCTCGACCAGGGCTTCGTCGCCGGCCTCGGCAACTACCTGCGCAGCGACATCTTGTTCGAGGCCGGGGTGTCGCCGCGGGCCCGCCCGTCGGACCTCGACGACGGCACCCGGCGCGAACTCGCCCGCGCCATTTTGGCGATTACCCGGCGCGGCTACCGCAAAAACAGCGTCACCAACGATCCCGAGCGCGTCAAGCGCATGCGGGCCGACGGCAAGCGGCGCCGCGAATACCGCCACCTCGCCTACGCCCGCACGGGCAAGCCCTGCTTTCGCTGCGAGACCCGGATGGTTCGCGAAGACATCGGCGGGCGCGGCCTCTACTACTGCCCGACCTGCCAGCCGGGCCCGTGACCAACCGGTGCACCTCGCTGGTGGTCGCGTCCAAGTGGCCGCGCAAAGCCCCGGCGAATGTCGGGCTGCGCGGCCAGCGTCGCGGGGACTTACTTGACCGGCTTGGGTCCCGGGCCGTCGGGCTTCGCCTTGGCCGGTGCCTTTGCCGAATCGGGCTTGTCGGCCACGATGGTCGCCGGCTGCTTCTTGCTGCTTTCGGGGGCGATCCCCTCCATGAAGCTGCGGCCTTCGAAAATAACGCCCTTGTCGATCTGAAGCGACGGCGATGTCAGGTCACCTTTGACCCGCCCGGGGGCGTGAATCTCGATGCCGCGCTTTGCCCGGATGTTGCCGACGACGGTGCCCTGAATGATGATCTCACCCACGTCGATCTCGGCCTGAACGTGGGCGCCTTCGCCGACGACGAGCACGTCGTCCGAGAAGACTTCCCCGGACAGCCGGCCGTCGATTCGGACCGTCCCTTCGAAGGTCAGCTTGCCTTCGAATTCGCTGCCGCGGCCGAGCAGCGTGTTGATTTCCCCCACCACGGTCTTCGATTGCGCCTGAGCCATCGATCCTGATCGTACCACCAGGTCGCGGGAGGCGGACCGCCGCGGTCCGCTACTTTTTGAGCTCGAACGCCAGGGTTTTGCTGGTCGCATCGCCCCAGACGAGCTTGCGGCGTTCGGGTCGGTAGCCGCGGGCCCGCAGCTCGATGTTGGTCGCCGCCAGCGGGTCGAGGTTCTGCAGGGTGAGCGGCGTGCGCCCCATAGAACGACCGTTGACGAACACCTCGGCCTGCTCCGGAGTGCTGCGCACGATCAGGGTGACCGAGATTGGCTTGAGCGCCGCCACAACGCGAACCACGCCGCCCTGCGCGGGCACGATCTGCTTGCGCTGCCAGGGTTCGTACCGGGGCGCCCGCACGGCGACCAGGTACTCGGAAGATGGCTGGACATCGATGGTCATGGGGGTGGTGCCCGCGGCGCCGACGCCATCGACCTCGACCGTTGCGCCGGCCGGAATTGACACCACTTCGATGCGGGCCACCGTCGGAGCCGCCGCGTCGTCGCCGCCGAGAAACAGGGCACCGACGCCGAGAACCAACAAGGCCACCACGCCGCCGATGATGGCGTGCGGAAGCCAGGCGGGGGTGCGGGGCTTGTTGAGCTTGAACGCGTCGGGCAGCTCGTCGATTTCAAGGGACTGCAGACGCTCCAGGTTCGTCACCGGCGCGTCGACGGGAAAGCCGTTGCCCGACAGGCGAGAAAACGCCGGGGCCGGGGACGGGGCCGGAGCCTCGGGTGGGGCGACGGGTGCCGCGGCCTCGGGCGGCGCGATGACGCCACGCCCTCCCGGTTCGTTGGAGCTCGCCACGGCGCCGCGAATGAGCTCGCCGATCGACACCGAGCTGGCCGACGACGGAATGCCGGCCACCGGCGTCTTGCGAGAAGGGCGCGGCGCACGGACCGCGCTCACCGCCGGCCGGGGATTGTGCGCCGCGATCGCCGCCGACGCGGCCTGGTCGCCGCCGCGCGCGGGCCCGCGGGCACTGCGCGCTCCGTCGCCGGTGTCCGCCTCGTCGGCAGCATCGGGCGAGCCAGGGGGCGGAGGCCGTGGGATCGACGCCCGGCGCACGGTCGGCAAATCGAAGTCGGACTCGGAGTCCGGGTCATCGCCGCCGCGGGCCGGCCCGGCGCTGCCCGCCAGGGACGCTGCGGCCCAGGCGCCAGCCGGGCTGTCATCCACCACGGTTCGATCGGTGCCGAACTCATCGAAGCCGCCACCGAACTCGCTGCGATCGAAGTCGGCGGGGCTCGACGAGTGCACCCCGCGCGGCAACGCCGGCGATGTTTCGTCGTAGATGCTGCGGCCGCCCGGCGATGGCAGATCGTCGGGATCCGGCGCGGGCCCCGACGGCTGCAGGTCCGCCATGCGAAAGATGACGCTGTTTTCGTCGGTGATCTCCGAGCGATCCTGAATGAGTTCGCTGGGCTGAATTCGCTGGGTCGCGACCCGGGCGCCGCGCGGCTCGAACGCTTCGGGCACCGGCACCGGCACCGGCGTCTCCGGTGCCTTCTCGGTCCCGGCCTGCAGCACCTGGGCAACGAATCGAGCCAGCCGCGCGCCGGTAAAGACCGGCGAGTAAACGTGCAGGAAGCGCTCGAGGTCCGACGCCAGCTCCGTCCCCGCGCGGTACCGGTCGTCCGGGCGCTTTTCCAGCGCGTGGTGAACGATGCGCTCGAGCTGGGGAGGGACGTCCGGTCGCCGCGCGCTGATGCTCTCGATGTCGGCCGCGCGAACCATGGCGAGCAAGCGCGTCATGTCCTCCTCGAGGTACAGCATCTGCCCCTGCAGCATTTCGTAGAGCAGGATTCCGCAGCTGAAAATATCGGTGCGGTGGTCGACCTTGTCCGCCCAGGCTTGCTCGGGCGACATGTAGTAGTACTTGCCCTTGATGACGCCAACCGCGGTCTGCCGGGCGCGCATCGTCGCCTGGGCAATGCCGAAGTCGACGATCTTGACCTCGCCCGAGTGAGACAGCAGCACGTTCTGCGGCGACACGTCCCGATGCACGATGCCGAGCGGATTGCCGCGGTGATCGCGCTTTCGGTGGGCGTAGTCGAGGCCGGTCGCGACCTCCTTGGCGATGTACGCGGCGACGTCGAGCGGCACCTCGATGTCGTGCTGCGATGCCCGGCGAAGCAGGTGGTAGAGATCGCAGCCGTCGACGTACTCCATGGTGATGTAGTACGTGTCGCCGACGCGACCGAGGTCGAACGTCTGGGCGATGTTGGCGTGCTGGAGCTGCACCGAGATCTTTGCCTCGTCGATGAGCATCTCGATGAAGTGCTGGTCCTGCGAGAAGTTGGGGTGGATCATCTTGAGAGCCACGTACTTCTCGAAGCCGGCAATGCCCGCGGTCTTGGCGAGATGGATCTCCGCCATACCGCCCACGGCGATTTGTTCGACGAGCTCGTAGGGACCGAACTCTCTAGCGGCCACGATCCCCTACCGACATTTACCCGGCCTTGCGACCCGCCGCGTTTTCGGGGGTCGGGCCGGCCTGCAACATCTCCGCCTGGCCCGGGTGCACGAACACGCCCACCAGGCGCAGCGGGGTCTTGGCGCCGCGATCGAACGTACAAACGACCTCGGTCGCAATGCCGTAGGCCACGTTCACCACGTAGCTAGCGGCCGCGTTGGCGACCAGGTACAGGCCCAGGCCCGCGCCGTACGCCTTGCGGTCGATCTGCTGACCGGAGTGCAGGCACTTGTTGATGTAGGCGAGGATTGTGTTCTTGGCCAGGCGGCCGAACCTGTCGCGCACGGCCACGGCGAACTGGCTATCGGTGGCCGCGTAGCGAATCGACACGGGCTTGGGCGAGCGCACGCCCGTCCGGTCATGGGGATCCACCTCGGCGAATACCTGGTTGCCGGTTTCGTCGACCGGCGCGTCGTAGAGCGCGTTCATCAGCAGCTCCTCGCACACCTGGCCAATGGCCGAGCGCACCTGGCGACGCATCTTGCTTTCCTGGGCGAAGTCCAAAATCTTGTCGATCGCCTGACCTCGGCCTTTGAAATCGCGCAGGCGGATGTAGTTGACCGGGGTCCCCTCCGGCAGGTACTTCTCGATGCCGAAGATGTCGCCGGTGAGAAGTTTTTGCGCGGTTACGAACGTGCCGCGGTCGACCTCCTCACCCACGATCACGTGGTTCACCCGGTTGTCGGACAGCAGGCGCGTAAGGTCTGGTAGCCGCGCCTTGTCGAGGACGCACGCCACGTGAGCCTTTTGGCGCACTCTCGGGAGCATGCGCTCAAGGTCCTCCACGTCTTCGTCGACGGCCGCGAAGATGTAGCGGTGCGGAATGATCTCGTTCTCGATCGCTTTGTGCGTGCGAACGGCATCTACTTCGGCCCCGGCACGCTCAAGGTTGGCTACGATTCTTCTAAGCTGATCGAGGTTCTGGGAGATCGCGAGGACGCGGCGACGAGACAAGGCTCTCCAAACAACGGTTCGGGTCGAGTTAGAACGCGCTAATCTTACGAGATTTCCGATTCAGAGCAAAGATTGCACCTGGACCGAAATCGCAGTAACTACCGATAGCTAGAACACAGTTCGAATCGTGGCGCCGGCAGCCGGCGCCCGACGAGTTGACACCTACCTCCGTGCCATCTTCCAAGCCCTCTTTGCTGATCGTCGACGACGAGCAGGACATGCTCGATTTCCTCGAACGCGTGCTGCGCCGCTTTTTCGACGTGCAGCGGTGCTCCAGCGCCGAAGAAGCCCAAAGCCTGCTGACCGAACGCGGATTCGATGTGCTCGTCACGGACCAAAAGATGCCGCGGATGACCGGCCTCGAACTCCTCGAGGATGTGGGCGAACGATACCCAAACATGGCCAAGATCCTTCTCTCTGGATTCACCGAGATGCCCGAGATTCAGAAGGCCGTCGAGCGGGGTAGCATTCACAACTACATCGTCAAGCCGGTGGACGGTGACCGGTTGCTCGAAGCCATCGACGAGGCCCGCTCGCGGCGGGCGACCGGCGGAACGTTCAAGCCGACCGACGCCTAGGCGCGGGCGTCGCGCCGCGGGCCGCTACTGGGGCGCGTTGACGACCATACCGACCGTGAACCGGAAGTCCTGGTACGGGTTCGGCAGGAACTCGAATCGCGGCTCGAAGTCGGAAAACGCGTCAGGCTGAAAGAAGCGCGAGTTGAACGCGTTGAAGGCGTTGGCCGTAAACGTGATGCTGTCCGAGGCGCGGAACATCAGGCCGGCCTGGAGATTGGCCGACGGCGGCAGCCGGTCGAGCAAAATGTCGTGGGCATCGGTGCTGACCTGGGTCGCAAAGCCATTTTCGCCGAGCTCATCGACGTCGCGGTACTCGACGATGCGGTTGGCGTCTTCCATGGCGCCGCGAATGCGCAGCGTGGTGGTCGCCAGCAGCCGGCCATCGATCAGGTTAAAGACGCCGGCGATGTTGAACCAGTGCTCGGGCAGCGTTTTGAGGCGCCCGCGCAGCTCCGAATTGATGAGCAGCCAGGTGTAGGAGAGCTCGACCCGGTGGCCGCCCTGCAGGTACATCTTGCCGAGGAACTCCGCCGAGTGAATGCCGCGGGGCGCCTCGTTGACGTAGCGACCACCGACGATCTGGATGAGGTTCTCCAGGCGCGAGTACGAGTAGTCGGCGCGAAAGTTGAACTCGCGAATCTGGTTTTTGCCCTTGAACAGACGCGCGTTGACCTCGCCCTGAATCGCCTGGGACGTCTCGACTTCGAGGGTCGGATCGCCTTCGACCTGAATGCCGGCGCCGTTGGACTGAACGTTGTTGAACACCGGCGGACGAAACCCTTCCGCGTAGTTGATCTTGAGGTGCCAGTCGCGCAGGAAATTGAGGACCGCCGCGCCCGAGAACAGCAGCTGGGTGTCATAGCCCAGATCCGAATCGGACAGCGCGTTGGGCGCCGACTGCACGCGAACGCCGCCGTCGAACGTGAGGTTCTTGAACGGCTTCCACTGCGGATTGACGTAGGCGCCCAAAATGGTGCGGTCGGCCTCGAAACCACCGGTGAGCGGGCAGTTTGGGACGAACAGCGTAAGTCCCATGTTGTCCGGGTCGGGCATGATTGGACACGGAGAGTTCGTGCGGTTCAGGTCGAGCGGGGCAAAAATGTTCGCCTGACGTCCCGGTCCCTGAATCGAGCCCTCCTGGTTGTCGGTGTACAGAGACCGGGCAACCTCACCGCCGTAGAGGACGCGAATGTCCCCGGGCAGCTCGACGTCACCGTCGTAGTTGGCGCCGAAGCGAAAGCTCGACTGGTCCAGGCCAATGGCGAGGCCGGTCTCGAGCAGGCTGGACGGCGAAAACACCTGGAGCTGCTGAAAGTCGCGCACGAACTGAATGCCGTAGACCTGCAGCTTGGCGCCGGCGCGGTTGTCGGCAAACCGGGTCTCGTACGCCGCCGTGATGTAGCGGTCGAAGAAGTTCTGCTCGCTGCGACGCGCCACCCGGCCGCGGTCGGAGCAGCCGTCGCCGCCCGCGAAGGCCTCGGGGTTGGGCTGACCGTTGGCCAGGCGCGGGTCCACGGGCGAGCACTGCAGCTCGCCGTCGGCGTTGACCAGCGTGTCCTCGGGCAGCTCCTCGCGCACCACCGAGCCGGGAAAGCCCAGGGGCACCTGGCGCTCGCCGAACGGGTAGAAATAGCTGATGGTCAGCTTGCCGATGTCGATCTTGCCGTCGAGGTTGAAGATGGTGCTGCGCGGCTGGTCGGACGCCACGTAGCCCCCGTACACGACCGGGGAGTTGGGCGCCGGCGTCGGCGACGAAAAGATGTGCGTTGGCAGCTGGTAGCGGGGACCGGCGTACGACTCGACTGAAAAGTGCGTAAAGACGTCGATGCCGGCGTCTAGCAGGTCCGTCACGCCGCTCATGACGTAGCCGCGAACCAGGTCGCGGTCGCCATTGCCGGTGCCCGCCCGAAAGCCGGCCTCGAGGCCGCCCTCGACATCCGCTGCGTCCTTGGTGATGACGTTGATGAGGCCCTGGTAGGAGTTGGCGCCCCAAAGAACGCCGCCGGGACCGGTAATCGTCTCGATTCGCTTGATGATCTCGACCGGCGTAACGCGCGAGAACAGCGGCACGTTGATGGCCGGCTCGAACAGCGACATGCCGTTGTGAAGGTACAGAGCGGCCTGCGCGGTGCCGCGGGCGAGGGCGAAGGGAAACTGGTTGTTGAGCGCATCGAACCGAAGGAAACCGGGCACCGTGTCGAGGATATCCTCCAGGTTCTGGTAGCCCTTTTCGTTGAAGTCGTCGGCCGTGATGACCGTGACGATGGTCGGCGCCTCCTGAACCGTGGTGATGCCCTTGGCTGCCGACTGGACGACGTTGGCGAGATCGAGTTCCTCATCGACGCCGCCTGCGGCCGGACCGTCAATCTCGACGATGGTGGGCACCTCGATGTCGAATTCGAAATCGTCTTCGAAGACGCCTTCGGAGGATTCGCTGGCCTCCTGCGCGCTCGCAAGCGACGGCGCAAGCAAGCCCGCGACGGCGACCGCAACGACGAAACGTCGAGTACAGCTCATGATCGAGTCCCTGGTGTGGCGAGTTCCGCGCCTCAACGCCGGCCTCCCGGGTTCGTCGAAACCTGGGTCGCGGTGAAGACGACGCGGTTTTGCGCCTCGTTGTAGGGCGTGAAGTCTTTGAGCGGACGGCTCGAGCCCAATCCCGTGGGCTGCAGGTTGTTGCCCGCGGTGGTCACGCCCTTGCTCTCGAGGTAGCGGGCGACGGCCCGGGCGCGGCGGTCGGACAACGCCTGGTCCTTCGTTCGCGCGCGGCGAATCTGCCGCCGGTTCGTCGACCTCGTGGATTGGGCCACGTAGACGTCCACGCGGTAGCGGTTGTTGACCCGCTTCATGGTCTGGGCGACCTCGTCGAGGACCTTCTTGTCCGCCGCCGTGAGACGGGTCGAGCGAGCGCCCCCGAACTTGATTTGCTGGGTGACGTTGATGTCGCCGGTGACCGGGTCGATCTCGGCGACGCTCATGACCGCTACGTCATCCGGGCAACCGTCGGTGTCCTGGTACTTGTTGATGGTTTCGGGATCGTTGGGACAGACGTCGTTCTTGTCGGCGATGCCGTCGCCGTCGTTGTCTTCGTCGGGGCAACCGTCGGTGTCCTCGAACCCGTCGCGGTCCTCGACTTCGTTGATGCAGCGGTCCACCACGTCGTTGACGCCGTCGCCGTCGTTGTCGGCCTCGGGGCAACCATCTTCATCCTGAAAGCCATCCCGGTCCTCGGGCTGATCCGAGCACTGGTCCTGGGCATCGATGACGCCGTCGCCGTCGTTGTCGAGGTCGGGGCAACCGTCCTCGTCGTCGTATCCGTCTTCGTCTTCGGGCTCGTCGGGGCAAATGTCGAGGCTGTCGTTGACCCCGTCGCCGTCGCGATCGCCCCGCGCCAGCGCCCGCGCCCCCTCCGGTACCGGTCGCCAGGTAACCCCGGCGAGAAAGCGAAAGTCGTTGTTGCGGCCATCGCCGCCGAGCGCCGCGGTCCCGCCAGCGAGCTCAAAGGACGTGTCGTCGGTAGCGACGACGCGCATGCCGCCCATGGCGTAGGCGGCGAAGTCGCCGCCGTTGGAGTCGAAGAACTCCTCGTCCATCAGGTCGTCGCAGTCGCGGCCGTCGACCAGCTGGCAACTGCCCGACAGCGCATCGGGCAGCGGCACAAAGGCAACCGCCTCCGCCGACACGATGACCCGCGGAAGCAGCTCGTAGATGATGCCCGCCCCGGCGGAGATCTCCGAGCCGACGTCCAGCACGGCGCGCGGAGTTTCGTTGTCGAGGCCGGAGACCTCGATGACCTGCAGGACCGTGCGATTTCGCAGTCGCGCAGAGACGTTGAAGATGAAGCGGTTGACCCGGTTCGACCCAAAGGCGAAGTCCGCGGCCACCCGGGGCTCGAGTACGAAACCGTCGTCGCCGATAAACGTCTCGTCTTCGCCGAACGGAACCGACGCGATGCCCAGCACCGCCAGGTCGAACTTTCGACCGTCGATGACCTGGTATTTCAGTCCGATGCGAACGTCCGTGGGAGCCACCAGGCCTTCGTCGGCGATCCCGCCGGACGGGTCGATGTTCGACACCGGGCGCGTCGAGATGAGCCCGGTGCTGGGCTCGGGGCCGGCGGGCAAGGGGCGAAACAGGCCGCGGGTACCGAAGCCGTCGTCGGTATCGACCCGGGCCATGCCGACGTCGAAACCGAGCGAAAGGCGCTCGGTGAACGCGAACGCCATGTTGAGGTTGAGGTTCAGGGCGAACCGCAGCGTCGTATCGGCATCGTCTTCGGAGCCGATGCCGGGCACCGGCATCGACATGAGGTTCTGCGCGTAGCCGAGGTTCAACTTCAGCGAGAAGTCGTACTTCTGCATGGACCGCGCGCTGTCGAGCGAAAGCAGCCCCATGGCGTCGAACGACGGTCGATACAGCTGACTGTCGACCCCTGAATGCGGACTGGCGTTGGCCAACCCCGCTCCCAATACGGCCGTTGCGGCGACGGCGGCGGCCAGGCCGGCGAGTCGCTGTCGAGTGGCTGTCATCGAGTTCCCCCGGTGTTAATCATGTCTAAGGATTCGAGGCGAGGCCTACGGTTGCGGGCAGGCGTTGTTGGTCGGCTCGTCCAACACGTGGGCGAGCTTGACCTGGAAGAAGACGACGTTCGGAATCGATGCCGCCAGATCCGACGACCACTCGCAGCCGTTGGGCTCCCCGCCAATGCCCGCGTGCGTACGTAGCGAGGTTGGAGTCAGCAGTCCGGTGCCGTTGTTGCCGGTGGCGTCGAGCATCACATCGACCGTCGTGCGGCTCTCGGCGCCCGCGTCGGAGAAGTAGTAGTCGAGGTCGACCAGCACCTGCTCGCTCGCGGTGATCGTGACCCCGGCGGTCGGCGTGCCGTTCACCGTAAATACCGGTACGAACACGCCGACGTCCGCAAAGGTCATCCCGCCGAAGGGGTCACCGGCCGTGCTGGTCCACCCGGCGTCGGTCGGAATGTCGGTGACCGCCCCGGGAATGTCGGTGCGGCGATCGCCGACTCTGACCCCGAAGGACGTGCCGGTTTGCCGATACGTATTCGCGACCGTCGTGCCCTCGTTTTCGCCCGGCAAAAAGACGTTGGTCGTGGCCACCGCCACGAATTCGTTGAAGGGAACCGGAATGTCGGTGATCGCGTAGCGCCCACAGGTGTCCTGGAACACGCCCCCAACGTTGAGCGGCGGCGTGTTGTCCGGGTTGGCCGCAAACTGCAGCGGGTCGAACGCCCGCACCTGCACCGAGCAGGGGCCGTCGGCGGTCGGGTTCGCCTGATCGCACAGCGTGGGGGTCGCATCCGAGCCCTCGACCTCGGCGAGCTCTTCGCCGGTGGCGATGTCGACCAGGGTGCCGCAAACCGTCGCCTGGAGTCCCGGGTCCGACGGCAGCCGACACTGCGGCATTTCCCCGTCGCAGCCGCCGCCACCGCCGACGCCAATGCAAACCACGCTGCCGTCGGGCAGCTGCTCGGCGACGGTGTTGGCGCCGCAGACCAGGTCGGGCACGCAAGCGCCCTCCGAGGCGTCAAAGCGGGTCCCGGTGCCGCAGCTACTCGGGTCTACGACCGTATCGGGCAGCGAACACTGGCCGTCGATCTCGATCGTGCCGTTTCCGCACTCGACGGTCTCGCAACCCGACGCGCCCAGGGCCGCGGAAGTTGCAAGAACCAACAACGAAAGGAGTCGTGACGAAAACATGGGGTACCTAGAAGTTGATGCGGTCGTCGTCGAGGTCGACGAAGATGCCGGCCTCGGCGCGAAGCGACTGAAAGAGTCGGTTTTGCAGGGAGATGCGAATCACACCGCGCTGCTGGCCCGCCTGCGGAGTGCCCGACATGTAGTGAAAGCCGATGGGCGACTGCTGGCTGTCGGGCAGGTCGGCCGGGAACTGCGGGGCACACAGCTGGGGGCCGATATCCGGGTTTGCAAAGTCCTCGATGCTGCAGTCGTACTGAAAGTTGATGAGCAGCGCGTCGATGTCCTCGAGGTTGGTATCGACGAAGAACTGCGCCCCGCCGTAGAGCTGGCCGTTTCGCTCGTCCGAGCCGTCGACAGCCCCCAAAAAGACGCCATTGGTCGGCGTGCTGAGAACCTCGTCATTGCCGACGTAGTACTGGGGATGCTCGTCGAAGATCGCCAGGCACAGGGCGCGGCGCGCCGCGCTGCTCTCGTCGTCGAGGCACTCGGGCGGAGGAATCAGGGTGTCGTCGTAGCCGGCGTCGTTGGCGCACAGGGTGCCTGGCGCCGGTGCCTCGAACGGCGTGTGTTCGACCACCGCCTTGAGCGTGTTGGAAAGAAGGTTCTGATCGCCGACCCGACGCTCGGCGGTCAGGATGCGAATCGCCGAGTCCATCGGCGTGTCGGGATCGAACTCGGCCCCTTCCGGTACGTCGAGCTCCGCCCGCAGTTTTGCGACCAGCTGGGTCGAATGCAGGCCGGGAAACGGCGAACGCTCGTCCTCAATGAAGCACGGCCCGCTTGGGTCGATGATGGGCACGACGTCGAACTCGGCGACCTCGAACGCAAAGGCGCTCTCGCCGTCGTCTCCGCTGCGAACGGCCACGAACATATAGTGAGTGCCGGCCGGCGGCCGACCGTCGTCGGCGCGGTCGTCGATATCGCGGTCGCCGGGCACCTGGGTGCCCGCGCGAAACGAGACCTGGATGTTGGATCCGGGAAAGGGTTCCACGCATCCGTTGGAGAGCAGCACTGCTGCTGCGGCGGCGCCGATCAACACCGAGCGTTTGTCAGGCTTCATAAGCAAGCCCCTCCGGCGGTGCCGTCTGCTCGTGGTCGACCGTTCGACCCTGCTCGACTGCACCCGCCCCTGAGGTGTGTTGATGTTATCCGTGGCTCGAATCGCAAGTCAACGAATCGGCTCGCCGGTCGACGCTACGCGGTTGCGCGATGAATGTGGGTGGGGGTGCGAGCGACAGGCGTTGGCGCGTTGCGATCACGTCGAGTCAGCGGCGACGCGCCCGACGATTCCTTTGCGCGAAACGCGGGTGGTTGCGCACTGCCAGCCCGTCGAACTCAGTGTTGAAACCGAAAGCCGATCGTAAGCGCCAACGTTCGTGCGTCGTGGTCTCCGGGGGCCGGGTTTGCCGCCGTGGCCGGACTTATAGAACCCGGCGGATTCAGAATGACGCCCCCGAGCTCGTCGCTGTTGTCCTCGATTTCGACGGTCATCGTCTGGTTGACTTCGATCGAACCGTCGAGGGTCCATCCGTCGGCGATTCCGACAGAAACTCCGGCGGTGCCGAAGACCGCGTGGCCGTCCGAGAGCGCGCGGTCGGTGGTGCGGTCGGGGATGACGCGGCTGTCGTACCCGCCGCCCAGCCGGGCTGTTGCCCGCTCACCCAGGCGAAGCTCGGCGCCGGCGCGAAGGATCAGGTTGTCGTTCCAATCCAACAAAATGACCTGATCCGGCAAATCCACAGCGGGAAACGCGAACCGAATCGTGTTGAGGCGCGACCAATCGATCCAGTCGACCTGCCCCGACAAAAGCAGCCGCTCCGTAGCGTGAACGGCAACCCCGAATCCCGCGCTCTGCGGCCACTGCTGCTGAAGGTCGAAGGAAACGGTCCGCGGACCGTTGCCGAAGTCGAAGTCGCCCTCGCCGTCGATGCTGTTGGTCATGGCCGTGCGATAGACGGCCCCGATGCTCAGCCGATCGGTGGGCTTGAGCATAATACCCAGGTTGCCGCCGACCCCGAGGCCCACGCCGTCGAGGTTGGCGTCGATGGGCTTGTTGGTCGACACCAACGATACAACGCCAATGCCGATGCGCAGCGCCGCCCCGATGGCGAGCTTGTCGTTGACCTCGTACGAGAAGCCGGGCGCGATTTCGATGGCGAAGCTGGTCGTCTCCTCGTAGGCCGGCAGCTGCTGATTGTCGAACGGCGCAAAGTCCGCGACGCCGCCGAAGTACGCCCAGGCACCGATGCCCACGGTGAGGCGGCTTGGCGTGCCGTCGATGGTTGGGCGATACGCGTACCCGATCGTGGGCAGCGGCAGAATGCCGTTCTCGAGCGCCTGCGGCTCGCACAGCTCGCTCGGTGCGTCGCCCGAACACGTCGCGTCGGCGAAGCGCGGCGTGTACTCGCGGTCGACCGAGACCACTTCCACGGAGAACAACAGCGAACCCGAGGCACCGAAGGCCAGGCCGGCGGGATTGAAGTGCAGCGCCGAAGGGTCGTCGACCACGGCGGACACCGCCCCGCCCATGCCGGTTGCCCGCGCGGACAGCGCGTTGGACCGCGCGGGACCGCCAGCCAGCGCCGCGCCGGTTAGCGCGACAGCGAGACCGGCCACGGTGCCAACCTGCAGGCAGCGCGCGATCATTGGGATCCCTCCACCGCGTCGGGACCGTCGTTGCCGATCACCAGCTCCGAAGCGCCGGCATCGGGGCCGTCGGCGACGATGCACTGCCCGGCCTCGACGTCGCACACCTCGCCCTGGGCGCGAAAGCAATCCTGATCGCTTTCGCACGAGTCATCGGGCAGATCGTTGCGGAACAAGAAGCATCCGCTCAACGTTGCGAGCATCAGCACGGCGCCCAATCGCTTCACCAGTCGATCTCCCCTTGCAACACCGCCGCCGCGCCCACCGCGCCGCCCCCCGCCGGGTCCTCGACGGGCACCACCGTGACCGGCACGGACACGCCTCGACGGGTCTCTTGCCGGTTCTCGACGAGGTAGTAGAGGCTCACGCCCAGGCTCACGGCCGCGAGACCGTAGGCGACGCCGGAAATGGTCGCGTTGCGGCGGGCCCGGTCGCTGGCGTCGTTCATTTCTTCGCGGGTGCGAATGGGCAAAACGTCGCCGGTAGCGCCCGTCACCGGGCGACTGATCTCGCGATCGAAGATGTCTTGAGCTTCCTCGCGGGCGTTGGCCTCGAGGGCGTCGAAGGCGATCCCGACGCCGGTAAAGGCGGTCGCGACTCCCAGGGCGATCCAGCCGGTGCGTCGCCCGGCGGCGCGCTCGCCCGCGGGCACGAGCTGCACCTCGACCGAGCGATTCTGGCCCTTGACCACTCGCACCCGCCGTTCCCACGGCTCGTAGCCTGCCGCCTCGATGCGAACCTGGTGCACGCCGCTCGCCCCCTGCCACCGGCCATCGTCGTCGAGAGTGACGCGCTTGCCGTCGACGATCACCGCGTAGTTGTCGGCTCCGGTGCGAAAGGCCACCCAGCCGATGTCGGGAATCTCTTCGACCCGGGGTGCGACGGTGGGCGCCGGCGCTGCCTCGTAGTCGGGGTCTTTGACCAGCTCGATGACCACGTCGGTCACCAGCCCCGGCACAATCGTCGCCCGACGCATGTCGGTGAGATAGCCGGTGGCGCTGGCTTCGACCCGGACCTCGCCGGGAGCCAGCACCCGCGGCGCCAGAGGGGTGGCGCCGTAGCTCAGGTCGTTCACCTTGATCGAGGTGCCGTCGACGTTCGACACCACGGCCAGCGCGCCGGCGCCGTCGTCCAGGGTGCCCGTAAAGCGCGGGCGCCCGAGCTCGCGGCGGCATCGGGCGTGTAGCTCGCGTATGTTGCCCAGGTAGCGCGACCCTTCCTCGGCGCGAACGACGTAATCCGCCGCGTGATCCAGGCATCGCTGCCACCGCTTTTGGGCGGCGGCGGTGGCCGCCAGGTATCTGTGGGGCCCGGGCGCCTTCGGAACGATGCGGGCGGCGCGCTCGAGAGCGACCCGCGCTTTGTCGAATTCGCCGAGGTTGTAGGCGTCCTTGCCCGCCTGGTACGCGTCCACGAACGCCTTCGGCGGCTGAGGTTGAGCCAGCGCTGTGGCGGCGGCGAGCGCAACCCACAACGCGACTCCGCCGGCGGCCCCCCGCCTCACCGGTAGTCGACTCATACGAGCGCTATGGTACTAGGCCGGGCTCCGCTTGTCTCGAAACGGGCCGCAGCATCGCGACGCGACGCCTAGTCGAACGGGTTCTCCCGGTTCTGCTTGCCGCCGGTCTGTTCCCAGGTGTTGCCGCGAAACGCTCCCGGGTTCCGGTTGCCGCGGTTGCCGCGACCCGCGGGCCGGGCAGTCTCTCGTTTCGGAATCGGCTTGTTGAATTCGACCGGCAGCGTATCGCCCGTCTTGACGATGATTTGAATGTTGCCGCCCTCTTTTTTGGCGCGCTCGACCTCTTCGGTGATCATCGTGGCGAACACCTTCGCGTCGGTCACCTCGCGGCTCTGAATCGACATGACGATGAACTTCTCGGCCAGACCGAGGGCGCGCAGGTCGCCCGACTCGAGGTCGGTGACGATGGCCCCCGTGGTCACGTCCGGGTAGCGCCAGGCGACTCCGGGAAACAGCGTGACCGCCGAGGCGCCGAGGGCGGTCTCGGGCTTGCCGTACTGCTCGACCAGCCGGCTGACGTTGGCCTTGGTGATCTCGAACCGGATGAACATCAAGAACCGCGACGACCCGTCGCTGGCCGTGGACGCGTACTGCTCCCAGTACTCGGCGCTGGGCTGGCTGGGAACAGCGCCGCCCGAGGTCTTCTTGAGAGCTTCGGCGACTGCGCGACGGCCCTCCATGACTTCTCGGCGCGCGCGGTCGTAGGTTGCGCCGTCTGGATCGGTGCGCGCCTTGTCGAAGGCGCCAAGCTTGGCATCGCGGGTGTCGCCGTACAGCTTGCGCACCGTCCGCGCCCACTCTTTGTCCTTGATCTTCAGACCAACGTGATGGGCCATGCCTTCGAGGGCGGCCTCGGTGGCTTCGACCCGCGCGTCGGGCACGTTGCTCGTGTACGACGACACGCCGACGCACGAAAGACCCGCCGCGTTCTCGGTGCAGTAGTTCGAAAACCGCGTGTCGGACGTCAGCCACGCGGGCCTTTTGGCCGCGCTGGCTTCGATCTTCGTGCCGACCTCGTCGCGCTGGCGCGCCGACTCGATCAGCCGTCGCTTTTGCACCATGTCGTAGACGACCACGCCGCCAATGGCCAGCACCGCCGCCACGAGCGCGGCCACCAGCGCAGTGCCGGCACCGCCTCCGGTGCGCGGCGAGATCTCCGCGCCGGCCGCCGCGGCCTTCTTGGCGGGCTTGCGATCCTTTGCCTGCTTGATGAACTTGCGCGTCTGCGGCGTGATCTCGGGCTTGGGCAGCGTGGGGAGGTGAGACAAAAGCCCCTCCGACGCGGCGCACACCGTGGGCTCCGGGCAGTCGCCGCACTTCATTTCGGGCGGCGTGGCGAACTTCAGGACGTCGTAATGCTGCTCGACATCGACCTGCTGGGAGGCGGTGGTCGCGCACTTGTCGCACGAGTACGGCATGGCAAAGCTGATGACCTGCGCCTTGGGGCCCAGGTCCTCGGGCTTGGTCAAGCGCTCGAGAAACGCCGGCGGGCAGCCGAGCAGGTACATCGCCTCGACCGACGGGGTCACCATCTGCATGAAGGTGCGCCACTCGGCGGCTCCCGCGGGCTCGATCTTGCCGATGCCCGAGACGTCGAGCACGACGATTCCTTCGAGGCCTTCACCGAGTTTGTCTCGCGGAAAGGCGCCGTCGAGGTCGCCCGACAGTCCAATGTACGTCGAGCGCCCCTCGATGAACTTGTCGACCCGCAGTCGCCGAGCCGCGTCCGACACGACGTAGTTGAGCTTGGCCGACAGGAACGCCGCAACGTCGGGCTCGAGCTCGAACTGATCCTGGCCGGCGACGTACAAAAAGTACGACGCCGGGTCCTCGTCGAAGTACTCGGTCTCCCCGCACGACGCGCAGGTCCGCTCCGGCGGGTTCATCGACTTGATGACCTCGTAGTCCTTGTCGACCTGCATCAGCACGCGGCCGTCGGAGTCGCAGTAGTCGCACCGGTACGGTGCATAGAACGAGAACACTTTGCCGTCGCCGGCGAAGTTGGCGACCATGTTGAGCTGGTCGACCACCTTGGGCGCGCACTCGAGCAGGATGATCTCTTCGGTCTGCTTTTCGACACCGCGAATGAAGTCGACCCATTCGCGAATACCGAACGACGAGATCTTGTTGATGTTCGCGAGGTCGAGCACCAGGGTTTTGGCTTTGACCGACTGCGCGAGTTTCTTGCCGTCGAAGTCCTCGTCGATCGCACCTTCGAAGCGCAGGCACTGAGTGTGCCCGTCGGCGAACTTGTCGATCTTGAGCTTCTGCGGCTCGGCTTCCTGGTGCTCGTTGGTAGCGGCTTCCATTCACTTACTCCCGGCGGTTCACGACTGGAAAAAGTGCAGCGACTTTCCCTGGGTGCGGAACTCGCGCAGATTGAGGTCCAGGTCGAAGACGCCAGTGACCTCCGTCTTCTTGCCCCGAACCACATCGTAAATCATCGCAACTGTTGAGTTGTGACACACGGTCATGCCAAGGCCAGCCCCGCCGTGCGAGGTGTCCATTTGGCCGCCTGCCAGGCCGCGGGCCAGACCGGCGAACACGTGCTTGCGCTGCAGGCCTCCGAACGGATCGACGACCTGTATAACCAGACGCTTACCGTCCGTGGCCAAGCGCATCGTCGGCTGCTCCGACTCGGGTAGGGAAAGCTGCGCTTTGCGGTCGGCCGCGTACTTGGGCTGCCCCGAGGCGTCGACCGGCGCGTCGAACATGGCGTTCATCAGCATCTCGTGGGCGAGCTCGCCAAACATTTCACCGATGCGCTTGGGCACGCCTAGCTTGCTCACGAACTGCGCGACCTTTTCGGTCGCGTGATCGCGGTGCTTGGTATCGGCGATGCGCTCTTGAAAACCGGAGAAGCCCCAGTTGAGGTACGAGGCAAACGGCGGCCCGCCGTCGCCCGGGCGCGCAATGCGCCGGAGCATCATCGACAGCTCCCAATCCCGCGGCGACGAGTCGAAACTGGCTCGCCCGAAGACGTTGTTGATCTGCGGGTGCTCCACCGGATAGCGAAGGCACCGGTCCATGGGCTCGGCGGTCCACAAAAACGCCCGCAGGTTCGGTCGTCGCGCGACCGCCTGGGCGATGAACGCGCCATCGAAGGCATCGGCGCACAGCAGGTGCGCGTCATCTAGCTTGCCTTCCGCGTCCTCGGGCTCCATGACCCCCGCGGCGTCGACGCCCGCGCAGTTGAGCATGCGCACCAACCGCCGATTGACGAGCTTGTTTCTTTCGAGGATGACCGCTCGCATCAAGGACTCACCGGCGCCGGTCGCCGACCGGCCCCCCTACCCTTTATAAAAGTGGCAAAAATACGCTTGAGCTGCAATTGGACGCTCGTGCTACCGTTTGTTCGATGGCTACGCGCTCGATGTGTGCATCGCCCGCCACCACCCTGCGCTTTCGCGTCGCCGCTGCACTGGTAGTGGTCGGGGGACTCACAGTCTCATGTGGCGGAGCCCCCGGGCAAAATCCCGACTCCCTGACATCTAGCAGAAAGTCGGGCGAAAAGTCGGTCAGCGCGGGCACGACGCCGACGGATTCGCGCGGTGAGGTACGCGCGGCGCGTGATGACGTCTCGGTCGATGAAGGCGACGGTGCGACACCATCCGACGTCGTCGCCATGCCGGCCGACACGCCGCAGAGCAAACCGAGTCGCCCGGCGAACAAACGCGGCAAAGCGAAGTCCGACCCGGCCAGCGGTGCACTGCGGTCCAAGCTGTCGGCGTTTCTCGTACCGCTCGCGCGCGACGCGGCCAAGTCCGCCGCCACCCGCGGCAAAGCCGTGTCCCTGTATCGAGGCCTGGTAGCCGCGCGAGGACCGGGAGATCCCATCGCCCTCGAGCTGGCCCGCACCTATCGCGTCGCCGAGGACTACAGCGCAGCGGCAGCCGTGTACCGAGCCTTTGCCGCCGAGACCAACGACCGGGCCGCGGCCGCCGACGCGCGGGCCGAGGCCGACGAGGTCGACGCGCAACCCACCCCCTTTAGCCGAAGCTTTGCGGAACAGCCCGCCCTCGCCGAAGCGCGCAAGGTCTGGAACAAGGGGCGCAAAGCGTCGCGCCGAAAGAAATGGGACGAAGCGCTGGTGTACTACCAGATGGCCGCGGGACTTGCCCCGGAGATGCCCGGACCAATGCGAGAGCTCGGCACGGTGTATCGCAAGCTCGATCGCCCGGAGCAAGCGCGCAGCTACTTTCACGCCTACCTGCGCCGGCGCCCGGTGGGCAAGATCGCCAACGAGGTGCGCAAGCAGCTCAACAAGGACGACACTCTGGGCCGGGTCACAGTCACCGGCACCAAAAAGCTGCGCTGCGAGCAGGTCTGGGTCCAGGGCCTGTTCGTCAGTCAAAAGCTGCCGATCAAGAGCCTGGCCCTGCCCGAGGGCCGCTACCGTTGGCTCTGCTTCAACAACAAGTACGGACTCGCCTATTATAAGTGGGTCGACGTGCCGCGAGGCGGACAGGTCGAGGCCAATTTCCGGTGGGCCATCGTCGTCAACGCGCTCAAGAAGCCCTACGGCCGGGTTCGAATAGAAGATGCCCGCAACCCCGACGTCATGCAGGACCTCGGTCTGGCCCTCAACGAGGTCGGCGTGCCCGTGCCGGACGACGGCAGAGCCCTGCGGGTCAAGCTCATCTCGGACGACCGAAGCCGGATCGAAGACCGCCTGGTCAAGCTTTCCGCGGGCGAGCGCACCGTCATCAAGTGGTAGGCCAGCGGCCGCAATGGTAAGGTGGCGGCCCCTTCTCGACCATGCCCGGCCCTAGCAAGCGCCCCGCCGACCCCGGCAAGATGCAACCCGGCTCACCGTCTGAGCCGGAGCTGTTCGGCAAGTACTACCTGCACGGCCTGATTGCCCGTGGCGGCATGGCCGAGGTGTACCGCGCCCGCCTGCGCGAAGAGGGCGGGCCGGAGATGCTGGCCATCAAGGTCATGAGGCCCCAGCTCGCGCGAGAGAACCGTTTCGTCGACATGTTCAATCGCGAGGGGCAGCTGGCGATGCTGTTCCAGGACCCCGCCATCGTGCGCACGTACGAGGTCGGCCGCATCGAAGGCCGGCACTACATTGCCATGGAATACATCGGCGGCCGCGACTTGACCCAGGTCCTGCGCCGCTGCCAGGAAACCAACCAGCGCATCCCGGTGCCGCACGCCGTGTTCATCGGCGCCTCCATCGCCCAGGGCCTCGACCACGCCCACAATCTGGCCGGCGCGGACGGACGCCCCCTCAACATCGTCAACCGCGACGTCTCGCCCTCGAACGTGCGGCTTTCCTACGATGGCGCCGTCAAGATGCTCGACTTCGGCATCGCCCAGGCCCTGATGAAGTTCACCTCGGAGATCGGCGTGCTCAAGGGCAAGTTCAGCTACATGTCGCCCGAGCAGATTCGCGGCATGCCGGTGGACGCGCGCACCGACATTTTTTCGGCCGGCATCATCCTTCACGAGATGCTCACCACCGAAAAGCTGTTTCGCGGCGACACCGAGTTCCAGCTCATGGAAAAGGTCCGCAAAGCGGACATCGAGCCGCCGTCGAAGTTCAACCGGCGCGTCAACCCGGACCTCGATGCCATCGTTGCCAAGGCGCTCGCGCGCGACGTCAACGAGCGCTACCAGACGGCCGCGGAGCTCGCCCGCGACCTGCGGGGCCTGCTCGAGAGCTACCGGTTCGAGCAAAAGGAACTCAAGGAGTTCATGCGGGGCCGGTTCCGCAAAGAGTTCACGAAAGAGCACGACGAGATTCAGACCTGCGTGTCGTCAATACCGCTCGGCGAGCGCTCAAAGCGGGAAAGCGCCGGCCCCGAGATCTCGGTGATCGAAGAGGTTGAGCCCGAGGCGAGCCCACCGGGCGGCAACTCGCGCGAGAGCGCCCCGCCGACGACCGCCTCCAACGCCGGCGCGACGGGCGCCGACCCGGGCGTGCCGCCGGTAGCCGGTGACTCCGACGGAAAAGCCGGTTTTTGGTCGCGGTTGCGCGGCCGGCTAAAGAAGTAACGTCAGCACATGGCCGCAAAGAAGAAACGGTCGAAGGGTTCGAAGGCGTCGTCCGCCAGCGCCGGACCTCCTATCCGCCCCGCCACGTCCAGTCCGCTTCCCGCTGCTCGGCCCGCGCAGCCGGCCTCGGCCGGGTCGCCCGCGGGGCTGGCCGGCATCGTCGGCATCGGTGTCGGGCTGCTGCTCTTCGTTCACGGCGTGACCACCGCGTTTGGCTCGGGGCTCGACCGGGTGTCGTACTGGCTTGGCGTGTTGTGCGTGGGCCCCGTGCTGGTTCTCTCTTCGTGGCTCATGTTGCGCGGCCTGCGGGTTGGCTGGGCGTTTTTCGTCGGGATCACCGGCCCGGCCGCCCTGGCGACATTCTTCGGAGCGCCGACGATCCGAAAGGCCGTGACCGCCAGCATGTCAGAGGGCTCCAGCGCTACCCTGCACTGGCTGCTGGCCCTGGTTCCGATGCTCGTGTTCTCCGCGATGTGCGTGCTCGCGAGCGTAGACCACGCGCGCTTCGAGGACTCCGAGTAGCGTTGCAGCGGTTCGCGCTGGCCGTGGTCGCCGCATTGGGGCTCTCCGGCTGTCGCGCCAACGAGCCCCAACCGCCTGCAGCTCGGCGCGCGGAGCCGCCGCCGGCAAAGGCGACGGCACCAGCGGCCAGCGACCAGCCAGCGCCAACGTGCGACGCGTTGCCGTTTGCGCCCGACCACGTCCTCGAAGAGGCATCGGGGGCCGTTGTGCTCGCCTCGGGCGACGTCGCGGTGGTCGCCGACAGCGGGCACAACGGCGCGTACGTCATCCTGGCCCCCGACGGAGCCCTGCGTGCGCGCGGCTCGATGCCCCTGGGCGACGGCGCGTCCGACGACATCGAGGGGCTCGCCCGACGGGGCGACGACCACTACGGGATCACGTCCTCGGGCTGGATCCGGCGCTGGCGCCTGCGGGGCACGGCGTTCGCCCTCGTCGAAGGGCCGTACTCGATCGATCCGACCGGGGGCGCGACCTGCGCCCGGGGCACGTCCTGGAACTGCGGTCCCAACTACGAGGGCCTGTGCCTGCGGCCGGCCGGCCTCGACGCAGAGTGCGACGGCTTCGCGGTCGCCAATGCCAACGCCGCTCTGGTGTGCCTGCGCTTCGACGACCGCGGCCGGCTGAGGGTCACCGAAGCGCCGCCGCTGCCGGTTGGCTTTCCCGGCCAGCTGTCCGGGTGCACGTTCGCGCCCGATGGCCAGCTCTGGATCTCGGCCAACCGCTTTGGCGGCAACGCCATCGGCCTGGTCGATGGCGATCCCCCGGGGCCGGTGTCGCTGCGGCTCGTCGCCGGTTCGGCGCGCGGTTTCAACGAGGCGGTTGCGGCCGGCGATCGGGGCGAGCTGTTCGTGTTCTCCGACGAAGACCCGCGGCGCCGAAATCACCGCAAGTACCGCTGCTCGCGATAGAATCGAGACCGTGCAGTGCCCGTTTTGCGGCGAGGACTCGAAAGTCCTGGACTCGCGCCCGACCAACGAGAGCGTTCGGCGGCGACGGCGATGCAACTCGTGCAAGCGTCGGTTTACGACCTACGAGCGTCTGGGTCCAAGCGATCTGCGAGTGACCAAGCGAGACGAGCGAGTCGAGCCCTTCGATCACGAAAAACTGGTTCGAGCCATGGCCCGGGTGTGCGCGGGCCGCCCCGTGGATCACGAGACGCTGGTGCGCCAGGCCCGAACCATCGAAGCGCAGCTCATGGATTCGGCGCGCCAGAGCATTCCGAGCTGGGAACTGGCCGACCAGGTGCTCGATCGACTGCGCGAGCTCGACGCCGTGGCCTTTCGCCGATTTGCCGCCGACTATGTCGACGAAGCCGGACAGCTGCGAACCGCGCCTCGCACCGGCGACGACGCCGACGACCTACCCCAGCTCGGCCTCTTTGCCGACGACGCCGACGGCTAGGGAAGTCCCTATTCAGCGGCGCCTGCCTCTTTGTGTAGGGAAATCTACATTCGGGGACGGTCTTGCCAAGTTGACGCTCAGCCGTAGCCCCGTAAGGAAATCCACGTTCGGGGACGGTCTTGCCAAGTTGACGCTCAGCCCCAAGTACGCGAGGACACGGCCCGCGAATACGCGGGAGGATCCTGAGAGCGGAGCTGGCAAGTTGGCAAGACCGTCCCCAGGTGTGAGGACTGGCACCGAAAGAAGTCTAAGATGCCGCGCATGAGCAGCACCCCGTCCGCCGAATCGCAGCACATCTTTGCCCCCGGCATCTTCTCTGGCGACGTCGCCATCGTTACCGGCGGTGGCACCGGCATCGGCCTGGCCATTGCGACGCAGCTCATCGAGCTCGGTGCCAGCGTCGCGATCTGCAGCCGCAAGCAGGAAAACGTCGACGCCGGGGTGACCGCGCTCGCCAAGGTCGCGGGCGAAGAACGGGTGTTTGGCGCCACCTGCGACATCCGCGAGGCCGACCAGGTCGAGACCTTCGTCAAGGCGGTCGTCGACCGGTTCGAAAAGGTCTCCGTCCTCGTCAACAACGCCGGCGGGCAGTTTCCCTCACCGGCGCAGCTCATCTCTCCCAAGGGCTTTTTGGCGGTCGTTCGCAACAACCTCGCCGGCACGTTCAACATGACCCGGGAGGTCGCCGTGCAGTCCATGATTCCGCGCAAGAGCGGCCGCGTCGTTTGCATTACGGCCAACGTGGCTCGCGGCTTTCCCGGCATGTCCCACACCGGAGCGGCCCGGGCCGGCGTCGAAAACATGGTCAAGAGCCTGGCCGTCGAGTGGTCGCAGTTCAACATTCTGGTAAACGCCGTGGCTCCCGGCGTAATCGCTTCGTCCGGCACCCAGAAGTATCCGCCGGCCGTGATCGAGCTCGGGGTCAAAAACACCCCGCTCAAGCGCGCGGGGACCGTCGACGAAACCGCCGCGTCCGTCCTGTTCTTGTGCTCGCCGGCGGCCCAGTTCATCACGGGCCAAACGCTGCGCCAGGACGGCGGCCAGTGTCTCTGGGGCGACACCTGGCTCATTCCCGACTAGTGACCTGGAACAGGTATTCGTCGGATAACTCTTGGGGCCCCTCCACGCGCTAGCGTCGTTGCTCGTCCGTCACTTGGGCCCACCAAACTCCCTCCTCGCGCCTCGCCATCACGCAGATGTGCCGCGGACAGTTCCCAACAAGACCTGTTCCTGGTCACTAGGCGCGCGACAACTCCATCAACCAGAGGCACCGGCGAACGTGGATCTACAACTCGAAGGAAAACTAGCCCTCGTTACCGGCGGCAGCCGCGGCATTGGCAAAGCCATCGCCCGGCGGCTCGCCGACGAGGGATGCCGTGTGGCCATTTGCGCCCGGGGCGAGGAAGCACTGAAGGCCGCCGTGGCCGAGCTGGGCGAAGGCCACCACGGCGTCGCCGCTGACGTCTCGACGGCCGACGGCGCGCGCGCCGTTGTGGCGTCGACGCTGCAAGCGCTGGGCGGCATCGACCTGCTCGTCAACAACGTCGGCAAGTCGGGCAAGCGCCACTGGAGCGAGGTCGACGAGGCCGACTTTCAGTACAGCCTCGACATCAACCTGTGGAGCGCCGCACGCGTGTGCTTTGACGCGGTCCCCGCCATGCGCGACCGCGGCGGCGGCAGCATCGTCATGATCTCATCCGTCTGGGGTCGTGAGGCCGGCGGCGCTCCGGGCTACAACATCGCCAAGGCCGGCATGATCAGCATGGCCAAGGCCATGGCCCGCGACCTGGCCAAGGACAACATTCGGGTCAATACCATCGCCCCGGGCTCGATCTTGTTTCCCGGCGGTGGCTGGGACCGGCGCCTGAAGGCCGACCCGGAGCGAATCGAGCGTATGCTCGACGAGCAGCTGCCGTTTGGTCGCTTTGGTAAGCCGGAGGAGGTGGCCGACGCGGTCGCGTTTGTTTCGTCGCCTCGGGCTAGCTGGATCTCGGGCGCTTGCATTCCGGTGGACGGCTGCCAGGGCGTTTCGTTCTAGGGGCGCGCGGCGCGGGCGGCGCGACGTTGAGCAGGGGCTCTTGCAAGAGCAGAGTGCGCGGCGGCGTCGGCGGCGGCGACGACTTCTTGGTGGTGTAAGGACGTGGGCCGTGAGCGGGGCTGCGCGATGGGGCTGCCCGTGCTCAGGCATACGGTCCGCTGTCGGGTGGCGGTAGGGCGTGAAAC